>WNGH01013532.1_pt1 | contig 14636 bp, 14 predicted proteins | sample 5400631 | NCBI WGS metagenome assembly WNGH01 (sample SAMN13153373, study PRJNA577476) | soil metagenome | isolation source: 115 cm soil or saprolite under Garry oak tree replicate 1 | place: USA:California | collected 2016-06-15
GAAACCGACGGCAGCATGAGCGCTCCCAATACGCTGCAACAGCTTCAGCTGGCGCTCGATCTCGCCAAACTCGGCGGCATGAAGGATCTCGCCCCGGCGGAGGAAATTCTCTCGACGCAGTTCAAGCCGGTTCCGACCAAGTTCTGAGAGAGCGACGATGGCCGGTACGTTCGCAGTCAAGGCAACGCGGATCGCCATCGTGGTGGCGTTGTTCGCGGTATGGGAACTGCTGTCACGGAGCGGCATCGTCAATCCGCGACTGTTGCCCTCGGCTTCGGATACGCTGGTCATGCTCTGGGAGCTGCTGCAGCGCGCCGGTATCCGCAACGATCTTATGGTGACGGCCAGCGAAGTGCTGACCGCCTTCATCCTCGCCGTTCCCGTCGGCGCCCTGATCGGATTTGCGATCGCGGAGAACCGCTACTTCGCCGAGGTCGCAAAACCGCTGTTGTTTTTCGCCTTCAGCATTCCGAAATCGATCTTCCTGCCGATGTTCATCCTGGTGTTCGGCGTCGGCTTCTCGCAAAAGGTCGGTTTCGGGTTCTTCTCAACGATCTTCATTGTCATCATGTCGACGACGACGGCGGTGGAGTCCGTCAAGGTCGAGCATCTGACCGTCGCCCGCTCCTATGGCGCGACGCCGCTGCAAACCGCGTTCCGGGTCTACCTGCCGAGCATGCTGCCGGTGCTGCTGGAAGCGCTGCGGATATCCATGATCTTCAATCTCACCGGCGTCATTCTTGCCGAAATGTACGCCTCGCGCGATGGTATCGGCCATCAGATCGCGACCTGGGGCGAGAACTTCCAGATGAAGCAGTTGCTCGCCGGCGTGATCATGATCGCCGTGATCGCCATGACATTCAACGAACTGGTCAGATCGGTAGAAACACGATGCAGCCATTGGCGAACGTAACCCCGCTCAAGCCGGCCGCCCGCGCCGGTTCGATTGCCGTCCGCAATGTCGGCCAGATCTTCAGGACGTCAACGCAGGACGTGGAGGCGCTGTCGGACGTCTCGCTCGAGGTGAAGCCCGGCCGCTTCGTGGTGCTGGTGGGCCCGAGCGGCTGCGGAAAGTCGACGCTTTTGATGATGATGGCCGGCCTGCGTCAGCAGACCTCCGGCACCATCCTGATCAACGACGCGCCGATCCCGCAGCCCGATCCGGACCGCGTCGGCGTCGTGTTTCAGGAGCCGAGCCTGTTTCCCTGGCTGACGGCGGAGGAAAACGTCGAATTCCCGCTGGCCTTGCGCGGCGTCGCCAAATCCGAGCGGCGCACCAAGGCCGAGGACGCGCTCAAGCTCGTCGGCCTCGAAGGCTTCGGCAAGCGGCATCCGCACGAACTTTCCGGCGGCATGAAGCAGCGCGTGTCGATCGCGCGCGGCATGGTCCAGGATCCGCCGGTGCTGCTGATGGACGAGCCGTTCGCCGCACTCGACGAGCAGACCCGCATGACCATGGGCGACGAATTGCTGCGCATCTGGGCGGCAACCGCAAAGACCGTCGTATTCGTCACGCACAGCCTGACCGAGGCCGTCTATCTTGCCGACGAGGTGGTGGTGATGTCGGCCCGGCCGGGCGCTGTGGGAGATGCTGCCGCGCGCCGGGTTGATTCCCGAGTTGTTTCTCCCCTCGCTGTCCTCGACGATTACCGCGGGCTGGAACGACGCCGGCGAGTATGGCCACGCACTGGCCGTGACCCTTTATGAGATCGCAATCTCGATGGTGTTCGCCTGCGGCGGCGGCATTCTGGCGGGCGTCATCGTCGGCAGCCTGCCGCGTCCGCGCGTGCTGATCATGCCGATGATTTCCAGCATCTACGCCGTGCCGCTGGTGATCCTCTATCCGGTATTCACCGTATGGCTCGGCATCGGCTCGGAATCCAAGATCGCCTTCGCGGCCATTTACGGCTTTCTGCCGACGATGTTGTCGACCGCCGCCGGCATCCAGACCATCGATCCGCAACTCGTGCTGGCCGCGCGCAGCATGGGCGCCACGCTGAGCCAGCGGCTCACCCGCGTCATCATTCCCGCGGCGATCCCGACCGTATTGTCCGGCCTGAGAATAGGCGGCGCGCTCGTCATCGTCGGCGTCGTGGTATCGGAAATGCTGATCTCCTCGGCCGGCATCGGTTACCTGATTTCCCGCTACCGGACCATTCTCGATAGTGCGCACGTCTTTGCCGGCGTGCTGCTGGTGCTGGCGATGGCGATCGCCTTCAACGCCGCGATCAAATGGATCGAGCGCAAGGCGTCGATCTGGCAGACCGGATCACGCGCGGGCCAGCGCGCGGCGGACGACATCACGGCCGGCGCCATTCAACCTGCGACCTGACGGAGAGTTTTAAGTGTTCGACCTGACCTTGTCGTTCGACAACGGCCCCGAGCCGGAGGTGACGCCGCGCGTGCTGGACGCCCTCGGCAAGCGCGGCATCAAGGTCACTTTCTTCGTCATCGGCGAAAAGCTTAGAGATCCCGAACGCCGCCGGCTAACGGTGCGGGCGCATGAAGAAGGTCACTGGATCGGCAACCACACCTATACGCATTCGCTGCCGCTCGGCCTGCAGCACGATCCCGGCGCAGCCGAGCATGAGATCGCGCGCACGCAGGATCTGATCGGCGAGCTTGCGCATCCGCAGCGCTGGTTCCGGCCGTTCGGCGGCGGCGGCAATCTCGATGACCGTCTCCTGAAACCGTCGGTCGTCGATCATCTATGCGCAGGCGGCTATAGCTGCGTGCTGTGGAATTCCATACCGCGCGACTGGGACGACCCCGAGGGTTGGACCGATCGGGCGCTGGCGCAATGCCGCGCGCAGGCCTGGAGCCTGATGGTGCTGCACGATTTGCCGACCGGCGCCATGCGCCATCTCCAAACGTTTCTCGATTCCGCCGTTGAGGCGGGCGCCCGCTTCCGCCAGGAATTCCCGCCGGACTGCGTGCCGATCCGCGCCGGCAGAATCGTGCTGCCGATCAAGCCCTATATATCAACCATCGAAGAAAGCGTTGCACCATGAAGATTGCGAGTTTCAAGACAGGCGCCGTTGCAAGCTATGGCATCGTGACCGACGCAGGCATCATCGATGCCGGACGCCGGCTGAAGAATTTTCCGACCCTGAAGTCGTTGCTGGCGCATGGCACCCTCGATGAGTTGAAGAAACTGCAAGGCGAACGGCCGGATCATGCCCTCGCGGCCGTCGTGCTGCTGCCGACGATTCCCGATCCCGACAAGATCTTCTGCATCGGCGTCAATTACGCCACGCATCTCGCCGAGAGCGGTCATCCCACGCCTCCACATCCCATGATCTTCACGCGCTTCGCCAACAGCCAGGTCGGCAGCGGCCAGCCGATGATCCGGCCGCTCGAATCCGAACGCTTCGACTACGAGGGCGAGATGGCCGTCGTCATCGGCAAGGGCGGCCGCCGCATTTCGCGCGAGGCGGCGCTGGCCCACGTCGCCGGTTATGCCTGTTACAACGACGGCAGCATTCGCGACTGGCAGCGGCACACCTCGCAGTTTGCCCCCGGCAAGAACTTCATGGCGACCGGCGGCTTTGGGCCCTGGATGGTGACGACGGACGAAATTGCGGATGTCGGCAAGCAAACCATCGCGACGCGTCTCAACGGCGTCGAGGTGCAGGCGGCGCCGATTTCCGATCTCGTGTTCGACGCGCCTGACCTGATCGCCTACTGTTCGACCTTCACGGAGCTCGCGCCCGGCGATGTCATCGTCACCGGCACCACCGGCGGGGTCGGCGCCTATCGCACCCCGCCGCTCTGGATGAAAGACGGCGACGTGGTCGAGGTTGAGATTTCCGGGATCGGAACCTTGCGCAATCCGGTCAAGGACGAAGTCGCCAAAGCGGTCGGACAAGCCGCCTGAACCGGCGCCCATCACAACAACAAGGAGAGCATCGTGAACATGCCGAAGCATCTGTTGCCGACCACGGTTGTCGGAAGTTATCCGCAGCCGGAATGGCTGGTCGACCGTGCCATGCTGTCGAAAGTGGTTCCGCGCACCCGCATGCACGCGATGTGGCGGCTTCCGGAGCCATATCTCGAGGAAGCCCAGGACGACGCGACCATCGTCGCCATCCGCGACATGGAGCGCGCCGGCATCGACGTCGTGACCGATGGCGAGATCCGCCGGGAGAGCTACTCGAACCGGTTCGCGACCGCGCTTGAAGGCATCGATATCGACAATCCCGCGATCATTGTGTCGCGGTCGGGACAGCAAACACCAGTGCCGCGCGTCGTCGCCCGTATCAGCCGCAGCCGTCCGGTCGAATTGCGCGACATGGAGTTTCTTCGCCGCAACACCGATCGCGCGGCGAAGATCACGCTGCCGGGCCCGTTCACCATGAGCCAGCAGGCCAAGAACGAATTCTATCAGGACGACGAAGAACTGGCGATGGCGTTCGCCGACGCCGTCAATGCGGAGGCGCTGGACCTGCAGAAGGCCGGGGCCGACGTGATCCAGCTCGACGAGCCCTGGGTGCGCAACAATCCAGAACTCGCCAAGCGCTATGCGGTCAAGGCGATCAACCGCGCGCTGCAGGGCATCACGGTGCCGACGGTGGTGCATTTGTGCTTTGGCTACGCCGCCGTCGTGCCCGGTTCGACCAAGCCGGCCGGCTACTCGTTTCTGGCGGAACTTGCCGATACCAGCGCCGAACAGATTTCGATCGAGGCGGCGCAGCCCAGACTCGATCTCGGCGTGCTGAAGGATTTATCGTCGAAGAAGATCATGCTTGGCGTGCTCGACCTCGGAAACCCGGAGATCGAAACCGCCGAAATTGTTGCCGATCGTATCCGGAACGGCTTGAAATACGTCGCCGCGGACCGGCTGATACCGGCGCCCGACTGCGGCATGAAATACATGCCGCGCCATATCGCCTTCGGCAAACTGAAGGCGATGTGCGACGCCGCGGCGATCGTGCGTCAGGAAATCGGCTAGCCTCACACATAGCGCGCTGCTCCCATGCACACAGCCGCCAGTGCGAGCAGCGCGGCGGCGATGCGCTGGGCCGTAGCGATGCGCGACCGCGCGCCAGCCTCATCGGCCGTGCCGGCGCGCAGGCTTCTGATCGCGCGGCCGCCAATGGCGCCCTGAACCCCCGCAGCGACAAGTGCCGCGAGCGCGCCCACCGCCAGGATTTGCTCGGCCGTGCCGAATGAACCAGCATGGGCCAGGTGGCCGAGATAGCCGCCGCTCAAGACGGCGATCGTCGCCGCGCCCATCTGCGGACGAAAAAGCAGCTCGCCGCCGACGCCGCCGGTTCGCGCCAGCGTGAAGCTCGTGCCGGCCCAGAACACAGAGGAAAGAATATGAAGTGACAAGGTTATGATGAGCGCGATCTGCATGGCATCGCTCCGGGCTCGAATTGTAATTAGATATACAATATGTATAGTTAATTTGGCAAAAGGATGGCGAGCAGCCGGGATGTCGACCCGCCCCTACACGAGTTCGGTTCGAGCGGCTGCCGCGGCGAAGAAGCGCGATCGCGTCATCGATGCCGCGGCCCGTTCGCTGCGCGAGGATGCCAGCATCGCCAGCTTTTCATTGGAGGCTGTGGCGAAGGCTGCAGGGGTGACACGGCTGACCGTCTATCATCAGTTCGGATCGCGGCGGGGATTGCTCGAAGCCGTCTTCGATGAGATTGCGCGACAAGGCGGCCTTACGGAGATCGCCGATGCAATGGCGACGTCGGATCCACACGCGGCGCTCGACCGGTTGGTCGAGATCTTCTGCGCTTTCTGGAATCGGGACCCGGCAGTGGGCCGGCTGCATGAGGCGATGGCGACCGACCCCGAATTCGCGCAGGCACTGATCGGGCGCAATGAACGCCGACGAAAAACCGTCAATGTTCTGATCGGACGGATTGCCGGGAAAACCGCGTTACCTCGGGCGCGGCGGGACGCTGTCGACCTGATCTTCGCCCTCACCAGTTTCGCCATGTTCGCCATGCTTCGTACGGATCGTTCCGTAGAAGAGGTCTGCGCGCTGGTGAAATCGGCCTGCCACGGCGCGCTTGGTCCGCTGCTTTCAGACGCATCGCGTAGCGGCAGCCGGCCGCACCGTCCTGGAGCCTCTAGCCGATCTTGAATTTGCTGTAGGCCTCGGCGGTCGCGATGATCGCGTGCTCGGCGCAGCCGTTGCGGCGATGCGGATCGCTTAGGTTTTCGTAATCCGCTGACGTCATCATGTCGATGAAAGCAGCCACGGACGGATAATACACCAGCGCCACATAGTCCCATTGGTTGCCGTCCTGCGGACCGAGCGCAACCGTCTTGGCCTTGCCGGTCCACAGCAGCGTTCCGCCGCGCGCCTTGATCATCGGCACGGTCAGCGCGCTGTAGCGAAGATAGGCATCCCAGCCGCTGCCGTTGCCGTCGAGCGAGCGAGCGTGGAAGCGCATCAGGTTCACCATCACGACCGGCGCTTGATGCTCGATCTCCTTGAGGCCCTCGATATTCAATTGATCCACACCCATGGCAGGCTCCTGATGGCGTTCGACGAGGTCAGGACATTGTAGCATTGCGGCCCCGGGGCTTGTCGTGCGGCATGATTCCGGCACAATTCCCCATGAAGCAATGATGATTCCCGCAAGCCCGCCGTCTGCCCCCGGTCCCGCCAGATGGCTCAACAACCAACCCTATCTGCTGCTGAGCCTGACGGCGCTGTTCTGGGCCGGCAATATCGTGCTCGCGCGATACGTCGCCGGCCACGTTCCGCCGATGACGCTGTCCTGCGTGCGGTGGATCGGAGCGTTTTTGATGCTGCTGCCGTTCGCCTGGCGGCATCTGATGCGCGACTGGCCGGCGCTGCGCGCGCGGCTGCCGCTCCTGGTGCTGCTGTCGGCGACCGGATTTGCCATCAACAACGCGCTGTCCTACTGGGCGCTGCAATACACCCAGGCGCTGAACGCGCTGCTCATCCAGTCGTCGGGACCGCTATTCGTGGCGGTGTGGTCGCTGCTGCTGTTCGGCGTGCGGCTGACATGGGCGCAACTCGCGGGCATCACGACCTCGCTTGCGGGCGTACTCACCATCATCCTGCACGGCGACCTCGGCGCGCTCACCAGCATCCGGTTCAACAAGGGCGACGTGATGTTCGCCGGCGCGTTGCTGGCGTTCGGACTATATTCGGCGCTGATGCCGCGCCGGCCGAAGACGCATCAGCTGTCGCTGATTGCCTTCACCACCGGCTGCGGCGCGCTGCTGCTGTTGCCTTTCTCGATCTGGGAATTCTCGACCGGCTACACGCTGAAATTCGACCTGCTGACGGCGGCGACGCTGATCTATGTCGTGATCTTCCCCTCCACGCTGGCATATCTGTTTTTCAACCGCGGCATCGCGCTGATCGGGCCGAACCGCGCGGCGCCGTTCTTTCATCTGGTGCCGGTGTTCGGCTCGGCGATGGCGATCCTGCTGCTCGGCGAACAGCCGCGGCTATTTCACCTCGTCGGCTATCTGCTGGTGCTGGCGGGCGTCGTGATCGCGTCGCGGCAGGCATCGGCCGCGGTATAGACTTACGGCTGCGGCGCTGTATCGCTTCCGCTCCGGCGCTGGGCAGGCTAGCCTGCCCAGCAACGGCCGATCCAGAAACGTCCATGGGAGAGACAACACAGAATGATTTCGCTATCGACACAACGACTGCGCGCAGCCGCCGCATTCGCGCTGATCTTCATCGGGCTGGCATCCGCCGCCGCGCAGACCCCGTATCCGAACCGGACCATCACGCTGGTGCTGCCGTTCGCCGCGGGCAGCGGCACCGACACGACAACGCGCATCATTTCGCAGCATCTGGGCGCGGCACTCGGCGTCGGTATCGTCGTCGACAACAAGCCGGGCGCTAATGGCATGATCGCCGCGACCTATGTCGCGCGCGCGGCGCCGGACGGCTACACCCTGTTCGTCACCACCAACACCACGCACTCGGCCAATCCGTACCTGCTGAAGACCTTGACCTATGATCCGGTCAAGGACTTCACGCCGATCGCGCGCACCGGCGATCTGCCGTTCATGCTGGTGGTGCATCCCGACGTTCCCGCGAAAACCGTCGCCGAACTTGTCGCTTATGGCAAGGCCAATCCGGGCAAGCTGACTTATGCCAGCGGCAGCTCGTCCGCGATCGTATCCGGCGCGACCTTCGCGCACAATGCCGGCATCGACATGCTGCATGTGCCTTACAAGAGTTCGCCTCCGGCGATGAACGACGTCATCGGCGGCCGCATCACCATGATGTTCACGGACGTGCTGACTGGCTTGCCGCATGTCAACGGCAACGCGCTGCGCGCGCTGGCCGTGACCACCAAGGACCGCTCGCCGCTGGTGCCAAACCTGCCATCAATGCAGGAGGCCGGCGTGCCGGATTTCGACATCACGTCCTGGCAGGGCTATTTCGGTCCGGCCAATTTGCCCAAGGAGATCGTGACGCGGCTTAACACCGAGATCCGCAAGATTGTCGAGAAGCCCGAGATCAAGGCGCAACTCGCAACGCTCGGCATGGATGCGTTCTCCGGCACGCCGGAAGAACTCCGCGCTTTCGTGGGCGATCAACTGGTGCTTTGGGAAAAACTGATCAAGAACGCCGGTATCGAGAAGCAATAAGCTTTTCGCTGCGATTTGCGTGTCCCGGACGCGGTGCAGCGTTCTTCGGTGCACCGCAGAGCCGGGACCGATATGTGGACCCCGGATCAGCAGCGCACCACCATAGCGCGCCGCAGACGCGCGTGAACGCGCTGGTGGTGCTGCGCAGCGTCCGGGGCACGTAACGACGGTCGCAACTACGCCGCGCGGACCTTGGCCAGAAATTCGTCAACCGCCCCGCGCAACATGCCGGACTGATTGTCGAGTTCACGCGCGTTTGAGAGCACATCCGAGGCGGCCACGCCGGTGGCCGACGCGGCGGTGGTGACGCCGCCGATGTGGGCGCTGATCTCGTTCGATCCGGCCGCAACCGACTCGCATCGCCCTGCTGGTCGATCGCGGTGGAAAGGCTGACTGTGATCTCGCTCATCTGCGCGATGGTTTCGGTGATTCCGCCGATCGAGAGAACGGCATCGCTGGTCGAGGCCTGCATGGCCGCGACCTGGGCGGAGATTTCCTCGGTGGCCTTGGCGGTCTGGTTGGCGAGCGCTTTCACCTCGGAGGCGACGACGGCGAAGCCGCGGCCGGATTCGCCGGCGCGGGCGGCTTCGATGGTGGCGTTGAGGGCGAGCAAATTGGTCTGGGCGGCGATAGAGTGGATCAGCTTGACCACTTCGCCGATCTTCTCCGCGCCGGTGGACAATGCCTGGACCGTGACGTTGGTGCGCTCGGCATCTCCCACTGCCTTGCTGGCGATCTCGCTCGAACGCGTCACCTGGCGGGAAATCTCGGTCACCGAGCTGGACAGCTCCTCCGCCGCAGCGGCGACCGTTCCAACGTTGTTCGAGGCGCTCTGGGATGCAGCCCCGACGGTTGCAGCGCGTGCGCTGGCGTCGCTGGCGGTCGCGGTCATGGACTGCGCCGTGGTCTGCATTCCTGCCGCCGCCGCCGACACCGAACGGACGATGCCGGTGACGCTGCGTTCGAAGTCGCTGGCGATGCTCTCCATTGCCACGCGACGCTCGGCCGCGGCGCGGCCCTGTGTCTCCGCCTCGACCTTTTCGAGGCCGCGAATCCGCAGCGCATTATCCTTAAAGATCTGAACGGTCGCGGCCATCGCTCCGATCTCGTCGCCGCGTTCGATACCGGGGATCTCGCCTTCCAGGGATCCATCGGCCAGCGCCCGCATCCGAGTGCCGAGTTGACCGAGCGGACGGGTAATGCTGCGGCCAATCATCCAGGCGATGCTGCCCGCGATCACGACGATGCCGAGAATGGAGAGTCCCAGCACCCACGCGATCGGCGTCAGTTTGGCATCGAGATCGTCGAGGTAGGCCCCGGTCCCGAGATACATGTCAAAGCCGGGGATAGCGACGGCGTAGCCGATCTTACGGATCGGCTTTTGCTCGCCGGGTTTCATGTATTCGTACGTCAGCAGGATTTCGCCGTTGGCCTTGACGCCATCGCGCAATTCGCGGGAGAGCATCCTGCCATTGGTCACCACGTCCATACGATTGGTCCCGATCTGCTTGGGATCAGGCGACAGCACCGTGATGCCGTCGAACGTCGTACCGAACAGGTAGCCGGCCCCCTTGTCGTAGGTCATCGAATTGGCGCGGCGGCCGAATTCGGCCAGCGCGGCTTCCTTGGTCAGTTCCCCGGCCTCGACCTGCTTCTGTAATCCGGCCGCCATGTTGCGCGCCATCTCGACGATGGAACGAACCTGATCGATCCGCGCGTTCAGCATCTCGCGCTGCATCAGATAGCCTGCGAGTGCGCCGGCGATGCAGAGGCCGAACAGGGTCACACCCACCAAAATACCGAGTTTGGGGGTGATCGTCAGATTGGTCAGCTTCACGGGGGCATCTCCGGGGGGATTGCACGCAAGGTGCGATTGGCGGAATTACTCGCGCCACGATATAGTCAAATCCTTTAGCACTTGGTTACCAAGTCTTCTCGGTAGAACTACCCCGGTTAAGAAGGTCGCCATCGTCTCCGGCGGCGGGGGTTGCCGGGAAGCTGATCAAGACGCTGGAATCGGGGGGCAGCCGCGACATGTCGCGGCTATAACCAACACCGAAATGTCAAATCGGGAGAGAAAAAATGTCGAAATTCAAAGTGGTGACGCCGAAAGGCGCGAGTTTCACGGTTGCCGGCGGGGGTTACGCCCTGGAGCGTGAAGCGCTCGATCCGATCGGCGCCGAGATCGTCGAGGCGCCGGCCAATGAGGCGGACTTTATCGCCGCGGCCCGGACCGCCGATGCCATCTACGGCAAGGGCATGCGGATTTCGAAGGCGGTCATCGATGCCCTCGAAAACTGCAAGGTCATCACACTCGGCAGCGTCGGCGTCGACAGCGTGGACGTCAAGGCGGCGACCGCGCGCGGTATTCCCGTCACTAACATCCCCGACACGTTCATCGAGGAAGTGGCCGATCACGCCATGATGCTGTTGCTGGCTGGCTTTCGCCGCCTGGTGGTACAGGACAAGATGGTTCGGGACGGACGCTGGGCCGAGGGCCGCCCGGCCCTGCTCAAGATCCCAAGGCTGATGGGGCAAACGCTTGGCTTCATATCGTTCGGGCGCGTGGCGCGTGCCGTCGCCAAACGCGCCGCGCCATTCGGCCTGCGGATGATGGCCTATGATCCCTTCATCGCGGAAACGTTGATATCCGATCACGGCGTGCTGCCGGCGACCTTGTCAGAGGTGCTCTCGCAGTCCGATTTCGTGTCGATGCACGCGCCGGCGCGACCGGAGGTTCACCATATGCTCGGCGAAACGCATTTCCGACAGATGAAGCCAAGCGCGACCTTTATCAATACCGGCCGCGGAGCGACCGTGAATGAAGAAGCGCTGATCAAGGCGTTGCAGGAAGGCTGGATCGCCCATGCCGCGCTCGACGTGCTGGAAACGGAACCTCCGTCGCACAACAATCCGATGCTGAGCATGGAAAACGTCACGATGACCGCCCATGTCGCCTCCGCCTCGGCACGCTTTGACGAGGCACGCAAGCGCCGTGTCGGCTACGAATTGTCACTGGTGCTGTCCGGCCTGTGGCCGGTAAGCTGCGTCAATCCGTCGGTGCTGCAGAATACCTCGCTGCAACGCTGGCAACCTGTCAGCATGGAGCGCGGCCCCAACAGCTAAGCACTGCCCCAATTCATCGGCGAACAACGCCGGGTTTAAGCAGGGAGAAGATCATGAAGCACGACATCACGCGCCGTGACGCGTTGGGTCTGGGACTTTCCGCGGCGGCGCTGGCCGCGACCGGCGCCTCGGCGCAGACGGCCTCGGCCATCAAGGCCGCCGACGTTCCCGCACCATCGCTCCCGATCGAAAAAGGCGCGAGCCTGCGCATGCTGCGGCCGGTGCGGTTTGTCAAAGCCGACGAAGACGTGTTCCGGGCCAACGCGGCGAAATTCACCGAGAAGATGGGCATCGAGGTCAAGGTCGACTTCGTCGGGTTGACCGACGTCGCCGACTATCTCGGCAAGCGTTATGGCGGCTGGATGTTTCTCGCCGAGAAATACGGCAAGCGTCACAAGAGCACCGCGTGGATCGGATTGCCGTTCGGCGCCGCCAGCGGCCCGCTGGTGTATCGCAAATCGATCGTGCAGGCGGCAGGCTTTGACAAGGTTCCAGACGATCACGCCGGATTGCTGGACCTTTATCGCAAGCTGCAGAAGGCCGGAAAACCCGTGGGCTTCGCGCTCGGCAACGCCGTGGGCGACGGCAACGGCTTCGCAAACTGGCTGCTGTGGTCGCACAATGCCTCGCTGCTCGATGAGGAAGGCAATGTCATCATCAACAGCAAGGAAACCGTCGCCGCGCTCAAATATCTCAAGGAGTTGTACCCCACCTTCATTGCCGGAACGCCTTCCTGGAATGACGTCAGCAACAATCGCGCCTACTCGTCGCAGGAAATTTCGCTGACCGCGAACGGCGTGTCGCTTTACTTTTCGCTGAAGAACGACCCGGCAACGGCGGCGATCGCGGAAGATACCGAACACCAGTTCCTGCCGAAAGGCCTCGCGAAGAGCTCACCCATGGGAGGGCTGACGCTGAACGCGATGGTGTTCAAGCACAGCCCCTATCCCAATGCCGCCAAGGCGTTTCTGCAGTTCATGCTGGAGCGCGAACAGTACGAGCCGTGGCTTAACGCCAACAGCGGCTACTGGGCGCAACCGCTTGCCGCCTATGCCGACTCGGCGGTGTGGTCCGGCGATCCCAAGGTCAAGATCTTCAAGGACACGATGTCGAATACCTACTGGAATGGGTACAAGGGTCCGATTTCAACGGCCAGCGGCGCGGTCAACGCCGACTACGTGCTGGTGCAGATGTGCGCGTCGGTCGCCACCGACGCCGCGACACCTGAAGCCGCCGCCGCCGAAGCGGAGCGCCGCGCCAAACGATATTTCCGCCGCTAGACTCGGCGTTCGGCGGCAAAATCAAGGGGAGCGTCATTGCGAGCGAAGCGAAGCAATCCATAGCCGCAAAGAGAGAATGGATTGCTTCGTCGCTTCGCTCCTCGCAATGACGAGATCAGGACCAACATCTGATGTCTGTGACGACACTGCCTTCGCGAGGGTTGGTTCATCGGCAGCCGGGCTGGCTGGCGCGGCTGTTCGACTACAAGCCGTTTCTTATCGTCATTTGCCTGACGCCGGCGATCGGCCTGCTGCTGGTGTTCCTGACCTATCCGCTTGGCCTCGGCGTCTGGCTGGCGTTCACCGATACCACCATCGGCCGCCGCGGCGTCTTCGTCGGCCTCGAGAATTTCCAGTACCTGCTGAGCGATCCGTTGTGGTGGAACGCGGTATTTTACAGCGTGTTCTATACCGCCGTCGCCACCTTCGGAAAATTCGCGCTCGGCTTCTGGCTGGCGCTGCTGTTGAACAACCACTTCCCGTTCAAGAGCCTGTTGCGGGCCATCGTGCTGCTGCCGTGGATCGTGCCCACGGTGCTGTCGGCGCTGGCGTTCTGGTGGATCTACGATCCGCAGTTTTCCATCATTTCATACCTGCTGGTGGACGTGCTGCACCTCCGCACCACCAATGTCGACTTTCTCGGCAGCCCCTGGCCCGCGCGGTTCTCGCTGATCGCCGCCAATATCTGGCGCGGCATTCCCTTCGTGGCGATCTCGCTGCTCGCCGGCCTGCAGACCATATCGCCTTCGCTCTATGAGGCGGCGATGCTGGACGGCGCGACCGCCTGGCAGCGCTTTCGTTACATCACGTTTCCGATGATGCTTCCCATTCTGGCGATCGTGATGACGTTCTCGATCATTTTCACCTTTACCGACTTCCAGCTGGTCTACGCCATCACCCGCGGCGGACCGGTCAACTCCACTCACCTGCTGGCGACATTGGCGTTCCAGCGCGGCATCGCCGGCGGCGAGCTCGGCGAGGGTGCTGCGATCGCGGTCTCGATGATCCCGTTTCTGATCTTCGCGACGCTGTTCAGCTACTTCGGCCTTGCCCGCCGTAAATGGCAGCAGGGAGAGAGCAATGACTGAGGCCCTGGCGCCGTCTGCAAAATCGAGCAACGTCGCAAGTTCGACGCCGGATACGATGGAGTGGGATTCGCGGGCGCGGCGGATGGTGATGATCTATCTGCCGCTGTCCTGCTTCGTGCTGATTCTGCTGTTTCCGTTCTACTGGATGGCGATCACGTCGTTCAAGCCGAATGCGGAATTACTCAACTACAAGGCCCACAATCCGTTCTGGATCTCCTCGCCCACGCTCGCGCACATCAAGCATCTGCTGTTCGAGACCGCCTATCCGCACTGGCTGATGACGACGATGTCGGTAGCGATCGGCGCCACCTTCATCTCGCTGTTCTCCAGCACGCTGGCCGCCTATGCGATCGAGCGCCTGCGTTTCAGGGGCAGCCCGTATGTCGGGCTTGGAATTTATCTGGCGTATCTGGTGCCGCCGTCGATCCTGTTCATTCCGCTGGCAACCGTTGTGGTTCAGTTCGGGCTGTTCGACAGCCCGCTGGCGCTGATCCTGGTGTATCCGACCTTCCTGGTGCCGTTCTGCACCTGGCTC
>WNGH01005146.1_pt1 | contig 14626 bp, 14 predicted proteins | sample 5400631 | NCBI WGS metagenome assembly WNGH01 (sample SAMN13153373, study PRJNA577476) | soil metagenome | isolation source: 115 cm soil or saprolite under Garry oak tree replicate 1 | place: USA:California | collected 2016-06-15
GGACGAGGGCGCGAATCGCTTCATAGATTTCCCCTAGAACACGGTCGGCGGCGCCGGATGAAAGCACGGAAGAGATACGACGGAACGCCTCGAACCACGTTCTGAGTGCAGTGCGTTTTCCCCTGGAGCGCGCGCGAAACACTGGCAGCAGCCTCCAATAGAGTCGCCGCCACAGCTGGGTCAATGAACTCCTTTTCGGCATGCTCGATTGCACGGCGGCCGATCTCCTCGGCAGCGTCGAGGACAGAAGGGCATATCTTCCGCCCAAGGCGATCCATAGGGCTGAAGCGGAAGCAAACGATTAGGCTGCCGTCCACCCATAATGGGTCATCCTCAGCCCAAAAGGCGCCGGTAGGGGCGCAGTAACTAGGGCGGCCCGTCTTCCGGTTGGTACTATTACCTATCTCGCTCGTCTAATAATAACTCAGGCATCCGCTCTGCATTCGAGGGCAATCTTGCCACTGCCTATTCAGAGTGCCGGTTTCTGGAAAACGTCAATCGAAACGGATAATCGGCTGGCCTGGATACACGCTCGGCCTTCGAGTTAACACACTTATCGATAGAATTGATGCGAGAAGACAGGCATGGATTTTATCGGAAGCTACGCGTTCCCTTAGTACCCCGGTGCTAGAGCGTGGTTGGACTTCTCCAGCTTCGCGAGGTGGCGTGGTATTTTTTCATTTCCCTGCAAGTATGGATTCGGAACGATAGTGAATCGACGGAGAAATTAGGATGCGGAAACTGCCGGATGAACTCCATGTCCTTGAAAAACTGACTGTGTGGGGAAGAACCCAGCCGTCAGTGCGAGCGTTGATCCTCACCAGTTCGCGAGCCCGCCCCTAAGCTGCTGCGGACCTGCTGTCCGATTACGACCTTGTTCTCGTCGTCACGGATTTACCGCGGTTCGAGAAAGAGGATGCGTGGATATCAGATTACGGCAGACCCATTGCGCGCTGGGGTGATCAAAGCACGATATACGGATTAACCACGCTTTTCAGGGGTGTACTTTATGAGGATTACGTGAAAATCGACTACAGCGTTTGGCCCGATGCCGTGTTGGAGCGGATTTCCGCTGAAGCGAACCTGCCGGACTCCCTCGATGTCGGCTATCAAGTCCTCCTCGATAAAGACAATCGAACCTCTCGATGGAAGCTGCCGTCTTATATGGCCCATGTCCCTGGCAGACCTACGGAAGCGGAATACCTGAGCCTGATCGGAGAGTTCTGGTGGGAAGCGACGTATGTGGCGAGGAGCCTATGGCGAGAGGACCCGGTTTTTGCCACGTTCAGTTTAGATTACCAGATCAAGTTGGAAGTCATGCGCCGCATGTTGGAGTGGCGCATGGAGATCGAGCACGACTGGCGGATAAGACCGGGCGTTCACGGTCGCAACTTGAACCGCCTATTGCCAGCGGACATCTGGGAGCAATGGTCCAGGACTTATGTCGGTTCGGATGTGGCAGAGAATTGGGTCGCGCTGTTTCGCACCATAGAGCTGTTTCGACGTGTCGCAAGGGAAGTGGGCGCCGCGCTCGGTTACACGTACCCGAAACAATTGGACGATGAGGTCGCGGCTTACCTGAACGCAGTGAGACGTTTCCTTCTGTAGCTCAATCTGGCTTTGATCGCTCCAACTCGCGCTTGACCTCACGAGCCGCGAAGTCTACGAAGCGCTTCGCATCCTGTTCGAGCTCGGCCGTTGTCGAGCCGCGATGCTTCAGCCGATTCTCTCTAGCGCCATGAATAGTCGCGCGCCAAATGGGCGAGACCGTTTCGATCGCCCAGGCATAGGCTTGGTCTTTGGAAACCAGCGCCCTGTGATGGGCCGAATAAAGGATGCGGCAAGCGGTGAGGACCGCGTAGGAATTGTGGACGAACGCTTTGTCGGATCGATCCCCGGCCTTCGAGGCCAAGTCTTCCTTCAGGTAGTTCAGTTCCAACAGCAGCGCATCATTGAGACATTGGTCAGACACCTGCGGCGCGATGAGCTTCGCGTCCTTGCCCCACAGCGTTATGCCTGAACTTCCGATATTCATCCAAATAATCGGGTTTCCGTCCGATCCATGGCGGACGAGCTTTCCCGTGTAGTGATAGAAGCCACAGCATCGCGAACCTTTGTCGAGAAACTCCTGGTCAATGACGAAACGCATATCTATTCGTTGCACCCAGCGGTTGTACTCTCCTTTGTTCTTGAACCAGTCATCCAGTTCAGAAAACTCGCGCTCGTCGAGGTCTCGACGCGTGACCCCAATGCAATCCACGTCGCTGCAAGCCTCATCGAAGGCCTCGTAGGTCAACGAGCCCCAGAGATAGATGCCAACGAAGTTCTCTCGGAGGATGGCGGAGAAATCAGTAACCATCACCTCAAGAAGGTCGGACAGATCCTTTGGGATATTTTTTGGCAGGTTCATTTCTAGCTTCAGGATATCAGTCATCGTTCGTGAGACTAAGATAGGAATCGTGTGGCTGCAGGCGGTGTCGGCAAAAGAAAAAAGGACTTCGGAAACCGAAGCCCCTTCGAAACTACCGCTTGAACGGAGCCGCATCGGATGCGTCGAGCACTTCACTCGAAGCAGTGGACCGGAAGTGACCGAATTAGGGGCGAAATAACAATTCGCCAGAGAATGGACGTTAATCGGGCATTAGCCGACGAAAAGGTGATACGTGATGTCTGAAGTGAACGTGGATGGTCCGGTTACTAAAGTAGATCGTCCCGCTGAACCGCGGAGTACTTTCTATTCTTTCGGGTCTCACTTTCCCGTGAGAAACTAGCTTCTGTGAAGACATTACTTCTCGGGCCCATTCTTTCCTTGCTTCCTCGACGCTGGCGGGAATCGCATTCGATGTTTTCATCAATTCACTGGCCGATTGCTGCAACGCTCAGCGGGATGATCGAGTCGTCTTTTTCATTGCTCGCTTTCGTATTCTGGTATTCATACTCCGTAACACACTGGGCTAAAGATGCTGTGTACTCGGCAATTAACGCCGGCGCCGGAATCCCACCGAATACTGAAGGTTTCGCCGCCTTTGCGCTGATGTTTCTTCATCCTGTCACCTGGCTGATCAGCTGGTGTGCAGTCGAGGGGATGGCCCGGTTTCTAGGAGCAGCATTCACTGGGAACGCGCTTGGAATTCTTCCGCTCGTTCTTCTGGACAAGATTTGGGCACGATTCACGTCAAGAGTGCGCGCTGAAGGCCCTGCAGACATGGGAAGTAGCCGGTCGTCTTTTCTCCCCTGGGTTCGGAAGCGGGTAGGATCCCTTAGGCATGCAGTTCTCCCGGACGAAGTGCGCTATTCAGCGGACGCAATGGGCGAGGTCATGTCGATCAGTTCATCGCGTCCCAAATCTGGATGGGAGCCTCCACGCATCATCCGCTGTAAGGACACCTACTATCGCCTGGAGGCTATTTCGGAACAGTCCGGAGCACGGTCTGTGCTGTATCTGTTGCGGCGCCTCCCAACGGGTGTACCTGGGCGCACGGTAATCATCTATTCATCAGACGATCCCTTCATGCAAAAAGGGTAGCGTCCGCCGCAGGACGGCTTGGTTCAAACGGGGTTGTAGGAAGCCAACAAAAGCTCTAGCCATCTTGTCCCCTACACGGAAGTTGAATTCCGGCCGTTGTACGGCGTTACCGGAAGGTGTAGACACCGCACGTCGTTTACATGTAAACGACGCCCCACACCACGTTTCAACAAACAATACTCTTGCCAACTGCAGATAACTCGATGACCTGTCGCTCAAGTGCCTGCGCATCGGTCAGGTCGCCCACAGTCGCGGGCATGATACCGCGCTTAGCGAGCTTCGAAGCGCGGAAGCGGCGCGTTCCGGCCACAAGTTCAAAGCACCCGGCGTTGCGAAGGATTGCTGAGAGGTCCCGGGCCGCCCCTCGGGCCGCCCCCGCCTCCCCAGTATGACAAGCGAGGGCAGAACGGGAGGGCGAAATTGGGACTACACTAGGAAGGAATGCCGCAGGAGGTGAACGGCCATGGCGCGAATCAGCGGGGCTGATCCAAGCAAGCAGGGGCTGTTGAGCAGTTTGTTGACGCGAATTGTTTATGGGATGACGAAACGCAAGCTGGGACGCTTGGTGATGCCAGTGCGCATCGCCGCGCATCACTCGAAGATCCTTTGGGGCTATGGGCAGATGGAGCAGTCGCTGCTCGGGAGCCAGCTGGTGGACGCGGGATTAAAGGATTTGGCGCAGTTGCGGGTAGCCACGCTCGTGGGGTGCCCATTTTGAATTGACATCGGTTCTGCGGTCAGCAGAACCCGGGGGATTTCAGAGGAAAAAATGTTGGCGTTGCCGCAGTACAAGAGCAGCGAGCTGTTTTCGGAAAGCGAAAGGCTGGTGCTGGAGTACGCAGACGCGATGACTCAGACGCCGGTTGAGGTGCCGGACACGCTGTTTGCAAAACTACGTGAGAAGTTCTCGGACGCGCACCTGGTGGAATTGACAGCGACTTTGGCGTGGGAAAATTACCGCGCGCGTTTTGATCACGCGTTTGGCGTGGAGGCGGAGGGATTTACACAGGGGAGCTACTGCGCTCTGCCGGTGCGGGGAGCGGCAAAGGCGCAGACACAACACGCTAACTCCCGATAAGCCCCGACTGCGTCTTCGACGCGTCGCTAGTGCCCCTCACCGGCCGGAAACGGTATTGCCGAATCGAACTCCGCCTGAACACTGGTTCCGCCACATGGCGGAAATTTAACCCAACTTCTATCCGCAGTACGAGCTACTGCTGCTGGTCTGGATATTGCCGCTGGTAATGAACCCACCATTGCTGTAGGAGAAATTCGGCCCGCTTACGCTGATGAAAAACGTGTCCTTGCCCGCACCAGGGTCACCATCACAGGCGTCGACGTTGTAGTTGCAGCCCGGTTGTTGATTGAGTTTGGCACTTCCCTTAAAACGTTGCACAGTTCCCTGAGAAGGTGACCGTTGGCACGGTGACGTTTCGAGCTGTGCACGTCGATGCTGCCACCGGTCGCTCCGTGATCGTGGTAGGAAAGCGACGCGTTGGGCGGATCATTCTTCGCGACGAACCCGAAATTGGCGGAGAGACCAGGCTTTTGGGAGGGGATTTGGCCGCCACCTGTGATCTTCTCTGCTCCTAGCGGCGGTGGTGGAGGCGTCCGAGAAACAAGGCGCAAAAGAGGGCAGGGAAGCAATTCACCGTGGATGAGGCAGAGTTTCGCAGGAGGTGAATCGTTCTGACTTCAAATGAATCCAATTCGAACTTGACGGAATTCTTCCACAATCAGTGATAATTCGGTATAAGGACCAGAGTGGGGTCAAACAACTAGCGCGAACCACTCCCTACGAAAATAGCCGCGTATCTCATTGAAAAGATTGGCTCAGCAGCGAGCGGCTATTTTCGTCCTTCGTTGTGGCTCTCCGTGAGCCATGATTTACTCGTAACGCAAGGCCACCATCGGATCGACCTTTGTGGCGCGGCGTGCCGGCAGGTAAGCGGCGGGCAATGCAATGACCGCCAGGAACACTGCAACCGTCGCGAAAACCAGAGGATCCCAGGGGCTGACACCAAACAGCAGCAACGACCCCATCCCGAAAGGCAGCGCCGTCGTCAGCGCGTGCGAAAGCGCCGCCGCCAGAGCCAAGCCAATGCAAGTGGTCGCACCCACCAGCCGCATCATACGCAACAGAACCAGCTGCAGAATCGACACCTGTTGCGCACCTAGCGCGATGCGTATCCCGATCTCACGCGTCCTTTGCGCGACCGCGTACACAATCGTTCCATAAATGCCCACACTGGCCAGGAAAAGTCCCAGGCTTCCCACGCTCGTGGCGAACAGTGTCGCTATCGTGGAAGGCAGCCGCTGAAACCAGAGCACGTCATCCATCACGTGCAGCACGGCCAGCGAAGCCAGTTTGTTATCAAATGCAGCAGCGGCGCTGAGCACTAGCCCCATTGACGCTTGGCCTTTCCCGGCCGTGCGAACGAAAACGTCGTCGATTGGCGCATCCGCTGCAGCCGGCAAGTACACATACAAAGGTTCCACTTTCCCCAGGACCACCGTGTAGGTGTCCTGCACCATGCCGATCACCTGCGCTGGAGTTTGCGCGTCTCCCACCAGGATGATTTTCCCGAGAGCATCCTCCCCCGGCCACAGGTGTCGTGCGGTGGATTCGGTGATAATGACCACCGAGGAGCGGCGTGCTGCGTCTGCAGCCGTGAAGTCACGGCCTCGAACCATGCTGATTCCGAATAAGGAAAAGAAGCCAGGCGAGATCTGATTGTCGAACGCGCGCTCCCCTGCTTTCCCCGGCTCGGTCACTGTAGTTGTACCTGCGCCCAGGAGCGGAACGTGATCCGCAAACGCCACTCCAGTTACCTCTGGAAGCGCGGAAAATCTGCGTGCCAGCTGCTCGCGCAGTGCCGCCGTATGCGCCCTGCCGATGCCTGCATTCTCGAGGTCCGCGAATTCGATGTTGATCACCTGCTCCGTGTCAAAACCAGGAAACACTCTCTGCCCTCGCGCCATGCCTCGCGCCACAAGTCCCGCATTGACTAACAGAACTACACTGAACGCAACCTGCGCAGCAATGAGCACATCCCGTGCGCTCGCGCGCAGCTTGCCGCAATTTGACGTCCACTGCGCGACATGACCTTGCAAAGCCTCGTGAGAATCCGCCTTGGTGCAGTGAGCTGCGCCCAACACGCTGAAGAGCATGCCCGCCGCGATTGAAACCACCATCGTCCAGGCTAGCATCCAACTGTCGGGCGAAAATCGAAAGGTAAAAACGTAGAGATCTGTGAACCGGAAAACGACACGGCTCTGAATCTCTCTCCAGATGAAATCGCACAAAAGCGGCGACGCGATCAGCGTGATAGCGCCCGCAGCCAGCCCGATCAGCACGCCCTCGCTCAGAAGTTGCCGCATCAGTCTTCCTCGGCTCGCCCCCAGAGCCCGCCGCACTGCCATCTCCTTGCGTCGCGCCGTGGCCCGGGCCAGGAAGAAATTCGCGAGGTTGGCACAGGCGATTAAAAGGACCATGCCGAAGCTCACCATCAGCAGTGCGGCAAGAGATTGGAATTGCGGGTTGCCCTTCTCAATGAAGTACGCCGGGGGATCGGTCTCGATTGCGGAAGTTACTTGCTCTAACCCTCGGTTCGTTTCGAACCGCTGCGCAATCGCCGTCAGTTCAGCCCGCGCCTGTCGTGCGCTGACATCTGGCCTCAGCCTTCCGACCACTCGCAATCGAGACTCACCCGCATAGTGCGCCCAGTCACGGCCTGGCTCGACTCGCGTCTGCATCGCAAGCGGGATCCATAGGTCCGGTGGTACCGGGGGTAAGCCCGTGCCGATAAAATCATCTGGCGCGATACCAATAATCGTGAGCGGCGTCCCGTACAGCAGAACGGATTGCCCCAGCACCGCGGGGTCACCGTGAAAACGGCGTTGCCACGAGGAATAACTGAGGATCGCCACCGGTTCTGCGCCACCGTGCCTCTGTTATGTGAACATGCGCCCGGCAATCGCATTGACGCCGAGAACCGAAAAGTAATTCTCGGAAACCAGCTTGATGATGACTTGTCGCGGTTCAACGAGATTCTTCTGACCCGCGTCGGGGAGTTGTGCCAGCACGGTGTTGTATCCGGTTTCCGCAATTACTCCCTGGAAAGCCGGATTGTGATCGCTAAAATTCCGGTACTCCGGCTCGGAGAACGCTGTGGTGGCACCACCTTTCCGCAACTCCCGCTTGAGGACCGCCAGGCTCTTGGTGTCACGGACTGCCAAAGTTCGCAATGCGAGCGCATCATATGCGGTGAATACTAAGGTAGTGCCAATGATTCCCAGGGCCAGAGTCAGGACACTCGCGGCAGTAAATCCAGCACTCTTGCGCAGCACGCGGGCGGCGAAGTGCAAATCCCGCCACAATGTCTCGACAAAAGACTCCCAGCCAGCAGCGCGGACGGCTTCCTTCGTAACGGCGAGGTTTCCCCGCTCCAAACGCACCGCTCGAAGCGCATCCTGGCGGCTCATACCCTGCTTCATCTTTTCTTCGGCGGCCATCTCCAGGAAGCCGTTTAGTTCTTCGTCCAGCTCCTGGCCGACCTGCTCTTTTCGGAACAGCGCTCGGAGCCCGCCCGTTATGTTTCGCAGCAATGACATGGTTCGCTTACGACGCCTCCAAGATTCTGGCGATCGCCGCCACTTGCCTTCCCCATTCTCGTGTTTCGCTGTTGAGCCTTTTTCGTCCCTGGTCTGTTAGGACGTAGTACTTGGCGCGCCGGCTATTCTCGGTGGCTTTCCATTCGCTGCTGATCAGCCCCGCTCGTTCGAGCCGCTGAAAGGCGACAAACAGCGAACCGGCATTGAGGCGGAAAACGCCCTTGCTCATCTGTTCGAGCCGGATGGTGATCCCATATCCGTGCATGGGTTCAAGCGCCAGCGTTTTCAGGATGAGCATGTCCAGAGTTCCCTGGACGAGATCACTCGGCTGGTCCGCCATAGACGCATTCCCCCTGAGGTTCAAGAGGAAGAATACATCTCTCCTACTGATTGTCAAGAGGAGAACCACGATCGTCTTCACTTCGGGAGGCAGTAAATCAAGGACTTGCTTGGATACTTCCGAGTCACAGGGTGATCCCTGCGGTGTCAACTGCACAGGAATGCGAGCGCCTGTCCAGACTAAATATCACGGCAACGCTACGTATGCGGATCAAGACCCTGGAGGGGAACCGCGAACTGACCGAACTGCTGGAGCGTGCCTACGGGGTGATCGCCCAGACCTGAGCCTGCACAAGAATCGTTGTGACCCACCGACAACGGAGTCACGGGTCCGGTAGACAAATCCTCTGGACTCGATTGTCTTATTATTGAGCGTCAAGACATGAAAACCAACCAAGTGCAGATCATCGCCGCATTTGCAGGCTTTGTAATACTCCTTCTCTTGCGACCGTCTATGCCAGTTCTCGCGAAGTCTTCGTTCGCCGGAGCCTGGGAAGGGGAAATAAATAACCTCCCAGGGACCGATCTCAAGATCGAATACGCAGACGTAAAAATCAGCGGCGTTATGATTTTCTATTTCCAAGAACGCAGCGATCCCGGTGCTCCATGGCACGTAGCGTCCGAAAGTCCCGTTCCATTGCTGGTGCCCCATGTGGAAGGTAAGACTCTCACGTTTGAAGTCCAGCACCACAAATGCCACACCTGCCCGGAGGTCGGGCCGAATGTAAAGTTCCGCATGGAGCTTGCTGGGCCAAACGAGGCGCTCCTGTGGAAGCTGGAAAATGAAGAACAAGAAAAGAACAAAGAGCTCGGTCCGGGCCTGAAGCTCGTGCGCCGAAGTGAGTCCCCACCCGGGCAAAACTAGAATGGCTGCAACGCACAGAGGCAGGCCTTATTTACTATCAATAGCGTGAGACCGCGACTTGCACCGAACTGACGGAGATACCGCCGAGATCGAGTTCCTGTATCGCCAGCACGGGCCGGCGCTCCTGCTCTTCGCCCAGGGGGTTACAGGTGAACGGAGTCGCGCTCAAGATGCGGTCCACCAAGTGTTCTTGAAGTTGATCGAGAAAGGGAGTCTCAACGGAGTGGCGGACAAGAAGGCTTATCTATTCGCGTGTGTACGAAACGCCGCTCTCAACGAAGGCAAGTTTCGGGACCGAAATGCGCCGCTTGAGCCGGACGCGGCCTGGTTTAGTCCCCCAGACCGAGACTATGCGGGAGAACGGAATCTGAGGTGTGCGCTCGGGGCTCTTCCGAGTGATCAACGACAAGTCATGGTTCTGCACATATGGGGCGAACTCACCTTCTCGCAGATAAGTGACCTGCTGGGTGTTAGCTCGAACACGGTAGCATCGCGATACCGCTATGCTCTTGCCAAGCTACGCGACTCGATGTTCGCGAAGGAGAATTCTTGTGCCAACTCTTGATGATGAGCGCTTCGAGGCGCATTTGAAGCGGTTCCGCCCGCTCGCTCCCGAGCCACTCTCGACAGTAGGAACTAGCCATCGGGCTCGGCGCACGTTCGTCCTGGGCGCATGGGCTACAGCGGCGGTGGCCATCCTTGTTATAGGGGCGCTTACATTACCTATTCGCACGGATCGAGCCCGTGTCACCGAAACCATCGGGAATGTCGGAAACCCCGAGCACCTCATGGAAGACCAGCCGTTAACGATGCGAAGTGCAAATGCTTTGATGGCGAAAGCGCCGTCCTTTAAGTCGATGGTCGACGACATGGCGTTTCGTTCCCAAAAGATCCCACCCCCGAAGGGCAAACGAAGCGCCGTTGTCCTGCTAGGCAAGGAGAAGATCAAGCTATGAAACACATCGCGGCAATTTCATCGATGATCCTTGTTGTACTACTACCGTGTGTTTCTGTATCCGCTCAGAGAAACATGTCTCTTGCGGACAACGCGGCTTTGCGCTATTGGTCGGCATTCTCGGCGGTGCAAGACTCCGCGATAACGGACGAGCAAGCACGAGAGCTAAACGCGATCCTCGATGGTACGGCTCCGTACGATGATACGAAGTACAAAGACTTGCTTGAGAAAAACACATTGGCCCTTGAAATCATGGCTCGAGCAACGTCTCTCGCTAACTGTGACTGGGGCCTGGATTACGGAGCAGAAGATGTGCCTGTTGAGTATGCCAGAAAGGCACTGGTGCTCGGGCGGCTCAACGTTCTTTATGCGTTTCACCTGTTTATTGCGGGCAACAAAGATGGAGGCGTGCGCACTTTCGCGGCGGGACTGAGGTTTTCGCATGATGTCGGGAATGGTGGATCACTTTTTGCAACGCTGATCGCCAAAGATCTTCTCGTCAATCACCTAAGAGCAGTAGCCGGCGTGCTCCACCTGGAGCAGCTCTCTGCAGCTCAGAGAGCGCAGTTGCAGGAAGCCGTTAGACGATTGGGGGAAGGACTTGATTGGCGAACGGCGGCAAAGCTTGATCTGGAAGGCCTTCGCAGTCATTACGCACGAGACACAGTCACATCCACGGCTCTGACCCGGATTATTTCATCGTATGTTGCTGTTCTCGAAGATCAGTCCAAACTGCCAACCCTGGATGAAGCGATTCACAGCGCACCGCAGCAACTTGCGAACCTCATCCCGAATGCAAAACGCGTTCTAGAGCAAAAACAAGACTTGAACAACAGGCTTCTGCAGACACGTTCATTACTGCAGTGATGCCGGCACTGCCGCCCGCTCTGTGCGGATCGCGATCTGGGGCAACAGCGTCGAGTCGGTCGGTGACGCTGCTGAGTCATTCGTCGGCGATAAGCCGAATCTCGGCAGCTCGTTTATATGTGAATGACGTGCCCAGCCACTTCTCAACAGAGAAAATGCTTGCGAGCTGCAGATAATTCAATGAACTGTAGTTCAAGCGCTTGCGCATCCGTCAAATTGGCGCACAGTCGCCGGGACGGTTTCCTGTTTTGCGAGTAGAGGGGCACCGTACCGGCGCGTTCCGGCGGCAAGCTCAAACGTGCCCGCTTCCCCTTGGGGTAGCGGACGCAAGAGGTCGGTTGGAGGGCGCGCTGTTGTCGGCGTTATGTGGCGATTTCTCTTATGTTGCCCGCGAATGTCGCCCCTCGCCAGAATTCCGTATTTGGACAGCCGTCCACAACATAACCTGATGACACAAAGGAGATGGGAGGGGTATTCGGGCGCGGCACGACAACTGGTTTAAGCCGTACTTTCATTCATAGCGGAGGGCAACCGTGGGGTCCACGCGCATCGCTCGCCGGGCCGGGATGTAACACGCCAACAGCGCAGCCGCGATGATCATCAATGGGGTAATTAGCAGAACCGGTAAACTGCGAAGCCATGAACCTTGATGTGCGCCGGCGAGCATGCGAGGAATAGGAAGCGCCAAAAGGAATCCCAATGCAGTCCCTATGGCGGTAAGAAGTACCCCACCTCCGACCACCAATCTGAACACACTTCCTTTCTCCGCTCCGAGCGCCATCCGCAATCCGATCTCGTGAGTCCGTTGCGCCACAATATGCGAAACCACGCCGTAGATTCCCATGGTCGCGAGGCACAGGGCCAGGGTCGTAAACGTGCCGAGAAGTCCTCCCAGCAGGCGGTCACCTGCGCCCTTTCCATCGAGCACTTGCCTCATTGTCTTGATGTTGCCAATCGGCTGATCCTTGTCAACAGCCCAGATGGACTCCCGAACCGTAGGCGTGAGAGTGGCGAGGTCCCCGCCGCGAATCACCATCACCATTCTGCGCAGAGGGCCTTGGAGGAAGGGTATATACATCTGGGCAATGTCGTCGCTTTGTCCGACGCGGTCGATGACGTCTCCCACAACTCCGACGATCTCGCGCGAATCTGGCAGGCCGGTCAAATCTGCGTACGTGCTTACAAACGTGCCGATCGGGTCCGTCTTAGGCAAGAACCGTTTCACAAGAGTCTGATTGACGATGACTACTTTTGCGGCACCGGCAGCATCAGAAAGTAAGAATTGTCGACCTACTGCACTCCAGGCAAACCCTGAATTCGTTCCACAACATCCTTGAAAAACTCAGCCTGCTTAGCGGGGTCAGCATACTTTGACGCAGAAAGAGATAAATCGATGGTGAGCACTTGTTGTGGATCAAATCCCAGTCGAGTTCGCGCTTCCCTGATCACGAGTTGCACTGATTCCCCCGTGCTGACCATCAGCACCATCGCTAATGCCACCTGACCAACAAGAATCGCGCTTCGTATCCTGGTTCGCCTCGCACCTGGCGATGCGGTTCGGGCACCCTCTTTCAGCCCCGTGTGGAGATCAGGGGTCGAGCTATGAAGGGCGGGCATCAACGCGAACAACAGTACTGTAAGACAGGTGACTGCAAGCGTGAAAAGCAAGACCGTGCCGTTGACTTCGATTTTCCCCGCAAACCATGTCAACTGAGGCTCGAAGTTCAAACTAGCTCGGAGAAATTTCAAACCTACGACTGCCAGCAGCATGCCGAAGATGCCGCCGAGCAGCGCGAGGAGAAAACCTTCCCCGAGCAACTGCTGCATTAACCGCCAGCGGCCGGCTCCCAGAGCCGCACGAACCGCGAATTCGTTTTGGCGAGCCGCTGAGCGCGCTAAGAATAATCCGGCGACATTGGCGCACGCTATCAGTAGGACAAATCCAACGACGCCCATTAGAAACAAGACCGCTGTACGAACGTGCGGTTCCACCAGTATTTCCCTGAGGCCCACGAATCTTGGAGTCCAGCCTTTATCAGCCAGACTGTTTTGTTCAAAACGCTGAAGGATCGTGGCCGCCTGGGCCTGGGCCTCATGGAGGCTTGTGCCATTCATGAGTCGCGCTAAAACATTCAGATTCCGAACATGGCGCTGATCCTGAAGAAGGGACCGGGTAACAAACGACTCCGGAATCCACACCGCGCACGGCAGAAAGCTGTACTTGAATTCTGCGGGCATCACTCCGATCACTGTGTAGGTCTGCTGGGCAAGAGTGAGGGGCGTGCCGATGATTCCGGGATCGCCGCCGAACCGCCCCTGCCAAAGGTCGTAGCTGATGACAGCTTCAGACTTCTGTTTTGCCACATTCTCACCCGTTGTGAAGGTGCGACCCACGCGTGCGGGGACTCCGAGAAGCTCAAAGTAGTTGGGCGTCGCTTGGGCGGTGGTGATGAGTTCAGGCTGGCCTTGTCCGGTCATCACCAGGTCTTCGTAGGAAGCGGCCGCTATTTCCGTGAAGAAGTGCCCTTGTTCACGCAATGCGGAGAATTCCGACGCGGAAATGGGGTTCCTATCCGAGCCTTTTTCAGGATTCGCCCATGTGATTACAACTATGTGTTCCGGTTCCTTGACTGGGGGATCGCGCAGCAAAATGCCGGTCACCATACTGAAAATTGCAGAATTCAAGCCTATTCCCAAGCAAAGTGTAATGATTACGGTAAGACTGAAGGCAGGAGTTTTCCGCAAGGCGCGCAAGCCATAGCGAAGATCCGCGAAAAAGCTCTCGATGGAGGGCCAGCGCCAGACCTCCCGGCCGTCCTCTTCGCTCAGAGTTACATTGCCAAATTCGCGGCGAGCGGCGTACGCCGCCTCTTTCCTAGGCATCCCGGCCGCAACCAACTCCTCGATCTTTTCTTTGAGATGTTCCCGAATCTCCTCTGAAAGATCGCCATAGAGACGACGACGCAAGAACAGTCGTTTGACCCAGTTCATGATTCACCCGGCGCTAGGACACGCGTAATCGCTTCAAGCATCCTCTCAAATCGTGACACTCATCTCCACATGCTTCGCTCTCTTTGCCGTCAGTTTATAAATCCGCACGCCCCGATTCGTGGGCGAGATGTCCGCCTTGAGTAGCCGCGGGAGCGTTGGATACCGCGAGCCTTCTTCAATCTGGAGCAAATCGTTTGACGTTCGCTTGATTTGCTGCGCGAGGACGTAGCCGTGAAGGGGCTGCCTCTTCAACGTGCGGAGAATCGTCATCTCCAACGCGCTAAGGAAGAGGTCTCGCTGCTCACGGGTTCTCATGGATGGGAGGTGCTCCCCATAAGCGCTAAGATAAGAGTTGACCCTGCTCTCTAGTTTTTGTACCCTGAGGGCATGAATGCCCTTGATGAAGACTGGAAAATTCTCCTGGGGTTGTTCCCGCCGGACTGGCAAAGCGAGGCGCGTCGAAGCGGTG
>WNGH01004349.1_pt1 | contig 14625 bp, 13 predicted proteins | sample 5400631 | NCBI WGS metagenome assembly WNGH01 (sample SAMN13153373, study PRJNA577476) | soil metagenome | isolation source: 115 cm soil or saprolite under Garry oak tree replicate 1 | place: USA:California | collected 2016-06-15
CGTGTAGCGAGCCGGTGCGCTGCCGAGCCACTTTGCCCAAGGCCTCGCCCGGGCATCGTGCGAAAGCGCAGCTTCGGAGATCTGGCTCAGCTTTCCTCGCCCGTCAAGTACAGCAACGCCGCCTTCACGCGGCGGTTCACATCGGAAGCCTCCCCGAGGTCGAGCTTGAGAAAGATGCCGTTGATATGCCGCTCGACGGCGCGCTTCGTGACCATGAGCCTGTCCGCAATCGCATTGTTGCTGCGCCCCTCGGCGATCATCGCCAGAATCTGGCGCTCGCGAGGCGTCAGCCGCTCGAGCCCTGGATCCTTGTCCACGCGTGCGGAGACGAGCTTGTCGACGATGCGTGGATCGACGAGTGAGCCCCCGGCGACGACCTCGTGGAGCGCTCGTACCAGCTCATCTTCGTCCTTCACGCGCTCCTTGAGCAGGTAACCGCGCCGCTCTGACCCGTCCGAGAACAGGGCCATCGCGTAGGACGGGTCCGCGTGCTGGCTAAGAACGACAACTCCGACCGCCGGATGTGACGATCGCAGCTCAAGTGCGAAGCGGATGCCTTCGTCCGTGTTCGTCGGGGGCATGCGGATGTCGGTCAGAACGACATCGGGCTTTTCTCGCTCGACGGCCGCCCGAAGCTCATCGAGCTCGACGCAGCTCGCGACGAGCTCTACATCGTCGATGGACTCCAGAACGCGCGCGATCCCTTCCCTTGCCAGGAAGCTGTCATCGCAAAGGACAACCCTGATCACCGTCGAGAAAGCTCCCTCTCCCGCCGCTTTGTGCGAAGCCGTGTCAAGTCTGGCGGGGAATCGGGAATCGCTGGGTGACAGAGTGGTGACAGAACCGCTAATACGCGATGACCTCCTGGTGATCGAAGATCGCACAGCCACAGGACTGTTCGGGAGCGGCGGCTGAGGCGCAAACCTGCGCCGCTCCGCTTCGGGCGGGGGCGCTGCATTCACTTTTTCTCACTTTTGAGTATTGCAGCAAGCCCCGCACAGCGGCAAGGGACGCAGGCTCGGCGTATGCCGTCGTACGAAAACGTGGTGTTTTACCCGGCGTAATCCCGGTCCGAGTCAGCGAAATCCCGCATGACCGGTACTGCGGCAATCCCCCATACTCGACGGTGGAAGCGGTCGCCTTTCCCACAAGGCACCCGCTGAGAGGAGAGAAACTGATCGCGAACCGACCCGCACGTCCGCGCGTAGGCGTGCGCCGCCCCGTAGATCTGGAGGACCCGGTCAGCCTTGGCCTGCGCAGCGCCGGCGCCAAAGCTGTCCTGGTCGGGACCCCCGCACCGTCAGGGCTGCCTTTCGACGTGCTCGAGTCGAAGCTCCGTGTGCCGTCGGTGTCGCCTGAAGCGGTCTCCCGCACGGCTCTGGTCAACCGCCTTCGCGCTGCGGGCGCGTTCCCGCTCGTGATCGTCGTGGCGCCCGCCGGCTACGGCAAGACCACGCTGCTTTCGCAATGGGCGAATCGAGACGCACGCTCATTCGCCTGGGTCGCGATCGACGAACGCGACAACGATCCGGCTGTCTTGCTCAGGCACGTCGCGGCCGCGCTCGATCGCATTGAGCCGATTGCGGCTTCGCTACTCGGCGCATTGCGGCCAAACGGCAAGTCGGTGACGTCGAAGGCGCTCCCGCTGCTCGCCGAGGCGATCGCCTCGCGTGAGTCGCAATTCGTCCTCGTCCTGGACGGCGCGGACCTGCTCGAGCGGGACTCCGCTTCAGCAGTCGCTTCCTTGATCGACCAAGTCCCGCCTGGGTCGATGATCGCGCTCTCGGGACGCGTGCTCCCCCGGCTGCCTGTCGCGGCCCTTCGTGCCGACGTTCCGTTGCTCGAGATTGGGGCCTACGAGCTGGCGTTGAGCCGGCGCGAGGCCGAGATCCTTCTCCGCACCGCTCGCGTCGAGCTGTCCGACGCCGAGATCGACGGGCTCCTCGACCGCACGGAAGGCTGGGCGGCCGGGTTGAACCTAGCTGCGCTCGCAGTCCAGACGAGTGGAACCAACAACGGCCGCCACCTTTCGGCGGTTGCGATCAGGGGAGACGATCGCTATTTCGCCGACTACTTCCGCTCGGAGTACCTGTCGCAGCTCCCGTCGGATCGCCTGGCGTTCCTGCGCCGAACCTCGGTGCTGGAGACGATGTCCGGTCCGCTCTGCGACGCCGTCCTGGAACGCAAGGAGTCGGCGCTCGAGCTCGCCTCGATCGAGAAATCGAACCTGTTCCTCGTCCCACTCGATCGCAACCGCGGCTGTTACCGCTACCACCGCCTCCTCCGCGACTTACTCAGGCGCGAGCTCGAAGAACGCGAGCCGGAGCTTGTCCCCGTGCTGAACCAGCGGGCCGCGGACTGGTTCGAATCCCAAGGCGACGCAGAAGCGACGCTCGACTATTCGCACGCAGCGGGCAACACGGACAGCGCCGCTCGAATCCTCAGCTCGATCGCGATGGCCGTCTGCTGCGGCGGCCGGGTCGCGGCGGTGGAGTCGTGGCTCGACCGGTTCGACGACGACGCCTTGTTGGAGCTCTATCCGTCCGTCGCCGTCGAGGGAGCCCGGGTCCACGCCCTACGCGGGCGACCGGACGAGGCCGAGCGTTGGCTCGCGGCGTCGCAGCGAGGCGTGGCAAGAGACGAGGATGACCCCTCCACCAAGGCCTGCATCTCCGTGCTACGCGCCATCATGTGCGCGGACGGGCCGGAACAAATGTTGTCGGACGCCCAGTCGGCCCTGGCGGACCTCTCGCCCGATCACCCCTGGCACCCGTGGGCGCTTCTGGTCCACGGCGCCGCTCAAGTGCTGCTCGGAAAAGACGAGCCGGCCGGTGACATCCTCACCGAAGCCGCCAACGCATCCGAACGGCTCGGGAGGACCGAGAGCCACGCGCTGGCGCTCTGCGAGCGTTCGTTGCTCGCCCCCGGAAATGACAATGAGCAGGCGGAGGCCTTGGCTCTGCAAGCGCGTTCTCTGATCGAGGACGCTGAGCTGGATGCCTATGCGACGAGCGCGCTCGAGATCGCGATCTCGGCCCGGACGCTCCTCCGGCATGGGCAGTGGGACGATGCACGTCGGCAGCTCACAATCGCACAGCGGCTCGCGCCGAGCCTGACGCACGCGATCCCCTGGCTTTCCGTTCAAGTTCGGCTCGAATTGAGCCGCGCGTACGTGACGCTGCGAGACCGGGACGCCGCGCAAGCACGCCTCGCAGAGGCCGAAGAAATCCTCAGCGTCCGACCCGCTGTCGGCGTGCTCGGCGAGCAAGTCGCGAAGCTGCAAGTCGAGGCCGACGAGATGCCTCAGACTGCGACGGGAAGCAATTCTGGCCTGACCGGAGCGGAGCTTCGACTCTTGCCTTTACTTTCGACGCACCTTTCGTTCCGCGAGATCGGGGAGCGGCTGTTCGTCTCGCGCAACACGATCAAGACGCAGGCGATCTCGGTCTACCGCAAGCTCGGGGTTTCGAGCCGCAGCGATGCGATCTCGAGGGCGGGCGAGCTCGGGCTCGTCGACGGCGGAACGCCACCCGCTGGCGCGGTGCTCGCCCGAGACGTTCAGTCCGCGGCTTCCTAGTCGGTCGGCTGCGCGGTCAATTCGTCGTCATAGCGTCGCCGATGCGTGCGGTCGTAGATGGCCGCGACCAGCAAGAGGATGCCGCCGAAGAACAGCAAGCCTCCGATGAATCCCCACCGGTACCAGGCTGCGCTCACCAGCCAGAAGAGCAGGATCGAGCCCACGCCGATCGCCAGGATCACGCCCACCATGGCGAACCAGAACTTCGCTCCAAGCCCTTCTTCCACGTCGGCTCCTTTGCCTAGCTTGTGTCGATCGTCGCGGTCAAGCGGCCGTTCGGCATCATCCGAACGGGATGAATGCGCGCTTTCTCGGGCTACGCGGGCACGGTTGCAGTAGGCGGCGCATCGGGGGAAGGCTCGACCGCGTCCTTCTCCACGGCCGCTGCCAGTCGCGCCCTTGCCAGGTCGCGCGAGATGTGAACGGCTGCGGAGGCAAGCGGAGCCGCGAGGACGAGCCCGAGCATCCCGAAGATGCAGCCCGCCCCGATCGTGAGCACGAGCACGACTAGCGGATTGAGGTCGAGCGCCGACCCCATCGCGAACGGCTGGACGACGTTCTGCAGCAGCCCGTTCGCCGCGATGACGATCACAAGCATGATCAGGGCGGTCGTCGTCCCGTTCGCTCCGAGTGCGATGACGACGGCGAATGCACCCGCGACGAATGCCCCGACGAACGGGACGTACGCGGTCACGAATGTGACCACGGCGATCGTCCCCGCCAGCGGCACGCCGAGGGCCAGGGCGCCGAGCCCGACCACGATCCCGTTGAACGCCGCGACGAGCGTGACGCCGCGGAAGTAGCCGCGAAGCGACCTGATGACCCCGCCCGTCACAGTCCGGGCAATCGGCGGCGGTAAGCCGAGGTGCCGATCGACCCAGCCCCGCATCGAGGGGCCGTCCTTGAGCAGGAAGAAGAGGCTGAGAAGCGCAAACGAGAGGCCGAACGCGAGCGAGGTGATCCCCTGAATGCCGTGAATGACGCCCGTCGTTAGTGTGGAGATGATCTCCGGAGCATCCTTCTCGACGTTCGACTTGGCTCCTGAGGCGCCCGATTCGTTCACGCCTACGCTCTTCAGCCAGCCCTCGGCTTTGTTCGCCGCCGCGTCGGCGCGCGTGCCGATCTCAGAGGACTGAGAGGTGATGCCCCCGATCACGACGACGAGCACGAGCACGGCGAGCGCTGCGAGGGCGAGTAGGACGACGACCGCTGCGGCGGCACGGGGCCAGCGATGCCGCTCGAGCCGAGCAACGATCGGCATCGACACCGTCGCGACGATGGTGGCGACGACGACGGGGCCCGTGATCGTGTACGTCGCCCCGAGCAGCCATAGGAGCCCGGCGATTAGCGCAAAGAACCCCACAAGGAGCCAGGCCGTGCGGCCTAGGTCGCGCAGCCAACGCGGCGGCGCAAAGAAGGTCGTGAGTTCTCGCGCCTGCGCGGCATCGATTTCGAGCCCGTCCGGCTCGCCCGCCGCTGTCGCGCCGTCCTTCTTTCGCAGGTCCTTCAGAAAGCCCACTGGATCGCCCCTTCCATACGCGATTGATCCTTCTTTTCGCTCCGGTGCCGAGCATCCTCCGTTCGGGGTGATGTCCCAGGGATGCGCCTTCGACAGCTGGCGCCATTTCACCCAATCGGCATGAGATTCGGACGCGAGGTTCGCACCACACTGGACGGGGTGAACAAGCTCTCGGAAGGAGCGCTAGAGCGGATCGACGCGCTGTTTGTCCAGAGCGCGTCGAGCTCGTCCAGCGATGAGAGGACCGTGACTCTGCACGGTCTCACCGACTCGACCGTCTACTTCGCAGATCGCCCGCGCCGGGAAGTCGGCCACATCCCCTCGCACCGCTTCGTCGAGCTCTGGGAGGGCGACGAGACCGGCTTCTCGATAGACCCTCCGAATGCGGTCCTGTCGTTCCTCGAAGAGGACGGGCCGACGCCCGAGGACGCGGTGGTAGTGCTCCGCGACCCGCACCTCGAGGGCCACGACCTCACGTACACGGTGGACGTCCTCGAAGGGACGCTCCCGAAACGGACCGGGCCGTGCGCCTTGTTCATCGATGTCTTCGGACGCACGTTCTCGCCGGTCTCGGTCGCAGGCATCCAGCGCCCGACGCGCCGGCAGGCTCGCCGTTAGCTCAACCCTCGGCCAGAACGCCGAACTCTTCGCCGAGGGCGGCTGCACGCACGATCTTCGCGCAAGCGGCGACGATCTTCGCGCTGCCTACGACCGGCGCCACAGCAAGGAGCGTGCCAAGGATCTTGTCGAGCTCGATCTCCTGCTCGTCCGCCGCCTCCAGGTGGCGTAGCCAGGAGACATGAGGCGCGTCGATCGCCACGAGCGCGGCGATCTGGGCTAGCTGATACGTCTCAACGTCCAGCCCCGACCCACCAACGGAGCCGTTCTGCAGATCGGGCGCGACACCGACGCCATCGAAGTCGCCGCGGGCGAAGGCGCGAAGCCGATCCTCCGTCGTCGGAGCCTTGCCCTTCACGCGAGCTCCTCTCACCGTGAGCACCGCAGCCTTTTCGCGCACTCGGTGCTTGAAATTGATCGTGTCATGGGCAGTGTCCTCCGCGCTACCGGATCACGCATCGTCCGGAGGGGATGAATCAAGGGGTTCCGTCGGAGACGAGTGCCAGCGACCCGCCGATCCGCAGCATGTGGACCTTCACTTCCGGCGCCACCAGCGCCGCGGCCCGAGCGAAATCACGGGCCGGCGCGGGGCCGTGTCTCGGCGCAAAAGGCGCTCTGAACGTCCCCCAGTGGATCGGCACAGCGGCTCGCGGGCGCAGCAGCCGAAGCGCCTCGGCCGCCCGAAGCGGATCGAGATGCCCCGCCGGCAATTTTGCGCCCCAGCCCGACACAGGCAACAACGCGAGGTCCAGCGGGCCAAGCTCCGCCATCCCGTCGAAGAGATCGGTGTCCCCGGCGAAGTAGACCGCGGCAGATCCGGTGACGACGTAGCCGAGCGCCGAGGACTGCGGGGAGAACGGCCCCCGCCCGGAAGCGTGTTCGGCGTGCGTGGCGCGGATGCGAAGGCTGTCGAGGTCGAGCTCGTCCCCGGCTGCAACCTCGAGGACGCGGGCAAACCCGCGCCGCCGTACGAGCTCGCCCGCTTCCCGGGGAACGACCACGGGCAGCGAGCGGTCGAGCTTGTCGAGCGACCCGAGATCCAGGTGGTCGAAATGCGCATGCGAGACGAGAACCCCGTCGAGCTCGCCGAGCGCGGTAGCGCTGACCGCCTCCGGGCGGCGCAGATGCCAGATCCGACTCCGCAGCGCGGGATCGGTGATCAGGCGCGTGCCGTCGATCTCGATGACGACCGTGCTGTGCCCGAGCCAGGTGACCCGGTTCACCGCCGCCCGCCGCCCCGCATCGGCATCAGAGCCAAGGATTCCGGCGGTCCCACTCCCTTCATCACCCCGTTGGGATGAGTCTCGGTGACCTGTGCTGCCGGAGAATCGGAGGCCGTCATGACGATCGCAACTAGCGCGCCGAAGTACGGGCAGATGCCCACGTGGAGTCCGAGCCGTCCCCGGCTCCGGCCGCTGCGGCTGCTATTCGGCTGGATCCTCTCGGCCGCCGCTCTGCTGGTCGCGGCCTCGATTGTGCCCGGCGCGGCGGTGCATGACTTCCGGGGAGCGCTCGCTGCGGCCGCGGTGATCGCCGTACTGAATGCGGTCCTGCCGCCGATCGTCGCGGCCCTGCGCCTGCCCTTGATGCTCCTCGTCGGACTCGTCTTGATCCTCGTCCTCGACGCGTTGATGCTGCTCGCAGCGGACAGCATCACCAATGGAGCTCTCTCGGTGAGCTCGTTCTGGTCGGCGCTCGGCGTCGCCCTCGTCGCGGCGGCCGTCGGCGTCGTCCTCGACGTGGTGCTTGGGACGAACGACGACGACACGTACACGTTCAGAGTCACCCAACGGATTGCGCGCCGCTCCGGCGAACGGACGATCACAGACGCGCCTGGAGTCGTCTTCCTCGAGATCGACGGCCTGGGCCTGCCCGTGCTGCAGCGGGCGATGCGGGACGGCAACGCCCCGACGCTGGCTCGCTGGGTCGGCGACGCAACGCATCGGCTCGCCGAGTGGGAAACCGACCTCTCGTCCCAGACCGGCGCGAGCCAGTCGGGCATCTTGCTCGGCTCGAACGACAGCATTCCTGCATTTCGCTGGGTCGAGAAGGATACGGCGAAGCTCGTCGCGTGCTCCGGTCCGCCGGACTGCGCCGAGATCGAGCGGCGTCATGCCTCCGGGCGCGGCCTGCTCACGGATGGCGGCGCCAGCCGCGGCAACCTCCTTTCCGGCGAAGCCGACCATGTGATCCTGACCGTCAGCCGGATGGACGCCGAGAAGCGCTCGAACCCCGGCTATCGCGCCTTCTTCGCGAACGGGTTCAACGTCGTCCGCGTGCTCGCCCTGTTCGGCTGGGAGGTGCTGCTCGAATGGTCGGCAGCAGACAGGGCGAAGCGGCGCGACGTCCGCCCCCGCGGCCACCGGGGTGGGCTCTACCCATTCATGCGGGCGGCGCTATGCGTCGTCGTCCGCGACCTGATCGTGTACGGGGTCCTTGGGGACATGATGAAAGGGCGGCCCGCGATCTACGCGACCTTTTCGAGCTACGACGAGGTCGCGCACCACTCGGGGCTCGAGCGGGCGGACACACTCGAAGCGCTGCGCAAGCTCGACCAGCAGTTCGGACGGATCGAGCGTGCCCGCGCTTACGCAGCCCGGCCGTACGAGATCGTCGTACTCTCCGACCACGGACAGACGCAGGGAGCGACCTTCAAGCAGCGCAACGGCTACGGGCTCGACGAGCTCGTCGAGCGCTCGCTTGCACAGGGCGTCGTCACGAACGTCGGCGGCGGCGACGAGCAGGCCTCGATGGTTGGGAACGCCGCGGCCGAGGCGACCGGACAGAAGCAGAAGAAGCGGCCGAAGAACGACGTCTCCGATAAGGACGTGGTCGTGCTCGGCTCGGGCAACCTCGGCCTCGTCTATCTGATGGAGGAGCGGCGACGGCTCATGCGCGAGGAAATCGAGGCGCGGCATCCACGCCTGCTGCCGGCCTTGCGCGACCATCCACACGTCGGCTGGCTGCTCGTCCGCTCCGAGCGGGACGGACCGGTGGCGCTCGGCGCGAACGGGACGCACTACCTCGCGGAAGGTCGGGTCGACGGAGAGGACCCGCTCGCGGCCTTCTCGGCGAACGCGCCGCAACACCTGCTGCGGACGGACGGCTTCGAGCACGTCGCGGACATCATGGTCGGCAGCTTCTACGACCCGGAACTCGACGAGGGGTGCGCCTTCGAGGAGCTGATCTCGTTCCACGGCGGCATCGGCGGCACGCAGACGCGGCCCTTCATCCTCTATCCGGCAGCGCTTCCGCTTCCCGGCGAGCCGATCGTCGGCGCGGCGGCAGTCCACGACCTCTTGTCGGACTGGCGCCGCCTGCTGAACGACGGGTCGCTAGGCGCAGCTGAGGATTCGCAGCGCTCACCGGCGCTCGAGCCTGCGTCTCCTTGATGGGATCGGTCAGATAACGGAACTGGCGCAAGCCTGGCGTCCCGGCTCCCGCGTCGCCCGCGTCCGAGCGAGCCACAGCTACGGGGTCGTGCTGGGGTTGATCATCGTCTCGTTCGTCTTCATCTCGGTCGCACCCGACAGCAATTGGGCCGACAGCGTTCTTGCCTTTCTCCAGAGCATCACGCTCGTCATGGCGCTCTGGACGTCCGGGGTCGCGCGCGCCGACTCGACTCTCAGCCTCAGCCTGGTCGCACTCGCGAGCATTTCTGCGCTTGCGCTGCTGGTCTTCGGCGGGAAGGGACTCGATGGCTTTGTCGGGATCCTCTCGGGACTCCTGACGGTCGCCACGATCGGCACGGTTGCGCTGGGCGTGATCGACCAGGGCGAGGCAAATGTCCGGGCGGTGACGGGCGCGGTTTGCGTCTACGTGCTGATCGGTCTCCTCTTCGTATTCCTCTACGGAGTGATGGCGAAGCTCGGCTCGGGCGATTTCTTCGCGCAGGGGACGGACGGAACACGCTCGCTGCGCCTCTACTTCAGCTTCGTCACCCTGGCGACGCTGGGCTACGGCGACTACACGCCTGCCGGGAGCCTCGGACGCACCTTCGCCGTCGTCGAAGCGCTCTTCGGCCAGCTCTATCTGGTCACGGTGATCGCGGTGCTGGTCTCGCGGATGCGGCGCACCTAGCTCGTCAGCCCTGAGATGCCGTTTCGCAGCAGCGAAGCGGCGAGCAGGACCACGATCGCCGCTGCGATCGTCCTCGCGTGGCGTTCGAGCCAGCTCCGCGCCCCGCCAAGCCAGTGCTTGGCGCGCCCAGGGGACACGATCAGCAACACCAGAGCCAGCGCGAGCGGGAGCAGCGACACGATTGTGAAGAAGAGCCAGTCGACCACGTACTCGGTGGCGCTCGGATTCAGCTCCGAGATGTCCTTGAGCGCGATCGGGATGAAGGCGCCGGGATTCGCCAGCGCCGCGCCCGCGCCGAGGACGGCAACAGCTGGAGAGGACGCCACCTTGCCCATCTTCTGGACTGCGTCCGAGATCTTCTTCGGATCCGCCGGCCGGCGGATGACGCGCACCACCCAGAAGAGAAGAAGCAGACCGAAGACGACGTCGAGGATCGACACCCACGTCTTCGGGCTGCTGGGCGTGTCGGATGCGGCCGCATCGCCCAACACGAACGCGGCGATGACGCCAATCCCGAGCGTCGCGGTGAAGGCACCCAGATAGAACCAGAAGCCCGTCCGGAGCGGTCGGTCTCCAAGCACGAGCACGAGCACCGAGAACGTCAGCGTCGTCGGCGAGAGCATCGCCGCGAGCGCCGTCAGCGCCAACTCGGTGTCGATCCACCCCACGCCGGGCTAGCCGACCGCTCGTCTAAGCATTCCTGGCGGCCTCCTTGGCCGCTCTTTTGGCCTCCTTCCTCTCGGCACGCGAAGCCTTCTGCTCGGCTGCTTTCTCCTTCGCGTCGACGTACGAGGTCGAGACAAGCTCCTTCCCGCCGCTCCAGCCGAACACCCAGGTGAGCATGATGATCGCGAAGAGGATGTTCCAGGCCGTCGTGACGAACTGCTGCGCGACGGAATACGCGGTCGCGGTCGTCGGGTCCGTGACGCCGTTCAGCGAGGCGACGTTGAACGCCTGGTTGACCCCGGCCCCGCCCGGTGTGACGGACGTGACGTTCGCGATCGAGTTGCCTCCGGCGATCCGCATCAGCGTGTCGAAACTGACCGGGATGTCGTAGGCGGCGAGGAAGACTGCCATCACGCCCAGGCTCGCGAGCCAGGCGACCCCTTCGGGCAGAAAAACGCGCAGGAGGTAGGTGCGCGGCGCACCAAGAATCGCGCCGCCCTCCTTGGCGTCGTCCCACCACTTCACGACCCGCGGCCAGAACGCCCGGATCAGCAGGTAGATCAAGAAGATGCCGCCAAGCAATAGGACCGCCGTCGCCCACGGATTTTCGTGGACGAACTCGAACTTGATGTCGAACGAGCCGCTGACGCTGAGGAACAGGTAGAGGTAGGTGAAGGCGCCGCTGAGCGTGAAGAAGATCTTTTGCACGACGTAGGCGCCGAGCACGCCGGAGAAGGTGGCCGCCGCGATCGTCGCGGTGAGCATCAGCAGCAGCATCAACGTGCCCAGGTTCGCGGGCAGGATCCCGTTCAGCGCCACCGAGGCCGCATAACAGGCGAGCACCAATCTGAAGCCCGCCGCCGGGTAGGCGTAGCGCAGGATCGCGTACCAGGCGAACGCCGTCGCCGTCGTCTGCAGAGTCTTCAGCGCAATCGCGGCGAGCAGGTAGCCGAGCGAGATCCCGGTGATCGTGTCCCAGAGCTGGTCGAACCACCCCCTTAGGTCCCAGCCAAGGAGATCCGCCGCCGCGCCGATGACGACGATCACCAGCGCACCGATCACGATCCGCCTGAGCTGCAGGCGTTTGCCCTCCTCGGGCGCGATCGGCGTCGTCGCTGCCTGGCTCATGTTGCCGCCTCCACCCGCGTCCCGTGGCAGCGCTTCCACTTCAAACCGCTTCCGCACGTGCAAGGGTCGTTCCGGCCGCGGGCGGCGTCGGCAGCCGCGTACTGGTGCATGATCTCGGCCGGCGCGCGGTTCTGCGCGAGCAACGCGCCCATTGTTCGCATCGGCACGTCGACGTGGTGGAAGAAATCCTTGAAGCCGGCGCAGAGGAAGTTCAGTCCAGGCTCCCCATCCGGCGTCTCGATGAAGCGGTCCTTGGGGCAGCCGCCGTGACAGGCGAAGCGGACATCGCAGTCGAGGCAATACTGCGGCAGAGTCTCCCGCTTGTCGAGCCCGAACTGCCGCTGCTGCGGCGAGTCGACGAGCTCGAGCATGTGGGTCATCCGGATGTTGCCGAGCTTGTGCTTCGGCTCGACGAAGTGGTCACAGGAGTAGAGGTCTCCCGTGTGCTCGAGCGCCAGGGCAAGGCCGCACGTCTCCGAATGAACGCACAGGCTCGGCGGCTCGCCGACCCAGTTCGCGAGCGCGACGTCGAACATCTGCACGTAGACGGTGCCGACGTCGCGCCGCACCCACTCCTCGAAGACGTCGATCAGGAAGCGGCCGTACTGCTCGGCCGTGACCGAGCGTCCGGTGACGACCTCGCCTTCCTGCACGTAGAGGGGGCGGTCGCGCCACGAGGTCCAGGGCACGGTCCCGTCCGCGTCCGCCTCTGCGACCCGCTCGATGATCGGGATGAACTGAACGAAGCGGGCGCCAAGCTCGTCGCGGAGGAAGCGGTAGACCTCGCGGCCACGATCGGCGTTGGCGACGTGGATCGTCGTCAGCGCGTTCCAGTCCACGCCTGCCGCCTGCAGGTGCGCGAGCCCGCCCATCACTTGGTCGAAGGAGCCCTTACCGCCCTTGTTCACGCGGTATGCGTCGTGCAGCTCGCGCGGCCCGTCGATCGAGACGCCGACGAGGAAGTCGTTCTCGGCGAAGAACTCTGCCCACTCCTCGTCGAGCAGCGTCGCGTTCGTCTGGATCGTGTACGCGGCGCGCTGCCCCGGTTGCAGGAAGCTGTCAGCGAGCTCGACCGAGCGACGGAAGAACTCGACGCCCATCAGCGTCGGCTCGCCGCCTTGCCAGGCGATCGCCACCTCGGGAGCCCGCGAATGGGCCTCGATCAGCTGCCGCAGATACGTCTCGAGCAGTCCGTCCGCCATCCGGAAGCGGCTGCCCGGGTAGAGCATCTCCTTCGAGAGGAAAAAGCAGTAGCTGCAGTCGAGATTGCAGACGGCGCCGGTCGGCTTCGCAAGCAGGTGGAAGGCCGGCGGAGCGCCCTCGTGGTGTTCTCGAAGCGCATTCGAGGCCGACATCTTCTCCTCCGCTCTCAGGCCGTAAGCCGCCGCTCGGCGAAACCGCGTTGCCCCAAACGGCGCCGTCGAAAGCTCACCTGGTCAGTTGGCGCTGCGCGCCGTGAGCGTCTTTTCCAGCCGCGGCCGGACGATCATGTAGACCAGCACGCCGAGCAACGGGGTGAAGATCACGAAGAGCGTCCAGCCTGCCTTTGCCCAGCCGGAGTGGTCTTGGCGCGCGAAGTTGTCCCCCAGAACCAGGATCAGAAGCCAGATCCAGATCACGAAGGCGAAGAAGATGAACATCGTCCACACGACGTCCAGGAACGGGTAGCTGCTTGCGAGCACTCTCACTCTCCTACTTGGGGGCTGTCGCCCGCAACCGTCCCGCGCCGCGCGAACTGGAACATCGTCCGATCGGGATGACGCGCCGTTTTCGCCGTTCCGCGAGGATCGGCGCACGATGTGCCGCTGGCTCGCGTACTCAGGCTCGCCTGTCCTCCTCGAGGAGCTTCTCTACGGACCCAAGAACTCGCTGATCGTCCAGAGCCTCCATTCGCAGATGGGAGCGGAGGAGACGAACGGCGACGGTTTCGGCGTCGGCTGGTACGGCGCCCATCACCGCTCGTGTTCGCGCACATCCGCGCGTCAACGGGCTCGCCCGTTCAGCAGACGAACTGTCACCCGTACCGCCACGGCCGCTGGCTGTGGATGCACAACGGGTACGTCGACGGGTTCCAGGACGTCAAGCGAGACCTCACATTCGCTGTCGATCCTTCGCTGTACCCGGAGATCGAGGGCACGACGGACTCGGAGCTTCTTTTCCACCTCGCGCTCACATTCGCCCTCGAGGAAGACCCACCGCGAGCGGTCGAGCGCGCTATCGGCCTCACGAGCTGCTGCAGGACCTGGGCGACGAATCCCGGCTCGTCGTCTCCGAGCCCCTTGGTGACGAGCTGCCGGGAGCGTGGAACGAAGTGCCGGAGGGCTCTTACGGCGTGATCCAGCCGGGCCAGGACGAGCTGCGACCTTTCATTCCCACGACCGAGGCCGTCGGCGTGGGAGCTCGATGACGCTTACCCATCCGAAGAACGGCGCGTCCGCGCCTGCGAGTGACCTGGCAGTGGCGCCGATCTTCACCCTCGAGAGGCGGATCCCCCGACACGAGCTGGGTGAAGGTGAGATACCCGCCGACGTCGCCTACCAGGTCATCCACGACGAGCTGATGCTCGACGGCAACGCGCGCATGAACCTCGCCACCTTCGTCACCACCTGGATGGAGCCTCAGGCGGAGAAGCTGATGGCGGAGTGCCTCGACAAGAACATGATCGACAAGGACGAGTACCCGCAGACGGCGGCGCTCGAGATGCGCTGCGTCAACATTCTCAGCCGCCTCTGGAACGCGCCCGATTCCCAGCAGGCAACCGGCTGCTCGACGACCGGTTCGAGCGAGGCGGCGATGCTCGGCGGGCTCGCGCTCAAGCGCCGGTGGCAGAAGCGCCGCGCCGCGGCAGGCGAACCGACGGACCGCCCGAACCTCGTGATGGGGATCAACGTCCAGGTCTGCTGGGAGAAGCTCGCGAACTACTGGGACGTCGAGATGCGGCTGGTGCCGATGGAGGGCGACCGCTTTCATCTCTCGGCGGAGGAAGCCGTTGCGCTCTGCGACGAGAACACGATCGGGGTCGTCGCGATCCTCGGCT
>WNGH01005349.1_pt1 | contig 14623 bp, 13 predicted proteins | sample 5400631 | NCBI WGS metagenome assembly WNGH01 (sample SAMN13153373, study PRJNA577476) | soil metagenome | isolation source: 115 cm soil or saprolite under Garry oak tree replicate 1 | place: USA:California | collected 2016-06-15
GCGCAACGACCCGGAACACCCGCGGGCTCACCCGCTCGGTGATCCGCTTGATCGTGCCTCCCTTCCCGGCGGTATCGCGGCCCTCGAACACGATGCAGATCTTGGCCCCGGTCGCCTTGACCCACTCCTGCAGGGCGACCAGCTCGCCGTGCAGCCGCCGCATCTGGCGCTCGTACTGCTTGCGCTTCATCTTCGCCGCCGGGCCGGCTCCGGCCGCCGGCGGCGCCACGGCCGGCGGCGCGTGGACGTCAGCGTCGTGCTGCTTCTGCTTGTTCTTCTTCTTGGCCATGCCGCTAACCTCCGGCGGTGCGGTGACGTGATTGCGATGTCGCCGCGGTACTTCGCCGGGGCCGACGCGTGGCCTTCGGGCGGGGGTCATCCCGCCAGGATCGCCTGCTCCGGCACGCCGGCCCTCACTCTGTGCGGGTGATGCGCCGGGCTTGTCCGGGGGGAGCATGGCAGTTACGGCGTATGACCAGAGCCCGGGGGTGTCCATGTTCCACGGGGTGCCCGGGCTTCAGGTGATCTCGTCCTACCGCCGGCGGTGGCTGGTCAAGGACGTCATTGCCGGGGTTGTGCTCACCACCTTGCTGGTCCCGCAGGGCATGGCCTATGCGGAGCTGGCGGGCCTGCCGCCGATCACCGGGCTGTACACGTCGATCATGTGCCTGGCCGGGTATGCGGCGTTCGGGCCGTCGCGGATCCTGGTGCTGGGCCCGGATTCCTCGCTCGGGCCGATGATCGCCGCGACGATCCTGCCGCTGATCGCCGCCGACGGCGACGCCGGGCGCGCGGTCGGCCGACGATGATCGGCTACATGAACGGCCTGGCGCTGACCATCCTGGTCGGGCAGCTGCCGAAGCTGCTCGGGTTCAAGGTCGACGCCGACGGCCTGCTCGGCGAGATCGCCGGGTTCGCCAGGGGCCTGGCCAGCGGGGAGGTGGTCGCCGCCGCGGCCGCGGCCGGGATCGCCGGGATCGCGGTGATCCTGGTGCTGCAGCGGTGGCTGCCGAAGCTCCCGGCCGTGCTCATCATGGTGGTGCTGGCCATTGTCTCGACGTCGGTCTTTAACCTGGCCGGCCACGGTGTCAGCCTGGTCGGGGTTCTTCCCCGGGGCTTCCCGCCGCTCACCATCCCGTCCGTCCGGTTGTCCGACCTCGGGCCGCTGTTCGCCGGGGCACTGGGAATCGCGCTGGTCTCCCTGGCCGACACGATCTCCACCGCCTCAGCGTTCGCGGCCCGCACCGGGCAGCAGGTCCACGGCAACGGCGAGATGATCGGCATCGGCGCGGCGAACCTGGCGGCCGGCCTGTTCCAGGGCTTCCCGGTCAGCACCAGCGGGTCGCGGACCGCGGTGGCCGAACGGTCAGGCGCGAAGACGCAGCTGACCGGGGTCACCGGGGCCGTCCTGATCATCGTGATGATCGTGCTGATCCCGGGCCTGTTCCGGAACCTGCCCCAGCCGGCCCTGGCCGCGGTGGTGATCACCGCGTCGCTGTCCCTGGCCGACATTCCGGCCACGGTGCGGCTGTGGCGGCAGCGCAAGGCCGAATTCGCGCTCTCGATCGCGGCCTTCGGCGGCGTCGCGCTGCTCGGCGTGCTGCCCGGAATAGCGATCGCCGTCGGCCTGTCCATCCTGAACGTGTTCCGGCGGGCCTGGTGGCCCTACGACACCAGGCTCGGGCGCGTGCCAGGGCTGCAGGGCTACCACGACATCCGCTCCTACCCGGCCGCGGAGCAGCTGCCCGGCCTGGTCATCTACCGGTTCGACGCCCCGCTGATCTTCGCCAACGCCAAGACATTCCGCGACGAGATCCGGCGGCTAGCCCGCGCCGACCCGCCACCGGTCTGGATCCTCATCGCGGCGGAGCCCGTCACCGACGTGGACACCACCGCCTCCGATCTGCTGACCGAACTCGACGAGACCCTGAACGCCCAGCACATCAGCCTGGTATTCGCCGAACTCAAGGACCCGGTACGGCGCAAGATCGAACGCTACGGGCTCACCCGCACCATCGACCCGCACCACTTCTTCCCCACCATCGACGCCGCCATCACCGCCTTCCGCGACCAAACCGGCGCCCAATGGACCGCCGGTGATCGGTCCGCCGCCGATCAGCCCGCCGACGGCCTAGCAGCCCCCGGCCAGATAGCCGCCGATAGCGGGCCGCCGCCCGACATTCCCGCAGCACCACCCGTCGGCTAGAGTCACCAAATCCGGTGCCGAACCGCGGCATGCGAATACCCGCGTGGCAGCCAGGTACGGCTCCAGTCAACCGGCTTCGAGCCGAGCGGGACTAGCGTGGTTCGTCCGGCTCATCCCTGGTCACCGCCGGTCGTATTGCGCCAGAGGTCCGGGAAGTTGCCGGCTGGTGGAAGGTACGTTCTTGCCCGCTCACCACCGCGCCGAGCACGACTGCGTCCCACTTGGCGCCCAGAACTCGTTAGCGCCGCTAATGTTTGAAGGTCCCGCCACCCCCGCCATGTCCGGCATCCAGCACCAGCATCACGCAGCACCCTGCCGCCCGTCCCCGGCCCGGGCCTGGGGCGCTCAGAATTGTGATTCTGTGCCGAGCTTGGTCAGCGCAACCAGAGATCCTTTCTGCGGTGGCTGGGCCGTACCTTGCCTGGATCTTCCAGGCGAGGAATCATGGAAGCCCGGTGCCCGGCGGTTGGCAAGACTGCTGGTGCGGTCGCGAATATTGACAGCCCGGCCCGAGAAGCTACCGGTCGTAGTGATCTCAAGGGAGGCCATGTCTTTGGTGCGGCGGGTCAACGGCCAACCCGAGTTCTTACGGGGGCAGTCCACGCATAAACGAACAGAGAAGAAGCTATGGAACGGTTTCCGCTCCGGACGGCAAATCGATCTTAGTCCGAACGGGAAGGCTGGTCGCAAAGGTCGTCTCGCCACGCGCAGAGTGGTGGTGGGTGCCGAGGTGATCGCCCGGATCTTGTGCGCTAAGCCCGGCCCTGGCAATAACGCGCGCCTGACGCTCTGCGGCGCCCAGATTACCGGCCCGCTGGACCTGAGCTATGCGCGAATCGAGCATCCCATCACCTTGCGCGACTGCGTCTTCGACCAGCCCATCGTCTTGGCCGAAGCCCGGCTCGGCGCATTGACCCTCGACGGCTCCAGGTTCCCGGGAATCCACGCCCCGAACCTGGAGGTTGACGGTGATCTTGGGCTGAACCAGGTCTGCTCTTCCCGGACGGTGCATCTCACTGGCGCTCATTTCCATCGTGATGTTCGGCTGAGCGGAGCGCATCTTTGCCCCGGGGAGGATCAGGAGTTCGCGCTGGCCGCGGATCATCTGGTCGTGGACGGCACCGTAGCTTGTGATGGTGATTTCGAGGCTGCGGGTACCGTTACCATGGCGGGTGCCCGGGTCAACGGGGCCGTTCGGCTGAACGGCGCCAGCATCATTGCCAGCGGCGAGCAAAACATCGCATTCTACGGCGACGCGATGACGGTCGGACACGATTTCAACGCTCAGGGTCTCCGGGCAGAAGGCGAGGTGCGGCTGGTCGATGTCAGCATCGCCAGCACGCTCGAGTTCCGGGGCGCCAAGCTGAGCAACACCGAGGCCGTCGCGCTGCGACTGGACCGAGCCGAGATCTTGAGCAGTCTCTATTGCGACAACGGTTTTGCAGCCGTCGGGGACATAGTGGCCATCGGCACCCATGTGAAGGGCAGCGTGTACTTCAACCACTCGGAACTCGGCAGGCGAATGCCGTCCTCTGGCACAGCGGAGCCGACCAAGACGGGCGTCGTACTGCGCCTGGTGCGTACGAAGATCGACGGAGACCTTGGTTGCTGGGCGGGTTTCGTCGCGCATGGCACGATCGACCTGGCCAGGTCGTCGGTAGCGGGCGAGTTCACACTTCTTGCCACCGATCTACAGGGATATCCGACGGCCGTAGACCTGACAAACGGCCGGTTCGCCGTGATCGCGGTCAGCGGCGATCCACCACCCGGTCTTCTAGATTTCGCCAAGGCAAAGGCTGACTTCTTCAAGGATGGCCCGGCGCACTGGCGAAGTGCTGACATCATTCTTGATGAATTCGAGTACCGCGCGATCGATATGACCAGGGTAACGGTAAAGCAGAGGGAACAGTGGCTGCGTCGGGCAATGGCGGCAAGCCGACGGAAGGTCGGCGGTGACCCCGACGGATATCTGCCCCAGCCGTACGAGCAACTTGCCGAAGCGTACCGCCGGGCCGGCGACGATCGCGCCGCACGCCGCATTCAGCTCGCCAAGTACCGGCAACGTAACCGGGTGACAAGCTGGCGCCGCTGGTACAGCAAACTATGGAATGTGCTGCAGGACGGCGTGATCGGCTACGGCTACGCACCCCTGCGCGCTCTAACGTGGTTGCTCGGGCTCTTTGCGCTTGGGGTATTGCTGTTTCGTTACGGCGCCACGCCATATCCGATAGCTGATGTACAACACCGTAGCTTCACGCTTAGCGACTCGGTCGGTTACACTGTCGATCTGCTGCTACCGACGAGCGCGTTGCAGGAGCGGCAGGTATGGCATTCCGTCAATGGACTGGGTGAGCTGGCCGCATCGAGCCTCGTGGTCTTCGGCTGGCTTCTCACTGCCACCGTGTTCGCCGCGGCCGCACGCGTGCTACAGCGAAACTGAGGTTACGCCCGCACCGTCAAGCACGGCGAGTCAGGAGTTCAGCACGTAGATCTTACGGTGCCCCCTCGGGCATATAACCTCGATCTCGCGCTCCCTCGGTGGCAGGTATTCCGCAATTACGGCGACGGGAGTATCACCTGGAAGTTCCACAGTCTCGTTGCAGCCAGGTTCCAGACAAAGCACCCTGGACATTATTGCCACCTCAATTCTCGTATCGCTGAGTTCTCAGTACGCCCAATACAGCGGCCGTTCCCTACACGTCCACATGGGCAGTAGCTTCTGGCATTGCCAGGGCTGCCGCATCCCCATTCCGTTCCACCGGCTGCTCGCGCTCGTCGACAAATTCGATGCAGACCTGATTGTCGTCGCAAGTTCTTACGATCTCGATCGCGCTATCGTATACTTCCTCAGATATTTCCTGCGGGTTTAGGCCTATATCGCTAGCTTCCGTTATATCAATCGGGAAGAGATGATGGGTGTAACCGTAAACCAGCCTGGAAGCGATCCTCTCCGATTTCGCCTGCTCCACCTGGCCGCCACGGGAGATGAGTATCTGAGCATACCTTTCACCCATTTTCAGGCTGCGCCCCCACGCGCCGAAGTCAAGGGATCTTGTCTGGGAAAGCATCGGTGTGATGCTGCCTATCGCGAACTTGGCCGCCGCGTCGAGCGAGTCAGTGAGGAGCAGCTTGCCCTGGGTCACTGCGGCAAGTTGCTTCAGTGCCTGCGAGAGCGTTGAGAACCCGAACTCCCGCACGTAATCAACGCTCTGGTAGCAATCGAGCGCTGATATGTAGTCTGTGGGGTTCCTCGGGTCCCTTATTTGGGTATCGAGCGGCCCTAGCTCACTGAAGGGTGACATAAATATCGTGCTTGCCCCAACGGCGATCAGAGTACTGGCGCTCTTAGCCTTGCGCGGGACATAGACATTGAGATACTCGGCATACCTGGAAAGGTACAGAATAATCCTGAATGCGCTGTCGAGCGGACCACCTGTCGAGTCGAGTATGACGTTGATCGTTTCCTCAGGCGGTGACTTCGGGAATCCGAAGCGCTCCTGACACGACCGCTGCACCCGCCGTTCCGTCGAGCTTCCTGGATCGTCTGGGCCGATAAGTCGCCCGATTAACAGAAGACAAGGAGCGCCGGCGGTCAGCTCGGCGAATTGCCGACCCATGGAATGGATTTTTGTTCGCTGGCCGGAATCAATCTCACGATAGTAGAAGGAACCGCTGTCAGCCAATCCGAGGCCCGTCGATCCATTGCCTTCGGGAACGGGCCCGTTTGCTGAGATCGTCATCTTGTCCCCTCAAGCGGCCGCCTCAGGCGCCCCACCGATTGCGCGGCCGCCGTCGCCCGGTCGTGGTGTCCATCCTGCCACCTATTGCGCTAAATGTCACTCTCTGTGACTGATTTGCACCGTCCTCTGGATGGGTTAGCCGCGGACGCGCGGTGCTGCATCGACTGGTACTACGGCCGAACGCCACTACCGCACCCGTACCGGCACGGCCGGCCCGGTGCCAGAGCAGCTCATCGGCGGCGAACCGCTTGGCCGCCACGAGCCGCGATCGGCCAGCAGGCGGCCAGGCCCAAGGACGGCATGGCCACGTCTGGAGCGCACCTCCCACATCCCTCCGCTGGTGAATCCGATGCAGCTCCGCCGCCACCACTCGCACGCGGTCGTCGGCGTCGCAGGCGAATGCGTAAACACCTCCACATCCACGATCTCGGTGCGCGCCCGCAGCAACGACGGCATCAGCTCGGTGTGGCGGCCGGTTTAGCGTTGGTGCTGTCGGCGACTGCGTCACGGCAGGCGCTGACGAAGGCATGCACGGCGGGCCGACGGTCGTTGCGGCGCCATGCCACCGCGAGCCGGGCAGGCTCGAGTCCACTGACCGGTAGGCAGACTATTCCGGGGCGGGAGTAGACGACGGCGTTTCCCTCGGCCAGCAGCTTCACGGCCGCGCCGGAAGACACGACCTCGAAGGCCTCGTCCGCGGTGGCAACCTCGGCCGCCACGTGCGGAGGTCTGTCTCCTCGTTCGCTGGCGGCCAGCCAGAAGTCACGCAGCGGGCCGGCCGAGGCCGGCAGGGCCACCATCGGCTCATCGATGATCTCGGTGAACTCGACCGCCGCGCGCCCGGCGAGCGGGTGCCGGGCGCTGATGGCAACGAAGCGCCGCTCGGTGACGAGGACCTCGGAGTCGACATCGTCGGCCCCGGTCGGTAGCCACACGAACGCAGCATCCGTCGCCCGGTCATGCAGCCCGGCGGTGGGGTCACCCCACCCGACCGACCGCAGTTCGATCCGCCAGCCGGGCTGGCGCTTGGTGAAGTGGTCGATGACGCCCGGGTACAGCGCCCGCCCGATCGAGGTCAGCGTGCCGACCCGCAGCACGCGGGCGTCCGCGGCGGCTGCCTCGGCGACCGCCGCCACGCCATCGTCCCAGTCCTCGAGCAGCCTGCGGGCCACCACGCGCAGCGCGGCCCCGGCGGCGGTGAGCTTGACCTGGCGCCGGTCGCGGTCAAACAGCCGGGCACGCAGCACCGTCTCCAGTGCGCTGACCTGCTTGCTGAGCGCCGGCTGGGACACATGCAGCAGCTCGGCAGCGCGGGTGAAACTCAGCTCATCGGCGACGGCCGCGAAATAGCGCAGGTCTCGCAGATGAGCATCCATAGCCAACAGTTATAACAGCTTGTCTTGGACAACGGCGACGGCAGCGTCCGATGATCACGCATGGGACGCAGAACCGTCCGGATGCCGAGACAAGCAGAGGGAACCTTCATGGCCGGGCCGACCATACACACCTACCGGGCAGCCGAGCCCGGCCTGTATGCCAACTCCTACCTGATCGAGGGGGAGTCGGGGGTGGTGGTGGTCGATACCAGCCTCCTGGTCTCCGACATCGAGGCATTGCGTGCCCGGCTTCTGGCGCTGCAGAAGCCACTGCTCGCCATCCTGGTGACCCACGCCCATCCCGACCACTTCAACGGGGTGTTCGCGCTGGTCCGGGACAAGGAGGTACCGGTGTACGCGACCCACAGAGTCGGCCGGGTCATCGAGGAGATCGCGGCGGCGAAACGGGAACAGTGGTCGCCCACCTATGGGCCGGAGTGGCCGGGCGTGACCTATTACCCCAACTCGCTGCTGGCCGATGGTGCCGAGCTGCGGCTCGCCGAGATGACCTTCACCGTCCGCGAGCTTGAACCCGCCGAGAGCCACGCCAACAGCTACTTCCTCGCCTCCGCCGACGGCTGCCCGCCGGTCGCCTTCACCGGCGACCTGGCCTTTAACGGCACCCATTCCTACACGGCCGACGGCCATTCGGCCGGGTGGCTCGCCGCGCTGGATGTGCTCGAAGGCGAGCTCGCCGGCGCCGCGACCGTCTACCACGGGCACGGTGACCCGACCGGGCCGGGCGTATTCGCCGAACAGCGCCGCTATCTGCTGTTCTATCGGGAGCTGGTGCGCCGCCTGTCTGGCGGCGAGCCGCGGCTGTCGGACGCCGCCAAGGCCGAACTCGACGTCGCCATGCAAGCCTTCCTGCCCGGTGCCTCGCTCACCTGGCTCATCACCCTGGGCGCCGACGCGGTGGCCCGCGAGCTAGCCGGCGCCACGGCAGGCGCGCTGGGAGGCTGACAGGTGGACCTCCAGCTCAAAGGCCGGCGGGCGGTCGTGACCGGCTCCAGGCCGGCATCGGCGAAGCCATCGCACGGCGACTCGCCGCCGAGGGCGCGGCCGTGGTCGTTCATGGCCGCCGGGCTGAGGCGCTCCACGCGGTGGTGGAGGCCATCAGGGCCAGCGGCGGCGAGGCCACGGGCACCCTGGCAAACCTCGCCGACCCCGAGGACTGTGCCAGGCTCGTCTCCGCCGTCCTGGCCGGGGGAGGCGTCGACATCCTGGTGAACAACGTCGGCGTATTCGCCAACCGGGGGTGGGACGACGCGCGACCGGAAGACTGGCTTGAGCTGTATGCCCTCAACGTCGCGGCGGCCGTCCGCTGCATCCAAGGGTTCCTGCCAGATATGCGCTCGGCCGGGTGGGGCGCGTGCCGACCGCCCAGTGGATAGATCTTGTCGGCCGGTCACGCGCCCGGCATGTTGCTGGGCGGCTGCGGGCGTTCATGGGCAGGCGATCGCTGTCTGGGCGCTGGATCATCGATAGGCGCCGAGGAGGGCGATTGACAGTTCCGGGTTCTCGACGTGGGCGTTGTGACCGAGGCCGGGGAGCGTGACCATCGGGGCGCTCAGCCGGGCTAGTTGCTCATCTGTGCTCATCGGGTCGTGCTCGCCGCGGGCAAGGGTCACCGGGGCGTGCGATCGTGCCAGCAATTGCGCCATATCGGGCGCCCCGACCGCGAAGGCACCCGGATCCATGGCCAGCCGCCATCGCCCATCTTGTTCACGCAATCCGGCGTCCACGGCTGGGTCACTGGCGGACAGCAGGCCGGCCAGACCGGACACCCGCAGGTAGCGGGCGGCAGCATCGTCACGCGAGGCGAACCAGGCCGGCGGCCGACGGGCCGCGGCCTGGGCCCGGCCTAGATCCTCATCGGCCCAGACGACCTTGATCCCGAGGCCGATGACCCCCTGCACCGGCACGGCGAACCTGCCGCTGGCCAGGGCCAGGCCCACGACACCGCCCAGCGAATGTCCCAGCACCACGATACGAGCACTGGGCGGGACGATACCGGCGACCGCGGCGGCGAAGCCGTCGAAGGTATATGCAGCTAGCGGCGGCGAGCCCCCATGACCGGGCAGGTCCGGCGCTAACCACCGCCCCGGCCACCGCCGGGCGAGCAAGGGCCACCACCCAGCCCAGACGTCGCCAGTCGCGCCAAGGCCGTGCAACAGCACCAGCAGCGGCTCCCCGCTGCCGCCCTCGTGAACCCGCAAGCCAGCCTGCATAGCCGCAGTCTGCCACCGCGCCCCAGCCCAGGCCGCCCACGCGGGCACCGGGGAGCTGAAACGGCTTGCTTGCCCGGTCCGCAGCAAATGGCCATCGACATCGATGGGAACCGTCCGTCTCGTGCCGGACGGGCACGCGCGAGGCAAGGTCGTCCTGCTCGGCGGTACCCGATGGCCCATCGGGTGGTTAGAACGAGACACTGCGCAACGGCCTGCCGGGCGCGTGCATCGCACTGCTCGAGCACACGGACGCGCAAGACGAGCTGCGCGCCGATCCAGCGCTGCTGCCCGCCGCGGTCCAGGAGATGCTGCGCTGGTGGACGCCGGTCATGACCTTCCGCCGGACGGCAACCTCCGACTGCGAACTCGGCGGGCAGCGCATCGGCGAAGGAGACAAGATAGTCGTCTCATTCACCTCGGCCAACCGCGACGAAGTCGTCTTCGCCGGACCCGACCGCTTCGACATCCGCCGCCACCCCAACCCGCACCTGGTGTTCGGCCACGGCCCGCACTTCTGCCTGGGCGCCCACCTCGCCCGCACCCAGATGCGCGCGCTCTTCGATCAGGTCCTGGCCCGCACGTCCTCCCTCAGATACGCGGGCCAGCCGTCTTACCTGCGATCAAACTTCCAGCGCGGCGTCAAGCGGCTGCCAATCGCCTGGACCGCATGAGCCCGGAGGCGCCCATACCCAGACGTGAGAAGACTCAACCACCGAGCGTGACGCCGGAGGCGCCGAGTTCCCGGCATCCGGCCAGCACCGGATCGCCGAGTCTGTATCTGTCAAGCCGCCAGCTCGCGACTGGCGAGCGTCGCCTGGTGCCGCTCCACGTTGGCTCTCCACCTGGCTCCCAGAACTCGTTAGCGCCACTAATGTTCGATGACCCGTTTGCCTTCGTCCGGCCGATTGCTGTACTTCCCCGTGCTGTACCCTTCCGGCCTGGAACTGCCACGACAATCCTCGTGACAACGCTGGAAGGCGCAATAAGGTGGCAGCTACCTGAGATCGCACTCTGCCACTCAGCACCATTCTGGTCTGCCTGGCAGGTGGCGGTCACCGTTGGCGTGGCCGGTAGATGTCGGAACGGTGCTCGATGGCCACGACGTCGACTCGGCGGCGGTGGTCATCGATGCGGTAGATCACCCGGTAGTCGCCGCGACGGGCACTGTGCAGCCCCTCGAGTCCAAGCTTGAGGGGCTTGCCAACCCGGTGCGGATTGGCAGCGAGGGACCCGTACAGGAACTCGACCACGGCGGTGGCAACCTTCTCGGGAAGCCGGACCAGCGCCCGGCGGGCTGGAGCCGACCACGCGATCGCGTACCCGGCCCCGCTCACCGGCCGGAGATCATGCGCAGCACCTCATCCTTGCTCAGCACCGGCGCATTCGTGCTGGCGAGTTCGGCCAGGGCCTCGCGGATGTCGGCCAGGAGCGCCTCGCTGTCCATGACGTCGAGGGTTTCCTCTAGCGATTCCAGATCCTCTACGCTGATGACGACAGCGGCGGGGTGGCCGTGCTTGGTGATCACGACGCGGCCATGCTCCCGCTCTAGGCGGTCCACGACCTCCGAGAGCCGGTTCTTCACGTCCGCCAGAGGCATCTGCTCGCCAACCGTCATAGCCATAAGTATAGCTACTTTAGTCGAGCGGGTCACTCCCGGCGACCGTGGCCTTCTTTCTCCATCTTTCTCCATGCACTGCTCCGCGCTCGCCCACCGGCCCACGAAGAATGGGAACGCCCGGGTGCTGTGCACGTACGATCGCGGGGTGATCCTGCGGTGCACCAAGAAGCTTCTCACCGTCATCGGCAGGGCTGCCTCAGTAGCAGGGATCGCGTTGCTCGGAGCGCCGCCGCTCGCTGCTGCGGATCCTTTGGTCCTGTCGCTGCCGCAGGCAGGCGGGTGCGGGTGTACGAAGACTGCGAACGGTGGCTTGGCCCAGGCTCTTATGCCCGTTGCGGCCCACCCGTCCGTTAGGACAGACTCCCATGTCTGTGCGCGGCGCAGTCCGGAGGTGTGTGAACGTGCGTCATTACCCGCAGTGCCGCATGGACAGCGCCGTCGACGACTACCACGGTGAGCAAGTGCCGGACCCCTACCGATGGCTCGAAACGACCTCCGATCCGGAAACCGCCCGTTGGATCGCGGCACAGAACGAGGTCACTGAAACCTTCCTGGCTGCTGTGCCGGCGCGGGACTCGATCCGGGCGCAGGTCACTGCCATGTGGGATTACCCGAAGCTGACCGTGCCGTTCGAACGGGGCGGCCGGTGGTTCCAGTTTCGTAACCCAGGCTTGGACGCGCAGCCCGTGCTCTGCCTGCTGGACGAGCCCGGTGGTCCGGCGCGTCCGCTGCTGGATCCCAACACGCTGTCGGGGGACGGCACCACCGCGGTGAACTCGGCAGACGTTAGCGATGATGGCTCGCTCCTGGCGTACGCGACGAGCGACGGTGGCTCCGACTGGTTGACCTGGCGCATCCGGGATGTTTCGACCGGCCGCGACCTCGATGACGTGATCGAGTGGTCGAAGTTCTGCCGGGCCGCCTGGCGCGCCGACGGATCGGGCTTCTACTACTGCTCCATGCCGCCGACCGCGGCCGGTGCTGAATACCTGGAGTCCAACATGCCCGGGCAGATTTTCCTGCACCGCCTCGGGAAGCCGCAGACCGACGATGAGCTTGCCTTCAGCGCACCGGACGAGCCCGACTGGATTCCGTATGCGGAAGTAAGCGACGACGGCAGGTTCCTGATCATCACTGTCGAGAAGGGTTCCATCTTCGAGAACCAGCTGCTCGTCCTGGACTTGCGCGATCCGGAGGGAACCTGGTCGGCGCTGGTCGGCGACTTCGAGTCGTCCAACCAGGTGGTATCGAACGCAGGAACGACCTTCTACCTGGTCACAGACTACGGCGCGGAACGCAAGCGGCTTGTCGCCGTGGACCTGGACCAGCCCGGCCGGGAAAACTGGCGCGAGATCATCGGCGAGGCGCCGGACACGCTGGTGAATGCTTGCTTCTTCGGAGGCCATTTCGTCTGCCATTACCTCAAGGACGCTCACTCCGTGCTGCGCGTGCACGCCATCGACGGCGGCCACGTTCGCGACATCCCGTTGCCCGGCATTGCCTCGCTGGGCCTTGACCCGCAGCTGAACTGGGCGCTCGCCGGACGCGCGCAGTCCGACCTCATGCACTTTGCCACCATGACCTTCACCGACCCGGGCTCGATCTGGTCGCACCGGTTGTCCACCGGCCAGACGGAGATCATCGAGCGGGCGGCTGCTGCCATCGATCCGGGCAGCTACCTCACCGAACAGGTCTTCGCCGAGTCAGCCGACGGCACCAAGGTGCCGATGTTCCTGACCAGGCACCGGGACCTGGCGGTGGCGAACCTGCGCGGCGGCGGCGAATACGGCCGCGCCTGGCACGAGGCGGGCCGCCGGGCGGCAAAGCAGAACGTCTTCGACGACTTCTGCGCGTGCGCGCAGTGGCTAGCCTCGTCGGGCTGGTCGAGCCGTGACCGCATCGCGATCACCGGCGGCTCCAACGGCGGCCTGCTCGTCGGCGCCTGCCTGACCCAGCACCCGGAGCTGTTCGGGGCGGTCGTGGGCCATGTCGGGGTCTACGACATGCTCAGGTTCCATAAGTTCACGATCGGATGGGCGTGGACCGGCGAGGTGGGCAACCCGGACCTTCCGGTGGAGTACCAGTGGCTGCGCGCGTACTCGCCCTTGCACAATGTGCGGCCAGGCACGCACTACCCGGCAACGCTCCTGCTCACCGGTGATCACGATGACCGGGTCGTGCCCGGCCATTCGTTCAAGTTCGCTGCCGCCCTGCAGACGGCCCAGGCGGGCGAGGAACCGGTCCTGATCCGCGTCGACACTGCGGCCGGCCATGGGTCGGGCAAGCCGACCGCCAAGCAGATCGCGGCCGGCACCGACGTGCTGACGTTCCTGGCCGCGGTGCTGCCGGCGACCCCCGGCTGACCGGCTGGCCTGGCTGACCGCGCACATACTTCACTCGCCTGCGCCGAGATCAGCCACCAGCGCTTCCATCGACTCATACACGCCACCGTCAGGCACACCGTCACCAGGCCGCGACGGATACCTGCTCTCATGAGCAGCCCAGTACAGCTCGGCCTCACGCGATTCGGTGACGGCGACAGCCGGAGGTGGTGCCTGGCTTGCCCCGTGGTTCGTCATGCGCCCATGGTCGGAGCCTGACGCAGGTCAAGGTCAAGCCGGGCCGCTGGTCTCTTCAGAGTGGTTGTCCACTCCGGGCGGCACAGGCTTACGGCACCCATGGGCGGTCAGTGCGTTAGCTATCTCTTGTGTGGTCTGTTCCCAGCCGCGCAGGGTCGACCGCCGCTGTCGTGCGGCGGCCCGTAGCCGGTGTCGGTGGCGCTCGTTACCCAGCCAGTCTCCGAGCGCGGCGGCGAGGGCAGCCGGATCGCCGGGAGGGACCAGTTGGCCGGGGCGGGTGCCATCGGCGGTGGAGCCGAGCGCTTCGGGCAGCCCACCGACGGCGGCAGCTATGACGGGCAGGCCGTGGGCGAGCGCTTCGGTGACGGTCATGCCGTAGGTCTCCGAGCGGGACGGCGCGACGAGCAGGTCGGCGGTGGTGTACGCGTGGCTGAGCGCCGCGCCGGTCAGGACGCCGGTGAGCCGGATGCGGTGGCCGTACCCGAGGCGCGTGATACGGGCCTGCAATTGTTCGACGTAGGCCGGGTCGCGGTCGAGCGGTCCGGCCAGCACGCAATGCCAGTCCCGCTCAGCGATGTCGGCGAGCGCCTCGACGAGGAGGTCCTGCCCCTTGTGGCGGCCGAGGACTCCGACGCAGATCAGGTGGCCGCGGACGGGCCGGGCCGGGCCAGCGACCCGATCGACGCCGGGCCGGGCGACGTGCACCCGGTGGGCCGGGATCGCGTATCGGGTCAGCACCTGCTGTTGCGCGGCGTTGATCTTGAGGATGTCGGTGACACTGATCTTGGGGATGTCCTGGTTGTGGAAAACCCCGCCGGGCGGGGCCTGGCGGGGCTGGGTGGTGCTCGGGGTGTCGCGAGTGGTGCTCAGGGT
>WNGH01011260.1_pt1 | contig 14623 bp, 10 predicted proteins | sample 5400631 | NCBI WGS metagenome assembly WNGH01 (sample SAMN13153373, study PRJNA577476) | soil metagenome | isolation source: 115 cm soil or saprolite under Garry oak tree replicate 1 | place: USA:California | collected 2016-06-15
GAGAACACCGACGAAGCTGGTATGGTCCGCCAGCTCATCGAGCGCAAACTGCGGTCATATCGCGGCGAAATCGACGAAAGGAAAATGGCCTCCCTCTACAGTAGCCTCCTGCGTGGCGGCTTCTCCGCCGACATCGTTCGCCGCGAACTCCGCGCGCTGACTCGCGAGGACGTGCCCGAAACTGAGACGGGTTCGGAGTAGACTCGCTACTGCGCCTCCAATGGTGCTATCTCACCCCCTCTGCGATAATGAGGACACTCCATCGTGCCGGAATTGAGGCTCACGTGACGGGCAACGAGATACGCGAGAAATTTTTGCAGTTTTTTGAGGGTCAAGGCCACCGGCGGCTGCGGAGTTCGTCGCTGGTACCACATGGGGATGCTACGCTGCTGTTTACGAATGCGGGGATGAACCAGTTCAAGGACGTGTTTCTGGGTGTGGAAAAGCGAGATTACACGCGGGCGACGACGGCACAGAAATGCGTGCGGGCGGGTGGGAAGCACAACGATCTTGAAAATGTGGGGTTTACGAAGCGGCACCACACCTTTTTCGAGATGATGGGGAATTTTTCGTTTGGTGACTATTTCAAGAAGGATGCCATCGCCTACGCCTGGGAATTGATCACATCGCCACAATGGTTTGGAATCGCGAAGGACAAGCTGTACTTAACGGTTTTTGGTGGGGCGGAAGTCGCGCCCGGAAATACGCTTGGCGTGGATGAAGAAGCGCGGGGTTTTTGGCGCGACCAAAACATTGCGGCGGACCGCATCATTCCGATTCCTGGGCTCAAAGATAATTTCTGGGCTATGGGCGAGACCGGCCCCTGCGGGCCGTGCAGCGAAATTCATTACGATATGGGTCCGGCCGCATCCGATGAAGGCCACTCGGATTGTAGGTTCCCTTGCGACTGCGGTCGCTACGTTGAAATCTGGAATCTCGTCTTCATGCAATTCAACCGCGATGGTTCCGGCACGCTCACCTCTCTGCCGAAACCTTGCGTAGACACCGGAATGGGTCTTGAACGCGTCGCCTGCGTCCTCCAAGGCGTCATTTCCAACTACGACACCGACTTGTTTCAGCCGTTGATGGGTAAGGCGGCCAGACTCTTAGAACATGACATGTGTGATACTGCTGAGGAAGTCTCCAGAAGGATTATCGCTGACCATTCGCGAGCCTCCACCTTTCTGATTTCTGACGGCGTAATGCCTTCCAACGAAGGTCGCGGTTACGTGCTGCGAAAAATCATCAATCGCGCGCTCCTCAATGCGGGACCGCCGGAGACACTGTCCGACCAGGTACTTCCTGCCATGGCCGAGACGGTGGCTCAACAAATGCGGGCGGCATACCCGGAACTTGACGAAAACATGCAGCACGTAGGTACGGTTTTGGCGTCGGAGACTTCGCGCTATCGCCGGACCATGACGACCAGCCTGGCAAAGCTCCGCGAAGAAGTTGCTCAGCTAGTGAAAGCGCTGCCACCGCAATCCACGGAGGCGCGGGGCATGCTCATGCATAAGGTGACTCTTTCAGGCGATGCCGCCTTTAGGCTCTACGACACTTTCGGCCTTAGAAGAGACGTGATCGAAGAGGCGTCGAGGCTCCAGGGGGTGGACGTCGATTGGCACGGATTTGACTTGGCCATGCGGGAGCAGCGCGAGCGCGGCAGGGCGTCGTGGAAGGGTGGAGCGAAAGAGGCGGCGAATCCGGCCTACGCGAAGATTGCGGACCGATTCGCGACCGAGCCGGATTTTTACCTTAGGACGAGCGCGAAAGATTGCGGCATCGAAGCGATCATCACAAAGAACGGTCCGGTGAATGAACTGAAGGCGGGGGAGAACGGTGAGATCGTTCTGGATCGCACCGTGATTTATGCGGAGTCGGGCGGGCAGATGGCGGACACCGGCGCGTTCTATGACAACCCGGAATCACAACTGCTCGCGGACGTGACGGGTGCCTATTACCCGGTTGGGGGGCTGGTGGCGCACAAGGTTGTGGCCAAGGAGACCCTGCGCGTCGGGGATCGCGTGGCGGTTGTAGCGGATGCGGAGCGGCGGGCGAGGATTATCCGCAACCACACGGGGACCCATCTTGTGAATGCGGCGCTGCGGAATATTCTTGGCACACATGTAAAGCAGTCGGGGTCACTCAATGCGCCGGAGCGGCTGCGCTTTGACTTCTCGCACTTTGCACACGTCGATGCGGAAGAGCTGCGCGACATCGAGCAGCAGGTGAACGACGAGATTCGGCTAAATACGAAGATCGAGACAGACGTCACGTCGCTCGAGGAGGCGCTGGCTTCTGGCGCGCTGGCTTTTTTCGGCGATAAGTATCCCGAGCACAACGTTCGCGTAGTGACGATTCCCGATCCCCGAGCGGCGCGAGGGTTCTACTCAAAGGAGCTTTGCGGTGGGACGCATGTGCAGCGAGTTGGCGACATCGGCGTGCTGAAAATCGTGAATCAGGAGTCCGTTGCTGCGGGCGTGCGCCGCATCGAAGCCGTAACCGGCATTGGGGCGCTCGAGCACTACCAGGAGCAAGCGCAAATCCTGCGGCACCTGGCCAGCCAGCTCAATGTGGGGGAGGACGGTATCCTAGCGCAGGTTGCGAAGCTTTCCGAGACCGCCAAGCATCTGGAGAAGGAGCTGGAGGCGCAGAAGCGCAAAGGGGCGCTCAGCCAGATCGACGTGCTGGCCGCCCTGGTGCAGACCGTTAAGGGAGTCAAAGTGATCGCCGCCGAAGTGGAAAATGTTGACCGCGAGGGGCTTAGGCAACTGGTGGACAGTTTGAGACAGAAGCTGGGTTCTGGAGTGGTGGCGCTGGGTGTGCCGGAGGATGGCAAGGTGGCTCTGATTGCTGGGGTAACCAAAGACCTGACGGCTAAAGTCCATGCTGGCAAGTTGATACAAGCGTTGGCCAAGCAAGTAGGGGGTTCCGGGGGTGGCCGGCCCGATTTGGCTGAGGCTGGCGGAAAAGACACAGCTGCCCTGAAAAGTGCCTTATTAAGCATCCCCTCCCTCCTCGAGCCCTTGTTATAATCTAGACAGCGCCAGAAACCGTGTCTTGCGGTAGAAACCTCCCCCGCGGGCGCGGATTCGCAAGATGAGCCATCATCGTCGGGCGATCGCGGCAGACTCCTCGGCGGGGTTCCTAGTACCGAAGGGATATTGACCCTGACCGGGTCGGCACGATATTAAAGACCGTCCGCTCTGTAAGCGGTTGGAAAATTGTTGTTGGCCTTCCCCAGGGCACGATGGTGAAACGCACAGCAAACGCGAAGTGGCTTGTTCTAGCGACGCTGATAGTCTGCTCGACCGTTTTCGCCCCGGCCGCCAGCGGCCAGATCGCCAAGGTCGTTGACGATTCGGGCCGGCAGTTTTTTGTCAACGCCGAAGCGCCGGTGACAGCCAAACTCACTGCCACTAAGCCGCGCGCCAACATCTACCTGCCCGCTGAATCTTCTTTTTCAGGACGCAGCCGTCCAGCCATGGACATCGGCCGCGACGGCCAGGAAAGACTCGTTCGAGAAGCGGCCGACCGGCATCGCGTGGACCCGGCACTGGTCCGCGCGGTGATTGAAACGGAATCGAACTGGAATCCAAAGGCGTATTCCCGCAAGGGAGCCGGCGGATTGATGCAGTTGATTCCCACGACGGCACAACGATATGGGGCTTTTGACCTGTTCAACCCGCAACAAAATATTGATGCCGGGGTTAAGCATTTGAAGTGGTTGCTGGAACGCTATAATGGCAACCTCGATTTGGCCCTGGCGGCGTACAATGCGGGAGAGGGGGCCGTTGACCGGGCTCACGGAATACCTGCGTATCGAGAAACGCGGAATTACGTACAGCGAGTACAGGATGCCTATTTCCGGCCGGGTTCGGGACGTCTTGCGGATGCCTTCATCAACCCACACGCGATCCACAGAGACGTCACTCCGAGCGGCCGCATCATATTCACGAACGAATAGAAAGAGTATCCGGTGATTAGTTCTTGGTTGGTTGTTCGTGCTTCTTAGTTGTATGTTCTTAGCGGTTGTCGAATGAGCGGCGTTTGGGGATGTAGCTTGCTATTTCCGGCCAAAAAAAGATTGCACCAGGGCTTCGCCCGTCTTTCGCCGGTTTTTGTGATGCTGGGCTTTGTGCTCACGATTGCCGCTGCGCCCGTGAAAACGGCGGGGGCCGCGGCCACTGCAGTGAAGCGCCCATCCGCTTTCGCGCAATTTGCGCGGGCCGAAGAGCAGCGCGCAGCGCTGAACAGCAAGCCCACCGAGAGGCGCACGCTGGCGGACTACAAACTGGTGGTCACCGCCTACCGCCGCGTTGCTTCGGTTACGCCACGAGCCGCGGAAGTCCCCGATTCCCTTCGGGCCATTGCAGAACTTTACACCGAAATGGGCGACCGGTTTGGGCGAAACTACTACCAGTCAGCCGCCGATTCGTACCAATTTCTGGCGCACGAGTATCCGACCAGCAAGTATTGCCAGGATGCGATCCTGCGAGTGGCCAAGCTGCAGCGCGATCAGCTGGGAGATGCGACGCTGGCGAAAAAGACTTATGAGGATTTCCTGAAGCGCTATCCGCGTTCGCCGAGAAAGCGCGAAGCGCAAGAAGCGCTGGCGGAATTGGCGCTGCTACAGAATGGCGAGGGGCAGTCCGCGACGAACAGTGTGGCGTCAGATTCAACGGCGGCCTTGCCAACCGCGGAAGCAGCGCGCGCGAGTACACCGGTGCACTCCGGGGGCAAGTCGGTCAGCCGGCCGGGGTCGCGGGAGATTCCGCGGGTGCGGCGAATTCGCGCGGACGCCAACGGCGACGCGACGCGGCTGACCATCGATCTAGAAGACAGCGTGCAATACGCTTCCGGGCGCATCGCGAATCCCGACCGCATCTTTTTCGATTTGCACGTGGCGCGACTGACGCCGGAAGTCGCTCGCGGCAACATCCGCGTTGACGGTCGCCTGCTAACCGCCGTTCGCGTGGCGCAGAATCATGGGGGGGTGGTGCGCGTGGTGCTGGACGTGAATGGAGTGAAGGATTACAGCGCTTCACTGACAAGCAATCCTCCGCAGCTTTTGATCGATCTCTACGGAAATCCTACGGGGGCGCGGATTCACGCGGCCAAGGGGAAACCCGGGCAGGAAACAGCGTTGGAAGATTCGAATGAGGGCGTGGCAGCGGACGGCGAAGCGCGAGCGGTTCAGAATGCGCCGGCAAAAGGATCGGCGCGGGACATGGTTTCGTTGGAGCAGCCGGCAGAAAATTCGAAGAGCGCCATCAGTGGCACGATGAACGGGAGTGCGATTAACGGCGGCGCGGCTAACGGTTCGACGGCCGGGAGCAATTCTTCCGCGGTGCCGCGCAATTCTTTGCCGAGCGCGAAGAACGCAAAATCGAAGTCCGTCAAAGCTAGGGCCACGAGCGCAAAACCCGATTTAATTCAGCCCGCGAGCGCGCCACAGCCGACGCGCGACGGGCAGTCCACGCTGACGCGTGCGCTGGGCTTGAAGGTTGGAAGGATCGTGATCGACGCTGGACACGGCGGCCACGATACAGGAACGATCGGCCCTACCGGCTTGATGGAGAAAGACCTGTGCCTGGATGTGGCGCTGCGGCTCGGGAAAATCATTGAGCAACGGCTGCCGGGCGCAGACGTAGTCTATACGCGTTCGGACGACAGCTTTATTCCTCTGGAAGAGCGGACGAACATCGCCAACCAGGCCAAGGCGGATCTGTTCATTTCGATTCATGCGAATTCGAGCAGGGACCCCGCGGCGCGCGGCATTGAGACATATTACCTGAATCTGAAGGGCTCGGCGGAAGCCATGGAAGTGGCGGCGAGAGAGAACGCCACGGCGCAGGGAGGCGTTCACGAACTGCAAGATCTGGTGTTGAAGATTGCAAGGACCGAGAAAATTGATGAATCCAAAGAACTTGCCGAAGACATCCAGGATTCTCTCTCAAAGCGAATTCAAAAGACGAACAAGCCGGTGAAAAACCGCGGCGTGCGGAAAGCACCCTTTGTGGTCTTGATTGGCGCGGACATGCCATCGATCCTGACGGAGATTTCGTTCCTGAGTAATCCGGCGGACGAGCAAATGCTCAAGAAGCCCGAGCAAAGGCAGAAGGTGGCTGAAGGGTTGTATCAAGGTGTGGCTGGTTACCTGGAGAGCATGAACAGCGTGACGATGAATCGGCCGGCCAAAACCGGTGCGGGGCACGCCAGCGCGGCAGCGGTTGAACAATCTCGCAACCAAAACTAGACGGTTAGTGTCTAATAGAGGCTGGGATGCGAATGCCTCGCCTCATCTTCCTGTCCCTCTTTACGGCCGCCATGGCTGCCGCACCCCGTTTGTCTGCGCAAGGTGCACTCGAGCGAGTATTCCCCGAACGATTTGGGCGATGGAACGCCGTCAGTTCTCCCATCAAGATCAAGACTGATGAAGGGCAGGCACAGGTATTCGCCGAGTCGGGTCTGAAGAACTGGCTCGCTGAAGAGTATTCCGACGGGACTGAGAAGGTTGGAGTCACGCTCCGGCAATTCCGGGATCCCAGCGGCGCGTACGAAGCCTACACCGCAGAGTTTGGGCCCCACATGCATCCGTCCACGATCGGAGGGCCTTCGGCGATCGACCAGGAGCGCCTGCTGCTGCTCCTCGGCAACCTAATCCTTGAAGTCCGGCCGCCACTGAATCCAACCACCGATGAGCTGCAACAACTTGCGGCGATGGTCCGGAAGCACTCCGAACAAACGCCACTGCCGCCGATTCGGACGTATTTGCCGAGCGGCTTCTCGGATGGGACGCAGAGGTACGCGCTGGGGCCTGCGGCGTTGCGGAATGCGCTGAACGCGTTGAAACACGAGGAATTCACGAACCTTGTGAGTGAGGCAGGGTTTGCCTCTGGCGCGGAGGCCATAATCGCGGAGTATCGCAACGGCAAGGACTCGGCAGGATTGCTACTGATCGAATACCCCACGCCGCAACTGGCGGAGCAGCACCTGCGACATCTGGAGCAGGCGCTTTCTCCGGCCACCAAGCGGGCGGGAACAACCATTGAACGCAAGGCTTCCCTGCTCTCACTCGTACTGAAGCCCTCCTCAGCGGCTTATGGCGATGCGCTGCGGAGCGCGTTGAATTACGAAACAGAGGTGACCTGGCACGAGCCGAGACACACGATTACCGATCCACCGTGGGTGACGATTCTCACCAGGATATTCCTAGTGACAGGTCTGTTCATGGTGGTGGCAGTGGTCCTGGGCGCAGCGTTCGGCGGTGTCCGCGTGGTGACAAAAGTCTTTTTCCCGGGCAGGGTTTTTGACCGGCCGGAACAAATGGACATTCTGCAACTCGGGCTCTCCGGAAAACGAATCGATTCCCGCGATTTCTACTAACCGTCCGCATTTGACTCCAGCCAACCAATCGCTGGATCCCGCGCCCAACAGGTGTCGGACTTACTCACGTGGCCCTTGGCCCGCCAGAGCTGCGCACAAGAATTTCTGATGCTTCTGAATCCCGCTGAGTCTTACATCGAGAAAGAGCATGCGCTCAGAACAAAAGGGAATCAAATCTCGGTCATTTTTCGGTACAATTCAGCTATGCTGCCACACACTCTTTCGCGACGTTCGTTCCTCGCTTTTTCGGCAATGTTCCCGTGTGCACTCTCAGTTCGCGCGGCGAAACCGATTCCGGTCGGCCTGGAACTCTATTCTGTCCGGGATGAACTGAAGAAAGATCCAGAGGGCACGGTTCGCGCCGTCGCGCATATGGGATATCAGGGTGTCGAATTTTATGCGCCCTATTTCGAGTGGTCCGAGAATCAAACAAAGCAGATGAGAAAGCTTCTGGACGACCTCGGCATCCGGTGCTTCTCGACGCACAACGGCAGCTCTTACTTGAGCGCGGAGAACACCAGCCGGGCGCGCGACATGAACCTGATTCTGGGCAGTAAATACGTAGTCATGGCTTCGGCGGATCCGAAACCTGGTCTGGACGGCTGGAAGACGGTCGCTGATACCCTGAATCTTGCTGCCGACCAACTTGAATCATCCGGTTTGAAGGTGGGATATCACAATCACCAGCGGGAGTTCATTCCCGTCGAAAATCAGCGGCCCATCGAAATCCTCGCAAAGAATACCAAACCATCGATCATGCTGCAGCTGGACGTGGGCACTTGTCTGGAGGCCGGTTCTGATCCGGTGGCCTGGATTCGCACGAATCCGGGCAGAATCCGCTCTCTCCATCTCAAAGACTGGTCACCGGAACCGGCGAAGGGTTTCACGGTTCTCTTCGGAGAAGGTGCGGCAGAATGGAAAAACATTTTCGAAGCAGCCGAAAGTGCCGGTGGAGTCGAGTACTACCTAATCGAACAGGAAGGCAGCCGGTTTACCGAGCTCGATACGGCGCGACGCTGCTTGCAGTCCTTCCAGCTCATCCATTCAGCCGACGCAAACGCGATCGTTTACGAATGTGGTACCCGGGGGTAGGAGCAGGGCGAGCCAAAAGCTCCCTTTGAGGCGGCGCCGGGCTCACGGTTTCTTAGCCTGCTCTATCCCTGCCGATTCGAAAAGCGGACAGTTTAAGGTCCACAGCACTTTTGATAAACCCCAATTCTGGCCGGTTTCAGAAGTATGTCAGGTTACCGTTGGCGGTTTGACTCGATTCAGATCCCGGCTGGTTCCACCTGGGAAAAGGTGTACGGTGCATGTGCTGGGAGAGGAAAGCTTGCTTGGGATAGGAAATAGTGTTTCAATTCGGAGCACCACTTTTAGAGGCATCCTCTCGCATCTCGCTTTGTTTCAATGTTATAGAAGCGATCTGCGGTCGCTCTCCAATTGCCAATCCTCTTGGCGTCGAGTTGTGGTTCTTCTTGGTCTACAACTATGGCTTCTCGGGTGTAAATGGATGGTGGCAATATGCAGATCACCATGGAATCGAAAGTGAAAATCGGTCCTGCCGTCGAGGATGGGCTGGACGTCTCTGCACGGCCATTCAAGATCCTGGTAGTTGACGATTCACCGATCGACCGCAAACTTCTCGAGCAGGCTCTTAGCCAGGAACAATACACCGTCTTGTCCCCTAACTTAACTAAACTTAACTTAACTAAGAGCGGACAAGAAGCCATCCAACTGTCGCGGAGCACCGGCCACCTTTATTCCTTACTGACTGGCTGATGCCCGACCTTACGGGAATTGAAGTTGTGCCAGGGTATACGGCTTGAATTTCAAGAGTCCTACACCTACATCATCATCCTGACGGCCATGACAGAGAAAGACAAACTCGTAAAAGGGCTGGGGGTGGGGGCCGATGACTACCTTACAAAGCCATTCCATGCCAACGAGCTGCTGGCACGTATGGGAGTAGGTCGAAGAATCGCAGATCTCCACCGACAGATTGAGGCCAAGAGCCGGGTATTGGAAGCGTTAGCCCTTACCGATGCTATGGCTGGTTTGCTCAACCGCCGCGGCATTGAACTTTGGGCCGGCCGAGAACTCAGTGCCGCAGCCAGACATGACTTCCCCTTGTGGGCGGTGATGGCTGATATGGACAATTTCAAATCCGTAAACGACACGTATGGACACGATGCAGGCGACGCTGTTCTCAAGGGGTTTGCGGAGATTCTCAAAACCAATACCAGATCCGTCGACATTTGCGGCCGCATTGCAGGAGAAGAATTTCTGATCGTTCTTACCCACACAAATAGAGACGGCGCCACGCTTGCAATCGAGCGTATTCGCGAAAAGTTCCCGGCACAACGATTCTGTTTCGCGGCCGGGATGTCGTAGTTGCTGCAAGCTTCGGCATTGCAGGCCATAGCCGCCACCACTCTCAGAACTTCAATCGGCTACTGACGCAAGCCGATGCGGCGTTGTATTCCGCAAAACAGCTCGGGCGCAATCGAGTCGAACTTGCGGCTACCGAAATCAACCCAGTGGAAAGCAATCAAGGGCCATCACAATCACAAAGACATGGCCCTGAGAAGAACGTCGGAAGCATTGGCGGTACCCTTGCGCCGGTGAGGCTTGGGTGTGGACGCTAGGGCCTGACGTTTCATTGCCGGAGCAGTTGAGCACATGAGTCTTGGCAGATGTTATCTCCGACATGTTGAATCTGCTTCCATCAGAAACAGAAATCGAGTTGACGCTCTCCCTGTGGGACCGGCAGATCCAGGTAAAAAGGCAAAGTACGTGCGTCGCGTCAAGGTTTTGGGATGAGCGTGGCTTTCACAGAAGTGGTCGGTGCGGACCTTGCCAGACTAGCTGGGCTTGGCAAAACCCGTGGGGCAGTCCCCCTTCCGCCCTTGACTGCCCCCGGGCCTAGTCAGAATTAACTTCTAGGCAAATTTTCACCATATAAGTAATCGGCGTCTGTTCGATATTGAACACCTAGTACTATCGAGTACTATAGATAGTTATGACGCGAAATATGTTTGGTTACACATATGACGTGCGCAGTTGGAAAAAAAGTTTGATGGCAGAACGACCCAAACTGGAGCTTGACGCCGAGTCGATCCGCTAGATTGGCACTGAGTGATGCGGACCCAAACAATCGACCATTCGAACGCGGTTGGTTGTCGCGGAGATGGAGGCGAGTGGACGCCAGATTAATTTTTCCTAATAATTATCTTTCTCGAATACCTAAACTATCCGTGCTAGCGACGAACCGCGAGTTTAGGGTTAGTAACCCTTCTGTATTTTCTTTAAGTCTGCGCCCCTCCCTCTAGTCGCCACGAGCATCGCATGACATCGGGCCAGCGGATAACCCAACAGTTGTTCCCTTAACACGTTCGAGGACCGTGCCGGATAACGGCGCGTTCATGTGGCGCACTCCGACCGGGCCACACCGGCGTCAGCTATTGGAACGCCGTGCTCAGTTTTCGCGGATTGGAAGTTCCTGCGTCTGATACGTACACCCTCGACGTATTCCAATTTGGTACAACCACTAGGTAGGTGGTTGGAAAAGCAAACCCACAAACTGGAGGGCGAGCCGGAGTCAATTCGCCAGCGAGTCCGGAGGTCAAATGTCTTCAAACAGCAATCCGGTCGCCGCAGGTCAAGACGTGCTTTTGTTCGCGCACCAGGATCGACCTCCAAGCTCTTACTACGCACCTTTGTGCTTGCTTTCATTTTCTGCAAGTGCTTCATCTTCGGCGAGTATGCGGTATAGAGTAGTGCGGCCGATCCCAAGGATTTCCGCAGCTTGAGCCTTGTTATCCTTGACGACTTTGAGAACGCGTTGGACATGCCGACGCTGAACTTCCTCGAGTGAACGCAGATCGGGATCCAAGTCGCCGATGTTTGACTGCTCGACCCGCATCATTTCCGGAAGGTCTCGAACATCGATTACATCTCCTTGCGCCATCATGCAGGCATGAGCGAGGACGTTTTCCAGTTCACGTACATTCCCCGGCCAGGAATGTCGAGCCAAAAGTATCTGAGTCTTTCGCGTAATTCCTCGAATTGGCTTATTGTATTGTGCTGCGAAACGCTCCACAAAATGGCGTTCGAGCAAGGGCAAATCCTCTCGGCGCCGGGACAATCGCGGTAACTTGATTTCGACGGGGGAAATTCGATAGTAGAGATCCTCTCTAAACTTCTTTTCTGTCACCATCGCGCGCAGATCGCGATTGGTCGCGGTTACCACGTGCACATCAACCTCATGAAGCGCTGGGGATCCAACGCGTTGTACGACATGGTCCTGCAACACTCGAAGGAGCTTGGCCTGGCTCGAGAGACTGGCATCCCCTATTTCATCCAAGAAAAGAGTGCCCCTATGTGCAAGCTCAAAATATCCCTTCTTGTCTTGGACCGCCCCCGTGAATGCTCCTTGCACGTGACCAAACACCTCGCTCTCGAACAAGGTTTCGACCATTGCTCCACAATTGCATACCACAAAGGGTCCGGAAGGCACAGGACCAAGGCGATGGAGCGAGCGCGCCACCAACTCCTTCCCCGTTCCCGTATCTCCGCTAATCAAAATATTCCGAAAATGTGGAGCAACGCGTCGAATCCGATCAAATACTTCCAACATTAGAGGGCTCCAGCCTACGATTCCCTCAAACTGAAAAGCCTCCACGAGGTCACGACTAATTTGCGTAGCTTCATGCCGCTCACGAGCAATGTCCACAAACTTCCCCACCCTGCGTCGCAGCACTTCGACTGAAATTGGTTTATTCAAATAGTCGGCTGCACCCTTTTGGATGGCCTCAACTGCGGATTCCGTCGAGTATTCGCCGGTCAGGAGAATTACATTAATAGTGGGGTTCACCCTGACGATTTTGTCCAGAACTTCCAAGCCCCTGCAAGTGGGCATCATTAGGTCCAGCAGAACAATATCCGTGCGCACCCCCAAGGCCAAGTCCAATCCCTCCTCAGGATCGGCAGAAGTGACGATTTCCAGCCTGCTTTCGCTTAGCGTCTGGGTGAGGAAGTCAAGAAATTCCAAGTCTTCGTCAATCGCTACAATCCGGACTGACGGATCGGCCTTCCCACTTTGAGAGACCATTCTCGCTCCTAGTATCCCCAGAGCCAGAGACGAGGTCATGCACTCATCAAGAACAATTCCCGCAACCCTCGTTGAAGTTCAGCAGGACCTGAATGTGCTTGGGACGCGAAGATTTCAGAAGTCCCACTAATCTCCACATGCGGTAGTATAAGCCGACACGGGTTCCATAGACAGTGTATGTTCTAATTGGATACTCCTAGCCTGTGAATTCGATGGCGGCGATTCCCTTCTCGGGGAAAGGGAAATTAGAGCTTCCAAGAAAAACCGACCGTTGGTCGGCTGATTCAATCTCATCGGCATCGGAGAATTGCAGAGGAGTACTAACCAAAACCACTACGTATATTCTGGGATTGACACTATAAGAAAAAGTAATAAAAGGGAATAAGGCAAACCTATCTTGTGAGCTCCCAAGTCGGAACTGCCAGGAAGGGGCGCAGCTCCGTCAACCGGTTTCCCCTCTTGAGAGGGAGGGGTCAGGGTGATCGGTCACCAGCCGGCCGGGCCATCTGAGAGGCACCGCGGGGTCCTTGGCATCCCAAGCAAGGACCCGTCCAGTGAAACTGCGCCGGGCTTGCGGTCGAGTCGTATTTTCGCAACAACACTTCCCGAATGACGCTGAATGTTGATGAGACTTTCCTGAACCACCCGGAACAAAGCCAACTCGATATCTCGCCTCATCCGTCCGAGACGCCGTGATATTTCAAATTTGACTTGGATTCCTGCCCGCTCGGCGAAGCCGTCTGCGTAATGACGCACCGCGTCCTCGAGTCCGGATTCATCCAACATCGGGGGGTGCAGCAGGTAGGAGAGGGTGCGCACTTCGCGGATGCATCGATCCGCCAACGCTCGACATTTAGAAATGAGCTTGCGTGACTCTCCCGTGGACAGATGGACTGATGCATGGAGCTGGCCGAGGTCAGTTGCCAGTGCAACGAGGTCTTGGCCGGTGGCGTCGTGCAAGTCCCTGGCGATTTTCCGTCGCTCTTCGTCCTGCAAGCGCAGAAGTTGCCCAGAAAGTCTCCGCAGTTCCTCTTCCGCGCGCTTGCGCTCGGTGATATCGGTGGCGAAGACGGCCAGGCCCTCGGGAGCGGGGTAGAAACGGTTCTCCCACCAAGTGTCCGTGACGGTCCAATTCAGTACCAATGATGTCCGGATACACCTGCCATAATGTGCGTCCCAGGATCTGATCACGCGGCCGGCCGATGGCACGAACCGCCGCTTGGTTAGCGTAGAGGTACCGCCAGTTCAGGTCGAAGAGGATGTGGACATCGGCCACACTTTCAAGGACAGACTCAAGACGCGACTGGACCTGCTGGTCCGTACGCTTGCGTTGCGTGATGTCCTGAGCGCTGCCCACCAATCGACACACATGACCCTGGACATCACGGATAGGAAAGCATCGGCACAGGACCCAGGAGGTCGAACCATCCGGCCTAACTACTCTGCACTCGAGATCGTCGATGGGCTCTCCGCCAATCAGGCGCCGGATGAGATCCTGCACCTGTCCACGATCATTTTCGTGAATGCCTTCCAAAAAAGACCAGGGCTCGGCATAAAAACTTTCGAGAGTGCGGCCCCAGATCGTTTCGTAGGCGCGATTGACGAAGAGAAGTTCGCTGAAATCGCCGTTGGCGAGAGCGAGCACTATGTGTAGATTGTCCGCCAACTGGCGGAATCGCTCGTTAGTTTGCAGTTCCAGCGCTTGAGCCGCCAATTGCCGATCGCTTGGATGGCTCAAGGTGTCCACCATTCGATGCTGGACGCAATTGCGCAGCCGTTCATTAAGAAAAGCAAGATACCGCGATTTACGCACGTAATTTGCAAAATGGGAGTAAATACTAGTCTCTTACATTTGATTCCTATCCGCGAACTCTCAGAATGCACCGATTATGTTACATCTGCATCTAGCTATGTACGTACTGTATGGCATTGTGGAGACATAATCGTTGGCTAACTATCATCATAAGATAAGCAAGTTCTAAATGCTTGGGCGCTCAGCAGAAATTAACCTGTAGCGCTTCGGAGAAGTGTCCTCGACGAGGAACACGATTCAGAAACCAGTTTGAAATTGTTCGGTATTATCCCGCAAAAAAGATAACGCTCATCCCTCGGCGGGCGGCTCGG
>WNGH01003716.1_pt1 | contig 14616 bp, 14 predicted proteins | sample 5400631 | NCBI WGS metagenome assembly WNGH01 (sample SAMN13153373, study PRJNA577476) | soil metagenome | isolation source: 115 cm soil or saprolite under Garry oak tree replicate 1 | place: USA:California | collected 2016-06-15
CTTGCTCATCCGAGGAAAAAACTACCCATGTGAGCGAAGTAGGATACCATGTAGACCGTGTTCAAAAGCCAAGAGGCGCCGCAACATACCCACTTACGACACGGGCGAGCAGCACCCCGATGAGCAGACCACTCATGATAGAACCAACCACTCGCCCGCGCAGGTGTGGACGCGCCAAGCTCAATACATTTCAAATAAGACGTGTTGCGAGTCAAATGAAGCCGATGTAGGAGTGTCATCCTGAGCGCAGCGAAGGATCTCTGTCCGGAGAGAGATCCTTCGCTGCGCTCAGAGCCTGCGCCTCTCGAGAAGCGAAGGGATGACAAAGCGAGATGGTCTCGTCTTTGAAATGTCTTGGGCGCCAGGCTGGCAGCAAATGGAACCATATGGGAGTACGCTTCTCCTGGACGAAGCGTTTCTTTCGCCAGCGTTGCCTCGATCTATGCGCTCTCATGAGGGTCGCAACTCATTCATTCTCCCCTCATAGAACCAGCGGGCGATTTGCCAGCGGTATGCAGTAGCACCATCTTTGAGCGGTTGCAGGTCGGCAAAGACGGTATCATCTGAGGATGCGATGGCCAGTGGTTGCCAGGGCAGGACGCCAGGACGCGGCAGGCAGAAGTATCCGAAGGTCTGGATATCCATAAACCGAACGTGAGTTGGATCGGCGACTTCTATCATCATGCCACTACAACTTCTTGTTGTCTCCTTCGTAATAGAAGGATGAACAAAGTATAAGCCACACCCGCAAAATAAGAAGGTAGGCTTCGCCAGGCAAAGATGAGTGGCAGGATCGCCAACATCATGGCAATCTCAGGATATCGAGGACACCATCGCCAATAACAAGCCAGTCCCCCGATGAGAGCCAATTCTTCCTTAAGTAGACCCACGTCGGATTCTAGATCGGCAAGCCATCCCTATGGCCCAGAAACTCCCAAGGATCAGGGGAAAGGGGAAGAGTCCTGGCAGCCTCTAGGCGGTGGTTCGCACCCTTTTCAAACGGGTTAAACTGTGGTCTTGTTGTCATACCGTAAAATCTCCTTTACATCAACCTTACATATCCAGTAGGCAGTCTAGACATGGGTTGTACAATGCGTGTACGGGCCTAGCAGGCCAAGATAGGATGAGGGAAAGCTTATCCATCCAGGGAAGGTCCAACAAACACGACATCATACTTCGCTCCAACCTGGGAGATGGCTTGCTGATCGGGTGGCCCAGACAAGAAAAGGCGGCGAAGCTCTTCAAAGTACGCTTTCATGACTCCTCCTGGCAGAGTCCCGATGAGCAGATGGCCTGTTTCTGTTCCCACATTAGTGAATGCATGCACTATTCCACGAGGGATAAAGAGCGAAGCCCCCTCAGAGACACGCACGGCGCGATCTGCCACTTTAACCAGGAACGTTCCCTTCACAATCCAGAAAAACTCATCATGTTGGGAATGCAGGTGCTGCGGTGGTCCAAGCCGGGGAGGCACGACTTCAACCCATAAATCTATGGCTCCGTTAGTCGTTTCTCCTGTTGCCTTCCACACCTGGGAGGCGTTCTCAGGAAGCAGCGTCGTCTCGCCTTGACCAGCTTCCAGAATAATCGGGAGAGAAGAGGGGATCATAGCATAGCTCCTTTCGCACTTGTTCGAGAGGCCCGTCGTTCATTGCTGTTTGGCCTGCCAGGAGTTGTTGTCCGAGCCTCCTGGCTTATTGCCCGGCGATCTGGCCCTGTGCCTTCGCGTCTCAGTCAACCCAGGTTTGGCGTACTCAGAGGTCCGCAACGGCGGGAAGGACCTCGCGACCGATGACCTCGAGCGGCGTGATCCGGTCTACGTGCGGGATCACACCCAGGACCGTCTGAATCCCCATGCTGGCGAGCCAGCGCAGTTGCCCGATCAGTTCGCCCACCTTGGAGCCATCCTCGCCCACGTCGAAGGCAAACATGCAGGTCTTCTCAATCGCGTCGTAATCACGGCCCTCAGCCTCACAATGCTGGCGCAGGACCTCCAGCTTCTTTGGGATCTGCGGGCCGGGTTGCAGGTTGCAGGCGTCGGCGTAGCGTGCGACCAGGCGCAAAGTCTTTTGCTCGCCGCTCCCGGCAATCAAAATCGGCGGATGTGGCCGACTGAGGCTCTGCGGCAGGTTGAGCGGGCGCTCAATGCGGTAGTGCTTCCCCTCAAACGGACGCTCGTCTCCCCGTTCACCCTGCCACATCCGCAAGCAGATCTGCAGCATCTCCTCCAGCATCTCGTAGCGCTCTTTCAGTGGAGGGAAGGGCAGTCCCGACCCACGTGCCTCCTCTTCGTAATCGCCGGCTCCAATTCCGAGCCACGCACGACCACCAGAAAGCACATCCAAGGTGGTTACCGTCTTCGCCAGCAAGACCGCCTGCCAGTAGGGTGCTGCCGTCGCCATGGCGATCGGCTTGATCCGGCTGGTGTGAGCAGAAAGGTACGCCAGCGTAGGATAGCAGGAGAGTACCTCACGCTCTGGCCCGCCGAGATAGGGGCTTTGCCACACATGGTCCACCACGCTGATGCGATCAAATCCCCATGCGTCGGCAGTCTGCGCGATCTTGATCAGCGTGGGGCCAAGCTGACTCGCCCCACCCGGCCAGGTAAAATCATAGATATGAAGTCCCAATTTCATAACAGCAATACCTCCAATCGCCTGCAATCAAGCAAGCCGATACAAGACGGGCATGGCGCCCACACGATTAGCCGCCAGATTGGCCAGCATGTAGTTCCTGAAACTCTTCGATTCGTTCTCCTTCAATGTGCTTCCTGCTTATCTATTATAAGACTATGTGAGTAAGCCCTTTATCTTCTGTTCGATGAATGGGAGGCGACCTCCGCTTACACTTCTAGCCTGCCCGTCACGACCAGCCACTTGAGGAACTCCCAGTGGCGCACGATCTCCATGCGATCACTGCCACCCGTTTGGTACCAGCGCCTGAGCCAGAGCAAGGCAGTGATTTCCTCAGCGGTAAAACCGCTCTGGGCAAGCCTGTCCATTTCAGGGACGTCTGTCTCTCCTGCTATAGTCAGCTGTTCTTCAGCTTTGATCTGTGTATTCATAGCGTGTCCTTTCATGCGAAACGTTCCATCTGGTGTCCCAATGCAAACAGCCGGTTAATCAGGTCGCTCACGCTGTTGCATGCTGGTCCCGAGCGCCACGAAGCCGATGCCGAAGCCTCGAGTGCTGAGGAGTGCCTCTGCTACTTGAGAGTCTACTACATAGGGCCGGCTTCCACATCGGCAAAGCAACGTATTCGTGTTGCCTATCTGGGAGTGATGAGGGTGACCGGGAAACACCTCACGGCTCTCGCGTTACCTAGGTAAGGGTGTCGGCATGGGTATCAGGAGAAGATATGCCGAGCTATAGATAGAGCCTCCCTGGTTTTCAGGCTTCCTACAGGAACTCATCCAGGACACGTTCTCAGACCCGACCTCGCTCTTGAAACCGCGCTCGTGCCTGGGCGGTATCGAGCTCACCCAACTGGGTCTCCACCAGGCGGAAGGTTTCCTCAATGAGGTCATGGAGCTGGTAGACCCCGGCCAGCGGGTCGATGCTGACGATACCGAAAACTTGTTTGAAACGCGGGGCAAGATTGAGGGGGGCAATGCGCATCTGTTCCATCAGTCGATCCACCCACTGCCACCCCGGATAGTAGATACGGTTCAGTCCCATGAGCACGAGCAGAACGTGTTTCTCGACGGTACAAAAGGACTCGTAGAGAGCGAGCAGATCGCCGCGCTCTGCCAGCTGTTCCTGTTCCCAAGCAGGACGAAAGAGCAGGTGTGCTCGTACCATAGCCACTGCCAGTGTGCGTGGATAGACCTTTGCTTTCTCTTGCCATTGGGTCAGCACTGATGGGTCGGAAAGGGGCAGGGCCGAGAGGAGGGCGGCCAGGTGCTGCTGTTTGGCAAGGGAGGGATCATATCCCTCCAGCACCTCAGCCAGGATCCGTTCGGTGGCCTCGACACCCAGGTGTCGCACGTCGATGATGACCCCGTCAACATCGTAGGTATCCGACCAGCAAGCTTCATCCCTGTTATAGGGAACAAGCTGCACGTGTCTTCCCTTGGCCTGTTTGATGATGTCTCTACGTTCCTTTTCCGTTGGTGCGAGAGCCCAGAAGATCGCCAGGTCGATGTCGGAAAAGCGATCGGCATATCCCCGCGCGACAGACCCTTCTACGGCCATGGCCGCCACTTTTGGGTTGGCACGATAGTATGGCGCAAGTTGATGCGCCAGGGCAAGTCGCCCTGCACTGGCTTCATTCATCAGAGACCTCCTCTTTGCCTTTCTAGTGCATAATCCCGCAACCTTTTCGGAAAAGGAACAAGGGGTTGCGAAATCGTGCTCTCTGTTGTATTCTGGCAGAAGCCTGTCCGCTACGGGACAGGCTTTGCAGCAATTCCCTCCGAATTGCTGAGGGTTGAAACTAGGAAATGCTCTTTCTCAAGATTACTTTGCGCCGCAGAGGAGTGCCTCTGCGAGTTCTCACTGAGAGTCTACTGCGCAGGGAATAAGAACACATCGGCAAAGCAACGTATTCGTGTTGCCTATCTGGAAGTGATGGGTGGGAGTCGGGGAACGCCTCCTGGTGAAGCGTTACCTAGGCAAGCGTGTCTGCATAACCGAGATTGAGCTGGAGCGAGTGGGAGCGGGCGAGGAGAGGGCGGAGCAGAATGAACCTAGATGAGATGGTGTTCGAGAGCAAAGAGCGTTGCAGCATGTCGTGAGGTAATGTTCAGTTTGCTATAGATGGAGCGCAGGTGGGCATTGACGGTGCGCGGGCTGATGACCAGGGATTCAGCAACCTGGGCATCGGTCAGGCCTCTTGCTACCATCCACAGCACCTCCACCTCGCGCTCGGTCAGGTCGGCTGGATAGGGTGGCGCAAGGCTCTCGTGCTGGTTCGTCCTTGCCTTCGTATGAGGGAGAGCGGGAACCAGTGGTTGTCCTTGTGCTGCAATAGCTTGCTCCGGTGTCATCTTCCGCCCCTCGGCCCAGGCGGCAGCAAAGGCCTGCTCTCCCAGTTCGGCGCGGACATCGCTTACCATACGCTCATAGTCTGCATGCTCGTCAAGAGCGGTGAAGAGGGTGAAGAGATCGAATGAGCGCCAGCTGCGCGTCACGCCGCCGAGCGTTTCGGCAGCTCCCCAGAGCTGCGCTGCCCGTAGGGTATCTCCCCGGCGTGCGACCATGCATCCCCACTGCTGGAGACAGTGGGCGATGCTCTCTTTATCATCCATCTGCTGGAAGAGTGCGAGACTTCTCGCGCACAAAGAGCCGGCTTTCGCCCTCTCGTCCTGTGCAAGGGCAATGCCTGCTAACCAGGAAAGGACCTGAGCGATGTTTGATTGCAGCCCAAAGGCTTCAAAGATGGTCAAACTCTCTTCGAGGAAGGCACGTGCTTTGGTCACATCACGCTGGGCGAGCGCCAGTCGTCCTAACAGATAGGACGAGCAGGCGACACCCATCTGGTAATGTGTCGCACGGGCCTGCTCGAGTCCTTCCTCGACGAGTGCGTCGGCACGTACAACATCGCCCTGCGCAAAGGCAACCTGCCCCAGGTAGAGGAACGACCACACCAAGTCCTGCTTATTCTCCATCTCCCGGTAATACCGCTGGCTCTCTTCCAGCAGTGAACGAGCTTCCGCATAGTTGTCCTGGCCAATGGCAGCCATGCCGAGACAATGGAGCAGGTAGGCCAGGTTTCTTGTGTCGCCTTTGTTCCTGGCGAGCGCACGGCTCTCTTCAAGCAGGTAGCGCACCTCGTCATCGTTGCCGTGCGTCAAGGGAAGCCACCCCAGCCACAGCAGCGATGCCGCCAGCTCTTGTACCTCCCGCATCTCCCTGGCCGCGCGATACAGTTGCAGGCACTCTTCACACAGCACCTCTGCCCGCTCTCCATCGCCCAGGAAAAAGGCCAGCCAGGCCGCCCCGCTGAGTGCCCGAATCCTCCTAGGTGTCGCAACGCGAGAAGTCGCCGCCAGCACTCGCTCCAACCAGGAGAGTCCTTCACTCAGCGACCCACGCACCGCCCAGTAGCGGACCAGGGCTCCTGCCAACCGCAGGGCTATCTCCCCTTTCTGTCCTGCCTCCTCACTTCCCGCTTGCTCCACTGTCCAACTCAGGGCAGCACGCAGATTGTCATACTCCCGCTCCAGCCGATCGAACCACCGCACCTGCTCTGCTCCGAACAAGTGCGCTTCGGCCTCCTCGGCCAGGTGCAGGTAATACGCGCTATGCGCCTGTCGGACTGCCTCCATCTCCTGGCTTTCGGCAAGCGCCTCTAGTCCATATTCACGGATCGTCTCGAGCATCAGCAGGCGCCGCTCGTCCTGCCCAAGGCTGTCCTGACTAGCCTGGAGTAACAAGTGCTTGTCCAGCAGGGAGGACACCCCATCCAGCACCTGTGCGCTCTCACCTCCAAGTGCATCATACATCGCCTCCATCGCTTCCAGGGTGCCACCCCCCACGAAGATGGAGCACAGGCGGAAGAGCCGCTGTTCTTCTTTTGAGAGCAGGTCGTAGCTCCACGCGATGGTGTCGCGCAGTGTGTGCTGGCGCGCTGGCACATCCCGTGGCCCACCGGTCAAGACGGCCAGCCGACGCTGCAACCGTTCCAGCAGTGCCGGGAGGGGCAGCAGCTTGAGCCGCGCGGCTGCAAGCTCAATCGCCAGCGGCAGGCCATCGAGCCGAACACAGATCGCGGCGATGAGCGCCGCCTCCTCGGGGGTGAGCTCGAAGGAGGGCTTGACCTCCCGCGCCCGCTCGAGGAAGAGGCTGACCGCTCCATAGCGCGCCAGGGTCACGCAGTCGGGTAAGTGTTTGGGATCAGGCAGTGCCAGCGGCGGCACCTCAAACACGCGTTCGCCGCGCACATGCAGCACCTCCCGGCTGGTCACCAGCAGCTTCAGACGCGAGCAGGCGGCCAGCAGATCAATGAGGAGTGGTGCCGCTGCTGCCACCTGCTCGAAGTTGTCTAGCACCAGCAGCAGGTGCTGCTCCCGCAGTGCCGCTTGCAGTAGCTCTAGTGGCGTTTGGGCACTGCTGCCGTGCAGGCCGAGTGTTTGTACGATGGTGGGAAGCACCAGGTCGGCATCCTGAATGGGGGCGAGCGAGATGAAGCTAACCCCGTCAGTGAAGTCTCTCTGCACCTTGGTCGCGATCTCAAGAGCCAGGCGCGTCTTGCCCACGCCACCAGTGCCAGTGAGGGTGAGGAGCCGCACCTCAGGACGCAAGAGCAGGGTACAGACCGCAGCGACCTCCCGCTCGCGCCCAAGGAGTGACGTGAGTGGCAACGGCAGGGTGGAGGAACGCCTGGCGGCGCTAGCGGAGGCGTCTCCGCGTTCGGCCGGGGACCAGGAGGCCCCTGTTGACAGTCGCAGGGAATGCTCTCCGTCACTTGTGACACCCGGCTGTCCCGGCAGCACAGGCTGACCAGGCTCACGCTCGTCACCCTCGACACCATCCTGCCCGGCCAGGGCCGCTGCCACGGCGTTCAGCCGGTCGAGGGTCAGCTCCTCCGACTTGCCGAGATAGACCTGGTGGAGCTTGCCGTCGCGCTTGCGGTAGGCGCGCCAGTACCCGCCTCCACGCTTATTGCTCGCTTGCTCTTTGCGCGCCGTGAAGGTCCCCAACGCACTTTGAAAAGAGAAAGTGCGTGCAGTGTTCAACCAGGCATGCCAGGCAGGTGTTCCCACCGGCAGCCGATCATCTTGTCCGCCTTGCTGGTAGAGCAGGGTCTCTCCCTGTACCACAGGCATAGCTTGCTCGTGCTTGCTCATGCTCATCATCGGCTGGTTCTCAAACAGCAGTTCCCAAACAGTATAGCACATGTTCGGGAACTGCTCTGCCCCAACGCACCCCTGCTTTTTGAGCTTGCCTTGCATCCTTTTTGAACACTCTCCGTCTCTCTAGTAGTGAGCACGCAAACAGGAAAACGTGTTCTTCGTCATTTGTTACTCGATTGGAGGAGAGTCATGAAAGCTTTTGAGTCATGCGATTGCCCATGTGAAGAGTGTCCTTGTGGCTGTGGCTGCTGCTAGGCAGTAGCCAGTAGCGTTCATTGGCCTTTGAGGGACAACGGAACGGTGCGATCCGTTGTCCCTCAAAGGCCAGATTCAGCTCGCAGAACAAGGAAATCCTTCGATCACTGCCATGATCGATCAGAACTATTGGCGGCTTCCGTCAGCGGGTAGTCTCCCTTCTTTGTGTTGATGTACAATGTCGTAAGTAACAACACGAAGGAGACAAACCGACTCTGAATAAAGAAGCAGAGAGGCAACGAGGATCTTTGAGGGACTGAAGCCTCCAAGCCCATCGCGCGAAAGCGAAAGAGGAAAGTCGATGAAGAACATTGCTCAGATGGAAAAGGGACCAATTGAATACCTCGTCGTGGGTCAAGGACCAGCGGTGCTCGTGCTCAATGGTGGACATACCAACTGCAACTGCCCATTTGGACATGAGCAGTTTTTCCTGGATCAAGGGTACCAGCTTGTCATTCCCTCACGGCCTGGCTATGGAAAGACGCCATCTTCCACCGGCAGAACCGCCGAAGCCTTTGCCGATGCACTCGTTGGTCTGCTGGACCATCTGCACCTTGAGCAGGTCATCGTTATAGGCATTTCGGCGGCTGGTCCGACAGCCTTACAACTGGCGGGTCGTCATCCTGAACGGGTGAGCAAGGTCATCCTGCAAAACGCCGTCACGGGCGCGAAATTGCCTGCTTTGCCGACACGGGTGATGGCCTATCTCGTGTTCAACCCCTGGGTGGAACGATGGACCTGGGCCACATTTCGTTCCTTTGCACGAGTCGCACCTCTCTTCGCATTGAAAAGGATGATGGGCAGTCTTTCCTCCTTAAATCCCGCTCAGGTGGTCGCGACGATGAGCCAGGAACAGCAGCAAGCGGCGCTGGCTTTCTTGCTCGCTTCGCGATCGGGATCTGGCTTCCTGCATGACTTGCACCACCGCTGTGGCGATCCCGGGCGTATTATCGCTCCCACCTTGATTATTGAGAGCAAATATGATGGATCAATTGACGCCTCTCACGCCAGCTATGCGGCAGACCATATTCCCAATGCAGAGCTCTTCGTCTCTCCAGCCGAGAGTCATTTGCTGTGGTTTAGCTCGTACAACGCTGCCATTGAAGAGAAAATGCGTGCGTTTTTGCAGGCCTCGCGGGTCTTAGGGTAATCTGTTGCAGGTTATGCCGCAACTCCTAGCCTTTCTGAAGCTGTTGCGCGATGAACGCGAGCGCAGTCTCGGCCACTTCACGCCATCCGTGGTCAATAGTCAGTGAATGCCCGCGACCGGGTATTTCGCGGATCTCCGTGACAGCGAGATTTTCTTGCTGTCGCTTGTAGGAGGCATGGGCAATCACCCACGGCACGGTGTGGTCGTACTCACCGGAGATGATCAGCAGCGGTCCACGCCCGGGATTCTTCGTGTCGACCTGGGCTTCGGTCCACGGGTTGAGATTGGCGGTGGCCGCCTGGAAGATCGGCACACCGGAGCCGGGCACCGAGTACGTCTCATACAGCTCGTGTGCTTCGCTCTCGTCGACGGCGTTGGCGAAGGCGAAACGGAACTGCTCGTAGGTCAGCGGGACGGCGTGGGTGTAGTTGAGGGGGTTGCCCAGAACCGCCGACGACGACTTCAGCGCCGAGAGCGGCAGGGGGAGCACGCCGCGGAACGGCGCGGGATCGATCGCGACCGTCACGGCGGCCACGCCCTCCCCGGCCAACCGCTGCGCGATGAGCCCGCCGAAGGAATGGCCGATGACCACGGGCTTCGTCTTGAGCTGGCCGATGGCGTCGACGTAGTGGTCCGTGACCTGCTTGATGCGCTTGTGGGCAAAGACCTCCGGGTTGTGCTTAGCCTCCTCAACGCTGTCTGGGTCATCGGGCCAGCCAGGCGCAAGAGTCGTGTAGCCCTGCTCTTCGAACAGCGCACGCCAGCGGTCCCAACTTGACGAGAGGAGCCAGAGGCCATGCACGAACACGACCGGCAGCTTCCCTTCCGTGTTGGCGCGGTCGATCTCTTGCTGTTCATGGATCGTGAGAACTGTCATATCGTACTCCTTTGGGTTTGTCGATTGGGTCAATCGGTGAGATTGTCCCGTTCAATGCATCTCGCGAGAACTCCAGATTACCAGCGTCGCTCCATCCTGAGATAAGCGTGCACCTGCCCCGCCATCAGTCCGACGGTACTGCCCTCCTGTCGCACCCTGGTCGTTGGGGTCTGCATTCCTTTTCTTCATGTCCAGCCCGAACACGCATCTGGACGAAGTTGGGTATCAGGGAACGGACCTCCGGTACGAGTGGTCTCCCAACTGTACTTGTACCACAGCAGAGGTCCCTAGTCAATACGCACGACCCCCAATGGAAGGCTTGAACCAGACGCTTGAGATAGAACTGGTCGAGGCGACCCGTGAGCGCGTCGTGATGAGGATGCCGGTCACGCTGCGCCATCGCCAACCATGGGGCTTCTTTCACCGCGAAGCCAGTCTCGCTTCGCTTCCAATGATTGAGAGAGCGAAAGCGGCAGCATCACGCATCTCGACAGATAATTTGGATGACCTTCGAATAGAACCGGCGGGCGATTTGCGAGCGGTATGCAGACAAACACAACAGCTTACCACATCAGTTCCATCTCAAGAGTCTGTCTCCGTTTGGGAACGAACCCTGCTCGTTCATAGATCGCTCGACCATCTCGCGTAGCATACATCCAGATCCGATGGGCCTGGCGCTGCTTTGCACACGCCATGAGGGTCTGCAAAAGCTTGGTGGCAATGCCCTGACGGCGCCAGACTGGCACGGTATACATATTCAAGAGATAGGCTTCCAATCCCGTCAGATTGCGCTCAGAAGGTGGTTTCTGGAAAAAGATGAGCCCACTGGTTGCCACAATCGTGCCGTCTGCTTCGGCCACCCACACCAGGATGGCTTCTGCTGGCAGTGCTTCAAGGAAATACTGACGAGTAGCTCGCCGCACATCTGCCAGCATCGCCTCCTGCGTCAGGTGACCGCTCTCGCGTTCCAGAGCCAGGCGCAGATCCACTAACGTCTCCACATCTTCGAGAGACGCTCGACGAATCGAAACAACAGACGTCATAGATGTTCAAACTCCTTCTTTTCCTATTCCTCCTCAGTCCTTGTGGGAGCCGACGATCAAGGCAGGAGGCAGTTTGCGGGCCACGAGATAGACGCGCTGTGTCTGAACTTCGACCTCCACATAAGGTGCCAGCTGCATACTCACTTCAATGCCAAAGCCAGCCTTCCGCAAGTCGCCCTCCATCTCCTCGCGCTCAAAGAAGACTCCCTCCAGCGAGACCGGCTTGCCCCACCATTCCTCCACACGCCTCACCTCCTGTGAATCGCAAACCCTACCCCAGTGACCTGACGGATGCGGAATGGAACACCCTTGAACCGTTGATTCCTCACTTCACTCCACACAGTCCGTCACTAGCATCAACCCTTGATACTGCCCGTACCCAGTCCACTGCGCCAGTAGCGTTGCAGGAACATGCAGCCAATCAGCAGAGGGATCGCCGAAACTAGTGCCCCGCACACCGTCAGGATGCTCGTATCCCCCCAGGTCTTTAAGCCCACCGTAATGGGATAAAGCTGCTGGTTGCTCAGCATGACGAGAGGCAGAAAGTAGTTGTTCCAGATGCCCACGAACTGGAAGAGAAAGATGGTCACCAGCGCGGGAGTCATCAGGCGCATGGCCACCGTCGCAAAGGTCCGCAACTCTCCCGCCCCGTCAATGCGGGCCGCTTCCAGCAGTTCATCGGGCACGGATGATGCGGCGTAGATGCGCGAGAGATAGACGCCGAAGGGACTGACCATGCTGGGCAGCAAGACCGACCAGTAGGTGTTGGTCAGCCCCACTTTGCTCATGAGGAGGAACAAGGGCAGCGCCAGAGCTGTTGTCGGCACCAGGACGGCACCTAAGACCAGCGAGAAGACGAAGTTGCGGCCAGGAAAGATGAATTTGGCTAGGGCATAGCCGGCTATGCTCGCCAGCACCGTGCCGACCCCCGCCCCGATGCCCGCGTAGATGAGCGTATTGAGAAGCCAGTGCACAAAGATCGAATGATCGCCCATGAAGAGCTGCTGCAGGTTGGCGAACAGATTAAAGTGCGGCGAGAACCACAGCCCGAATGTGTTGTACAAGTCCCCTTGGGTCTTGGTCGCCGCCACAATTAACCAGGAAAAGGGCATGAGAAAGTACATCGCACACACGACGAGGAACGTCATGGCTCCAAGGCTACTGGCACTGACCCCCCTCGGACCAAGGCGTCTGTGGGCATGTTCGGTGGTCGCCAGTTCACGGGCGGTTGGAGACGCAACGGAAGCGAATGGTTCACTCATGGGACTTCTCCTCCTGTTTTTTGAAATAGTCATCCCATCGAAGAGGGGATGTTAGAGGCAGCAGATGATGGGAACTTGACTGTTGAACCTTTGACGTTGAGACTTCGCGTTGTCGCACATTCCGGGCATTCCACCCTCCAGACGCCTGTTTCCTGCATTTGAGCTAGTGATACCCCAATGATTCCCTTGAATGTACAGGTACTTGATGGGAGATCAACTCGCATTTCACCGACAGGATCGCGTACCGGAGCGCGTTCTCCAACATGTATGGTGGCTGGTTTCATGGCTGTGATAGCAGGAACGGCGATGGGACTTGCTGGTACGGTTGGTGTCAGAGACTCCGATGCTTTTTCTTCATTCCCAGACATCCCGTCCTGTTGATCAGGGGATGCCTCGTTCACTTCCCACATCGAGCCGACCTTTCGGAGATTCTGAAACTCAGCCAGGGGAAGGATGAGCGGCTCGCCAACCTCTGGCCGTAACCGTACTGGATCGGAAAGTGCCTCGACTAGCCAGAGTCGCCCGTCCCAGGCCAGTGGTACGGAAAGGGGCAGAACATCAGACGAAAGATGTGATGAGAGACGGGCCTGGAGAGCGAGGGTCTCTTCACCATACCATGTGACCTGGTCATGGCCCATGAGCAGCGTCGCGGAGAGATCAGTAAACACACGACGAGTGGAAATGAGGGTCCACAAGATATCCACGGGGAGATCAGGGTAGATCGCCCACAATTCGACATGTTGACTTTCAAACTGGATGGTGCAGCCCATTTTGGGACTCGGATAGCGTCCAGTGACATTGTTTGCGCGTCCCCTCACACGGCGGACTGGAGGGGATGAGCGAATGGCGGTAATGAGGGCTTCTGTTTCCTTGGAGAGCTGGAGACATTGGCTCCAAGTATAGAATTCCTCGGACGTCATGACGGTACTCATTACGTAGCCTCTCGAAGATCAATGCGTTTTCAACTTCAGGAGCAAGTATACCAGAGATTTCCTGCAAATGCGACCTTTTTGACGTATTTCTTGGGCTCATGACCACTCTTGGTACTGGTGGCGAAGTCAAAAATGAGGCTCATTGTGAGCTTGAATTCGTTCAATGGCAAGCGTGAAAATCGACTTCGCCACCAGTACCACTCTTGGGGCATACTGCCTGCTTGCACAAGGGCACATTGACACGTCATGATAGAGGGCCTTCTAGAAGGCCCCTCTAACAGATTGTTGCATGGCCCTGGAGTATGAATGGAACGAAAAACAACGCTAAGGAATTGGATCAGAGAACGTCATTGCCAGGTGCTCGCTTCCTTAAAGAGTGCCGAGGCAAGCAGGGCGCTGCGCGTGGCGATCTCTGTGGGAGTGTAGGGTCTTGCATGCTCAAGCCACCAGGTGATAGCTTCCACAAACATCGTGGACACCAGGTCTGGCACAAACTCATCTGAGAAGGTGTGGACGGGGCGAGCGCTCGCGTTCGGCCCGTGAGGAAGGTGCCCACGCTCTTTGACCAGGTCGCTCAGCGCCGCACGCATCTTCCTCACAAGCCAGGGGCTGCCCTTTCTGCCAAGCAGCGCTCGATAGAGCCGTTCGTAGGCCGCGATATGCTCGAAGAACTTCACCCAGACCTCCGCAGGATGGTCCGGCCCCAGGTCTCCGACCGCGTTCAGCAAGGCGCTCATGGCTTCCTCAAAGATCTGCTCCACCAGGTCGTATTTATCCTGATAGTTGCGATAGAAGGCGGCCCGGCTCACCATCGCGCGCGAGGTCAACTCGCCGATGGTGAGCGCCTCGAATCCCCGCTCCTCGATCAACTCAATTAACGCCTCCCTCAGCAGGATCTTTGTGCGTCTCACACGTAAATTGCTCGCCGACTGTGTCATTTTGCGCTCCTTGTCTCATTTGAGACAAACTTTCCTGATTGATCCTTGTTTCTCTGTGCTCGTCCGACTACACTGAGAACCAGATACGAGAGTCCATCTGAGACAGTATGTATCAACTGGGTCGTCCTGTCAACAGACAGATCTGAACCATCCATGAGGCGTCAAGATACACCGCATACGATGAGTTGGATGTCGCGTTTCATCCACCACGCGCAGCATGAGGTGGACAACAGGTGAACGCGGAAGCAAAGAGGATGAGAGCTCTATTGTCAACACACCCTCTAACAGAAGAGAGGTGTTCTCGGAAAGGAGCAGATCTATGCATTCATTCGCACGTCACTTCCACAGCGAGGCGTCCGAGGCG
>WNGH01007913.1_pt1 | contig 14611 bp, 11 predicted proteins | sample 5400631 | NCBI WGS metagenome assembly WNGH01 (sample SAMN13153373, study PRJNA577476) | soil metagenome | isolation source: 115 cm soil or saprolite under Garry oak tree replicate 1 | place: USA:California | collected 2016-06-15
TGATGCAGCACCACCGTGTCACCCGCGAGGAGCTTTCGGTGCGCGAGCACATGAGCCTCATCCTGCGCCGGCTGCGGAGCGGCGGCTTCGCCGAGTTCGACAAGCTGTTCGATCCCGGGCGCGGCGTGCCGGTGCTCGTCGTCAATTTCCTCGCGGTGCTCGAGCTCGTCAGGGAAAATCTGATCGAGGTCACGCAGTCCGAATCTTTCGCGCCCATCTACGTGAAACTGGCTCATGCTCAGTCCGAGTGAAGTGAAGATCGTGCTCGAGGCGGCTCTGCTCGCCGCGCAGGAGCCGCTTCCTATCTCGGAGCTGCGCAAGATGTTCGACGAGGAGATCGGCGCAGACACCATCCGCAGGCTGCTCGAGGAGCTGCGCGAAGCGTGGAAGGACCGCGGTGTCGAGCTCGCCGCGACCGCGAGCGGCTGGCGCTTCCAGACGCGCGCCTCGTACCAGAAATTCCTCGAGCGTATCCAACCCGAAAAAGCGCCGCGCTACTCGCGTGCCGTGCTCGAGACGCTTGCGATCGTCGCCTATCGGCAGCCGGTGACGCGCGGCGACATCGAGCAGATCCGCGGCGTCACGGTCTCAGCCGAGGTGATAAAGCGCCTGGAAGACCGCGGCTGGGTGGAAGTGATCGGACACAAGGAGGTGCCGGGACGGCCGGCCCTGTACGCGACCACCAAGACTTTCCTCGATGACCTCGGCCTGCACTCGCTGCAGGAATTGCCTCCCCTTGAAGACATCGCCAAAACGCTTGACCTCACGCCGACCCCGCCGCCCGATTCGCAACCCGCGCCCGCTCCGCAGTCCGAGCCCGATTCGCAGCCCGCGCCCGACGAGTCAGCGGCCGCGCAACCCAGCGCGGTCTAGGCCCGCGGCGCGCGCCGAGAAGCTTCACAAGGTTCTCGCGCGCTCGGGTCTCGGCTCACGCCGCGACATGGAAGTCGCGATCGCCTCCGGCAGGCTCATGGTCAACGGGACGCGCGCCGCTTTGGGGCAGCGCGTGGGGTCGCGCGATCGCGTCGCACTCGACGGGCACCCGGTCTCGCTACGCTTCGAAGAGCGCGCGCCTCGGCTGCTGATCTACCACAAGCCGGCCGGGGAGCTCGTCACGACGCGCGATCCGTCGGGCAGGCCGACCGTGTTCGACAATCTGCCGAGAATGCGGGGCAGTCACTGGATCGCGATCGGCCGACTGGACTTCAATACCGGCGGTCTGCTGCTGTTCACCGACTCCGGCGAGCTCGCCAACCGGCTCATGCATCCGAGCAACGAGATCGAGCGCGAGTACGCTGTGCGGGTGCGGGGCGAGCTCACGCGCGAACAACTCCGCAGACTCGCTCAAGGGATCGTTCTCGAAGACGGTCCGGCCAGATTTGACAGCATCTCCTCGGGCGGGGGCAGCGGATCGAACCGCTGGTACCAGGTCGTGCTGCGCGAAGGGCGCAACCGCGAGGTCAGGCGAATGTTCGAGTCGCTTGGAATCACCGTGAGCCGCCTGATGCGGGTGCGCTTCGGGCCAATCCGGTTGCCGCCTCATCTGCGTCGAGGCCAATGGCGCGAGCTCGAGCCAAGAGAGGCCGCATGGCTGTTGGAGGCCGCTCCGCAAACTCCTTTCCGTTGTTCCGGGTGAGGTTTCTTGCTATACTTTCGCCGTCTTTGAGATGGGCTTTCGAGCCCATTTTTTATTTATGCTTGAGGGTTGCGCGTGGTCGTGAGCCCGCTTGAGTCCTTGCTTGAGCGCACCGTGGTCGGGCTGGGGTACGGGCTTGCCGACTTTGAATATATCAATCATGGTAGGATGTTACGAGTGTTTATTGAGAAAACGCATGAGCTTGAACCCGGCCGGGCAGGGGTGACCCTTGCCGACTGCGAGGCCGTGAGCCGGCAGCTGCAGCGGGTATTCGAGGTCGAGGGGATAGAGTATGACCGGCTGGAGGTTTCCTCGCCGGGCCTGGACCGCAGGCTGAAAAAAGCGGCGGATTTCGCCCGTTTTGCCGGCCGGGAGGCCCAGGTGCGCCTGCGCCATCCGGTCAACGGCCGCAGGAATTTCACCGGCACAGTTCGCGCCGTGGAAGGCGACCGGGTCGAATTCGACTACGACAGCGGCCGGCTCGCCTTCGACCTCGCCGACCTCGACCGGGCGCGCCTGGTGCCCAAGCCATGATGCCTCAGGGATACATGAGCCGCGAACTGCTGCTGCAGGCGGACGCGCTCGCCCGGGAGAAGAACGTCCACAAGGACGTGGTGTTCGGCGCCCTGGAGATGGCAATCGCTTCGGCGACGAAGAAGCGCTTCAACGAAGACGTAGACGTGCGCGTCGCGATCGACCGCAATACCGGGGACTTCGAGTCCTTCCGCCGCTGGCAGGTGGTTGCCGATGAAGCGGTGGAGAACCCGTCCCAGCAGATGGCTTTCTCGGAGGCGCAGAAGCAGTACCCGGACATCCAGCTCGGGGACTATATCGAGGAGGCTCTCGAGCCGATCGATTTCGGCCGCATCGGCGCGCAGACCGCGAAGCAGGTCATCCTGCAGAGGATCCGCGACGCCGAACGCGAGCAGCTGCTGAACGATTTTCTCGGCCGCGGCGAAAAGCTGATCAACGGCGCGATCAAGCGCGTCGAGCGCGGGAACGCGATCATCGAGGTCGGGCGCGTCGAGGCGGTGCTGCCGCGCGACCAGATGATCCCCAAGGAGAATTTGCGCGTGGGCGACCGCGTGCGCGCCTTTGTCATGCGCATCGACCGCAATGTGCGCGGGCCGCAGCTGGTTCTCTCGCGCACTGCGCCCGAATTCATCATGGAACTGTTCCGGCTCGAAGTCCCCGAAATCGAGGAAGGACTGCTTGAGATCAAATCGGCCGCGCGCGACCCAGGCATTCGCGCGAAGATTGCCGTGCATTCCCGGGACAAGCGTATCGACCCGATCGGCACCTGCGTCGGCATGCGCGGGGCGCGGGTGCAGGCAGTCACCCAGGAACTCGCCGGTGAGCGCGTGGACATCGTGCTGTGGTCGGAGGACCCGGCGCAGTTCGTGATCGGCGCGCTCGCGCCCGCCGAAGTGTCCTCGATCCTCGTCGACGAGGACAAGCACGCCATGGACGTGGTGGTGGACGAGGAGAATCTCGCGATTGCGATCGGCCGAAGCGGACAAAACGTGAGACTCGCCTCGGAGCTGACCGGCTGGACGATCAATCTCATGACCGAGGCGGAGTCGCACAAGAAGAACGAGGAAGAAGCCTCCTCGGTGAGAAAGCTCTTCATGGAGCGGCTCGACGTCGACGAGGAAGTCGCCAACACCCTCATCCAGGAAGGCTTCTCGACCCTCGAGGAGGTCGCCTACGTGCCGATCAACGAAATGATGGAGATCGAGGGCTTCGACGAGGCCACGGTGAATGAATTGCGCAACCGCGCGCGCGACGCGCTCCTGGTGCAGGCCATCGCGAGCGAGGAGCAGGCGGAAAACCTCGATCCGGCGCTACTCGGCCTGGAGGGGATGGACAAGGACTTGGCAACGAAGCTCGCCCGGTCCGGGGTGAAGACTCGCGACGACCTGGCCGATCTCGCCACGGACGACCTGGTCGAGATGGCGGGAGTCGACTCCGAGCGTGCCAAGAGCCTGATCATGAAGGCGCGCGAACACTGGTTCGCCCAGGAGTAAGGCCGGCCCATGGCCCAGACGAGCGTTGCCCAATTCGCAGGCGAGCTGAAGGTGCCGCCGTCGCAGTTGCTCGAGCAGCTGCGGGCCGCAGGCGTGCACAAGGAGGTGGCCGAAGACGTTCTTTCGGAGCAGGACAAGACCCGGCTGCTGGAATACCTGCGCAAGTCGCACGGCTCTTCGGAACCCAAGAACAAGATCACGCTGACGCGCAAGCAGACCTCCGAAATCATCAAGAAGTCCGATGCGAGCGGCAAGGCGCGCACCATCCAGGTCGAGGTCAAGAAGAAGCGCATCTTCGTCAAGCGCGATGCGGAGCCCGGTGCGCCCGCGGAAGCGCCTGGTCCTTCCGGGACCGCGGTCGATTCGCGCGAAGCGGAGCTCCGCGAGGAGGAGCAGCGCCGGCACGAGGAGTTGGCGGCGCGGCAGGCCGCGGACGCGGCGGAGAAACAGGAGCGCGAACGCAAGCAGGCCGAGGGCAAATCGAGCGAGGTGAAGACGCAGGCGCCGGCTCCCGCATCCGACACCACGCTGCACAAGCCGAAGGTTGCACCGGGGGCCGAAAAGAAGGGCGCGAAGAAGGCGAAGGAAATCAAGGTCTGGAAGGACGAAGGCGTCAAGCGCCGCACGATCAAGACGCGCGGGGACGTACAGGGAGCCTCCGGCTGGCACACGCCCAAGGGTGCAAGGCACAAGACCGCGGTCGCGCCGGCTGCTGAAAATGTGCAGCAGTTCAGCGCGCCCGTCGAGCCGGTTGTGCGCGAGGTCATGGTGCCGGAGACGATTTCCGTGGGCGATCTCGCCCACAAGATGTCGGTCAAAGCCGCCGAAATCATCAAGGTGCTGATGAAGCTGGGCAACATGGTGACGATCAACCAGGTGCTGGACCAGGAAACCGCGATGATCGTCGTGACCGAGATGGGTCACGTGGCCAAGGCGGCAAAGCTCGACGATCCGGAATCCCTGCTCGCCGACGTGCCCGAGCACCACGAGGCGGAGTTGAAGCCGCGCGCGCCCGTGGTCACGGTCATGGGGCACGTCGATCACGGGAAAACCTCGCTGCTCGATTACATCCGCCGCACGAAGGTCGCCTCGGGCGAGGCGGGCGGCATCACCCAGCACATCGGCGCCTACCATGTCCAGACGCCGCGCGGCATGGTCACTTTCCTCGATACGCCGGGCCACGAGGCCTTTACGGCGATGCGCGCACGCGGTGCAAAAGTGACCGACATTGTCGTGCTGGTGGTTGCTGCGGACGACGGCGTGATGCCGCAGACGATCGAGGCGATCCATCACGCGAAGGCGGCCGAAGTCCCGATCGTGGTGGCGATCAACAAGATCGACAAGCACGAGGCGAACCAGGAAAAAGTCAAGCAGGAGCTGGTCGCGCAGGCCGTGGTACCCGAAGAATACGGCGGTGATTCGCCGTTCGTTCCGGTGTCGGCAAAAACCGGCGCCGGCATCGACACACTGCTCGAACAGGTGTTGTTGCAGGCCGAAGTGCTGGAACTGAAGGCTCCGGTGGACACGCTGGCCAAGGGCCTCGTGATCGAGGCCCGGCTCGACAAGGGCCGCGGACCCGTGGCCACGGTGCTGGTCCAATCCGGAACCCTCCGCCGCGGCGACATCGTGCTCGCCGGGAGCTCCTTCGGCCGGGTTCGCGCCATGCTCGACGAGAGCGGAAGCGCGGTTCATGAGGCCGGCCCATCGATTCCGGTCGAGATCCAGGGCCTGTCGGACGTGCCTGCCGCCGGCGAGGACGTCATGGCGCTCGGCGACGAGCGCAAGGCGCGCGAGATCGCGCTGTTCCGCCAGGGCAAGTTCCGCGACGTGAAGCTCGCGAAGAAACAGGCCGCCAAACTGGAAAACCTGTTCGAGCATATGGGCGAAGGCGAGGCGAGGGTGCTCGCGCTTCTCATCAAGGCCGACGTACAGGGCTCGCAGGAGGCCCTCGTCCATGCGCTCAGCCGCCTTTCGACCGACGAGGTCAAGGTCAATGTGGTGCACAGCGCTGTCGGCGCGATCACCGAGTCCGACGTGAATCTCGCGCTCGCCTCCAAGGCCGTGATCATCGGTTTCAATACCCGCGCCGATACGACTGCCCGCAAGGCGGCCGAGGCCTCGGGCGTGGACGTGCGCTACTACAACATCATCTACGAGGCCGTCGACGAAGTGAAGGCGGCGCTCTCGGGCATGCTCGCGCCGGAGAAAAAAGAAGCCATACTCGGCCTCGTCGACGTGCGCCAGGTATTTAAGATCTCCAAGGTCGGGGCCGTTGCCGGATGCATGGTGCTCGAGGGCCTGGTGCGCCGCAACGCCCTGGTGCGCGTGCTGCGCGACAACGTGGTCGTCCATACGGGCGAGATCGACTCGCTCAAGCGCTTCAAGGACGACGTGCGCGAAGTGAAAGCCGGTTTCGAGTGCGGCATGTCCGTGAAAAACTTCAACGATCTCAAGGTCGGCGACCAGTTCGAAATCTACGAAGTCCAGGAAGTGGCGCGGACACTCTAGCGTCCGTGCCTTCCCGAAGAGCGCTCGGCGCGACGAGGGATCTTCAGCCCTATCCGGGCTGCATGGGTAGACCGATGGCCAACCAGCAACGCCTGCGCCGCGTCGCCGATCAGATCCAGCGCGAGCTGTCAGAATTGCTGCGCGCCGAGCTCAAAGACCCGCGCGTCGGCATGATCACCCTCACCGGGGTAGAGGTCTCCCCCGATCTTGCCTATGCCAAAGTTTTCTTCACGACTCTGGCCGATGCGGAATCCTTGACGACGATCGAGGCGGGTCTCCATCGCGCGGCGGGATTCCTGCGAGCCCAGCTCGGAAAGCGCCTGAGACTTCGCGTCACACCGGAAATACGCTTCAAGCACGACCTTTCGGTCGAGCGCGGCGTGCACCTGTCGCAGTTGATCGACGCTGCGGTCACCGGCAAGAAGGTCGAATAGGCCCATGCCTGGGGGCGATGCGCTGCAGGAGGCGGTGAGCGGAGTACTGCTCGTCGATAAACCGGTAGGACCGAGCTCGAATGCAGTATTGCAAAGAGCGAAGCGCCTGCTTGGGGCGGCGCGCGCAGGCCATACCGGAACACTCGACCCACTGGCAAGCGGTTTGCTCGTCATTGCGCTGGGCGAGGCGACCAAGTTTTCCGGCGGGATACTCGATGCGGACAAGAGCTATCGCGCGCAGTTGAAGCTCGGCGAGCGCACCGAGACCGGCGATGCCGAGGGTCCGGTGGTTTCGCGCGCCGAAGTCAAAGTGACCCGCAGCGAGCTGCTCGCCGCATTGGAGCGTTATCGAGGCGAGATCGAGCAGCTGCCCCCCATATATGCTGCGATCAAGCATCGCGGCCGGCCCTTGTACGCCTACGCCCGCCGAGGCGAGCACGTTCCACGCGCCGCGCGGCGCGTCGCGATCCGTCGACTCGAGCTGGAGAAGTTCGAAGTGGATACGGTCGGCTTGTTCGTCGAGTGCAGCAAGGGCACCTACATCCGAGCCCTTGCCGAGGATATCGGTGCGGATCTGGGCTGCGGCGCGCATCTCGCGGCGCTGGAGCGCACCGCCGTGGGCCCGTTCGCGTTGGAGCAGTCGATGACGCTGGAAGCGCTCGAGGCGATTTCGCCCGCGGGACGACGCGACCGGCTCCTGCCCCTGGAGGCCCTGCTCCAATCCTGGCCGCGCCTGACGCTCGAAGCCCCCCTCGCGGCGAAGTTCCGGCAGGGGCGGACGATATCAGTCGATTCTCCCGGTGGCAGCATCGCCGTCTTCGGCGAGGACACGAAGTTCCTGGGCACGGGGCAAGTGGACGCAAGCGGCACCTTGCAGCCGAAACGGCTGCTCGCGCTGTCTTGAGAAGTATTTTCCGCATCAAACTGCTTGTAGAAGGCGCTGATTTCAAGGTAAAATGCCGGCCTTTCGCGAAGAGATAACAGAGCTAGAGCATGCGGGTCAGCGTTACGGAAAAGGCGCAAATTGTCCGCCAGCACCAGCGCGCAGCGGGCGATACGGGTTCCCCGGAAGTGCAGGTCGCTTTGCTTACGGCCCGGATAAATGGGCTGACCGACCACTTCAAGACGCACGTCAAGGACCATCATTCGCGGCGCGGATTGCTGAAGATGGTGAGCCAGCGTCGCAAGATACTCGATTACCTCAAGCGAAAAAACAACGGGAAATATCACGAGCTGATCGAGCAACTTGGCCTGCGCAAGTAAATCCTCGACGCCCATGGGATCCCGATGGGCGTTTTGATTCCCAGATACGGTCCGGTGCCCCTGCGTCGGCACCGGCCTCAGCAGAATGACCGGGCACAGCGCCCGGGTTCCGTCAACCGATCGAGAAAACCATGCGGCTAACCCCCATCAGGAAGACATTCACCTACGGCACGCGCCAAGTGACGCTGGAAACCGGCGAAATGGCGCGCCAAGCGCACGGAGCGGTCGTCGTGAACATGGACGACACCGTCGTGCTTTGCACCGTGGTCGGAGCGAGGCAGGCCAAAACAGGTCAGGACTTCCTGCCGCTCACCTGTGACTACGTCGAGAAGACCTACGCCGCGGGCAAGATTCCGGGGGGGTTTTTCAAGCGCGAGGGCAGGCCTTCGGAAAAGGAAACACTGACCTCCCGGCTGATAGACCGGCCCATCCGACCGTTGTTTCCGGACGGGTTCTACAATGAAGTGCAGGTGGTTGCGCAGGTGTTGTCGTGCAATCCCGAAGTCGATCCGGACATCCCGGCATTGATCGGGGTCTCGGCGGCGCTGACTATTTCCGGGATTCCGTTCAATGGCCCGATCGGGGCCGCGCGCGTAGGCCGGATCAACGGCGAATACGTGCTCAACCCTACCGCGACACAACTCAAGGAAAGCGAGCTCAACCTCGTGGTGGCGGGCACCGAGCACGCGGTGCTGATGGTGGAATCGGAGGCGCACGAGCTCCCCGAGGATGTCATGCTCGGCTCGGTTGTTTTCGGCCACGAGCAAATGAAGGCGGCCATCCAGGCGATTCACGACTTGGCCGACCAAGCCGCAAGGCCCGCCTGGGAGTGGAAGGCAAATGAGAAGGACCCGGCGCTCGTAAACCGCATCAAGGAGCTCGCCGAAAGCGAGTTGCGGGCTGCGTTCGCGCTGCGCCAGAAACAGACTCGGTCCGAGGCGATAGACGGCATCTGGAAGCGCGTATTCGATGAGGTCGGCGTGGGCAAGGAAGGCGGGCCCGACGCGAACACGGTGAAGGAAATATGCTTCGAGCTCGAATCGAGAATCGTACGCGATCAGATCCTGGACGGCGAGCCCCGTATCGACGGCCGCGACACCCGCACGGTTCGGCCGATCAGCGTACGCGTGGGCGTGCTGCCCCGCACGCACGGCTCGGCGCTCTTTACCCGCGGCGAGACGCAGGCAATGGTGGTGGCGACGCTCGGGACCGGGCGCGACGAGCAGATCATCGACGCCTTGATGGGCGAGTACAAGGAGCGCTTCATGCTCCATTACAACATGCCGCCTTACGCCACCGGTGAGACGGGTCGCATGGGCTCGCCCAAGCGTCGCGAGATAGGTCACGGACGGCTCGCGAAACGTGCGCTCGCGGCGGTTTTGCCGACAGCCGAGGAATTCGCGTATTCGATGCGCGTCGTGTCCGAGATTACCGAGTCGAACGGCTCGTCCTCGATGGCCTCGGTTTGCGGCGGAAGCCTCGCGCTCATGGACGCGGGCGTGCCGATGAAGGCGCACGTCGCGGGTATCGCCATGGGCCTCATCAAGGAGGGAAAGCGCTTCTCAGTTCTCACCGATATCCTGGGCGACGAGGACCACCTCGGCGACATGGACTTCAAGGTGGCGGGAACCGAGCGCGGCGTGACCGCCCTGCAGATGGATATCAAAATCGAGGGTATCACCAAGGAGATCATGCAGGTCGCGCTCGCCCAGGCGCGCGAAGGCCGCATGCAGATTCTCGGCATCATGAAGGAGGCGCTGGAAGGATCGCGCGCCGAGATCTCGAGCTACGCCCCGCGCATCATCAAGATCAAGATCAATCCCGAGAAAATCCGCGACGTGATCGGCAAGGGCGGTGTGGTGATCCGCGGGCTGCAGGAGGAAACCGGAACCACGATCGAGATCTCCGATGACGGCACGATTTCGATCGCCTGCGTCAACTCCGAAGGCGGCCTCGCCGCAAAGAAACGCATCGAGGACATCACCGCCGACGTCGAGGTAGGCAGGATCTACGACGGCACGGTGCTGAAGCTGCTCGATTTCGGAGCGATCGTGCAACTTCTACCCGGCAAGGACGGGCTTCTGCACATTTCGCAGATCAGCCACGAGCGCGTCAACAACGTCTCCGACTACCTCAAAGAGGGCCAGCAGGTGAAGGTCAAGGTGCTCGAGGCCGACGAGAAGGGCCGGGTGCGCCTCAGCATGAACCGCCGCGGCAACACCATCCTGATTCGGTGCAGGTTCAAGAGAAAAAGGGCGCCGTTGGCGCCTTTTTTCATTTTAGAGATCCTTCGTCGCTTCGCTTCTCAGGGTGATCGGCCTCCGGCCGATCACTTCGCCACCTGCTTCTCTCTGAGCTCGTCGAGCGTCTTGCAGTCGATACACAAAGTCGCAGTAGGCCGGACCTCCAACCTCTTCAGGCCGATCTCGACGCCGCAGTTCTCGCAGTAGCCGTAGTCGTCCTTGTCGATGCGCGCGATCGTTTCGTCGATCTTCTTGATGAGCTTGCGCTCGCGGTCGCGGTTGCGCAGCTCGAGGGCGATGTCGGATTCCTGGCTGGCGCGATCGTTGGGATCGGCAAACACGGTTGCGTCGTCCTGCATCGCATGGACGGTTCGATCGATATCCTGCGACAGCTCCACCTTCAGCGCCTCGAGAACTTTCCTGAAATGCGTGCGCTGCTTGGGGCTCATGTACTCCTCGCCCTTTCTCGGCAGGTAAGGCGGGAAGGCTTTGTGAAGCAGCTCCAAAATCGCAATCTCCGCGTTCCAAGAGAGGCAATGTGATACCAGAAATCAAAAAGCCGGGCAAGTGAATTTCTCCCGCGAGCGTCGTTCTCGCCGCGTTGACCGCTCCGGGCACGCAGGCGTAAGATGCCACACCCGCGGGGTGTAGCGCAGCCTGGTAGCGCGCTTGCTTTGGGAGCAAGATGTCGGGAGTTCAAATCTCTCCACCCCGACCAGATTTTGCGGCAGCCGTCGCCGAGACGGCTGCGGTGCCTTACCCGTGCCCGTAGCTCAAACTGGATAGAGCACCAGCCTTCTAAGCTGGGGGTTGTGGGTTCGACTCCCGCCGGGCGCGCCAATCGTTTCCGTCGAGTTTCTCAAAGGGGAGACATGCAGAAAGGAAGGTCCAGATGATCGAAGTGCATACTTGGCCCACGCCCAACGGGCACAAGATCCACATCATGCTCGAGGAAACCGGGCTCGAGTACGCGGTCCGGCCGGTCAACATCCGCACCGGCGACCAGTTCAAACCGGATTTCTTGAGAATCAGTCCGAACAACAAGATCCCTGCGATCGTGGACCGCAATGGGCCGGACGGAAAGCCGATCGCAGTTTTCGAGTCGGGAGCGATTCTGGTCTATTTGGCGGGAAAAACGGGGAAGCTGCTGCCCCGCGACGATCGTGGAAAGTACGTCGCGCTGCAGTGGCTGATGTTCCAGATGGGCTCGGTCGGACCCATGATGGGGCAGGCCGGCCATTTCCGCAGCAACGCCGTGCCCGAACGGATTGAGTACGCGATCAACCGCTATTCGAACGAAGTGCGCCGGCTGCATGGCGTCATGGAGCGGCGGCTCTCCGAGGTGCCGTACTTTGCCGGGCCCCAATACTCGATCGCGGACATCGCGATTTTTCCGTGGCTGCGCGCGAGCGAACGCAACGGCATCGATTGGGCGGAATTCCCCAGGGTGAAGAAGTGGTTCGACGGAATCGCTTCGCGCCCCGCCGTGCAGCGCGCTTTGAAAGTTCTCGCCGACGTTCAGACCACGCCTCCAGGCCAGTACGATCCGAAAGCGCGCGAGGTCCTGTTCGGCGCGACGCAATACCAGCTTCACTGAGAGGAATCCGAGGATACCCAGTCTCCCGTTTCGTCGTACCTTTGTAGACTTTTCTCTACAAGCCCCGTTGGGTTTTCCTGACAACAGAGCCAAACTCAGCACAAAAAGGATGAATTTCAGATAAGTAACATCACGAAAAGCTTGCCGTTTTTCCCTTGTTATCCTATGGTCGGTTCGGGGAGTAAAGGCTCGAAGAAGCCAGCACCCAAGAGTTTTATCAAGGAGAGCCTATGGGCCAGGAACTCCGAATCGTCATGGTGGAAGACGTCGAGAGCGACGCCGAGCTCGCCGAGCGCGAGCTCCGGCGCGCTGGCCTTGCGGTGCGAGCGCGCCGCGTGGAGCGCGAGGAAGACTTCCGGCGCGAGCTCGGCGAATTCCGTCCTCATGTGATCCTTTCCGACTTCAGCATGCCGCAGTTCGACGGCATGAGCGCGCTCAGGATCGCGTGCGATATCGTCCCCGATGTCCCTTTCATCTTCGTCTCGGGAACCCTAGGTGAGGACTACGCGATCCGGGCGCTGAAGAACGGCGCGACCGACTATGTCCTCAAGAACAACCTCGTGCGCCTGCCGCCCACGATCGAACGGGCGGTGAGCGAGGCGGCCGCGCGCTCCGAGCGCAAGCGCGAAGAGCAGCTGCTCGCGCTCGGGCACACCGTGGTCCGGCACATCGCGGACGCCGACAGCGCGTCAATCGGGCTGAAGGCGATCCTGCGCGCGATATGCGAAACCGAAGACTGGGACGTCGGTCGGTACTTCCGCGCGGACGAGAAGGCCGGTGTGCTGCGGCTCAGCGAAGCCTGGAGCGCCGCCGGCTCCGACATCGAGCGGTTTATCGAGAAATCGCGCGACATCCGTTACGCGCCGGGCGTGGGCCTCGCGGGCAAGGTGTGGCAGTCGGGAGAGCCTCTCTGGGTCGCAGACATCACCCGAGACTCCCGCGTCGCGCGGGCGGGGCTTGCTCACGACGCGGGCTTGCACGGTGGGTTCGTTTTTCCCGTGAACGCGGAAGGCAAAACGATTGGCGTTCTGGCGTTCAACAGCCGCGAAGTCCGGGAGCCGGAGGGCCGGCTGCTGCGTGCCATGCACGTGATCGGCAGCCAAATCGGGCAGTTTCTCGCGCGCCAGGAGCAGCAGCGGCACATCGCCCGCCTCAACCGGATTTACGCTGTGCTGAGCGGAATCAACTCGACGATTGTGCGTGTCCGCGAGCGCGAGGAGCTGCTTCGCGAAGCCTGCCGGATCGTGGTCCGGGCCGGGGGATTCCGGCTGGCGTGGGTCGGGCTCGTGGATGCAAAAGCGAATCGGATGAAGCCCATGGCCTGGGAGGGCGCAGGCGAGGACTATATCGCCTTGATGCTGCTCGGGCTGGACGAGAGCGTGCCCGGGGAATACGGCCTTGTCGGGCGCGCCGTCAGGGAACGCAAGGCGATGATCGTCGACGAAATGACCGTGGACCCGGGCGTCGCGCTCGACAAGGAGGCCCTCCAGCGCGGCTTTCGCTCGCTCGCTATCCTGCCGTTGTTCGTGGCGGAGGAGCCCGCCGGGGTGCTCGCCCTGTACGCCGACACGCCCGGGTTTTTCGACGCCGAGGACGAAATGCGGCTGCTGCTCGAGCTTGCCGGCGACATTGCCTTCGCGCTCGAGCACATCGAGAAGGCCGAGCGGCTCAACTACCTCGCCTACTACGATCCGCTCACCGGGCTCGCGAACGCGACGCTCTTCCGCGAGCGCCTCGCACGTTTCGCGGACGCGGCGCGCGGGGCGAAGCACAAGCTCGCCCTCGGGCTCGTGGACGTGGACCGGTTCAAGACCATCAACGATTCGCTCGGCCGGTCGGCGGGCGACGAGCTGCTCAAGCAGATCGCGCGCCGGATTTCCGAATACGTGAAGGACCCGAGTGAGCTTGCCCGCGTGGCGGCTGACCGCTTTGCCGTGGTGCTCGCGCGCATCAACCGCGAGGACGATGTCGCGCGACTCACCGAGCAGCGGCTCGCGCAGTGCTTCGGCACGCCGTTCCGCGTGGGCGAGGCCGAGCTGCGGATCTCAGCCAAGGTCGGGCTTTCAGTGTGCCCGAACGACGGCACCGACGCGGACACCCTCTTCAAGAACGCAGAGGCCGCGCTCAAGAAGGCGAAGGAAACGAATGAGCGCTATCTCTTCTACACGCACCAGCTGACTGAGCGGATCGCGGAGCGGCTTTCCCTGGAGAACAAGCTGCGCCAGGCGCTAGAAAGGCAGGAGTTCGTCTTGCACTACCAGCCGAAGGTCGACACCGACACCCGGCGCGTGGTCGGCGTCGAGGCGCTGATCCGGTGGGTGAGCCCGGAGCGCGGCCTGGTGCCGCCGCTAGAGTTCATCCCGCTGCTGGAAGAAACGGGCCTCATCCTCGAAGTCGGTGAATGGGCACTGGAGCGGGCCGTGCGCGACCACGCGCACTGGCTCGAGCAGGGAATAGTCGCCCCGCGCGTCGCGGTGAACGTCTCCGCGATCCAGCTACGCAGGCCGAATTTCGTCAACATCGTCGAGGCGGTGCTCAGGCAGGGCGCGACGCCGCACGGACTTGACCTGGAGATCACCGAGAGCCTGCTCATGGAGGAGGTCACGGCCAATATCGAGAAGCTGAAAGCGCTGCGCGAGCTGGGGGTGAGCGTCTCGATCGACGACTTCGGCACCGGCTATTCGTCGCTCGGCTACCTCGCCAGGCTCCCGGTGCAGTCGCTCAAGATCGACCGGTCCTTCATCATCACGATGCTCAAGGAACCCGACACCATGACGCTCGTCTCGACCATGATCTCGCTCGCCCGCGCGCTGCGGCTGAAGGTCATCGGCGAGGGCGTCGATTCCGAAGACCAGGCGAATTTCCTGCGGCGCGCGCGCTGCGACGAGATGCAGGGCTACCTG
>WNGH01003721.1_pt1 | contig 14607 bp, 14 predicted proteins | sample 5400631 | NCBI WGS metagenome assembly WNGH01 (sample SAMN13153373, study PRJNA577476) | soil metagenome | isolation source: 115 cm soil or saprolite under Garry oak tree replicate 1 | place: USA:California | collected 2016-06-15
GGTCATGACCACTTCCGCAGCGGGACGCTTTTCGGTGGCGTGCATGTCCACGGGAATGCCCCGGCCATTGTCGGTGACGGTGACGGAGTTGTCTTCCTGGACGATGACGTTGATTTCGTCGCAAAAGCCAGCAAGGGCTTCGTCCACGGAATTGTCCACCACTTCCCACACGAGGTGGTGGAGGCCCATTTCTCCGGTCGAGCCGATGTACATCGCCGGGCGAAGGCGCACGGCTTCGAGTCCGCCAAGAACCTTGATGGACTTGGCATCGTACTGATGTCCCAGAGATTTCCCGGGGACGGATTCTTTGTCGCCCATTTTTTTTCTCCTGCGTGCCTTGCGCTTCGCAAGGCTGGCCCTGCGGCCTGTAGCCGGAGGGCGTCCTCCGCTCCGATCCGGTCGGAGAGAAGAACTTGCAGATTGAGGGAAGGCGTTCAGCGGAAAAAGCCGACCGTCGCCTTACCCTTTGATCCCGGGCCGCTGGGAGCCGGGACTCGTAGGGTTTCTGCTCCATCCCGTCCGCGCGTTGCGGACGCGGCGAAGACTTCGTTTCTCCAGGCCGAAGCGGCTCCTAGTTGCTGGCGCGCAACCACAAAACCGGGCCGCTCAGGTCTGGCCGACGTGGTCCGATGTACCCGGACCGGGCCGATTTGGAGGAAACCAAAAGCGAATCGACAACACACCTATTTTACCGGAATAAAGGTATTTTCTCAAGGCTTGACTGTAAGCCCACAATCGTGTAAGCCTCTGCATTTCATGAGCTTATGAGCTGTCCCTTATGGTCGCCATAAGCGAGTCCCGATAAGCTCTCGCCCTTTAGGAGGCGCAAAAGAATGACCGTAATCCCGGAGAGGTCGATATAAAGCTCAGGGCCGAAGTCATTCGCGCGGCTCACAGCCGCTGTCAGATGTGTGGCCGAACTGCGGGATGGGCTTTGTTCGGCGGCGCATCTCACAGTAAACCAGTTTCAGCGCAGTCTCAGGTGGAACGTAATCCAGGACCCGTGCGATAAGGTCCTTCGCCCACACCTCGTTTTCTCTGGTCTCTTTCGCCTCTTTCACTACCCGCGTTATAACCCGGCTCAGGTAGTCTTTTGCCTTCAGGCCCGGCCAGGGCAGCTTTTCATACTTCGGTTTCGTCCTTATGCGACACAATCGCGCTTTCTTCTTCGTCATGATCGCAGCGACTCCTCTCTATGGATGCCCTCCGCACTGATGTTCTAGTTTAGAACATTTTTCGTTTGTACAGAAGGTAGTCTGTCCTCTGTGACCAAGAAGACCTTGCACAAAAACATTGTTGGAAGGCGCGTCGCCGAAGCGCGTCGTGATTGCAAACCAGCGCTAACGCAGGACGCCCTTTCGGGGAAACTCGCTCAACTCGGAATTCAGCTTGACCGAGCCGCGATTGCCAAAATCGAAAACAATCAACGTCACGTGCTCGACTACGAACTTAGGGCCCTCGCGCATGCATTAGATGTTGACGTTAGTTGGCTACTCGGAGATAGGAAGCTGTGAAAGACCCCACCTCCCAATTACGCTCCGCAACGCGGCGCGCTAAATCGGACGTGGCTAACAAGCTCGTCAGCATGTTTCTTCACGAGTTGAGTCGTAGGATCAGCAAAAACTGGCCAATTAAAGTTGATGGCGAAGAATACGAAGAGCTTGTCCGAAGGCTGTTTAATAACCAGTGCCCATACTGTTCCCGTGACCTGTCAGACGCAGTACCAGTGATTGAGCATCTTGACGGCATGAATCGCTATCGGGCGGGCCTACACGTTCCAGGCAACGTGTTGGTGGCGTGCAGAGGATGCAACAGCGAAAAGCGTCGGGACGATTCGCTTAAAGTTCTCTTACTCGCGAAGTCTGGCTGGGAATCATTCTTATCTCACGAAGGCACGCGTTGTACCGCGTCCTGCCTCACATGTCTGTATTGGAAGAGCATCTGGGAAGATGAAGCAGAACGAAAGCTGCGACTGGGCGAAAACTTAGATAGAATCCGTTCCTTTCGTCGGGCATTCCCAGAATTTGAGCGGGTTCTCCCCTCGCTCATGGAAACGCTTCGAATGTTGTTGACGAAACTTTATTTGGACTGCCAAACCTTTGCTGAGACAGAGATCAACTCTCTCCTAGAGAGATTTGAAGGGATCTCGAACACCACGAAACTTGAGGGTGTGGTAAGCGATGTCGAATTGGAAACAAACTTTCCTGAACAGGTACAGCCTAAAACCGCCGCCCGCGTGATACCAACGAGACGAAAAAGTTGAATTAAATCCGCATCGGCATAATCACATACCGGTAGCGGTATTGTTCGTCCGCGAGCGGGCGCATCTGCCCGGCGGACTGCTCGTCCTTGAGCTCGATGCTGATGGGTCCTTCCGCGGCGGCGCCGAGAAAGTCGAGCATGTACTGCGCATTGAAACCGATAGCCAGCGGCTCCCCCTTGTATTCTTTGTCTATATTTTCCCGGGCTTCGCCATATTCAGGGCTCGAAGCGGAAATTTCGACGCCTTCTTTGGCGACGGCGAATTTGACGGCATGGGAACGCTGGTCGGCGAGCTGCGAGACGCGGCGGACCGCATCGTTGAATTCGCCGCGCTCGAGAACCACAGACTTGTTGTTTTCACGCGGCAGGACGGCTTCGTAATTCGGGAACTGCCCGGTGAGGATGCGGGAAATCAGCAGGCGATGGCCGACCTGGAAAAAGAGATGGCTGTCGTCGCGGGCAAATTCGATTTGCGCGCCGTTGCCGGCTTCATTGGCGAGCTTCAGAACTTCAGACATGGCTTTCTTGGGAATCAAGACGCGGACTTCGCTGTTCAATCCTCCGAGCTTGTGGTCGGTTTCGGCAAGAGCGAGCCGGTGGCCGTCGGTGGCGACCATGGAGAGTGTGTCGGGCTTGAGGAGCAGCAGGCCGCCATTGAGCGTGTAGCGCGATTCTTCCATGGAAATGGCGAATTGGGTCTTGCTGATCAACCCCTGCAGGATCGCTGCGGGAATTTTTACCAACGTGTGCGGGAACACAGGAATAGCTGGAAAATTATCGCGCGCCATGCCCACCATCTTGTAGGTCTTCTTGTCGCAAACGACCTGCACCCAGTGATTCTCAAGCAGCTTGAAGCGGATCTCCTCTTCGGGTAGGAGCCGAACGAGCTCGAGGAGTTTTTTAGCCGGGATGGTTCCGGCGCCCTCTTTTTTGACTTTGGCCTCACAGGAGGTACAGACACTGAGCTCGAGGTCGGTGGCGGTAATGGTCACGCGGCTGCCTTTGGCTTCAACGAGCAGATTGGAGAGGATAGGGATGGTCGTCTTGCGTTCGATCACCCCTTGCGTCATTGCCAGTTCGTTGAGTAAGTCGGACCGCTTTACGCTGAATTCCATCGGGTTTTCCTCACATGCTTATACGGCTGCTTGTGACCATGTACTGTACTTCTTTTTTAAGGAAGTAGAAAGACCGTAGTAGCCGCCGTAGCTGTGGAAAGGTGGAAAAGCCGGGCGAGCCCAGGATTCGTCGTGGCTTAACCCTGTCTATTGGTTGGACGGGCCGTGAGGAAATCGAGGAAAAGCTCCCGGCAGGACCCAAAAAGCCGCACAACAGCCATTGAAAACCACAAGCTGTGCACACAATTTCAAGCGGTTATACGCAGGGAATCCACAGGCTCGCAAAAATCAGTCTTGTGGCGGCTTGGCTCCAGAGTTCAGCTTTTTCGGTTGTTCGCCGGCGACAGCCGGACTTGGCGCGGTTTTTTCGGGCGCTGCGGGAGGCGGCATCTTGAAAATCGAATCCTCGACCGGAACGTTTATTTCAACTTTGGTGAAAGCGATCTTTTGCCCAGGACCCTGGCCCCCCACCAGATGCTGCTCGATCGAAAACGGAAACATGACCCCTTGTACGTCCCTGTAATCACCAAGGGTACTTTCGACCTCCATCTCAGTTCCCTGCCGTGTAAGCTTGCCAGTCGCCTTGATTAAAAGGAAGCTCCCGGCATCAAGATAGAGATTGCGGACGTCACCATTCTTAAGGGTAGCTTTCAGATGATACGTGTCTGTGCCCTCCATCTTCTCCTTGCCGACTAACTCGACTTTATTGCCTTTCTGCTTGTAGTCAACCAAGGGGCCATCAATATCGGCTTCTTCCTGGATGATCTTCAGCTCATCAGCAGCCATAGGCTCGGGATCTTTCTTGCCAGTAAAGGGGACGACCTGCCATCCGTTCTGACCATCGTAGGCCTGAATCATGGTGAGTCCCTGGATGGAGACATCACGACGGACTTTCATGGGCCGCTTGTAGACCTGGGTGAATCCGGCTTCCATGCCTGCGGCCTCAAAATCACCACTCAGGCGCATGCTTTGAATGGCTTTCAACTTGGCCAAGCCGCCGTGGGCCTGAATGTTCTTAGCAATAACCTCATCCACGGTTTGAGCGGACAGAGAAAGCGAACACAAAAAGACGGCGAAGACAGTCAGTTTGAATAAACGCATCAGGGGACACTCCTTTTGATCGCGGATTCCGAGACCATACGATGCAAATCCGGATAAGTCAAATTACTTGGATAGATCTACCAGGCGCAGGAAACGGCAAGAAACGGTCTGGATGTGGGGTCACCGCCCCCGAACTGGTCCAGGCTATTCGAACGAGTCGAGGAGCCGATTGATGGTGCGGTTTAGTTCTTTGTCGCTGCGGCGCAGCGCGTCAATCTTGTGGATGGAGTGAAGCACCGTGGTGTGATGCTTGCCGCCAAATTGGCGGCCGATTTCCGGCAGCGATGCGGAGGTAAGCTGCTTAACAATGTACATGGCAATCTGGCGCGGAAAGGCGATGGCCTTGGTGTTGCTACGCATCTTGAGGTCCTGCTCGCGCAGGCCAAACTGCTCGCCGACGCGCCGCTGGATCAGCTCGATGGTGACCTTCTTTTCCTGCGTGGCGATGATGTTTTTCAGCACTTGCTGGGCGGTGGAAAGGTTGATGCCGCCACCGGTCAGCGAGGAAAAGGCGACCAAGCGCGTGAGCGCGCCTTCCAACTCGCGGACGTTAGACTTGATGGAGCGGGCGATGAATTCGGCCACATCGTCAGGAACGTGGACGCGATCGGTCTCGGCCTTTTTCTGCAGGATGGCGATCTTGGTTTCCAAGTCGGGCGGCTGGATGTCCGCGATGAGTCCCCATTCGAAGCGCGAACGCAGGCGCTCTTCGATGGCGGAGATTTCTTTCGGCGGGCAGTCGCTGGAAACGACAATTTGCTTTTGCTGCTCGTAGAGCGCGTTGAAAGTGTGGAAGAACTCCTCCTGCGTACGCTCCTTGCCGGCGATGAATTGGATGTCGTCCACCAGCAGAACGTCCACGGTGCGGAAGCGGTCGCGGAAGCTGATCATGCGGTCGAAGCGCAGCGAGTTGATGACTTCGTTGGTGAATTTCTCCGCGCTGATGTAGGTGAGGCGGATGGCCGGATTGCGGTGCTTGATCAAGTGCCCGACCGCCTGCATCAGGTGGGTCTTGCCCATCCCCACGCCGCCGTAGAGAAACAGCGGGTTGTAAGCCCTTGAGGGGCGCTCGGCCACGGCCTGTGAAGCGGCGTGAGCGAACTGGTTCGAGGCACCGACGACAAATGTGTCGAAGGTGTATCGCGGGTTGAGCTGGTGATCCACACTGTCAAAATCGAGCCGCGACTGCTTGTTGCTCATGGCCAGGCTCGAGCCTGTCGCCTGTGCAGACGATGCCGGGGGAGTCTCCGGCTCAGTGCACACAAATTCCAGCCGCATGTCGGGCGTGCCGATCTCATGGAGCACGGCCTGGAGGAGTTCGCCGTAAGTCTCCGTCAGACGCTTGCGGAACATCCGCGTGGGCACCCGGATGAGCAGTTTGCCGTTTTCCGAGCCTTCCTGGCGGGTGGGACGGAACCAGGTAGAGAAGCTGTGCGGGTTAACCCGCCGCTCCATGTGCTGCAAAACCTTATCCCAAGCACTCATCGTCGACCTTTCAAAGCCCAACAACCCTCCCCACCCATTTCCACAGGTGTGGAAATCGTGTGGAAAAACCGCACTTGTAGTCCGGCTGGGCTTACTGTCGAGTTGAAGGAGTGAACCACCGCGCCACGGAGCCGCCCCTACCCCTATAGCGCTCCGAGTAGTACCGGCTCACAAGCCTCTTTGTGAGGCGGGGCCGGATTGTCCACGAAAGCGGGCCGCAGAGCAAGAGAAAATTATTCGAAGACAGGTGAGGATTCACACATAGGATTCACAGAATTTCCACAGCTATGCATTTAGTTCTCCCGGCGCGACTTGCGAGGCGATACGGCTCACAAACTGGCTGCATCGCAATCTTCGCTACAAAAAAATCGCTTGCGAACTTATCAATTCTTCTTGTCTGGCCGGGGAAATTCGTAAACGCCGAGTGGATCGGCGCCGAGCAGCAGCCGCCCGGGCTCGACGAGGATGGTGGTGGCTTCGAGGCGCGCCCCTTCGGGGGTGTAGGTTCGATAGGTGCCGCGGCGGTCGCCTTCGCGATCGAAATGCAACAGGAAACCGTGCAGGGCAATCCAGATTTCCTGCGTCGCGGGGTCCACGCCGCAGGCCGTGACAACCGGCTTGAAGACCGGCGTGCCGCCGCGCTCCTGCCGCTCGATCTCGCGGCGTGCGGCCTGCGCCGTGGGCTGAAACTCAAGCGCGGTGAGATTGATTTCGAACGCGGCATAGCCGAAGCGGTCGTACTTCCGCACCGTCGGTTCGGGCAGATAGCTGAATGCGTAGTAGATGTGGGAGTCGGGATCGGTGGCCAGCCGCCCGATATTCAGAAAACGGTTCAGCTCTTTGCGGTCGGCCAACTCGGTGGGATCTCCGAACTCGCGCACCACTTTGCCCCGCAGGTCGAACACGGTTACCAGGCGCGCGGCATGCAATGTGGTCACGGCAATCTCTCCGGCGGCAAGCGCGGCAACGGAGGTCGGCGCGTTCGCCGGAATGGTTTTTTCGGCGCCATCGGGGAAGAAAATCTTGATGGCGTTGGCGCCGCGGTCGGCGACGTAAATGCGGCCTTCCCCGTCCACGTCCATGTCTTCGCCGTACGTGATGCTGGCCGGTTGAGCCGGGGCGGACCCTTTTCCGCCAGAAGTGTCGGGGACCTTCCGGACCAGTTTACCGGCGGCGTCATATACGGTGACGGCGGAAGTGGTCAGGACATAGTGGTTGCCCGTGGCATCGCGCCGGACGGCGCGCAGGCCGGGCCCTGCTTCCGGGAATACGCGGCTCTTCGCGACAAACTCGTCCTCGATTTGGGCGGAGGCGGGCGCAAGGGCAGCCAGCACAGCAACTGTCAGCGCGCCACAGAGAAGAGGTCTGCTGAGCATAGCAACAAAGATTATACCCAGGCCGGGAAGGTTGCTTCCGCGCAGACTTAGTCGAGGCGGTAGCGGAGCCGCTCGATGGAGCGGGCGCGGGGCTGGCCGTTCGCTGCAGCTGTCTCCGCAACGATCAGCACAGCATTCAATTGGACGTCGCCCTCGGCCACCTCGAAACGCGCGGGCAGGCCATTCAAAAACTTCTTGATGATGCCGTCCCGGTCCATGCCGATAATCCCGGCGTGCGGGCCGGTCATGCCCACGTCGCTGATGAACGCGGTGCCGCCCGGAAGGATTTGCTCGTCGGCGGTGGGAACGTGCGTGTGCGTCCCAATCACTGCGGTGACGCGCCCATCCAAATACCAGCCCATGGCCATTTTTTCGCTGGACGCTTCCGCATGGATATCCACGATAACAACGCTGACGCCGGGGGGGATGCGCGCCAACTCGCGGTCGGCGGTGCGGAACGGGCAATCAATGGGGGTCATGAAAACGCGGCCCTGGAGATTCAGCACCGCATACCTCACGCCGTTCTTTGCTGCGCCGAGGTACAGCCCGCTTCCGGGATTCCCGTCGGGAAAATTTGCCGGGCGCAGCAGGCGCGGCTCGTGCGCAATGTACTCGAAGATTTCCTTGCGGTCCCAGATATGGTTGCCCCCGGAAAGTACTTCCACGCCGGCGGCGAGCAACTCTTCGACGAGACGCGGCGTGATGCCGAAGCCGGAGGCGGCGTTCTCGCAATTGGCAATCACCAGATCCACTTTTTGCTGCGCGACGATGTCGGCAAGGCGTTCCCTGACGATCTCCCGGCCGGGAGAACCGACGATATCTCCAATGAAAAGGATGCGCATAAAAGCAAAATGGAGCGGACCGCTTAGCCGTGTGGAGCTAGGTCATGAACCTCTGTAATAGGTGGGCGCCTTGCGCCGGCCTTCAGGCTTTCCTGCCCCGATCTCGCTTACCGGAAACTAGGCCAGCGAAACGTCCGCGCTGCGCGTTGCGCGGTGAGCGGGATCGGGACAGGCCATGCACACCGGCCGGATGAACTTGGCTCCCCAGAGATCCAGTGTTGGTTCAAACAACCTTCGCGCCATCACCTGCTTCGCAGTACCGCTCCGCCCCTCATTCTAGCAGCATGGCGGCTAGAAATATCCAGGGCTGCCTGTCAATATGTTTCGCTTGATTCTGAAAGCAAGCTGAAAGTGCTGCGAAGTGCGTTTCGGGTAAGGAAAAGAAAAAGCCCAGCTAATAGGTGGAAGAAAGCTATTGCACCGGCTCGGGGTGTTGCAGATCCATTTGCTTGTAGTCGCCGCGGATGATGCCGTCGCGGATCATTTTGGCGCTCCAGCCCTTCTTGGACATTGTGTAGGCGTAGAGCGCTTCCGCCATGCAAACGCCACAGTTTGCTCCGTGCGCAGACTCAAAGCAGGAATGCAGGCTGGTGTGTCCGTGAGCACGGTCGCAGAAACAGTAGCAGGGGAGTTGATAAACAAGTGCTGGGACTTTGGCCGCAGCCTTATAGGATTCCTGCTGAACCGGAGCAGTGAAGCCGCCGTCGGCCAATTGCTTTTCCGTCATCACCGCCGGAAGTAGTTCTCCCTTGGCCGGAGCCTTGTCGTGGAAAGCCGGGACCCCGGCTGGCGAGGGAGCGGATTGCGCCTGAGCGAGTACGGCTGCGCAAATCAAACAAACTGCCGCAAGAAGGTATTTCATGAAATTAGTTTACCTCACCGTGCCTCCGTTGTTGAACCGGAAATTTTCGTCGCGCTGTGCAGCGCGCAAGGGTGTGGCTACATTCGATTTGCAACCCCAGCGAGCCCGTGGCAATCTAAGCGAATATGTCGAGGCTTGTGGCGGGCTTGCTGGCCGTGACACTGGTGGGGGCAACGTCTCTCGCGCTTGCGTGTGACTTCCGGTGCAAGCTGGAGGACTCGCCCGCGGCTGATGCAAGCAGTCCCTGCCATGCGCACGAGTCTCATCCCGCAGCGCCGCAGCATGCGGTCCATACAAAAGCTGTAGTGAAAGCGCTTGGCCTGTTGGCGGTCCCTGACGCGGCAGGTCAGACTTTGAGCGACATCCTGAAATTACGCGAGATGATGACCGCAGTTACTGCAGAACCCGTCTGTTTGGTCCCGGCGGTGTTTGTCTTGCGTATCTAGCCCTCCTGTCCCGAAATCACAAAAACCGTTGCATAAAAAGCTTTTTGCTGTCTGCGTCCGGGAGGTGTTTGGATGCGCCGCGCGCCATCACTCGTGCTGCTTGCGCTTTTTTCCTTCGTCTTGGCTTTTGCCGTTGCGAAATCCTGCAAAGCCCAGTCTGCGCAGGAACCCGCCGAGCACACGATGAAAATGAACCACTCCGCGGGCATGGAAATGAACGCTGCAGCAACGGCCCTGATGCAGCAGGCTTCGGGGACGAGCCGCAATCCCGAATCCGCCCCGCAGGAAATGATTTTTCGCAAAGCCGCCGGTTGGAACCTGATGTTTCACAGCGTCCTCTTTCTCGCGGACACTCAGCAGACCGGGCCGCGGGGAGCGGACAAATTATTTTCCGCCAACTGGTTTATGGGCATGGCCGAGCACCGCACCGGAGAGGGCAGCTTCGTGTTCCGCACCATGCTGAGCCTCGACCCTGCGACGGTTACGGAGCGGCGTTACTCGGAACTCTTCCAGACCGGGGAGACGGCCTTTGGAGCGCCGATCACCGATGGCCAGCATCCGCACGACCTCTTTATGGAAATAGCCCTGGAATACGCTCGTCCGCTCGGCAAGAAGACCATGCTGAATTTCTATGCCGCGCCGGTGGGCGATCCGGCGCTCGGGCCGGTGGCGTTTCCGCATCGCGCTTCGGCAAGCGAGATTCCGCAGGCGCCGCTCGGCCATCACCTGCAGGATTCTTCCCATATTGCCGATGAGGTATTCACGCTGGGCGTGAAGCGCGGAATTTGGGGGTTCGAGGCCAGCGGGTTTCACGGCGCGGAGCCGGACGAAAACCGCTGGAACATTGATGCCGGAGCGGTGGACTCCTGGGCCGGGAGGATTTCGGCGGCCCCGACAGAAAACTGGGCGGGGCAGGTCTCCGTCGGCAGACTGCGCCACCCGGAGGCGGCCGAGCCGGGCGATATCGTGCGCTCGACCGCGTCGGTCTCGTACAACAAGCCGTTTGCGCAGGGAAATTGGGCGGCGAGCCTTATCTGGGGGCGCAACCACAAAACAGCGGAGGCCCGGAATATCAATTCCTACTTGCTGGAATCCACGCTGCAATTTCGCGAGAAGAATTACCTGACCGGGCGCATCGAGCTTGTGGACAAGGACGAACTCTTCGCCAACCAGCCCCAGTTGCAGCAACGGCTCGCCGCCACAGCGGGGCGGGTATTTCGCATCGGCGCATACACGCTGGGGTACACGCGCGACTTCAAGATCGTCTCGCACTTGCAAACCGGCTTCGGCGCCAATTTCACTCTGTACTCCACGCCTTCGGCAATCAAGCCGTTCTACGGCGAGCATCCGGCCGGGTTCATGCTCTTCTTCCGCGCGCGAATCAAAGGAGGCGGCGGAATGCACCACATGCACACACCATAACCGTTAGACCCTGTCGTGCCATTCCAATCCGTGAGGTAGCTCTGCGGTGGCAAATTCAAGGTGAATCACTCGGCGAGATTTCGGGATGGCACACGCAGATGATGCGTGAAGCACCAGCGGGCGCATGAGTAGCGCTCCGCCTTTGGGAACAGTGCAGGTTACAGAGTTCTCCTTCTCCCAACCACCAATTTGCTCTGCGGAGAGTCGGCCTTCCCGATGCGAACCGGCAATTACGCGTAGTGGCCCGTTATCAAGCCCACTCTCGTCTAGGTGCAGCCTGATGGCTAGAATGCCACCCATGATCTCTGCTGGAGGTTGCACGTGCAAGACTCCAGCTTTCACCGTCCACGGACCAAATCCATCAGCATCCCTACGTTCGCGGACAGCGATTGTCAAATCTTGGTGCCAAACGACCTTCCAATTTGAGCTTCGGGTCTTATTGAAAAAAATCCCTCTTACCGCAAAGCATCTTGGCCCCAGGACAGTTTCTATGATTTCACGCACGGGCCTCGACATTGCAAGCCCCTGAACACTCGGAACGGATAAGAGATTTCTCTGAGGGTACCGAGTGTCGTCAAATTGTTTGCAAAGGCGTTCTACCGCGGCTTCGTCTAGACACGCGGGGACGACCGCGAAGCCATCCCGTTCCACGAGTGGCTCTAATGTGCTGGCCGTACTTGCCTCGCTCAGATTCACGGTCACTAACTCCCGGGAGAAGCATTATGCCTATAAGTTGGGTTATCGGAAACTAGCCCACTACCAAGCCGCGGACCTGGCCGGAGGCACGGCCGAATCCTGCTATCATTGCCCCCCGTAAATCGAGCAGCTCAAAGATTCCAGAATGAAGGTGTACGCCTATGAAGATTCAGGGCAAGAGCGCATTGGTGACCGGGGGCGCTTCGGGTTTGGGGGCTGCGACGGTGCGCATGCTGGCCGCGCACGGCGCAAAGGTAATGATTGGGGACGTCAACGAGGATTTGGGCAAGCACCTGGCGCAGGAGTTGGGCGCCTCGGCGGGGTTTGTGAAGGCCGATGTGACGAATGAGGAGCAAGTGCGCGGCGCAGTGGAGGAAACGGTCAAGCGGCACGGCGGGCTGCATATCGCCGTGGCTACCGCGGGCATTGGCATAGCCGAAAAGCTCATCGGCAAAAATGGGATCCACGACCTGCAAAGGTTCGCGCGGGTGTTGCAGGTGAACCTGATCGGCACCTTTGACGTGATTCGCCGCGCCGCACACGCCATGACCGTGAACGAGCCCGATGAGGACGGCGGCCGGGGCGTGCTCATTGCTACGGCTTCGGTGGCGGCCTTCGAGGGGCAAATCGGGCAAGTAGCTTACTCCGCGTCCAAAGGCGGCATTGTGAGCATGACGCTGCCGCTGGCGCGGGAGCTAGCGCGTCATGGTATCCGTGTGGTGACGATTGCGCCGGGTATTTTCAACACGCCGCTGTTCGCCGGTTTACCCGCGGAGGCAATCGCTTCGCTGGGCGAGCAGGTGCCTTTCCCACGGCGCCTTGGCCAGCCCGGGGAGTATGCCGCCCTGGTGCAGCACATCATCGAAAACAATATGCTGAATGGCGCAACGATTCGGTTGGACGGCGCCATCCGCATGGCGGCAAAGTAGCCATCCAACCGGCAGGGAGTCTTGCATAAGGCAGTTGCTGCGCCAGTCTTGACGGAAGAAACACGTCTAGCAGCGGCGCGAGCGCCCCTAAGTTCTCTGCATTTCGCGCCGCCACTCCCGATGGCTTGTGCGAAGTGCGGAGAGAGCAACTACTCTTGTGGGAGCTTCTGACGGTTCCACAAGGACAATGACCGAACTCCCTGCCGCTTTATTCCTCTCACCGAAAAAAAGAGAAGTCTCGATGGAATATTTCCTTGGCTTAAAGTGTCTTGATGGTGAAGATTGCGTCCCGAGCTTTAGAAAGAGCTAGGAGATCAGCCAAGCAACTCCCTGAGCGACGTCCATCGGCGCGTTCAGGCTCAAGAGTAGCAGAGGCGCGGAGATGCATTGAACGAAGACTTCCTTGGAACCGCAGCTCCACGCTACGCCGATCTAGTTCTGCTTCTCGAGATCGGTATGGGAGTGGGGCTCCTTGTCGGTGCACTCCTCGCGCGCATGCAGAGGTTTCGGGCGCATGCGTGCTGCCAGTCGGTGATCGTACTGCTCAACGTTGCGATCATCGTGCTGGTAATGCTTCCGTCTTTTCGGGGCCAGGTGAGTCCAAGGATTCCGCTCAAGCTTGGCACGGCCTACTACGCACTGGCGACAGCGCACGCGGCGCTCGGTAGCGTCGTTGAGTGCGCTGGCTTATACATCCTGTTGGCTGCGGGCACGAAGTTTTTGCCTGAAAGACTGCGAATCACGCGTTACAAGCTCTGGATGCGAAGTGTGCTGGTGACTTGGTGGGTGGTTCTGCTTCTGGGACTCGCTACCTACGCGCGTTGGTACATCCCGCATTTATTTCCAAAATGAGTTCGCGAACTCCTCGTTCTTTGCTCTGCGGGAGAACGTCATATGGAACTTATCGTCAAGCAAAGGAGGACGATTGAGGCTCGCGCCAACACGCCTGATCTGCCCGCGGTCATGGTTGCTTGCGATGGAACGTCAGCTTGACGAAACAACCTTCTCCCCATACTCTGATTCATATTAGGGTCGTGGATATGCAGCGTAAGCGAGTCTACGTTTGGGCGGTGGCGATCTTGGTGGTCTTTCTCGCCGCCCAGTTCCATGTGTGCATGGATACACCGGGCTTCGGCGGCGCGGTTCACGCGTGCCAAATCTGTGCCTCCGGAACGTGGGCGATTCTTCCGATCCATTCGAGCTTAAGCGTCGCGACGGCCGTCCAGCCTCTCGAAAAATCTTCTTTCCCCCTCGCCCCGGGACTGGAACGCGCGGAATCCCGTACCCCCCGCGCTCCCCCTTCCGCCTAAAAACAGGCGCCCGTCCGGGCGATTTTTTGGTAATCAGAAAATTCTTGAGAGGAGTTTGCTATGAAGAACGCGATGGTTCTTGCTTGTGCTCTATTGGTTTTGCCCGGCGCGCTCTCCGCGCAGGACGCATCGAAGGAATCCGCCGAAGCGAAGCGCGAAGACCGCCTGAAGACGCTGGAAGAGCAGGTGCGCGCGCTCGCGGCCGAAGTCGAAGCCCTCCGCGGCGAACTGAAGACCGCTCGCGAATCGGCGGCCAATGCGCCCGCCGCCCGCCCCAAATTGGTGCTGGCTTCGGCGCCCTATGCTCGCGAAAGCGCCGCGCCGGCGGCAACTGCTGAACCTCCGCAGGGGAGCGGCACGGCGCAAACACAGGTTTTTGGCGGGGCGACTTCGAACGCCAAGCTGCTCAACCCGGACATCAGCGTCATCGGCGATTTTCTCGGCACCGCCGGGCACAACAGCATTCGCCCCATACGGAGTCTCGAGATGCACGAATCCGAGCTTGGTTTGCAGGCCATCATCGATCCATACGCCCGCGGCGATTTCTTTCTCTCGTTCGGGGAGCAGGGCGTAAACGTGGAAGAGGGCTACCTCACATTCACGTCGTTGCCGGGCGGGTTCGTCGCCAAAGTCGGCAAGATGCGCGCGGCCTTCGGCAAGGTGAATACGATTCACAACCACGCGCTGGAGTGGACCGATCGTCCCATGGTGACCGACAATCTGCTGGGCGGCGAAGATGGCATTGATGACGCCGGCCTTTC
>WNGH01009869.1_pt1 | contig 14603 bp, 14 predicted proteins | sample 5400631 | NCBI WGS metagenome assembly WNGH01 (sample SAMN13153373, study PRJNA577476) | soil metagenome | isolation source: 115 cm soil or saprolite under Garry oak tree replicate 1 | place: USA:California | collected 2016-06-15
TGATCAAGACACAGGGCAGTGACACGAAGCTGATCGGCCAGATGCAGCCGTACGATGAGGCCAAGGGTCTGTCCCAGTTGGATCTCGCCGGTAAACAGATCCCCCCACTGGTCACCCAGATTGCCGATGGGGAGAACGGCGGGGTGATGATGAACGAATTCCCGGCCAAGTACTTCGAGGTGATCCGCGAGTGCTCCGGCTCTGGGACACCGATCATGAACGTCACCGAATACCTCGAGCGGCTCCAGTCTGTGGGGGTCCATGCAAACGACCTCCCGGTGATCCAACCTCTGTTCCAATCACGGATCTGGGAGCGCATGGTCCCAGGCGATGGACCGGACCGGCTGGCTGAGGTGATCAAACAGCTGCGGGCCGAGGACGGGCGCTTCCACATGGAAGGGGGCAGCTGGACCAACACCATCTCCTGGGTCCAGGGCTACGACACGGTGCTCGTGCCCATGGAGAGGGCCAGCTCCCTGTTTCACGAGCGGATCACAGCCTCGGGCATCCACAGCTCCGATCCCCGGTACCGCAACGCGCTGTTCCACCTGCTGACCGCGGAGACGAGTTGCTACCGCTACTGGGGTGCGGGAATGTGGACTGACTACGGCACCGAGCTCTCCCGGCGCGTCAGTGATATCGTAACCTACGACCAGTAGCCACCAGAGGAGCCCCACCGATGGCCAACGTGTCCTTTGCCCTGGTTCTCAACTTGCACCAGCCCGCCTGGAACCTCGAGGATCTCCTCCAGCAGCGGGAGTGTAAATGTTTCAATTGCAAGCCTCATGTCCAGATTTGATGCACAGAGGTCGCTTGCTAAGCTCTCTGTTTGGAAAGGTCGAGAAGAGCAAGCAAACAGTATGCCCCAAGAATGGACAAGAGGGGTTGAATTTTCGTATTAAAACTCAGCCTTCACGATGAGCGCATCAGGTAAACTTTGTTTTTCGTCCATCTACTACGGAAAGGCCATTGAGCGATATGAAGGCCTACGTCTGCGTTTACCGTCACCCGATCCCGAGTCGTCGAGACAGGCGCCTTACGGAGTCAGTCGGAGCTTCCAACCCCACACTCCGCCGATTTCTGGATGTGTACGATGACCAAAACTGCTTCTACGACTGGGGCGACGATCCCAGCTTCTTCGCTGCGAGCGAAATGCTCGGAGATGTGCGCGACGCCACATGGGGAGTTTGCCGACGCGATGTCCGAAGTGCTCTGAATGCTGGAGACTACGTCGCGTTCTTTTGTGCCAGGTCGGCCGGCGGACCAGTTTGGGAATACTTCTATATCGGCGTCGGAACCGTCTCCCTTGGCCTCACTCGCCAAACCATCTGGTCGCATGATCGATATGCAAGGTACCGAGACTTCTTCAACATACTGGCGCGTTCATCTGATGGTGTACTTGAGCAGCACGAGACTTTTCACAGGTACCACGACGATTGGCAGAGGCGATGCGAGGCGCCCTACTGGTTGTTTGCTCGCGAACAGTCACAGTTCAACATGGTCAATCCACTCCACGTTGCAACGTACACCGGGATCAAGGGAGCTGTTGAGACCTGGCACTCATCGCGGGACCGGCAAGTTGCTCGCCTCGAAGCCATCTTGTTTCCGCCGTCGGCCTCCGCACGTCGCCTTCGTACCACCCACCCCCAGATCCCACACAGACAGATAGATCTACTGGCACATCTCGGCCAGCACGCCGATTTGAACGCGCTTCGTTCACACTTGTTGGAACTCGCCACTGGCTCCTCGTGAGCTGAGCATGAGGTTCCCCTAAGATCCTGGCGAAAATGTGCATTGGAGAAGCTTTGTTCTAAATGCGTTTACTCTCCAATCTTTTCAGCTCACAGTTTTTGGCGGTCATTCTCTTGTTTGAGTATATGATGTGAGCACAAAGGCGATCTGCTGGAGCACGGAACTGTGAACTGAATTGTAAAAATCTGTACCGCAATAGAGGCATTCCACAACGTAACAATCGTACGAAAGGCTACGTTGTAGAACGTTCACGTTAAAACGTTCTACAATGTGTCATCGCGCTCTACGCCACGTTTCACGTTGCTTCGTTTCCTACGTCGTTTACGTTGAAGAATTGAAGAAACGTTCTACGATGTTTCAAGCCGCTTCCAGCCTACTTTGCCATAAATGTGGTACAGATTTAAGAGATTCAGTTCACAGTTCCAGCATGATTTTGCTCTCTACACCTTTTCACAAATTTGTTCATAGTTCATGCTGATTATTTTTTCCTTCTTTGCTTCCCCCCTTTCCTTCTTTGCTGTTCTCCTGGGTGATGTTCCCCGATCGTGTGCGCTGCCCTGACCACCCAATTGCTTCCCAGATTCCGATCTGACCAGTCGCTACTCCGATCAGCACCATAAAGGCTACCAGATCTCGCATGGTCCAGAAAGAATACACTGCTACGGCCAAACAGATTATGCTAGCCAGGTAACGGATTATGTGATCTTTACTCTCGGTTCGGTTGCTATTATCTTGATCCACAGTAAACTCCTGCATGAACGCTATTTCATGATGCAGGTGTATTCAGATAATCCGCTTCCCACTTCTTTTTGCTCATTTTCAGGACAAATAGCCAAAAAAGATGGTCAGCGAGTCTAAAGAAACCACGCAACATGAAGCAAGGATTACTACCAAACCTGCTTCATATCCGCTATTCCCTAGTCTCGCTGACCGTCTCGGTCTTTGAGGCGCGTCTCGCGATTGCCTAAGCCCGTCTCGGGCTTCTCTCATGGTTGCGTCTCGCTTCCACCAGATACTTTTTTTCGGCAATGGAACGCCTGATATGTATGCTTGTTTTTCGGGCCTCATGCGAGCTAAAAACGACGGAGTGAAACAAGTTCTGTTTCATATCGTCATTTCCCGTATCTCGCTGACCGCCTGGGTCGTTGAGGCACCGCCTGGATGATTGCGTCAGACCGCCTGGGTCTTTCGGCAATGGAACATTTGATATGTCTCGGCTTATTATACATCGGGTTCACTAACTCGTCAATTGTTCTAGAAGCTGAATACTCTGTCGCTGCAGCATCCTGGCTCTACTGCTCTTATCGGTAGGCACAGAGTCAGACGATCTTCCAAGCAGCAACGCATTCAAGTAGCTTCCTCGTTGCCTAGCCCCATATTTTTAGAACCAAATTGTGCTACTGCACAATTTGGTCAGGATCTTAGGCCAACCTCAGCTTGAAAAAACGCAGGTTCATTCTTTCTTCCCCCTCTCAACCTGGAATTCAGCCTTGAAGTTTTGAAAACCCGTCTGACCGACTAGGTTCAAAACAGACAGCGGCTTGCGGAGGGTTCTTGTTGTCAAAGGTCACGCATCCGCATGCCATGCCGCATTGCACCGAATTTCCCGCAAAAACCACCCCCCTGAAACGAAGAAAAACCAGTCGACACACACCGACAGGGCTGTGCCAATGCGACCTCTTTTCGCTCCCACCTTTCCCTATGCTTGCTTCTGGGGGTATGGGTCCTCGTTCGCGCCGTCTCCACACAAACGAGAGGCGAACGCCCACATGCCAGCCGGAGGCTGTTGGCCTTACACGCCATAGAGTGGTTTCCCGCACCTTCCAACAATCGAGTTGCTTATTGGCAGTCAGATCACCGGGCTGCACTATGCAAATGAGAGGAGAACGCCATGGAACGCTGGAGACTGCGCGTATTTCAACGACTACACAGCAGGGCTGCCCTGGCGGTCAGACTCATCCTGGGAGGCGTTGTCGTCGTAGCGGCACTACTGTGCGCTGGGTTCATTGCCCTCAGGACTACCACCCACGTCTCAGCCGATGGTTCTGTATCGAGCATGCCGCAGCGTGTGATTTGTTCGACGACCCTCTGGGTCGAAAAACAATCAACCGACGATTACCAGCAGGATGGAAACGGGACCTATCACCTGCAAAACCAACTCTGGGCGCAGGTGGATTCCTTTTACACCTGGGATTACTGCGGCAGCGAGAAAGCTGTGGCGCTGCTCTGGGTGCCGATAGGTGGCAGTATCAGCGATTGGTGTATAGCCCTGTCAGGCACCAGTAGCACGAGCAAGTGTTCCGCCGACGGACTCTCCGGAGGTGGACCCTATACTCTTCAAACCGATCCGCTGAACCTGGGCTGTGGCTATGCGGGAGGGGGCAGCAGTAACGATTACGACCCCTGGGTGCTGGCCACGACGACAGGGACCTATCCGTGCTAGCCGTTAATAGGGCAATGCGCCAGGCGAGGCTTCCCGCGCGGCATCCTTAGCGCGGACAAGCTGCTCTGTAACGCCTGGTGACGAAAGCATCAGCCAGAATGGGAACGGGACCTGGCGCTCAGCAGGAGGAAGCACGGAACCGAGGAGCCGCTGCACATCGGTGAGGGATTGCCGAAGGTGCGCCTCCTCGGCAGTTGTCTGCGCGCCGCTGCTCAGAGTAAAGCGCTCGCAGGCCTGGGAGAGGAGCGCAAATGCGTGGAGATCCCCGGTCACGACGGCCAATCCCTGCTCGAGCAGGGTGCTCACTGCGGGATCTCGAAAGTAAATGGCATAGAACAGATCCTGGGCTGTGTGTATCCGCTTTCTGGGAAGCGCTGGAACCGCAGCGCTCACCCGCTCCCACAAGGCATCCAGGGCCGCGGCGATGTCGTTGACGAGCCAGTAGGAGTAGCCGAGGGGCATGATGACCCCCTGCCAGTGCAGGAGAGTGGGCCCTTCGGAGATTCGGAGCATGATCCAGTCAGCGATCGCCTCGTTCATTGCCCAATGCTGGAACAGGCGGCCAGGACGATGAGCATGCGCCTGGGCGTGGGCCGGATCGAAGCGCTCGACGCCTTTCTGTCTGTACCAGCCCCAACGCCTGCCACCAAAGCGCCGCTTTCGCCTGGTCCACGCGTGCAGCAGTTCGTGGATCAGCAGCTGGTGCATGCGCTCCCACAGCACTGCCCTGAGCTGGGAGAACGTTTCGTGGAAGTTCCGCACCTCACCGAGAACGGGATCGTCCTGCCACCTCAGGAATACTTCCTGAAGCGCCTGCTCGAATCGTGACAATTCCTGGTCGAGGCCCTGCAGGTGGTCGAAAGCCACGTCCCGGTAGCGGGCTTTGAGACGTTCGACGTCCGCCAGCAAGGTCTGCATCTGCCCCCGCCACGCACCCGCTTCTCCACGAGCCGTTTCGGAGAGGGTGAGCAGGTTCGCGAGGCCGAGCGTGTAGAGGTCCACGAGCTGCAAGAAGTACTGTTCTTTTTTGTGGATCCACACCTCGTGCCGAACCTCATGATACAAGATATCATTCTGCATAGCCACGCAGATGCAGCGAGGGGCCGGTATCCAGGGATTTCGCCACGAAGTCAGGGCAGACCGAACCTCGCGTATCGCCTGCTGGTAGAGCTGGTCCAGCGCGGTGTACGACTGCTCAGGATGGAGTGAGTCCTCCTTCTGTAGAGGGAAGTAGCGCATCGCGAACCAGTGGTCGAGGTAGTGCAGGAGCCCCGGCAGTGCGCCGGAGAGTGCCTGTCGCAGAGGGACATCATGTGTTCCTGGAAACAATTGCTCCTGCCTGGTTGTCTTCGCTGCCATGATCGTCCCTCAGTGATTTCAAGGTATATCTTGCTCTCTCTAATAGAAAGAACGCCGATCGCAGGCGTTTCTCCTGTCGAGGGGATGGGTACCTGCCTGTGAATCCTTCTCATTCCTCCGCGGAGGTATGTGTGGCCTGATACTGCGCGGCCTGCTGAACGATCGTCTCCCACTGGGGCTGTATCGTTGTCGCTTGCCATATACTAGAGATGACTCTGTGCGAACTGGGCGGAGGTGACGACGATCTTGTTCAAGATCAGCAGGCAGCCTTCAGGTGGCGGACACGAGGAAAATGCGCCTCCAGGCGGGAACGGAACGCCCCCAGGTGGGCAGGTCAAGCTGTGATGATGAACTCGAATGGCGATGCGTGCGCCCTGGCATAAGGCATCGTTGACGCGCTGAATGCCCTCCAGGTATTCGTTTGGTACCTGCACAGGGTGGGTGATTTGTGCTTGCTTGAGCCGTTGGATATTCGCGGTGATCTCCTCGAAGGACAGATCAAAACCAGGATAGTTCACTGGTGGCTCCTCCATCATCGAATTGAGCCGCGTTCTTGCTGTGCTTTCTCTGCAAGCGAGCATGCATGACCATACTGTCGGTAAAGAGGCGTAGATGGGGCTGGCAGCGTGCCTATGCGGGCCAGAAATGCCTCGCTTTCCTCGATACGTGTGAGTGTGCCGTCTTCCCACCAGAAACACAGCCCAGCTTCAGCTGCTCCCCGGTATCTCGCCTCAAGTCGCGCAAATGTGACCGGGTTGATCGCCGAAAGAATGGCGGTCCCCTGGGGGGAAATGAGCAAGACGTAGGTAGCGGCACTGACCTGATCGAGGGCGTGGCAGATCCCATCGAGAGTGATGGTCAAATGCATGGCACTCCAGCATTTTTGACCCTCCAAACTCTCCACCCATGCCCGAAACTGCTCACTGCAGGTTGCCCGCGCACCTTGCGCTCTCGCGCATGGCTGTGCTGCTGTGACCGAAATGCTCATACGCTCCTCTCTTCATTCTTTTCTGCCTTCCGGGACGATCCTCCTCTCTTCATTCTTTTTTCGACCTACCAGAACGGAACTCCTCGTATTCGGAGGAGGTCGTTTGCTTTGACCGCGGTCCGAGCCCATTCGCAGTACCCGTGCTCTTGCCTCTGACACGCCTCCCAGCGTTGCAAATCGACTTCGGAGGATGCAGACAACAGATTCTAGCACGTAGACTGTTTGTTTTTTAGCTCTCATTCCCTCCCTGTTCACCTACCGGCATCTCGCCACGAGGATAGGCAAACCAGCGGCAGCTCTGGAGGTCGATCCCCTCTCGCTCGATGAACGTAGAGGGCGACCATTGATTGCGCGCCTTTTCTGATCTCGGTGGCCATCCCTCCCAGAGCGCGTACCAGACTGATGATGCATTTTTTTTCAGACAACTGAGCGTCCATGTCCCATCCGAGAGATAGCCTCGCCGTAAGTTGTCGTAGAGGTCACCTGGCGCCCGCTTCCCCCAGGGGATACCATCGGCGAAAGCCACTTCACCTCCCTGCCTGCGCTGACGCTCTTCAGTCACGCCGATGAGATCCGCGGCCATTCTCTGGTCGGTACATGTTTGTACCATCTTATCCTTAGTCCGCAGGGGAATGGAAACCCCGTAGCGCGTGGCCAATTCCTGGATCTCGGCACGCTGGAAGTTCCGCAGCCGCTCCTGCATGAGAATTACCGCGTGCGCCTCGCAATACTGATAATACGCCTCGGCGCGCTGCGCCTTGAGGTGTTGCACCTGGTCCTGGACAGAGTGAAATCGCTCCTCGTCCCAGCCAAGCAACCGCAAAAGCGCCTCGCGATCCGAAAGCCGCAGGCAGTGGAGTAACGCGTCTGCGGGATGCATCCAGGAGCGTGAGTCTCGCCAGAGGTCGGTGTGAGAGGCGCCGGATCTCGGTGTGAGCGCCTCGGCTGGAGCCGCACAGAGCTCGCTTACATGCGCTTGCAGCCAGGCTTCAGGTGGTACTGCCGCAAAAGCTCGACAAGCGTTTCAGAAGAGGGCTGCGGAGACATGGAGCTGACCATAGCCGGGGCAACGCTCTGGCAATACTGTTGCAGGTAGGCATCCGCCTGGACGACCAGGTAAATGACCGCTTCATTCCCCATCGTCACCGTATACGGAAGCGGAATCGCATGGGCGGCTGGAGCCATAAAATCGAATGGCGCTCCGATGACTGTGTGATGCGGAGCGCCAAACCAGTGCCTCTTCTCCTGATCGTGGAAATGGGCGGCTCCGTTGTCGAATGAGTGAACGAGCGAGAGCGTCTGCACGTTGAAATTCCGAACATGCATGTCCATGAGTACACGAAGGATACGCTGGTCCGGCGCGGCGTAGCAGCGACTATCGCTGCTACTTTGGAGAGGAGTATAGCTCGTCCGAGGAACCTTTCCGGAAGGCAGTGCAGCCTGCGTGAGCTGATCGAATAGGGGCCGCCCGAGATAGGTTTGAAGGTCTAAGACGATGTGGGTAGGCCACCAGTGCGAAAGTCTCAGCGCCGAGGCCGGTAGGCGTGGCAAAACTTCTACCATAGCCGCGATATGCTCTTCATATTCAGACTGCCAAATCGAGGCTTCGAGTTGCTCACGCTGTGCTTTGCTCAGCTCCGTCAGATCGTAGAGTGTCAGGATGTGCTCCTGGGACTGCCGCGTTGCCCAGGCGCGCACGTCCGGGAGGGAGCTGCGCTTAAAACACCAGAGGGGATTTTGCCAGGCGCGATCATCCTGTCGCTGAAACAGTGCCTTAAAGCCCTCGACGAGGGCTCTCGGAAAAGAGATGGCAAAGGCGTATCCTTTGCCGCGCGCTGGACAGATCACGATAGTATCCTTCATCACAGCATCTCGCTTTCATGCTTCCGGCATGTTTTCGCGCCTTCGAGCGCTCACCCGTTCACCAGTTCCTGGGCCAGGTCAGAGGCCGATGCTCGCTTCCAGCTCCAGGAGGCAGGTTTCACTGGCGCAAACCCGCTGTTCGAGTTCGCTTGCCTCCTGCCGAAGTGCGGCCAGGCGTCGGCGCACCTCGTCGCTCTTGCGTCTGACCGATCCTGTACAGTCCAGCATCTCCGTGACCCACGCTTGCCACACCTCAACGACTTTGGAATCAACAGCAATGACAGCGCGGTGGAAACAGATAGAGCAGACACCAGGCTCCCTCGGGTCATAGCGGTAGCACTCGCACTCCTCGCCGATGGCGAGAGCGTAGAGCGACACCGCTAGCTCTAACAGCGCGGCATATTCCGGTCGGACATCGACCAGGAGAGCTGACGCTTCCTTCGGTATCCCGACGAGCAGGCCTCGCGGCTGCCCGTCGAAGCGCAGCAGCGTCACTGCTCTGTCGTGGCCCGCCTGAAGTCTGGCCGTGCATTCCGCTTCGGTTGTGCCGGCTTTGGTGGTCAACAGCACTCCCCGATAGCCTTCAATCCGGTAAAGCATCTCGTGGGGAAGATAATCGATGAGCAGCCTGCGCGCCTCTCGCAGTGTCATTGCGCCCCTGCGGGTGAGCGGGTCGATTTCGACCGCGCAGGCTTCGAGACGTTTCCGAACGAGTGCCAGCGCGTATTTCCCCTTTTCGTAACTGGCCACAATCGCTCTTTGTTCAAATTGACCGTTGCTGTAGTCCTTCATCTGCTTTCTCTTGTACACGCGTCTTCCCGGGACCCCCTCCCTACCAGAGGCGTGGTTCGTTTTTCTGTGCCTCGCCATCACCCCGGCAGCCGATTAACGTCCCTTTTGTGCGAGTCGACTCGCTTGCATTGTAGGGTTTCTTCAAAGCGTCGTCAAGCGCGGGATCGCACGGTGAAGGAGTGGAGTGAGGATAAAAAGCGGAGCTAAACTATATGAAAAATGATGAGCTTACCATCTGCAAAGCGCACGTTTTAGTGAGTGTGGAAGGGATCTGGCGTCGGTGTTGAAGGTCGAGAAAAGCCATCGGGAGCCAGGCTCCGCTCAACTCGCGCCTTTTCCAGGTGGCGCACTGCGGTGGCTGCGCGTCAGGGACGGCGCAGGAAGAACAGACGAACGGCAGTGAGGATGAGGTAGGCAAGGATCGCGAGTCCGAGGGGGATGAGTCCAGCCAGTGCGATGAACGAGAACCACCCATCTCCACCAGGTGACGCTGGGGTGCCGGACACCTGCGCAAGGAGACGATGGATCTGCAGTGCGCCCAGAACCGCTATGACGGCGAAACATCCAATATTGAGCAGCGGAAAGAGCGGATAGGTTTGGAAATAGAAGTGGTGGAAACGTGGAAACCACTGAAACAGGTGGTCTCTGATACGAGAAGAGGAGGTGACGACGAGATGGACGCCCATCTCGGCCACATAGGGGGATGCCTCCGGCTCGAGTGTTCCAAGCTGCGCGACGGTTCTTCCACCATCGGGCGTCGTGCTGGTTAAGACCGCCAGGACATCACTGGCGGAAACGGAGGTACCCTCCGAGCGGAGAATCTGCTGGAGGACCGCACCCGTGAGCAAGCCGGCCAGTGGTGCGCGCAGCGTAAAGGCCAGTCCCGTGTGGTGGTGGCGAAGGGTGACCAGCGGGGCCGAGCCCTGCACTCGTTCACCCTCTTTGACAAACCAGTGTGCTACGTGTGTCTCCTCGATCCCTGCAGTGAGGTGGAGCATCGCGGTGAATCGTCTCTGTCCCATGCGGAAGACTTCCCCTTCTCACAAAAGCAGGAGGGCGGAAGAGCCTGCCTGCTCCCGTTGTCCTATCCATCGAGCCTCGCTCTTTCTACCCTATCAGCAGCAGTGTACCCGAAAATGCAACGCATAGGTATCAGAATTCACCCAAAACCTTGCGGGAATTTCCAGTGAAGCGAAAATAGCACCCATTCGGGAGGGAAATGAGGAGGTGTCCGAGGGGTGGCCATGCCGCGCTTGTCAAAGGAGACGGGAAATAAGGGTGATGGATTGTTCTCTTTCTCCTGAAAGGACGTTCTCGATGGATCAGCATCTTGACCCGGCCGCGCAGAGAGCGGCCCACCATCCCTTCTTTGTCACGTATCGACTCGCGCTATCAGCGGGAGCAAGGCATCAACGATGCCCTACTTGCTGCCGTTGCTGTCCTGCGAGACGGGAGACCTCACCCGGCTACGGTCATGTCGTATGCCTCTGGCTGTCAGTTTTCAGAAGGATATCCGGCGGATCGCTGCAAGTGTGTGCAGGCGTGCCCGGATGCGCCTGGCGAGAATCCTCTGCTCGCCGCCATCCTGAGCGCCCTCCTATCGCATGCGCGCCGCGGCCTAAAGGGCGCTCTGGCCACCTGTACAACGGATCCACTTCGGCTGGATCGTTTCGATGGGCCGGTCAAACAAGCCAGCCTGACCGTCCAGTCGGAAGATCTGGGCGTAATCTTCCGGCTCGAAGGCTTTGCGTAATCGCGCGGAGTATGACCCGGCCAGCTGCTGGAGATAATACTCGATATCGTAATCGCGCCGGTCGTCCAGCGTCTCCCGGTGCGCGTGGGCAGCAGCGTACGGGAGCGGAGCGCCCTGTTCTTCCATCTCATCCTCCGCGTCAAGGGCTTCTGACGCTTCTTCCTCCTCAGGCAGCCAGACGGAGGCTCCGGAGCGGTCGCGGTAGAAACGGACCCGCTCGCCCGGCTCCCAGGAGGTACGGCCAGCGGCCAGAAGCGCTTCGTACTGGGGCTCCTGGTGCCTCTGGCGAACTGCCATGTAGGCCTTGGGGGTTTTTGAGAGACGCACACGCGTGGCCAGGTCGGATGCCGGCAGGCTGCGACTGCGCAGCGCCTCCACCGTTTCGAGAAAAGCATTGCGCGCCCCGATCACGTCGCCGGTCATGACACAGAAGAGTGCCTTGCGAAGAAAGCGATCGCCATAGGGCTCTGCCCGGCTCGAGCGGAGAGCTGCCCCCCGCATGATCAACTGCCCCGAATAGGTGATCGCGGCATAATTTTTAATCTCGTGGGAGAGAAAGCTGCGTAGCCGTGTTTCATACTCGAGCTTTATACCCGCCGGTAACTCAGTAGCAACTTCGGCAACCACGGCACGTTCCTGCTCTTCGCCGAACCCCTCTGGGCACGTGAAGTACACACCATCCGTGTCAGCCTCGATGAGTCTCATGCCGCGCCTGCGCAGCCCATCTACCACCTGTGCGAGAATGTCCCGTCCCCGCCTCGTAACTTCCGCCGCGGCGCTGGTATCGGCAAAGAGTGCGATTTGCCCGGCGCCCATGTACCCGTAGGCCGCGTTGATCAGGACTTTCATCGCGCTGCTGGTCGCTTCGTGGTGGCTGACCTCCATCGAGCCGGGAAGCTCGGCCTTCGCGGCAGCCTTGTGCGCCAGGCGCAGGTCCGTCAGCCTCCCCAAAATAGAGAGGAGGACACCTAACCTGTCCGACGCCGGCGCTATGTTTCCAGCTCTCATGATCGAGGGGTACAGAGAGGCGACATCGCATTTGACCACGTGTTCTGCCACGCCCTCGGCGAACAAGAAAACGGCACCGCCTTCGATGAGCTCCTGTCCGTTGCCCTGTCCGGATGTAGGGCCTGGAAGCGCCTCGCCCGCATGCAGGTATGCTCTCACCAGAATTGGTTCGAGGACCCCTGTGGCAGGCCCTGCGGAGGCCAGGCGCTCGTAGCGGCGCGGGGCTATACCGGCAAGCGCGAATGGAGCTCCCATGAGCCGCTGCGAGAGTCCATCCACCTCAATGACGTCATCGAGGGCGTAGCGGCGAACCAGGTCCGGGTCGCGCCGGTACGTCTCGAAGATCTTCGCGCCCTCGAGGTAGACGCGCTCCGGCGGCGCGATGCCGAAGTACCGGGCTACGTCCTTGAGGCGGTAGCTGGGGAGGGCGCGGGTCGAGAAATCGTACCGCCGAACAGCATCGAGCGTGTCGATGATCTCGCGACCGGCAACGCTGTAGCGCACCCGCCGGCGGTCCTCGCGACCATAGCCCACTCTCTCCTCGTAGCGTTCCAAAAGAGCGGGTCCTCCCTTTCTGCCCAGGGCCAGCGGGACACCGTGGGCGGCTGCCCGGGCCTCAAGGAAAGGGAGGTCAAATTGCGAGATATTGTGATTTTCCAGGACGTCAGGATCGCGCTCACGTATGGTGGCACACAGGTCGATGATCAGTTGTTTCTCATCGGCGGGCGTCGGAGCTTCGAGGGTCGTTGCAAATCCACGGGAATCACGAATCGCAACCAGGAAGATGCGTCCTCGTTGTGGATTCAGGCTTGAGGTCTCCAGATCGAACTGAAGTCGGTGAAGGCTCTCGTAGGTAAGTCCTCGGAAATAGACGCGGCCACTCTGCATCAGATACTGCTCGACAGGGCCGACGCGGTAATAGTCGCCCTGGAGATCGTTCAAGCTGGTGATCTGGCGGCCTAGCCGCCTGGCGGCACCCTCAAGCAGGAGACGCTCCAGTTTGCGCCCGTCACTTGCCGTGAGCAGATAGCGAAAAGACCCCTCCGGGCCGTTGAGCCCGCGGTACGTCACCAGCGCAGTGCTGCTGTTAGAGGCCGCCTCTGGAAGCACGCTTGCCTTGACATGCGCCAGGTCAGCCAGGGAAGCGGCGTATAACCAGGGCCGAAAGCGCACACGCTCATAGAGGATGCTCTCACCTTCCCGTCTCCAGACAAGCGCGATCCCCTCTCGATTGGCGTAGATTGAAACAATCCCGCGCGTTTGATCAGACCCGAACAGCCATGCATCTTCGATGCTGGTCGTTGGGTCACTCGGAACCTGTAGAGTCTTTGTTTCCATAACTCCTGCTACTGATCTTCCCAGACCTTATGGCTGCTCCATACAGGCGCGAAGGTCCACCTGGTGTCTTCCTCACCTGCCCGCAGGCTCGCCTTTCGTTGCTTGACAGTATAGTGCAAGATGGAGGCGTTTGGCAGATCGGTTCAACCAGAGACCGGCAGCCTGGCCGGGGTGACGAAAGAGTGATGCGGTAAGAACGCGCCTCTTTGTAAAGCATACCAGAATTCAGCGCGCATAGCTGTTAGATTCCACCTCACATGTTGCGGGAAATCCGACCGTAAGGATCTCTCTCTTCCAAATGGGAGGGCGACCCTGATGGTGGGAACCTGTACAGGCGTCGTGTTTTGTGTGTACGAAACTCTCGCCTGCTTCCTACAGTTGCGTGTAAATAAGATAATTCAATAAGGAAATTAAAAAATTGTGGATTTTTCTGATTTTGTTTTTAGTTGAGTTTACTCGTTAATCTGGCTGCCATAAAATGCTTTTTCCGCCAGCGCAAGAAAACCACCGTTTTTCTTAGAAAAACTAAAAACGTTTTTTTGATGAAATTAACTTATTGAATGATAAATAACAGACTTACTTTCCGGTGCGATAGTCAAAAATACCCACTTTGGTTAGTCCGAGGTTTCCCAGCAACGGGTAAACAGACGTGGAATGCGGAAGCGCGGCGATAGTGAGTCGCCCTCTCGGACTATGGTGCGCGTGAGAAATCCAAGCCGCTCCAGCCGCTCTAATTGGAGGACAACGGAACCTTCGGCGGTATCAAAGAGTGTCTGGACCTTCTCCAATTCAAATTCCACAATCTTACCGGCCCGGCAGTTTCGGACGAACGCAGTCGCAGCCCGAAAATCGCTGATCACTTCTTGATAACTAAGCTCAGATAGCCTCGTCATAGCATCAGCGACTTCCTTCTCACTAAACAATGGAATTCGCCGACGGCTTGTGTCATTCTTGACATTGTCTTTGGTCAAGTTCAAGAATAGAATTATCTGCCGTGGAGCAATCTGGTCTTTGCCATTTTTCAGGTTTTCAAATAACCACTCTTCGAACGGCTTATCTTCAATTTCTGTCGGGAACACGACCCGGAACTGTATTTGTGCAAGAACATCTAATGGAAGCGCCGCGCCCTGCAGCGATTTCATCACAGCACTAAGATCGCTGTTTGAGAATAATCTTTGTAATAGCTGCTTTCGTAACTCGTCTCGACTCCAACCAAGACGCACTGTGCGTGAGACAAATTTGTTTTTTTCTTGAATGTCGTAGAGCTCAAAAAGATCAGTTCGTAGAAGCACCACCAATCGAATCGC
>WNGH01003727.1_pt1 | contig 14601 bp, 26 predicted proteins | sample 5400631 | NCBI WGS metagenome assembly WNGH01 (sample SAMN13153373, study PRJNA577476) | soil metagenome | isolation source: 115 cm soil or saprolite under Garry oak tree replicate 1 | place: USA:California | collected 2016-06-15
ATGATTGGCCGGTACCACATATACATAATATGTGTGATCGCACAAATGGTACCGGCCAGTCATAGCATCTTCCCCATGCTCGGCTGGTACCAGATACACATAATATGCATGATCGCACAAATGGTACCGGCCGGTTATATCATCTTCCCCATGCTCGGCCTAGTGATGCCGCAACTTGACTAGCCGCGAGCTGACTTTGAAAGTCACGGCTTTTTCCGGATACGGCTTGACTGACCGAGTCGTTCATATTTCAGCCGCGGCTCGACTTTGGTCGCGGCTCATGGTCGGCTTGAGCCATTTTTTTTCAACTTTTTTCTTTATTCTGTTATTGTGCATCTGGCAGGCAGCAAAGGCCGCTATGAAGCTATTTACATGTGACATAAAGTAATAATCATGGTGTATCCACGCCTGCACCGTTGTCCCCGCCTGTGTCCGCGCCCGCACCGCTGTTCCTGCCTGCGTCCGCGCCCACGCTGTTGTCCCCACTACTGCAGCTAATACTACCACCTCGTAGATGGGGGAATATGGCTGTGATGGTATAAACCTAACAGAAGGTGAAGAGTACCGCGCGCCCTGACGCTCCTCGGACGGATAACGTGAGGTTGATGAGGTGGGAAGAGACGTGATATTTGATGTCGACAGCGAGAAAATCAGGCTGATGTTGACGAAACGAGCGTGTGGCACCATAAATGGCGATATGGTTAGGCTGGCCGTCAAGTAGGCGGATGACAAGCATCTGGCCAACTTGATTGAGTGACGAGTCGCAACGGCCCCTGAAAGATGGCCACGCGCTGCGGATCCTGGTCGAAGACAGCCTCGATATCTTCCGACGCCCAGAGAGAATCCTATGATACAATCAGTTAGAACTTATGCTTCGTTGATAATCTTATGTAAAGCCATACCTTCTTAAACCAGACCTCGAAGTTGCTGTCCAAAATTGGGATGAATGGCGCAGGCTTTTGGCCCGAACGCTGCGCGATGTTGAGGAAGTATGACTTGTCTTCATGTGCCAAGAGCTGCACCCTTGCAAGAGGATACTTCTCGAAGAAAGTGGTAACGAACGAGGAAGGCTGGTCAAGGCTAGTGTAAGATTGTAAAATGGAGGCCTTCGGCCCACCACCGTTAACGCCGGCAAAACACTCTTCAACTCAGCGCAACCAGTCACCCGTGAGGTTACGTAGAGAAAGATCGAGCCAGCGGTCTTCGTGGGCGACGTACATCAAACGTATGAGGCGGAGAACGGCAACTTGAGCACGGAATCGTCATACTCCTTCCAGAGCATCAGGGCACGGTTGTTGACTTTATGAATAGGCTCTCCGAGCTCGGAGCGCACAGTGATAACCCCACCAGTGTCCTTCACGTACGTACCCTCCCACTGCGAATCATCTACACCGGCTGCAGATCCTTGACGGACGGTGAGGTGTGACCTCCTTGGCAACCATGACGCGAGAAGCGAAGAGGAAACCATCGAAAGGCATTGGCTCCACGCCGAATTCCTTCGACCAGTCCCCGGTAAGATATGGCCAGGTATCGTCTGAACCACCGAAGCCGGAACCTGCAACAAGAACAATATTGTCATGACGACGAATACTCGAGTAGGTTGCGATAATGGGTTGATGGAAATCTTCAAAGGAGTGGTGGCCGCCAGCACGGCCACCGGTCCACTGCATGATAATGGCAAATCTGGATTTGCTGCCGCGATGTTGACGACCTGGTGAATACCGTCGATTGAACCGGGCTTGAATGCGACATGACGAATACCAACAGACTTGAGAACACCTATGATTTCAGCTGCCTTCTCAGTCGTTGGGTGGCCAGCTGCTACACAGAGCCCTTCAATTGGGAGGCCCGAGCGTCGCATTTCTTGCCATAGCGGGAGCTGGAAGGAGAACTGACGTGGATTAATGTATAGAGAGTTAAGGGTCAGCCCCATGCCAGGGGAAATTTTCCCTGAATTTCTGTGACCTTGGCACGAACTGGTAGCGCGGGTATGTGGTGTGGAGCCGGGACGTGGGTATGGACAGCGGGGGTGGTGGTGAGGGAGGTGCGGTTGAGGTTGAAGGCGAGAGGGGTGAGGGGTGGGGGGCATGCAGTTGCGGGCGAGGGTAGCGTAGGCGAACGGCATGCGACCCATGCGATCGCTACGCGCCAATCGTTGACTCTGCCTGTGAAGTCCGAGGTGGTGTACTTGCCGCTCGTTTGGTATGGGAGGTTGTTGACTGGGTTGAAGACATGGGGGCGCAGCGAGCCAGTGGATGTGGGTTCGCGCGGGCGGATGGCGAGGGAGGGGCCTCGCGCAATGGTGTTGCCAAAGAGGAACGGTGCGACACCAAGCACGGCGTGCAACGCCATGGGTAATTCATCGCGATGGTGAGCACGGCATCTATGTCGGCGGAACTCAGATAAATCGAATGTGAAGACAGAGAGAGAGGAGGGGACGGGACGCACTGATGCCCTGACCAGCAAAGGTCTTCATCCGGCTTGTGCCCAGGCTCAGGCTCATCCTGCTTCCGCTTGGTTAGATTCGACGCGATTGCCACCACTGCTGGCCAGTAGGGTCTGAGCATGTGAGTCTGCGACGTTGTTCATTCAATATGTGGGCAAGACGCTGGAGGGGAGATGATGGAACGAACTCACAGTTCCAGAGGACAGGACTGGCAATTGGGTGGCAGTGGCGTCTCGCACAGGGCCATTGTCATTGCAGCACATTTTTGGAGAAGTGTCGATGGGTTGTCGAGGGTGTCCATGGTCGACTTGGTTGACTTTTGGTCGCGGCTAGAGTCGAGTCGACGATCAGGATCGGCTCGGTCAGCCAACCAGAAAAACAACCCGCTTCCGCTTGTGGGTTGGCTATTAGCTGAGTCGTGGCAACACTAATCCTGCTCGTATTTCTTGCGGGCATTGTTGACGTGAGCTTCCTGGGCCTGCTTCGTCTTGAACTGCTTCTCGATTGCGGCTTGATAGTCCTTACGATGTTGGGCCTGGCGAGCGACAAAGGCGGTGACGGGATTTTCGAGTTCATTTCGAATCTGATGTGCAAGCTGGATGTGGAAGTTGGACTGCTTTTCTGTCTTTTGTCGCAGTGTATCGAGCGAGTTTCGGAATTCGCTTGACGAGGGATGTTAATAGGGCCTAAGGTTTTCGGTAGATAGAGACACACCCTATCTCGTCCCTTCCCAATGCTAGCTTGGCGAATTTTGCGAGCCTTTTTGCGCATTCCTCTTCGATAATGGCCCTAAGGGACGAAATAACTAAAGTTGTTTGTAAGCGGGTCAAAGCGAGGTACCTCTCTTTCCAAAAATTACGAAGTTCTTCCATGGTCCTAGCGGCGCCTTGCATTCTCGCGAATAATACGTCAGCACCAGTTGCACTTGGACCCCAGAAGGCATTACAGAAGTCAAGAGAGCGAGGAGTAGGATCCAGGGACTCGGCAGGGGGCCATCTCTGGGATATTTTGAGAGGGAAGTTGTGGAAGCCTGTCGTCTACCGGACATGGCTGATGGTAGGTGGGTCCCATTGTTTTTTTTTCTTACGCTTACAAACTGCTTAGTAAAGTAAAATATTTTTTGTAAACGATGTCCCTACTCCCTAGCGCGTGCGTAGTAGCGTACATGTACAGTACACATCTCTACGAACTAGTACGAACTACGAAGAATATAGACAAGCTACTGTACAGTGTACAGGAAGGAGGTCAGAATCGGGAACGGCTAGCGAAACAATGTTCGGGAGTATAAATTTGGAAGATGGCATATGGACCTTGGGGGCGACTCAGCCGAGTGAGGACTGAAAATTGTTATATTCTGGCCTGAGAGCACGATCTGTGTATACCTCATCGTTAGGAATAAGTTGCTGTATGGATGTGTTGACACTTACCACGTACGGCGCTTGCGTGAAGGACTGTGTTCACGCGGAGGGACGTCACCCGTGATCTTGAAGACTCCTCCCCGAATTTTGGCACCAGCAACACCCCAATCGAATACCACGTCACCCTGAAGTCCCTCCTTCACCAAGAGATTGTCGAAAAGATGGCAAAAGTGGTCGTAGTTGGGTTTGCCGTCGAAGGAGAGCGAGCGGCAGTGCTCAAAGAACGTGCGAAACTCCAGCGGGAGCTCACGGAATAGGTCAAGTCTGGTTAATCCTTGTTTACTTTTGAGAATGCCCTCAAGCCCCAAGCCCTGCCACGGCAGAAAGCCCCACAGGAAGTAAAATAGGATGTAAGCGAGGGACTCCAGATCATCTCGCCTTCCTAGCTCTAAGCCTAGGTGACTATTGATCGATGCAAAGGCGGCAGTTCCAACGAGGCCAAGACCCTTCTTGAATGGAATGTGTGCGTGTGTATCGGGATCCCTAAATTCTTTCGAGAGCCCAAAATCGATGAGATGTACAATGTTGGCGTGCGTTCCGACGCCCATAACGATGTTACTAGGTTTGAGATCGCGGTGAATGAAGTTGCGAGAATGTATGTACTGCAAGCGACAGAGCTAGGCATCGTAGACATTAGCCTATCAGCCGTGGTCTCAGAAGTCGAATGCACCCACCAACTGCCCAGCCAGAAGCAATACAGTCTTGATCGTGAATGTATAGCGGCATTGAGCAAAGAGGTCTTCGAGAGACTTGCCAAGGCGATCGACCGCCATCGCATCGAAACCAGCTTCCGTACCAAACCAATGGACACGAGGGATACCGGTCCCTCCCTTAAGCTTTCTGTAGATACCAAATTCATCGCACAGGCTGTGAACATTTCCGTCAACGCGCTCAAGTTTGAGGACGATGTCATTTCCGGATAGAACGTCGTGTGCGAGATATATTTGATCTGTGTATCCAGGCCTGTGAGTAAAATGAGAGGGCACGATGCAATTGCTCCATACGTACGAGATGGCCCAGACACAATTTCTTCTCGCAACCTGTATCTCCCGGCTAATCGGACCAGCTCCATGAGTCGTATGGCCTTGCCGCCTTGGGCCAGACTGAATGTAGACAGATGGGTCTGATGAGATGACAGAACGCATGAACCGAACATTAAACGTGGCTTACAAAATACAGAATTGTGGCAGGCAGGGTAGAAGGTGGTAGAAAGAAAGCACCCAAAGACATGAACATGAACAATAACGTAGGCGTTGCAGCGGCGGCGTGAGAAAGCGGGTTTGAAAAGGAAACCCACACATATTTATTTACTTAGATATTAAAATAAAAAAATATTGTATTGCAGTATAGGGCATTCGAACACGAACATAACTGCCAGTGGAATCTACAGCCAGCAGTGATGGACAAACCGCCAACCACAGAACCGCACTTGCGGGAGGCTGCGAAGCTGTCCCATTCGTGTATGGAGAACAGGTAGGAGACGTCGGGTGGGAGGTTCCGCGATCAGTGCATGAAGCAGAGTGCTGCGCACCCATTGTCCAGTTTGCGGATGATGGCCCGTTCCCCTCCGCCTCCGCCTCCCCTCTCTTCCTTCCTCCCTCCCCTCCCCATGTCCTCGATTAGACACACTCCCCGTCAGTCCAGCAGAGACCTTCGTCAGTTCGTCTCCATGAACCCCATGCCCTCCACCCTCCCCCTCACCATGGACCACCCCCACCACCGCCTCTGCCGATACCCCATCTCAATGGCAATGGTATTGTCCCAGGAACTCCTGTTTTGGCAGACATGCGAGGTGGGGATGAGGGAGCCTCTGCCAAGGAAGCCGAAGATGTGGACGAGGAGTTCGGGCAGGAGACGATGGACGGGCCGCAATTCACTTTTTCACAATGCCCTCGTAAAGGGAGCCAATCTCAATGGTTGTGTTGGTGGCACAAGAAAGTGTACGCTTGGTGCGCTCGCAAGCGGTGCGGAGACGACGGAGGGCACAGGGATTCGAAGACAAGTCCTTCTTGAACTTGCGCTGGAACTCCTGATGAAATGATTGACAAGGTGGGTGTCACCGGCGGTGGCTTGACCCCGAAGGTGCCCTCCTCGATGGTCAAGAGAGAGACATCGAAAGTTCCTCTACCTAAGTCAAAGATGAGAACGTTCCTCTTGCTGGAAACCTTCTTGTCGAGACCGTATGCGATGGCCACAGCAGTAGGCTCGTTGATGATACGAAGGACGTTGAGACCAGAAATTGCGCCAGCATCGTTTGTGGCTTGACGTTGCGAGTCGTTAAAGTAAACCGGGGCAGTGGCGACAGCATTGGTAACGGTGCCCTCGGTGTAAGACTGCAGTCTCTTTCATCTTCAAGAGGACCATGGACGGAACTTCTTCGGGTGACTATAAAAGGAAGGACATTAGCCCCAAATGCCGATGAATATAACTCTTTTCACTCACGAATTCCTTCTCCTCACCTCGCGTAGCTTTTGCGCCCCGACCCCGTCCCCACCAAAGAAAGTCGTTGGTTGAACGCGATGGGATGACGTCTGAGACGGGGCAGTTGATGCCCCAGGATACCATCGAGGAGCGATTCGATATCTGTGAGCTATGTGTGAGATCCTCGGAGACAAAGACAGACCGTAGCGTAGGTGGTTAATCCACGCGGTGAGTTCGAGAGACGGTCCGGAATCCGAGATTAGTTCGCAATCCCGAAGGGAAAGCGAAGGTGCGAGGGAGGAGAGAGAGAGAGAGCAGGACAAGGGATGGTTGATGACGTTGAACACGTCGGGACTTGGCCGAGTACGGGCAAGCGCCACATGATCGAATGTGGTCGATTTCGAGACTAGCGCATCTACCAGCCTTACAGAACCTCGCTTATCGGCACAGAGGTGGATGTATTGCCACTCAAGCAGATCTCCGTCGTATTCGATAAGTCCAAATCGAGCGCACAGGTGAGGGTGCAAAGAGCTGTGTCGACATCCCAGACGAGTCACTGGCAGGATAAGGCATGTAACACATGTGGGGGAAAAGGATCAATGTCAGGGCCATAAGACTTTTCCTAGGCAACAGGCACCACAGTAGAGGATCACGGAGGGCGGGGTATAGATGAGGATAAGGAAGAGCACGGCTGACAGGCTGACATGCCCAGATCAGCACAGCACGACAGCGCAAAAGACGAGTAGTTCACAGCAAAAAAAAATTGCGAATTCTTCATCATGATACAACGCGATTACAAACGATGTCCCAAATTCGTGCGCACCGACCCCCAGAGCTAGTACAACCCGCTCTTATGGATAATGCCCATCACCTCATCCAAACTCTCTTGAAAGTTTCCACTGAGCAACGACTTGAGGTCAGTATCTAGGTCGTCATCGGTCATCTGCTCCTCCGACGTCACCCAACCCCCTGTGAAAGTGAGGCGCTCTTTCTTCAGATGGAACTTCAACATCTGAAGAGCCTCCATTGTGAGGGGACTCATACGATTCCTCCGCTTGGTGTCCGTTTCAGCGCTCGATGAGAAGACTCGCTCGCAAGGCACAGCTGAAGCTTGAATGGGGAGATAGTCCATCGCCATCGAGAACAACGTTGGAAAGGACGACCGGCTGACCTACACATCTTGTCAGTAAGTCCAAGCACCGCTAATATCACCACGTGCCTCCCAAAACATGAGAGGGTCGGAGACCCTGTCCGAGCATGGTGCCATCACATACGCTTGATATTCTTCCTCGACCGTTTGTTGATACTTGCCCGAAGTACTAGTACCAATCATCATGTCCGTCGGAAGCCCATATTGGGCTGCGAGTGTCATATATGCATCTATTCTTGGGGACGCGGTCTTTTTCGTGTTAAGTGATTTGTCGTCGTCGTTGTCGCGGGCAGCCTTCTCGGCTTTCTTGCGGTATTCGGTCATCTTTTAGGGGATAAGTGAGGACGAGTTTAGGGTAGCCACATATGAATAAACTCACCATTTCTCGGATCTTTTGCTCGGCATCAGAGATGTACTTGCGTTCCCAGTGAGTATTGATCCATGTCATACGAATGTTGGGATGCAGCACTGCAGATGACAATTAGCCTATTTATCTGAGGCAGGAAGACATAGACACTTACACATCGTAATAATATATGCCTGGGTGCGGTCCATGCGGGCATAGTACTTGTGAGCCCACTCCAACCCTGCTTGGGCATACGTCGCCACACGATCGTTAGGATCTCGTTGGATAATGTTGTCCCACATCGTCATGAACATTTCAAAGGCGGGAATGGACCCGCACAAAATTGGCGTGCTCTCGCCTGACATGACCTGCTGGACATGGTGCGGAGCCTGTTGGCACGATTACATCAGGATATGTCTATGTCTGATAGCCCGCTTGTGACTTACATTCAAAACGAACTCGATATCTCTCATCGCGTCCCAGTTGTGAGACGAGATCTTGTGCTTCGCCAGTTCTTTATAATTGGGGAGAGCAAGGAAGTGGTCAACAGCCTAATAAATCAATTAGTGAGCGGGCATTACATTCGGTGAAGTTTAAACTATAAAGGCATACCGGGCGCATCTCGCGAAGTCGATTAAGCATGCGGTAAACGGAATCCCACCTTGTGGGCACATCTCGCACGAGCTGCAGCGCCTTGATTTTGACAGTCTTGGGTGGCTTCCCTTCTTTGAACCACTCATTCTCGTTGCCCTGGCTGATAATATTCTGGAAATCATCTCGACGCGCACCTGATCCTCGAATGGCTCGGACCACTGCACGAGCTTGTGCTATGGGGTTAGGTGGAACGGTGTATTCATCGGACGAAGAGGAATCATCCTCGTCCAGGTCGTCCTCAACCTCATCAGGACCATCACATGCAGCACGTACTACCCGTCCAGAACAGAGGTCAATAACGTGCGCAAAACACATTATTCGACGATCATCCGCATCGAAGTCAATGTCGCGTTGTCTCAACTTCGTCTCGAGCGCCTGCATCATGGTCCCGTTGTTCGACGCGTTGTCCAGAGTGAAATGTCCCACCTTGAGTAAATGAGCGCGCATCAGTCGCCGGAGGAAAAAAGCCGCCTCACCTTGGTTGTGATCCCAGCCCGATCCAAGAGGTGCACAACCGTTCTGGCCATTGATTTGCCAGTATGATTCTGTCGGAGGCGGTGAAATGCGATAAGGGCTGTCTTAAGCCGCAAAGCCGAGGTCCCCTCGACCTCCGCAATCCAGTGGGCAGTGATGGCGAGATAACTTCGATAATTTTGATCAGACCACGTATCCATCGTAAAAGATATCTGCCCCATAGCAGCCTGAAAACGAATTGAGAAGATGTCAAAAAAGAGGGGAGAGAACATGCCGCGAGGTCACGGCGCAACGCTTGAAAATACTGGCTCCAAGCTTGGAGAACGAGCTCGCGTAGCTTGGTTCGATGTGGGATTTGAGAGTCCTGGAGATCGTTGCATAGAAGGAGGAGAAGCTGCCTAAATTCTGGACATTCCACGATGTTCAGAGCCTTGCAATTCGGAACAAGTTGAGCGTAGGGAATGTAAAAAAGACCAAAGATCACGTACCTGGTCATCCGCGACGATAAAATTGATAAGGTGCTCATGAAATCTCTCCTCGGTAAATTCGCCCCGTCTGACTCGCGAACCGGAAGCGTCGCTCGCGGCTTTAGATCGAGCCTGCGATACAAGTCCTGGTAAAGAATGCTTCCAACCATGCTTCTGGGCTAGGAGCAGGTATAGTTTGAGATGGTAGTTTTCGATGTGAGGGCGGAGGCATGTGGTTGACGTGGTCTTCGAATACGAATAATTAATGTCACCATTCTTAGCAATGTCAGCATCCCATTTAGCTGGGTTCGCATTCCGTGTATCCCTATGAATTATTGTTTCGGTCAGAAAAACGAAGGGTTCAGCACATAAAAAACTCACCTGCACACCTTGCAGACAGCTTTTGGCCCAGTTTTGTCAAAAAAAAAATTGACTTCGACTGCACTAGACTTGGACTTGGCGGGAATGGCGTCAGGATCATTGACATAGCGGTCGTAGTCACTATGGGATGACTCGTCGCTACCCGGGGCATCACCCAGATTGAACCCTTCTTGAGAGGTACTGGCAGGTCGCGATGCAGGCGCCAGACTGGGCGAAGGGGGTTCGGACTCAGGTGAAGCGATAGCTCGACGAGTGCGGCGGGGTGCCATGGGTGTTTGGTGAGTAAAGGGCTCGAAATGAGGCTAAATCTTTTTATACCTTATCATTCTCCGATGCCCGGGCCATGCCTTGCTAGGAACAAAGATATGATTGCACGGTGGTGGAAAGTTTGATAAGGGCAGTGTCATGGGGGCCAGGGGGCGGTGTATAAAGACAAAAGGAAAGACAAAAAGAGATGATTGACGTATCTGTCTTGAGACGCCAGCATCTAGACCGCCTCGTGGGGCCGCCAACGCCTTCGCTTCTCGCCGCGCCTGATGGGGCTGTTGACGCCCTCGCCCTCCGCACCTCGTGGGGCTGCCAATGCCTTCACTTCTCGCTGTGCCTGATGGGGCTGCCAACGCCTTCGCTTCTCGCCGCACCTGATGGAGCTGTCGACGCCCTCCTTTCTGGTCCTTCGAGGCACAGAAGACGCGGCGAACACGACTTGTCGTCGGACCAGGCCAGGTCGAATCGTAGGGGCGCAAACCGTAGTAGGTTGGCCCTTCTCGAACCAGACCTTGTAATCGCGGATAAAATCGGCTTCCACGAGTGGTCGAGGGTGAGCGCTATATGATCACTTACTGCACGAAAGGGCATAACACCAGACCAAAGGTAGCGCGAATGGAAGGGGACATCGATACCGAAGAGAGGGATCGTAGCGAGACCACGCTCAAGGATAATATAGCTCTCAACCTTCTATTTCTCAAGTACGCGGTCATAGCAGTTGTTCACGATGTCCTTCAGCATCTTCTTGACCTTCGCGATACCAAATTTCTCAGTCAACTGACGGGATAGTGTCAGTTTAATAGCAGCCAATTGTCCAGCGGTACATACCTTGGTGATCTTCTGCACCTTGAGGTAATTGAGAACATTCGTGAGAGCCTGCAGTGCGACAAGCTCGCCCGCACAGACATATTTTGGCCCTAGCAAGTATATCAGTAACTGCATGCCAACATGAGAAATTGTCAACGGACCTCGACAATGAAGTTTACGATCTCTAAAAGACAGTCTCCGACATTCGAGATAGTGTCGACGACCTCACGAAGAGCTGCGTCGTCGCCCGTCTTGCTGATGCGGCCAGGATTAACGGCACACATGACATAGTTCGATCAACTTTGCTCGTCGCGCTCGACCGCGCGCGGCATAGTCAGACCACGATAAAACACAACGTCAACGAGATAGGAATTGGGCAAGATATCGGCGACGGAAGCAAGGGCAGAGAAATCGCCCAGCGAGTGGCCAGCAAAGGCGGCATCAGGCTGGACAAAGCCTTTCGAGAGTAAATCCTCAAAGGCAGCGCGGGACATTATGGCAAGAGCGATCTGTGCAAACTGAGTGGCGAAAAGAAGACCTTTTGGATGCGTGAAGGTGTGTTGAAGGACGCGGACATTGATATCCGCGAATAGTGAGAGACTCTTGACGTTGCCGTCCTTATCTGTCATGTCATAGGTCATTTCCATATAGCGCTCATGGATTGCTTGGCCCTTGATACCACTAAAATGTATAGTCTTTTTCTTGGGGTTCTCCCAGACGAACTCTACGATGGAAAACCTATAGTGGCAGCACTGGAGAACATGCCGTGCGTGATCGTGCCTGGTAAGGATGCATAGGCTGCAAAGTAGGGATTCATGTGAATAGGGTTGAAGTCTCCGGATTCATTGGTTGAGGGTGCATGATAGAGGGAAGGATTTGTGCTCGAAGTGATATGATATTTGGCAGCGACGGGGATAGGAGCAGATTTTGCTGAGCCATGACATTGGAGATAGGCCACGACAGGGTTACCGTGGCTTTCGTCACGCTCAAAGTCGACATAGGCGACCTTGACAAGGCAACCGAGATGACCACGGACAAAGACATCGACAGCGACGGCAACTGAGCGATAGTTCACCTTATCCTTATAGGTGACCTCGGAACGAAGACGAAAGGTAAGCCGCGTACCAGCAGTGAGCCAATGGGAGCGACATGCATGGGAAGGCACACAGGACAACGATCGAGAGTGGCCTGCACACTGAGGTTGGAGATGAGGTAGATGCAAGGGAAACAGGGTGCGTTCGAGGTTCTGGGGTTGCAGCAGGTGCCGGAGGTGTAAGGTGTGCGTTGGGAGGAGGGGGAAGAGGCATGGGAGCGGGCGGGACTTGGATCTCAGAAAGGTAGGGTTGAGAAGGGTTATGGGAAAGGGAGGTCCACACGAACGCGACTGGTTGAGAGTGCGAGGGATTTAGAGGGGAAACGAGCACTAAGAGCTTCGGAGAGAAGTGGGCACGCGAGGGGACTTTTGAGAAACACAGGGCAAATGATACATTGCAGCATCGTATCGAGCCTTTGAGTTGTTGTTACAATGTGCTACTATGTCAGCAGTAAGTGCCAGTAACAGTAAGATGAAACAAACCAGAACAAAATGGGAATGTAGACAAAACCTGAGTCCGTGGTTCAACACAATCAGAGTCGCACGCGTGCATGGTCACGCATGCCTAATCGTGATGTCGAGATGCCTCCTAACAAGACAGTAAGATGCGTGCACTTGTATCGTACCGTAGAACGTCGTAGCCGCGAGACAGAAAGTGCTAGAAGGATACCTATTTCGTGAGGTAACAAAAAAGACAAAGAGAAATGAAACGCTACATGACAATCATGTGCTTGCAGATCGAAATCCGCCATAGGGCCCATCTGTGAGCTCTAGGGGTGAGCACCGTATCCGTTTACGGCTATACGGGCACCCGTAATACGGTTACGGTCACCGTACCGTCAAGCCCCGAAGGAACCAATTGACGGGACGGTTGACGGGCTAGTCACCCCCCGTATCATCCCGTCAAAATGACGGCCGTATAACGGGTGTAACTAGATGCATCGTGCGGCGTGTACGCGCGGACATCGTCACTACCCCACCCGCGTCCTCGACGTTGAAGGGTAAGGAACGCGGTCGCGCGCCGCCCGTGGAGATCGTGCAGGTCATGCGAGAGGACGATGATGACGATGACGACGAGGGCAGTTCGAGCTCCGATTATGCCGACAGCGATGACGATTATTCGCCAGGGAGCCCTGCGGGTACGCTTGCGTTCACTTCGGCGCTGAACAGCCAGGAGGATGCTGGGGGCTCCAGGAAGAGCCTGCGACAGGTACATGGATATGGCTCGCCACTCCCGTCGCCATCACCTTCGCCCTTGCGCGCTTCATTCCCCGAGCCAATAAGTGAAGAGCATGCGCAGGAGGGCCCGGACGCCGTCCCACCCTCATCGGCGGAACTTACCAAGGAGGAGGAAGTCGAGAACGATGGCACCGTGCGGCCGAAATTCACGTTCACGGGGGCAGCCACGCCGCGCTATCCTGCGTGGCTCACGGCCGTTGTGCTTCCGCTTGCCGAGTTTATCGATGACTCGGCAGATCCTCGCGCTCTTTTCTCGGATCTCCAGGAGATCGCCCAGGGCGAGAGTGGCTCGGTATACTCGGCTCGTGCCGTGCCCGCCGTCGCCCCTCAGTTCCGGCCACCGCCACCACGTTCACCAGCTCCCGGAAGCATTTCCCCCCGCTCAACGACGCCAGAACAAGGAAACGAAGAGGATGAGGATGATGCGCAGTCGCAGCAGAAGCACGAACTCGTCGCTATCAAGCGTGTGCCGCTCTTGCGCGGTGGTACGGAGAAACTGATGGATCTGCGGCGCGAGCTGGAGCTCGCGCACGCGCTGCGACACGCGAATGTGCTCCGTATGGAGAGGCTTTATGTTGATGTCGCTGAGGAGTGCTTGTGGATCGGTATGGAACTAATGGATCGAAGCTTGGCGGATGTGTTGGCCGTCGTTGGAGAAGATGCGGTCCGGATCTAGAGGCTGAGGAGGGTGACTCAGACTCGGTGGGCTCCGAGCTGGTGGAGATTCCGGAAAAGATGGTCGCGCGGTTCGTTTGGGACGTGAGTGGCAATATTCATTATTTTTCTTTTACTTTCGTTTGATATCTGTTGGCTAGGCAGACAGTAGATCTAAGATGAGAGTAAGGATACGAAAATGGTCAAATAATCCTAGAAACAGCAAGGCATCCGATGAAAAGCAAGGATCTGAGTAAGGGTCGAGGCCACATGTATGAGTCGCTCTCGGTGGTGAGCGGCTCGGAGGGGGTGATGTCTTGACGCTTCGAGGACCAGGGAATGGCACGGCCGTCGGTGAGGGACGCGTGCCCCAAGTTGGCACACCAGTACTTGGCCATGTTGCCATCTGAATTTGCGTTTGCGTGGCCCTCCAATGGGCTGCTTGCCTCACTGAGCTCGGGCCAGGCGTGCGCAGGAGATCGGGGAGAGGCTTGCTCATCCTGCTGCAGGCAGGCGGGCAAAAAAAAACCTGGTCACAGTCGACTTTTGGTCGCGGCTGGAGTTGAGTCGATGGCTACAACAGCCGACTTTTTCCCAGGATCAGCTCGGCTAGCTGAGTCGGAAAAACGGCTAGCTTCAGCTTGCCAGTCGGCTATTAGCCGAGTTAAGGCAACACTAGTCGCAGATGATCAGGTACATCTCATTGACTTTTTTTTTCACACTCACAAGTCGTCAGTCCATTTGTGTTGTTGAATGCCCTGAGTTCCAACAACTATGCATGGTC
>WNGH01003728.1_pt1 | contig 14598 bp, 10 predicted proteins | sample 5400631 | NCBI WGS metagenome assembly WNGH01 (sample SAMN13153373, study PRJNA577476) | soil metagenome | isolation source: 115 cm soil or saprolite under Garry oak tree replicate 1 | place: USA:California | collected 2016-06-15
CGATAGCGTGGAGGTTCTGGATACTGCGCGTGGCACGCGAGACAAGAGCATTCGCGAAGGATTTATCAAGCCACAGATGGTGGCGTATCTTCCGGACATGAACCGCATCGTGGTATCCAGTGAAGGCGACGGCTCGTGCAAGATTCTCGACGCTACCAGCTACAAGCTGATCGACACGGTCAAGTTTTCAGGTGACGCCGACCAACTTCGTTATGATCCGGTGGCCAAGCGCGTCTATGTCGGTTACGGTGATGGCGCGATCGGGGTGTTCGACGCCACGACCAACAAGAAAATCGGCCAAGACTTCGAAGTCGGCGTCCATCCGGAGTCATTTCAACTGGAGGAGAAAGGCCCCAAGATCTTCGTCAATCTCGCGTCGATCAGTCAAATCGCTGTCATTGACCGGAATACACGAAAAATCGAGAAATGGAAACTCCAGAGTGCTGGGACAAATTTCCCCATGGCCCTCGATGAACAGCACCGCCGTCTGTTCGTGGCCGCCCGCAAGCCTGCGCGTTTGCTCGTGCTAGATATGGACACGGGCGAGGAGATCGCCAGCCTTCCCGGCGCCATCGACACGGACGACATGTCTTTTGATCAGGATCGCAAGCGCATCTACGTCACGAGCGGAGAGGGCTTCATTTTCGTTTACCAGCAGCTTGATCCTGACCGTTACGAGCGTATCGCAAAAATCCCGACGACAATCGGCGCTCGAACCAGTGCCTACACGGGACAGGTGGGAAAACACAATAGCTTCTATCTGGCGGTTCCCGCTCGCGCCGACCGAGGCGCCGAACTATGGGTGTACGAAACGCGGGATTGAACACGTGGGACGGTTCTTCAGGACAGTGAGACCTTCCGCTCGGAAGACGGCAGTAACTACTGCCAGGCGAGGAAACGGCAGGGGCAGAAGCGCAATCTACGCCTCAGTTCGCCTGGTACACGCGGACCTCAGCATTTTTCGTGCCCTGTTGGAGCACGGCCACGAACAGCTTCCCCCAATCCGGCACAAAAAGGCCAGTTCGGCTGCCGGGTGGTGTCGCGAGGCTCGCGACCCGCTCATACGTTTCGGGGTCTTTTTGCTGGAAGACGTCGATTGAGCCCAGGCCATTGAGCAAATAAATGCGGCTCCTTGCCGAGTCGTAGAAGAGGTCGTCCGTGTTTCCATTCACGACTCCGGGCTTGCCAAATTCGAGGGCCGCGCCTTGCTTGCCTGCCACTGTGTCAAAGACCAGCAGGCGCGGCGGAGTCCAGGTCCCGACGAAGAGGCGGTGATGGGCTTCGTCGAGCGCCATCGGGAAATTATTTTTTGCGGAAGTGACGGGCCAGCGAGCGATGACGGTGCCCTTCACATCGTCAATGACTTCGATTTCCTGCTTGTCCGGAACGTTTACGAAAATACGAGTTCCCTGTTCCTCAAGCCGAAACGATTCGGGATGGGCATCGATGACAATGTCGCGGGTTTTCTTTCCACTCGCGTCTATAAACCCAAGTCCTCCGGTTCCCTCGGTCCGTTTCCCGAGCTCCTTCGCACCTGCGTATCCGACGATCACGCTCTTGCTGCGGGCGTCATAGCGAATGTTGTCGGCATCGTCGGGGAACTTCACCGTTCCCAAAAGTTGAAATGTAGTCCCATCAAATATCTTCGTGACGCCGTCACCACCGCAGGCGACGAACAGATGATTGGTGGAAGCATCGTAGAACACCCCCTGCGGCTCCGCCAGATCGGAAATCGTCCGCACTTGCTTTCCGGATTTCAGATCGATCACCTCAAGAGTGTTGTTGCCAACGCCGGCCATGAACAGACGCTGGCCTTTCACATCGACGCTGAAATGATCGACGGGGCCTTCCAGTGACAGAACTTGGGAGTCTTGGGCGGCAGTCGAACCACCGAGCGCAAGCAAACTCGCGAGGAACAGCATTGCGGTGGCGAATTTCATCACGCTCTCCTTCACAGTCTTGACTCGATCCAACCGGCGCGCAGTCCCTACGGCTCGTGGAACGGAATTTGGATTTCTGCTTGAAACGATTCGTGCCATATCCTATTCACCAAACCTGAAAACCTCCTGAAAGAAAGGCGAGAAATCTGATCAGGTTCGGCGTGCGCCATTAGCGGGCGACTGCCCTCAAGAATTGGCTTAACAAGAACTCCTTTCGTCGAGATCGGGATTCGACACTTGCCATGACTGTACGTTTGCCATCGCTTCAGGCCATTTTCAGGTTGCACTGCTCTACTACAGCGCGTGAAAAAACCATCCCGTAGCTACCGTAGTCTCGTGCAGAGGCTATTTCTCGCCGCCCCGCTCATCCTGTCCTGCAAAGCAAGCGCCCGGCCTGGCGGGGCAATACCCCCGGTTCCTCAGGGAGAGCCGCGAGTGGCAGAAGCCATTCCCGTTGATCATAAGCCAAGGCTCGACGGAAGCCTCGACGACCCGCTTTGGCAATCCGCTAAGATCATCACTGATTTTCGTCAGCGTGAGCCGTACGAAGGCGAGCCAGCGACAGAAAAAACCGAGGTTCGCATTGTCTACACTCCGACAGCCATCTACTTTGGAATTCATTGCTACGACTCTGAACCCTCTCGGATTGTCGCAACAGAACTGCGCCGCGATGTCAATCAAGACTTGGATGATCACTTCCAGATCTTGATCGACGAAGCTCATGATCGCCGTGATGCTTACGTTTTCGAGATCAATCCCCTGGGTACCCAGCATGACGGCCTGATCATTGAGGAGCACGGAGTGAGGGTGGGCGGCCGGCTTCTAGACTTCGACCCCGGATGGGATGGAGTATGGACCTCGGAAGCTCGGATCACCTTTGATGGGTGGACTGCCACGGTAGAGGTCCCCTTCTCGACCCTTAACTTCACCAAGTCGACGGACATCGTCTGGGGCCTAAATTTCAAGCGATTCATTCGCAGAAAAAACGAAGAGGATTTATGGTGCGCCTACCTGAGGACGTTTGGAATCACGAAGGTATCTCAAGCCGGCGAGCTCCGGGGCATAACCGACATTGGAAGTGGAAGGCTCTTCATTGTGAAACCATACGGACTGGCAACCTACGACAAGCTGAGCGGACAAAACCCGAAATTCCCGCTCACGGGCGGCCTGGATATCAAATATGGCCTTCGCTCCGATCTCGTGCTGAACCTCACGGGGAACACCGATTTTGCCGACGCGGATGTGGACCTTCAGCAATTCAATCTGACGCCCTTCAAGATCTTCATTCCCGAAAAGCGCCAGTTCTTCCTGGAAAACGCGGGAATCTTCAGCTTCGATATCGGCGACCGGGACCAATTATTTTTCACACGTCAGATTGGGATTGACTCCGTGACTGGCCAGCAGGTGCCCGTTAACGGCGGAGCGAAACTCACCGGGTCTCTCGGTGGCTTCCAACTGGGCGTCCTGGAGGTGGAGACGCGGCCGAGCGGTTCCAATCCCTACGGCAACTATGGCGCCGTGCGCGTCAAGCGTTCCCTGTTCGGTGACTCCTACATTGGCGTCATGGGAATCGACAAGCGTTCAGGAAATGTTCAGGATCCCTACAACCAAACCGGCGGTATCGATACGCGGTTGGTCTTCTTCAGGAACCTCATTGTGGACGCTCACGCCGCTGGCACGCGTTCCTTGGGGAATCCCAGCGGGAATAGCGACGTCGGTGCCTCCTTGACCTACGAATCTAATTGGCTGGAGGGCATCATTGAACGCCGGAAAATAGGACCTAACTTCAATCCGGAACTGGGATTCATCGAGCGCACCGATTCCAATGAGACTTATGCCAATCTGAACTTTAAGGCCCGCCCGAAACTCCGCGGCATCCGCGAACTGCAGTTCGAGGGCTTCCTTCTCCACGCCCCCGACACCCGCAACGCCGTGGCAACCCAGGAATGGCAGGGCACTTTCCGGGCTGAGTTTAATAACGGGGGTTACACCGACGACGATATCGCGGACGTGTTTACGCAACGACTCGCAACTCCCCTTAACATCTACAAGCAATTTTATATTCCGACGGGCGTATATCACTTCGCTCGCCATCAGCTTACCTTTTACTCCGCACAGGACCGTCGCTTTACCTACAACTTATTCGAGCGATTTGGCGGCTACTACGGCGGGACGCTAAACGAGTTACGTGTGGGAGCGAACTATCGCCCCAATGCAAGAGTTTCGATTTCCGCCTCGCAAACCTGGAATCGATTCCGATTGCCGGTGGGAAAGTTCTCTGTCGATTTGGCGAGTTTGCAAGCAAGCTATTCGTTCTCTCGATTGCTGACTTTCAGCAGCGTCATCCAGATGGATACGGCGAATACCCAGGCTGTCAGCGCCAATTTCCGGCTGCGGTATAACTATCGGCCTGACAGCGACCTTTACATCATCTATAACTTGGGAACGCAATTTGCCAGCCTCGCCGCGGCGAACCCACAACAACTGCGGGAAACCCGTTTCGCCGTCAAATATACGTACTCGTTTTCGCCCTAGTTCGGGCATCCTACAGCATCGGGCAAACGAAGACTTTAGTTTAGCCGCATCCTGCTTTTTTCTTTGCAACCCTGTGCACAACCGATGTGCAAGCTGAGATAAAGCCCCCAGCCCGACCGCGGTTTCATGTAGCTTTCAGGTATTCAGGAGAATATCTTGCAAGCTTGTCACAGGTGCATGCCCACATGCTGAGCGTGAAAAATCTCTCGAAGCATTTCGGAGCCCTGCTCGCGCTTGACGGAGTTAGCATGGAGATCCCCCGTAACGCCATTGCCGGCGTGATCGGGCCGAACGGCGCCGGAAAGACCACATTGCTGCTGGGCATGGCCGGCCTTCTGCCAATGGACAGGGGGACCCTCTCCTGGGAAGGCAAGTTAATACCAGCGCTCGCGCGCTACAGAATACTGTTCTATGTCGAAGACGCGACCCGGCCACATTCGGAGCTCCAGGCCGGATTTGTGCTGCGCTTTTACGCGTCGATTTTCGGGCGCGCGAAGAATGATGCTGAAGCAATAATCGACCGCCTTCAGCTTCGGGATTTTGTGGGGACGAGAGTGTCCGATTTATCCAAGGGGTCAATGAAGCGGCTCTTGATCGCCCTTGGCTTACTTTCGACCCAGCCGATTCTGATGCTAGATGAGCCTTTTGACGGGCTGGACCTGAAGCAGGTACTCGAAGTCGTGCCGCTCTTGCGCGAGATTTCTGGCACGGGCCGTACTCTGGTGCTCTCCATCCACCAACTTCGCGACGCGGAACGCGCCTGCGACCAATTCATCCTGCTGAGCGGCGGGAAACCTGCGGGTCAAGGGACCCTATCCGAGCTCCGTGATCGTGCTGGCTGCGCACCGGGCTCTGGCCTGGAAGAAATCTTTCTTAAGCTGGTTTGATCATGCGCTCCGCCATCCAGCTCGAGCTGCGATCACTGCTGGTTTCGCGCAGTCTCTGGATACTGTCGCTGTTGACCGGCCCGCTGGTCGGCTACAGCGTTATTCAGGCGATCTCCCTATACTCTGAAGCGAGCAGGCCTGCATTGGTTACGCCGCAATTGGCCGCGGGGCTCAATCCTTTTGACGGCGTGATCATCCCCACTTACGGCGCAATCTATCTGGCACTGACACTACTCTTTCCCTTCCTGGTCATCCGGATGATTTCCACGGATAAGGACTCCGGCGCCCTGCGACTTCTGTTGCAAACGCCATTGAGTTCCTCCACTTTGTTGGCGGCAAAAGTCATGGCGGCACTTTTTGCCTGGCTGGTCGTCGAGTTGCCGGGGCTTTTCGTGTTGTTACTTTGGCGGCTCTTCGGGGGGCACCTTTTCGTGCCCGAGGCGCTTTGCCTTTTGCTCGGTCATTTTCTCTACGGCGTGATTGTGATAGCCATCGCACTCTTCGCTGCGGCGGTGGCGGAGAGTGCCTCGACCGCGGCTCTGCTCGCGCTGGCTTGTACGCTCGGATCCTGGGTCCTGGATTTCGCAGCAGCGGGTGAAAGATCTTGGTTCGCTAGGATCTCCTGGCTGTCTTTGACGGCTCTACTGAAGCCGTTCGAACAGGGCCTGTTGGTTTGGAGTGTTGTCGCTGGAATTGCGCTCGCCACTGGAGGACTCTTCGCACTGACACTGTTGTGGTGGCATCCCGGCATTCCGTTTTCGCTCAAACTGCTCGGAACAGGCACGGCAGTGCTTGTCTGCGTTGCTCTTCTTGCCCTCGCACCTCAGGCCATTGGATCGGTAGATCTGACCGAGGATCAGCGCCACTCGTTCACTCCGGCGGTGCGCGAGGCTTTGCTGCAAATTCGGGAACCACTCCGCATCTCGGCCTATCTCGCGCCGGAAGACCCACGGATGATGGATTTCGATCGGTCCATCCTAGCTAAGTTGAGGCGCATACTTCCCCGCACCGAAATTGTGAATCGGGAAGCGGACCACGCCGCAATCTTCAGGACCGGAGAAGATCCGAATTATGGGGTGGTTATCTATGAGGTTGGTTCGCGCCGGGCTGATAGCCGTTCCACTTCGCCCGAGGAAGTTTTGCCGCTGCTCTGGAATTTGGCTGGTGTGTCGCCACCCGCGGCCGACGACCCGGCCGCTTATCCCGGCTATCCACTCGTTGTCAGCTCTCCCCGGGCTGCTGAGTTGATCTTCTATGTTCTATGGCCCGCACTATCTTTTGTAGGTTGGCTACTATTCTCCAGGAGGTGAAATATGCGTATTGCATTAGCTTACATTTTGGCGTTGGTGGTAACCGCAGCGGCGCCGAAGATGTTCGATTTATCGACAGAAACAGTCGGCGCTGAACCGAAGACCATCACGCCTGTTGTCGGCGTTTGGACCATCGCACAGGACGGTAACAACAAGGTCTTGATGGTAGACGGTAGCCGCTGGAAAGAGGGCCAGCCAGCCGCCAATATCGCGGATAAGGCCCGCGCACTCTATGGCGAGCGTTATGCAGAATTCCTCGATAACGTAAAATCCTTTGCCTATTACCCCTACGCGGTGGCTGTGGGGATCGACGACTTCCGCAACGGTGAGATCAGCATGCGTTTCAAGCCGCTGGCCGGACGCATTGACCAGGGTGCGGGAATTCTCTTCAACTTGAAGCCGAATGGCGATTATTTAACGATCCGCGCCAATGCACTGGAGAACAATTTGGTCCTCTGGCAATTCGTCAATGGAAAGCGGACGTCCGTCAAGTGGATTCGCAACACTCCCACGGCCACCAAGCAATGGCACACGCTGAAGGTCCGGATTGCCGGCAACAAAGTAGAAGGCTATCTGGACGAAAAGTTGCTGCTCGAACACGACCTGCCCCAACCCGTTTCCGGGCGAATTGGTGTGTGGTCCAAGGCGGATAGTGTCGTTTACATGAGCGACTATAAAGTGACGCCGAATTAGCTACGCTTCCTCAGCCAAGCAGCCGATGGAAGAGCGCCATCGCGCGCGAGCGAGCCGTTTTCTCCGGAGCGTGGTCGCGCTGTCCTTGCGGCAACATTCCGACTAATTGCGGTCTTCTTCTTCGATCGCCAGCTACTGAGCCACTTCCAGGACTACAAACGACCCCGGAACTTGCCTCGCACGCGGTCTGGGGTTTTCTGCCGTTTTCGCTGGTGTGGTGTAGTCTGCCGTCGCCGTAAAGACATGGTGCGTTTTGGTATCCAGCGTCATGGTGCCCGTGCCGAATTGTGTCGTAACGTTCGCGAGTACGCTGTATTTATCCGGCGAATCCTGGTGGATCACGGAAATCAGCCCCTGCTTAGAGGACGCAAACAGCAGGCCTGTGGCTGGATCGTACCCATTCCCGTCGGAATCTCCTCCGATCGGCGGCGACGCGACAACCTTGCCTGTATCCGCATTCACCACGACCATCACCTTGTCACAAGCCGCGAACAGCCGCCGATGCGCGGCGTCATAGGCAAGTGCAGAAGGGCCCTCGCAGGGTGCGAGCGGCCATTCGGCCTTAATGGCGAGGGTCTTCGCGTCAAATTCCACCATGGAACTCTTATCGTCGATGTTTACAAACACGTTGCCCCTACCGTCCAACTGGGCTTCCTCCGGGGCTCCGCTGAGTTTTACGGTGCCGGCAACTTGGCCATTGTTCGCGTCGATTACGGTGGCGTTATTGCTCTTGGCGTTGAAAACGAAGACACGCTTTGTCGCTGGATCGTAGACAATCGAGTCCGGATCTAGGCCCGTGACTTTGACATCGGAGATGGGCTTCAGCGTTTTCAAATCGACGATGGTGACGGTATTCGCACCGCCATTGCTTATGAATCCCTTGCCGAGATCTTGAGCGAGGGCGAGGTCGTGCACACCCTTGGCGTTGGCGATCTGAATGTCGCCGATAAGCTTACCGCTCGCCTCTTCCACAACCATCACATGCGAGCCGCGGGTGACGTAGATGCGCTGGGCATCGGGATCCACTCGTAGATAGTCCCATGCACCTTCGCCTCCCACCGGGATTCTTCTAAGCACTTTGTAATTCTGAGCCGATGCCGTACCTGCGGAAATAAAGAGCAGCCAAGAAGCCAAAACGCAGGCCCAGCAGAACAATCCTACAAAACTTCGCCGCAGCATATATCTCTCCTCCTGACTTGCTTAATGGGCCAGTTGTATCAATTTCGGAACCCTATTTCGGATCATTTTCCTGCACACCTACTCACACAGTAAGTTCTTCTTTACCTGTACGCCTCGGTGAGGGGTTCGCCTTCCGAGTCCTCAATTCCACTGTGACTCTATACCCACACTCTGAAAGTTCCCTGAATGCCCAAGGGCTTTCAAGGCTGAGGGACAAAGACGCGGGGGCCTGCGCAACATTTGGGTCCTAGTCCAAGTTTCGCGATTAGGCTGTTCCATTCGGGCGATGGGGATTCGGAATATTCGATTCTAGAATGGCGCAAACTCTGAGAAGAACCGATTAGCTCGGTGGTTTCGCCTGAATTCTCAATGTTCTAAATGAGTTGTATCTCGACGCAACCATCCGTTGAGACTGTTCGTCTTGGTGCGGTTTCGAGGCTGATGAAGAACACCTTGGTAGGGGAGACCTACTGAATTCCTGCCCGCGCCGTGGTCACTGTATGCTGTACACGAGAATTTTCGCTTCCACGGTTCCGGTCGGTGGCACCGCAACATAAAGACGCTTCAGAGAGTTGACTAGCATGAGGTTTTTGCCCATAGGCCCGGTGGGCACCTTGCCAATCAGGTCGTAATGATCGGGGTCGCGCTGGTGAAATACTTCAATGAAGCCCTCCGCGGATGTGACGTAGATTCGTTTACGCGCTGGGTCGTAAACCACATCGTCTGTACCTTTCGCGATTGGCAACGCGACGACGGTTTTGCCCGTGTCCGAATCGAGTACGTTCAGCGTCCCGCTGCGGCAGGTAACGAAGAATCGCCGGTGAGCCTCGTCTAGATCTGCGGCAACGCAAAACTGACCTTCGGGGACCGGCCAGGTTGCCACGACGGCTCGTTTGTTCCGGTCAATCACGTCTACTTCTTGTTTGTTGGGAACGGTTATGAAAAGTCTCGGCCCCGATTTCTCGATGACCATATGTTCCAGACGCCCGGTATTGAACTTGATATCGCCGACGTGTTCGTCCGTATCGGTATTTACGACGCTCAATAGCGTGTAATCGAGCTTGGCGAAATCTCCGCCGTTGGTGATGTAGAGATTATGGGTTTCCGGATCGTAATCCATGGAATCGGCATCCGGCAGGAGCTTTAGCGTCTTGATCAACTTATACGTTCTTCCGTCAAAGATTCGAAGTGCACCCTCGGTGTGACTGCCGTCGGTAGCGTAAATCCGATTCACGTCAGGGCGGTAAATCACATTGTGAGACATCGCAAACCCACCGATGCTGCGAAGGAATTTGCCCGACGGGATGGCATAGACCTCAACGGTCCCGTCGTTCTCGGCCACTATGAACAAACGGCCGCCCTTTAGGTCCAGCCCAAGCCGGTCAAAGTGGCAGGTCATGTTCGGCATGAATTCGGTGTCTACAGACTGAACGAGTTGCTGCTGATTCAGTTCAGGATTGCGGCACTTCACTTGAGGCATCGGGATGGTCTGGACCAACTTCAGCGGCGGGAGCGCTTGAGCTAAAAATGACTGCGCTGAATATGCGTGCAGGCAGGCGACAAGGAGGAATTGTGAAAGTAAGAACCTCTTTCGCATTCCTGTCCTCACTGGCACTGAGCTCTCATGTAATATGCGCCTCGGAATAACTCCCCGCGCGGTGTGAATCAAGAACTAAGCACTGGCCACGAACGGGACTCTGCTCGCCGGTTGATCCATGCGATTCGGGACCGTCAGTCAACATAGAATAGCAGCACCTCGGAACCTCCCTGCGGAAGCATGTTAGGCCAAGACATATACAGGGTACCTTCTTCGGTGCGACCCGCAGGAAGCAGAAGGCTGGTGCTGCCCGCCCCCGACCCGACGGGAACATGTGCCATGGAGGTGTAGTGATCGGGGTCCACTTGCTCGAATACATCGATGAAACCTGCTCCCGGGGCATAAATTCGCTTTCGAGATGCGTCAAACCACAGGTCGTCGACACCTAGAATACAGGGAAGATGGGCGACCACTCTGCCAGAATCGGTGTCGACGACAGTGAGTCCTCCGGGAGGCGCGAGTTCGGCCGTGAAGAGGCGGTGGCCCTCTTCATCCAACGCCAGAGTATGATTTTTCGCAATACCAGGAATCTTCCATTTGGTCACTGCTCCCGTCTTGCGGTCGATCACGCCGAAAGATTCCTGATCGGGAAGGTTTACGAAGATTCTGGGTCCATTCTTCTCCAACTGAAAAGACTCGGCATGGCTGCCAAGCTTGAAGTCCTGCAGATGCTCCATCGTTGCAGGGTCGATCACGCCAATTGCTCCAGTTTCGTCCTCGCCGTAGCCGACGTAGACTCGCTTTGCCGCAGGATCGTAGCGGAGATTGTCTGTATCCGCGTCATCTCCAAAATCCAGGGTCTTAAGCAGTTTGTAGGATTCGGCGTCGTAGAAGCGGACTTTGCCGGATTGGCTCGACACCACGATCTTGTCAATGCCTGGAATGTACAGGGAGCCCTGAGGATGCTCCAAGCCAGTGATCGTGTGAATCCGCTTCCAGTTGGAGATGAGCTCCACCGTGTTGTTCCCGAGTGCCGAGACGATCAAGACTCCGCGTTTGGTATCCAAACCATAGTGGTCCATGCGGCCGTACACGCCCGGCAGAGCGATGCGCGTCCTCAGGTAAACGGGCGCCAACTTGCCCGCGTCTGAAGAACCGGCACGCGACACTGACCGTTGAGCCAATGCCCGCCCGACAAGCAGTGTCGCCAAAAGAGCGATTCCGACCAGGCTGGCTCGCTTCATTTCCCTCTCCCTCAATAGCAAACGCCGCTCAGAGTAAGAAAAGAATTACCTACCGACGACAAGGACACGGAACGCCGTGGCCAGCTCCTGCTGGAGTTCCGGCCCGATGATGGGCTTCGTCAAGTGTCATCGGGAAATTGTCCTCACAGGTAACCCCTACGACAGAATCTCGGAAGGTTACTTTTCCCGGCCTGGCGCGCGGATCTCTTACATGCCAAAGATAAGAATCCGAAAGGTTCCGGGTAAAATGCTGCCCCGGGGGCGCGGATTTTCCGCGGTCGGCGGAGGCGCAGGCCCGAAGTCGGCTAACGGCAAAAATATCTTGTGCGTTTTCAAATCCAGGGCCATGGTCCTCGCCCCGGGCTCGGTCTTCACGGTTTCGAGCACGCTGTACTTGTCCGGAGATTCTTGACGAATGACGGTTACGGTCCCCTCACCGTTGGAGCTAAATACGAGGCCCGTCTCCGGATCGAACTCAGCCTGATCCCTCCCTTCGCCGATTGGCACCGTAGTGATCAGGCGCCCATCATTCGCATCCAGAATTGCCATAAGGCGATTGGCGCACCCAATGAACAGCCGTCTGTTCTTCTGGTCGATGGCCATGGTCCCAGGACGCTGGCAGGCCCCCAGCGGCCAGCGTTGCTCTGCCGTCATCTTCTGGGAATCGATCTGTAAGACAACGTTTTTGTCCACCAGGTTGACAAAAACATGGCCCTTCGCATCCGACGCCGCAAGTTCCCGCGTTCCGCCCAGGTCGATCGTACCCACCACCGTGCCTTCCCTAGCGTCAATCGCAGTCGCGTTACTGCTTCCGCCATTGAAAGTGAAGATACGCTTGGTCGGCTGATCATAGACGATCGGACCCGGGTTCGCGCCAGTCACTTTCACGTCCCCGATAGTTTCGAGCGTCTTCGGATTAAAGATCGTCACAGAGTTAGCCCCGCCGTTGCTGATAAAGCCGCGGCCCAGTTCCGGAACAATCGCGATCGCATGAGCACCGGACGTTTTGTCGATCTTTCCTACCAGCTTTCCCGAATCGACATCCATTACTTCCACCTGTGAGCCATGCGCAACATACAGTCGCCGGCCAGCAGTGTCCACGGTGGGATGATCCCATCCGTCATCGCCGGGAACAGAAACCTTTTGCAGCAGATGATAGCCGCCAGCGGCCCAAGCTGCTGTAGCGATAGCACCCACGATCAATACGAACAAAGTGGAAAAAGTTTTCACAGTTTCTCCTCCTTCGCCCAGGCTGCACGGACACACCTGTATTTCCAATCCTGCCAGTGCGAGCGGCTAGGCAAACTAATTCTTACTGGCCAAAGACAAGAACCCGAAAGGTGTCGGGTACGTACCTGATGTCGTTGCCCCCTCTACCCATCTCAGCAGTCGCTTGGTCGGCAAACGGCACCAATATGCTGTGCGTTTTCTCATCCAGGGCCACGGCCCTCGCTCCGGCCCCAATCTTCACGGTTTCCAGCACGCTGTACTTGTCCGCGGATTCCTGGCGGATGACGGTGACGGCTCCTTCAGCGTTGGTCCCGTCACCGTTGGAACTAAATACGAGGCGGGCTTGCGGATCGAAGGCCACGGTCGCAGCTCTTCCCAGGCCGGTTGGCACCTTGGTAATCACACGCCCGCTATTCGCATCCAGGACCGCCATCATGCGATTCTCGCAGCCGACGAATAGCCTCGCGTTTTTCTGGTCAAGTGCCATGGACGTGGGGCGCTCGCAGGTCCCCGCCTTCCAGGGTTCACCGGCCGCTGCCAGCTTCCGGGCGTCGATCGGCAAGATAGCCTCTTTCTCCCAGAGGGTGACAAGAAGACGGCCCTTCCCATCCAACACTGCAAATTCGGGTCTTGCATCCAGTTCGATCGTACCGGACACCGTGCCCTCCTGAGCGTCAACGGCGGTGATGCTGTAGCCGCGCCTATTCAAAGTGAAGACACGCTTCGTCATAGGATCATAGACGATCTGAGTCGGGGCCGGACCTACTTTCACCTCCCCGATGGTTTCCAGCGTCTTCAGATCGAAGATCGTCGACGAGGCGCCCTGGCCGTTGGAGGTAAAGCCGCGCCCCAGATCCGAAGCTACCGCAACCGCCCGGACACCACGCGTTTTGTCGACTTTTCCCACCACTTTTCCGGAACCCATGTCTATGACGTCGACCTGGGTGTTATGCGACACGTACAGCCGCCGGCCAGCGCTGTCCATGGTGCTAAGAACACCAACTACTCCCACGCCGCCTACGGGAATTGTTTGTGATAAATGGTAGCCTCCACTCGGCGAGGCTGCTGTTACGAACGCAAAATTGTCGAAATAGATGGCGCTGTCCGACTTCGTCCACAGGCCCACTTTGCCTGCCTCCGTGAACGTCTTGTCATCCACATCGAAGATCTTGTCGCCGTTGATGTAAACGCTGAAAAGAGAGCCCTGGAACGTGACCCGCAAGGTGCTCCAAACCCCAGTGGGAATTCTGTGGGGGATTCCATAGGTGTTATTAGGTTGGCCCACGGGCGGCAGCGGAATGCGCTCGCTTTTCTCGACCTTGTAAAGCACGACGTTGTCTTCCAACGCGTTGGCCCTGGCGATGTAATAGGTGTCCGGATTCTGGTAGCGCCATACCACCCCGGCGCCCTGGTCAATCTTCCCGGAAATCGGCTTGAAAGAAACACTCACCTCTCCATCCTTCAGGTTGGAGTTGTCGTAGATTAATAGTGGAAACCGGTTGTCGTCCGGAGATTGTGAAGTCTGCCCGACAACATAGCCCTTCTTGCTAGGTGCGCTGCGGTCTGCGACGACCTCCCATTTGGGCGCGCCGCCCGGATGAGTCATGTTCACTGACCACCCTTGCGGCACCGCGCCAGGCGTATCCGAACCAAAGTTGATCGTCGCCGCATGCAACACAGAACCGGCGAACAAGAGAATCGGAAGTAGCCGTCTCATAGGTCCTCCTTGCTGGGGCATCGGGGAGGCAGGAGATCGCCCGGCCGATCGTCTCCCCAGTTGCCGTTGAGAGTAATAATCGAATCTGAAGATCCCCTGAAGGAAATTCGTGTGAGGGCGCAACTCGCCCAGGTCGAAGAAGCGAGTCTAGATCTATCCCTCATTTTGCGTCATACACCAGGATCTCCGCGCTCTGCTCGCCCTGCCGACGTGCGGAGACAAAGAGTTTTCCCCACTCGGGCACGAAAAAGCCAGTCCATGCGCCCGGCCGGTTGGGTAGCTGGCAATCTTGCTGTAGTGATCGGGGTCTTTCTGCTGGAAGACAT
>WNGH01003731.1_pt1 | contig 14592 bp, 12 predicted proteins | sample 5400631 | NCBI WGS metagenome assembly WNGH01 (sample SAMN13153373, study PRJNA577476) | soil metagenome | isolation source: 115 cm soil or saprolite under Garry oak tree replicate 1 | place: USA:California | collected 2016-06-15
GGGCGTGAATCCTTTCCTTACCATTTCCGCGCTCGCTGAACGGATCGCAGACCATATCATCGCAACAACTCCGTAGTAGCGCCTTCGGCCTAACTGAATTTCACCTAGCGCGCCTCACTGTACCTGCGTACAGGTGGCTGAAAATCTCCAGGGCGTTATAATCCGAAATGACCTTGTGACTAACTTTTCCTCCAAGCAAGAAGAGCCAGGAACGGACGAAGTGACCGGCGCTGCAGCCATTCCTCGCGGCCTGCGATTCATCGCCGCCTTTAAGCTTTTCAAGGGCCTGGTTCTGCTCGCTGCCGGCGTCGGCGCGGTCAAGCTATTGCACAAGGACTTGGCTTTCGAGTTCGAACGCTGGGCAGACATCTTCCGCGTCGATCCCAACAATCACTACATCCACCACCTGCTGGAGAGGTTGTCGATCCTTGACGATCGGAAGCTCAGGGAACTCAGCGTGGGCACCTTTTTTTACTCGGCACTTCTGCTCACCGAGGGCACCGGACTATTACTGGGCAAGCGTTGGGCTGAGTTCTTCACGATTATCGCCACCTCTTCTTTTATTCCGCTGGAAGTTTATGAACTCACCAAACGAGTCAGTTGGGCGAGACTCGTCGTGCTGCTGCTGAATATCGTCGTGGTCGCTTATTTGATGATTGAGCTTCGCCGGAACCGTAAGAACAGCTGAGACGCAGTGGAGCAGCACCGTTGTCGAAAAGTAGAAGCAGCACCCCTTAAACTGGATGCCGAGGGAGACGTGGGATTATCGGAAGGTGGAAATCGGCCGGTGAAGTTTCCAACTCAGGCTCATCCCGCCCCGGACGAAGGCACTCGCGCGCTCACGACGGGAACCATCCACACCGCATAGCCGCGCGGGTCGCGAATGTTTTCGATCATCTGATTGAAATATGCTATCGCCGACTCGCGCGTGATGGGCGTCAGTTGAGCGATGGAGTCGGCATACCCGTCGCGCCACGCCTCGATGATCGCTGCAAACGTCTCTCGCGGCACCCGCAGTGTATCGACCACAACGAAGTCCACCTTGATTTCTTCGAGGCTCATCGCGGCGAGAATCCCGAGCGTATTGCGCCCGATAAATAGATCCGTCCCGGTACCCGCGGCGAAGCTCGGCGCGACCGTGTGCCAAAAATCCCGCGGATCGAGCGCGCCGCGCTGAAAGTGCAGCATCCCGTAATCCTCTGGAATGAGGTGCAGGTAGCCCCCGCGGCGCGTAACCCGCGCCAGTTCGGCGATCACGCGATCGGCGTGCGGGATCGAGTGCAGGACGTGCCGGCAAACCGTGAGATCGAAACTCCGGTCGGGGGCATTCAGCTCGAACACGCTCTGGTGGTCGAAAGACAGCCGGGGAGCAAGGTTTGCATAGCGCGATCGCGCCAAGTCCAGGTGGTGGTCGATGATGTCCACTCCGAGCACGAGGGATCGTGGAAAAAGATCGGCCAGTCGCGACGCTATCTCGCCCGTGCCGCAGCCGGCATCGAGTATGCGGGCCTCGGATGGGAGCGCATAGCGGCGAAATAACTCAACTTCCTGCGGCCAAATGGCGCGCGCTTGCGCATCGAGGTTGCGCACCATGGACTCATCGGCCATCTGTTTCGCCTGCGGATTGAGATCGGTCAACTCTTTCTCCCAATGTTAATACGGCGGTGACGTCCGATTTGATGGCCGTTCGTCGTGACGACTCCGCTGAAAGGCAGCCCCCGAGCGCAATCACACATTTGACTGGTCATCTTTGTCACACTTACAACTCATGCGCTCCCCAAGGCCATCCACCGCCTGGAAGCCCCAAGGCTGCGTAGAGATCTCTCATTCCCGACCCAACGACCCCCACACCCATTGCGCTCACAATGACGCGCACCCATTCGGGGATCGTAGCGGGCTCAATAGTCAGACCGGTTGGGCTTCCCCACCAGGAGTTGAGTGTAGGAGCGAGACTGGCCAACATTGCTCCATACATGATTCCCATAACAGCGTGCGTCACGCGCTCTCCTGCGTACACGTCTCCAAGGTCCCTTCGAACGGCGATCTCCACGACAAAATCCCAGAGTGTCAGAATAATTTCCGCGGCGATAACTGCGAGGAGGACGATTGTCCAGGCACCCTTCCAAGCTAACCACGGTAGAGTGCAGAACAGAACCCCGTACAAGAAATCCCGAGCGGCGTGGAGGGCCAACTCTGGCGCGGCTCGTCGACCGCGTGCTGGAAGCCGAGCCTTCCATTCGTGGTAGAAGAGCGTGTCGAACGCTCCGATGAGTCCCTGGTATCCCAAGAGATAGAGTGCGGTTTTCATGTTGTCAAGTTCTTCCGTCCCAATTGCTCCTGCAAGGCAAAGGAGCTCGCTGGTGGAGCGTCCACAGACCGAGTACCCCAGTTCTTTCGATAGCAAGCCAAATACCCCTATCGTCTGGTGTGCTCATTCGAAAAGGCGCCTCTCTGCCGCTCGCGCCCGAATAAGAGTGCTACAATGCGCGAAACCGTCAAGGAGAAAGAAATGATATCTAAACGAGTGATTTCAGCCGGGCTCCGATTTACGCTGGCACTGGTTGCATTACTTTCTGCGACGCCTGCAGCTCATGCACAAGTAAAATGGGTGAGGCTCGCGCCGTTTCCCGAGCCGGCCGAGGAGATTTTGGGCGCGGCGGCGGGAGGCAAGATGTACGTGTTCGCTGGCCTCGCGCCTATCTGGAAACCCATCGGCATGGTCTATGAATATGATCCGGCCGGCAATCAGTGGACGAAGAAGAAGCCCATGGCGCTGCCTTCGCACCACGTAGCGTTCACCGAATATCGCGGAAAGATTTACGCGTTTGGCGGCTTCGTGTTCCCGCAAGCGGGCCCGCCGGCTTGGGTTCCAATCAATAATGCGTGGGAATATGACCCCGCGGCCGACGCCTGGAAAGCTCTTGCGCCGTTACCCACCAAACGCGGATCGGCCGTGGCAACCGCGGTGGGGGACAAAATCTACGTAATCGGCGGCGCCGCGACTCTCCCAGGTTCGGAGGCAACAGCGTTGATGCCCACAGTCCCGCAAGCGGTGTTGGGGATTGTTGAAGAGTACGATCCCGCGACCAACACGTGGCGCGCACGGAGTCCGATGCCGACGCCGCGCAACCACGCTGCGATCGGAGCGGTGAACGGGAAGATTTACGTGATCGGCGGGCGTGTTGGCGCTGCATTCATTGGTGTCGCATCGGACATCTCGGTTGTCGAGGAGTACGATCCGGCTGTGGACAAATGGAGCGCGCCCCGCGCAAGGATGCCCACGACCCGAAGCGCTCTGGGAGCGGCGACATATAATGGACGGATCTACGTTGCGGGCGGTGAATTTCAAGACCCACACATGATGGCAACTTTCCGCTCCGTCGAAGCGTACGACCCGGCAACCAATTCGTGGTCGATCATGCCGTCGATGCCTGTTAGCAGGCACGGACTCGCGGCGGGCGTCATCGGGAATCGATTTCTTCTGGTGGGTGGCGACGTACAGTCGTCCGGCACCGAAATCCATGCCTCGACCAGTGAGGTCGACGCTCTCGAGTTGCCGGGGATGGACAAGTAGTCCCCCCGGTGCCGGCTCAATAGGCTTGTGTGGCAATGGCGATCTTTGTAGGGCGCGGCTTCATCCGCGCCGTAAGCACCTTCAAAATCAAGCGGCTTTACAGGTTGCGGAAAAAGTCTCGCGTTTTGTGGGTCGTGCCTTCAGGCACGACATAAAGTCCGCGTTTCCTTCAGGGGTTTTAACCCCTGAAGGTCCGAAAGGCCATTTTTCCGCCTCCCGTTTAGCCACTGAAGTGTTGGAAACTTGCCTGCCAGACCGAACCTCAACGGAAGTGAACTTCGATCCGCAATCCTGCCACAGCATGGCGATTTAGCTACGCGTGGTTGACCCACCCGCTGGCATCGAGTAGGCTCTTGAGAGTAGTTCCTCTTGGAATTCGGAGGTGTGGACTCCCTCGGTTGGCTGCAAAAAGAATGTAGCCGGCCGAATCTTCCATGCGACGCACTGTACAAATTGCCGGCGGAGTTGAATCCCTGTTCGGCACACTCGACGAGAACGTCAAACTGCTGGAATCCGCGCTGCGCGTGACCACTCAATTGGAGGATGGCCATCTGGCCATAGAAGGTGAAGCCGCCCAGGTTGACCGGGCCGTCCGAATCCTCGACGAATACAATCAGCTCATACGCGAGGGCCGTCGTATGAATCATGGCGACGTGAAGGCCATGATCCGCGTCGCTACGGAAGACCCGAAAACTTCGCTGCGGCAGGTTCTGGAGCCGGGCGCCCCGGCGCGCGCGCGCGTCTTCGGCAAAAAAACAGTTACCCCGAAGAGTTCAAACCAGCGGTTGTACATGGAAGCGATTGAGAAACACGATATGACCTTTGCCGTAGGCCCGGGCGGCTCCGGGAAGACCTATCTAGCCGTGGCCATGGCAGTTTCCGCGTTGCTCACCAAACAAGTCGACCGCATCATCCTTGCGCGTCCCGCGGTCGAGGCGGGAGAGCGCCTCGGATTTCTCCCCGGCACGTTGCAGCAGAAAATCGATCCGTACATGCGGCCGCTCTATGACGCGCTCTATGACATGCTCGATGTCGACAAGCTGGAGCGTTTTCTTGAGAAGGGAATCGTCGAGGTCGCGCCGCTCGCGTTCATGCGCGGCCGCACGCTCAACGATTCCTTCGTCATTCTTGACGAAGCGCAAAACACGACCAGCGAGCAGATGAAGATGTTTCTTACTCGCCTCGGCTTCAACTCCAAGGCCGTGATTACCGGGGACGTCACGCAGATTGACTTGCCCGCCGGCCGTCGTTCCGGCTTGGTCGAGGCGCTCGAAGTTGTCGGGCGGATCGAAGGGATCGCGTTCATGAATTTTAATGAACGCGACGTCGTGCGGCACACCCTCGTCCAGCAGATCATCAAAGCGTACGATGAGTTTGGAGGGGGCGAAACCCGGCGTACGTCGTCACCAGGGAACGCCAGGGTTGAGCCCGCGAAGTAGCCATTCCGCTCGTCCATGATCGTCAATCGCCAGCGCCGTGTTCAGGTTTCGGTCAAACCCCTGGAGGATTTTTTCGACCGCGTCAGGCGGGAACTGCGCTTCCCGCGCGAAGCAGTGACCGTCCAGTTGATCAGCGATGCCGCCATGGCCCGCTTGAACCAAACATTCCGCCATAAGTTGGGCCCTACCGATGTGCTTTCATTTCCCGCAAATGGCGCGACGCCGAAACGAAGCGCGCCCTATGCCGGAGACATCGCGATTTCTCCCGAAACCGCGCGGCGCAACGCCCGCCGGTTCTCGCGCCCCTTCCCCGTCGAATTGCGCATCCTGATCCTTCACGGCATGCTTCATCTGGCGGGTTTCGATCACGAAACCGACCACGGCGAAATGGCACGTCTGGAGCGGCGTCTCCGCCGGCGATTGGGAGTCGTCTGAAGGCCATGAACTTCCTCTATGCGTTAGCCGTTGCGGCGCTCGGTGTAGGGTTGGTGGTGTTCTCCCACATCGACCGTATCTATCGTGAGCTTGGCCGCGTGACCACGGGCCAAGTGCACACGCATCTCGAAATCTTCGAAGCCGAGATCGAGCCTCACTTCCATCTGGATCGCGCCCGCGCTGCCACCGGATTCCGGCTGCTGGCCAATCTTTGGCTGGTGATCGTCACGGCGGAGACCGCTCGCGGCGTCATCGTCTTCGTTCCCGGCACGTGGGACGCATTGGCGCAGGCGCTGATCTACGTGCTCGTGGAAGTCCTGCTGCTCTCGCAGTTCATTCCTGATTTCCTGCTGGTGCGCACAACGGGGCGCTGGCTTCTCCCATTGGCCCTTGTGATTCGCGCATTCCTTTGGATCGTTTGGCCGTTTCGCGTCGTCCTCGAGCTGGCCGTCTCACTCGCGCGTATTTCCGACGACCATCCTTCCGATGGTTCGACCGCGCAACAAGAGGGAATCGAAGCCCTGGTCGACGCCGCCGAACAGGAGGGCATCCTCGAGCGGTCGGAGGCCCAGATGATCGAACAGGTGGTCGAGTTCAGCGATAAGCGCGTCCTGGAATTCATGACGCCGCGGCCGGACGTTGTCGCCATCCACGCCAATTCAACGGTCGAACAACTTCGCGAGCTTTTGATCGAGTCCAAATTGTCCCGTGTTCCCGTGTACGAACAATCCGTCGATGACGTGATCGGTGTAGCTCTCGCGCGCGATTTGCTGCAGGTTCCCGAAGGCGAAGCCCGGCGCCGGCCTGTGCGCGAACTCGCCCGGCCTGCTATGTTTGTGCCCGAGACCAAGCGGGGTTCGGATTTGCTCCAGGAGATGCAACGTCGGAATCAGCAGATGGCCATCGTCGTGGACGAGCATGGCTCTGTCGCGGGCATTGTCACCGTCGAGGATCTGGTGGAAGAAATCATCGGCGAAATCGGAGAAGATGACCGCGTGCCCGCCCCCGATGCGGTTCGCGAACCCGACGGAAGCCTGGTCCTTCGCGGCAGTGTTTCGCTCGAAAAAGTTCAGGAACTGTTCGGCGTGGAATGGAATGTTACCGGCGAGGAATCCGCTACAACCATCGCCGGCCTGCTCAATCACATCGCCGGCCACGTTCCTTCGCCGGGGGAACACTTGGACTACGGCGGCCTGCGCTTTGAAATCCTGGAAGCCAACCAGAGGAAAGTCCTGCGTCTGCGCGCCCGCCGCATCCCCGCGGCAGTTTCGGCGGATTGATACCGCGATGCGCTCCGTGTTCTCTTTGCAGAAGCCTATTCTTCATTCCAAACCACGGTCCCAACTGCGCGGCGGTGTACGAAGTCCTTTTGTAGCACAGGCTTCAGCCTGTGTGGTTTTGGTTTTTCAGCCGTTCGGAACGGCACACAGGCTGAAGGCTGTTCTACGTGACCCCGCCGAGCGCGCCCGTGCGTAGTCGCAATAAAAACGCATGGCATCGCAGTATTTACAATTCGTTATTTATAGCTAATTAATTTAGCAATCAGGAATGCTGCAGCAGCCGCGAGGCCCCCGGTCACGACGGTTTGCAAGCCGCCCTTAATCGGATTGATTCCGGTAAAACGTCCCTTCACCCAACCGAAGACGGCGAGCGCAAGCAGTGTGACTCCGACCGACCACCAAAGTCCCGTTTGCACGTTGGAGAGAAGCATGTACGGCGCCAGCGGGATCAACCCACCGACGACGTAGGACATTGCGATGGTCAACGCGCTGATGCGCGCTCTTTTCGGCTGCGGTTCCTCAAGCCCCAGCTCGAACCGCATCATGAAGTCCACCCAGCTGTTTTGGTTGCTAGTGATCGCGGTCACCACGGGAGCCATTTCCGTTTCGGTCAGACCGTAGTCGCGAAACACTTTGGCCACTTCTTCGACTTCAACGTCACGCAATTCCACGGTTTCGCGAACCTCGCGTTCGCGTTCGGACGCATAGTGTTCCAAATCCGTCCTGGCAGCGAGGTACCCGCCTAGGCCCATGGCAATCGACCCTGCGGCAATTTCAGCAAAGCCCGCAGTGACGACGAGCGCGGACGCATGAGGATTCGTAGCCACAGCGCCCGTTATTCCCGCTGCAAGAGCGAACGGCACGGTCAGTCCGTCTGACATTCCGATGACGACATCGCGAACAGATTCAGGCGCGGTAAAGTGTGCTTCGACGTGCGGCGTTGCGGGCATCAGCGTTTCTCCGAAAGCGAAAGTTTTAACCCGGCGGCGAAGTGTCCTGGAATCCGTCCGAGGTTTCGAAAGTGTAGCATGTCCGGCGACAGCGTCAGAGGCATCTCGGCGACATGTGGTGGGCTTGCTCAGTAGGGCAGACACATTTGTCTGTCCGGTTCAATATCCCCCGGCACCCGCGGACAGGCAAAAGTGCCTGTCCTACTAAAACCCCACGATTCCTGGAATGACAGGTTATGATGATTGGTCAAGTTTCGTGACGGAAGAGCACTGTCACCACGATCCGTATTGGTGAACTAGAAAACCATTTCTTATGGCTCAAGAATTCAGGTCCGGGTTTGTGGCCGTCGTCGGCCGGCCGAATGCCGGGAAATCCACGCTCGTAAATAGCCTCGTAGGCCAGAAAGTCGCCATCGTAACTTCGCGGCCCCAGACCACGCGCAACCGGATACAAGGCATCGTGAATCGTCCGAACGCGCAAGTCGTGCTGATCGATACGCCCGGTCTGCACCGGCCGGACTCCGCTCTTGGCCGCCAAATGATGGGAGAGGTCAACGCCGCTCTCGATGCCGTCGATGTGCTCGCCTTGATTCTGGATGTGAGTGAAGACGTCGGCAAAGGAGATCGACATGCGATCGAGCGCGCATCTCGTTTCGAAGGAACGCGAATTCTGCTTCTGAACAAGGTGGACCGCATCCCGAAAGACACTTTGCTTCCCATAATCGAAAGCGTGGGGAAATTGGCCGATTTTGTCGAAATAATTCCAATTTCCGCGCTGACCGGGGATGGCGTCGATCGCGTTCTTGAAAAATTCATCGCGTATCTGCCTACCGGTGAGCCACATTTTCCGCCCGACCAATATACGGACCAACCGGAACGATTCCTCGCGGCAGAGTTGATCCGGGAGAAGGCTATGGCGGGGACGTTCCACGAAGTTCCGCATGCCGTCGCGGTTCTTGTGGATTCGTTTGAGGAAACGGACCGGCTGATCCGCATCCGCGCCACGATTTACGTCGAGCGCGAAGGGCAGAAGGGAATCCTCATCGGCCGCGCGGGCGCATCCCTGAAGAAGATCGGGACGGCGGCGCGCAAGGAACTCGAGGAGATTCTCGGCACGAAGATTTTTCTGGAGTTGTTCGTGAAAGTCCTGCGGGATTGGCACGACAATCCGCAATTGGTGCGCCAGCTCGACTGGCACTTGCAGTTGGAGCGCTTGGGAGTAGCCGGGGAGTAGCTTTTATCTCGCGCGTAAGGCATACCAACGAGCACGAACGCAACTGAAAGAGAGGCCCTCGCGCCGTATTGCAGCGCCGGCTCTGTTGCAATAACTTGAAGTGCGAGGAAAAGCCGGCGAGACGCCGGCGCTGCTTGAGAACCGAGGAGGCACTCATTCCGTGCCGTTGCTGCTAGTGAAGCGGGTGGACGGTATCCAAATCCAGGTTCAGCTCCAAGACATTGACGCGAGGCTCGCCGAGGAAGCCAAGCTGGCGTCCTTCGGTGTGTTTCCCGACAAGAGCGCGGACGTCGTTTTCCACCATGCTGCGCTCCCGGGCCACTCGAGGGATTTGAAACTCCGCTGCTTCCGGTGAAATGTGCGGATCCAGACCCGAGGCGGACGTCGTGACCAGATCCATGGGGACCTGCGCATTCGGGTTCTCGGCCTGGAGCTTTTGCACGTCGCCATTCACACGGTCGATCAACATTTTGTTCGTCGGTCCCAGGTTTGACCCGCCGGAATTGCCCGCATCGTAACCATTTCCCGCGGCGGAAGGCCGCGAACGAAAATATCCAGGCGAAGAAAACGGCTGCCCGATCAACCGTGAACCGACGATTTTTCCATTCAGCGTAATCAATTCGCCGTTCGCCTGCTTGGGAAAAATCAGTTGCGCGAGGCCGGTCACAACGAAGGGGTAGACGACGCCCAACAGGATCGTCGTCACGAGAGTCATTAAGATGGCAATCTTCAGATTCTTTATCATCTTGTTTCCTCAGGCCCAGCGCAGGCTTGTAATAATCACGTCAATCAGCTTGATGCCGATGAAGGGCGCAATGATTCCCCCCACGCCATAGACCAGTAAATTCCAGCGCAGCAGCGCCGATGCGCCCATCGGGCGATACTGCACACCGCGCAGTGCCAGCGGGACAAGAGCCACGATAATCAACGCGTTGAAAATCACCGCGGACAAGATCGCCGATTCCGGCGTCTTGAGCTGCATGATATTCAGCGCTTGCAGCACCGGAAACGCGCCGGCAAACATCGCCGGAATGATTGCGAAATATTTCGCCACGTCGTTCGCCACGGAAAATGTGGTCAGCGCGCCCCGCGTGATGAGCATCTGCTTGCCAATCTCGACCACTTCGATCAGTTTGGTGGGGTTGGAGTCCAGGTCCACCATGTTGCCCGCTTCTTTGGCAGCCTGCGTTCCCGCGTTCATCGCGAGTCCCACGTCGGCTTGCGCCAGTGCGGGTGCGTCGTTGGTTCCATCTCCGGTCATCGCGACCAGCTTGCCCTTGGCTTGTTCCTTGCGGATCAGCGCGAGCTTGTCCTCAGGCTTCGCCTCCGCGAGGAAGTCATCGACGCCCGCCTCCTGCGCGATGGCCGCCGCGGTCAGTTTGTTATCGCCGGTAATCATAACGGTGCGAATTCCCATCGCGCGCAAATGATCGAAGCGCTCCTTCATCCCGCCCTTAACGATGTCCTTCAGCCGCACCGTCCCCAGGATGCGTTGATTGGCCGACACCAGAAGCGGCGTCGCGCCGGAGTTGGCGACGAGTTGCACGGCCTCATCGACTTCCGCGGGAACCAGGCCGCCTCTTTCGATCACATATTTCTTGATCGAGTCAGGGGCGCCCTTGCGGATCACACGGCTGTCGAAATCCACGCCTGACATGCGCGTATTCGCCGAAAAGGGAATGAAGGTAGCCTCGAGCGAGGACAGCGGGCGTCCGCGCAGGCCGTATTTTTCCTTGACCAGCACAACGATGGAGCGGCCCTCGGGAGTTTCGTCGGCGAGCGATGCCAGTTGCGCCGCGTCGGCCAACTCTGCGTCGGCGATGCCTGGCGCGGCAATCAGTTCCGTCGCCTGGCGGTTGCCGAGCGTGATCGTTCCGGTCTTGTCCAGAAGCAACGTATCCACGTCGCCCGCGGCTTCCACGGCGCGGCCGGACATGGCCATCACGTTTCGTTGAATGACGCGATCGATTCCCGCGATGCCGATCGCTGGCAGCAGCCCGCCGATCGTCGTGGGGATCAGGCAAACCAGCAAAGACCACAACACGAACGGGCTTTGCGGCGCTCCGGAGTAGATAGCCATCGGCTGCAGCGCGGCCACGGCAAGCAGAAAGATAATTGTGAGGCCGGAGAGTAGAATGTTGAGCGCGATTTCGTTGGGTGTTTTCTGACGCGAGGCTCCTTCAACCATCTTGATCATGCGGTCGAGAAATGTTTCGCCGGGATTTGAGGTGATGCGCACCTTGATTTCGTCGGAGAGCACGCGCGTACCCCCGGTCACCGCCGAGCGGTCCCCGCCGGATTCACGAATCACGGGAGCGGATTCGCCGGTGATGGCGGATTCGTCCACCGAAGCCACGCCTTCGATGACTTCGCCGTCTCCGGGAATGAATTCCCCCGCGGAAACCACAACCACATCACCGGCGCGGAGTTTCGATCCCGACATTTCCACGGTGCAGCCATCGGCCTTCAGCTTTCGGGCGACTGTTTCAGTGCGCGCTTTGCGCAGCGTATCGGCCTGCGCCTTGCCGCGCCCTTCGGCCATGGCTTCCGCGAAATTGGCAAATAGGACTGTGAACCAGAGCCAGATCGTGATCTGAAACTCGAAGGCAAACGCGTGCGTGTGATTCATCGTGTTGCGCACCAGTTGAATGGTGAGCAGCGCCGCGCCGATTTCCACCACGAACATCACGGGATTCTTCATGAGCGTGCGCGGATTCAGCTTGGCAAACGAATCCCACAACGCGCGGCTGGCAATTTCCGCGTCCCAGATCGACTTGCCTTTTTTTGTTTGGGCTGTCATTTCTCCAGCTTTCCTCAGAAAGTCTTGCCCGCGTTCATCAGCAGGTGCTCGAGAATCGGTCCCAGGCTGAGCGCGGGGAAAAACGTCAATGCGCCTACGATCAGAATCACGGAGATGAGCAGGCCGGTAAACAACGGCGTGGTCACCGGAAACGTGCCCAAGGATTGCGGCACGTACTTCTTTTTAGCCAGGCTGCCCGCAATCGCCAGGACCGGAATGACCATGAAAAACCGGCCGAACAACATGGTTGCGCCGAGCGTCGAGTTGTACCAGAGGGTGTTGGCGTTGAGCCCGGCAAACGCCGAGCCGTTATTGGCGCCGGCTTCGGCGTAGGCGTAGAAAATTTCAGACAGGCCATGCGGCCCGGAATTCGCGAGGCTCGACAAACCGAATTTCGGCGCGACCACCGATATGCCCGTAAACACCAGCACAAACAGCGGGTAAATCAGCACCGTAAGCATCGCCATCTTCACATCGAAGGCCTCGATCTTCTTGCCCAAATATTCCGGCGTGCGGCCCACCATCAGCCCCGCAATAAACACGGAAAGGATAATGAAGACGATCATTCCGTAGAGGCCGGAACCGACACCGCCGAATACAACTTCGCCAATCAAGATGTTGATGAGCGGAATCATTCCGCCCAACGGCGTGTAGGAATCGTGCATCGAGTTCACCGCGCCGCAGCTCGTATCGGTTGTCACCACGGCCCAAAGAGCGGAGTTCGCGATGCCAAAGCGAACTTCCTTGCCCTCCATGTTGCCGGCAGCCTGGACATGGTTCCCTTGGCCCGGCAGTAAGGGGTTTCCGCGAGCCTCCGCCGAATACGCCGCCGTGACGCCGGCCAGGAACAGGATGGCCATCGCACACCACACGGCCCAGCCGTGGCGCTGCGATCCCGTCATTTGTCCCAGCGTGTACGTCAGGCCGGATCCGATGGCAAAGATCAGAATGAGCTCGAAGAAGTTCGTGAGCGGATTCGGATTTTCAAATGGATGAGCACTGTTGGCATTGAAGAATCCGCCCCCATTGGTGCCCAGCTCTTTGATCACTTCCTGTGATGCCGTGGGGCCCTGCGCGATGGTTTGTTCCTTAATGACCTGCGTAGTCCCTTTGCCGTCACTGCCGGTGGTCTGCACCGTCTGAGGATCGACAAGTTGCGCCGTCGTGTAAGGCTTGAAGTTTTGCACCACGCCCTGCGAAACAAGGAACAGCGCCCCCACGATGCACGCCGGTAGCAGCACCCACAGCGCCGCGCGCGTCATATCCACCCAGAAGTTTCCGATAGTGTTCTTCTCGCGCCGCGCAATTCCGCGCACGATCGCAATCGCCAGAGCGATGCCCACCGCGGCGGAAATAAAGTTGTGATAGGCGAGGCCGGCCATCTGCGTCAGGTACGACATCGTCGTTTCAGGCACGTACGCCTGCCAGTTTGTATTCGTTGTGAACGAGGCTGCGCTGTTGAACGCCAGGTCGGGCGCCACTGCCGCGAGTTTCTGCGGATTCAGCGGCAAGTGGTTCTGAATCCGCTCGATCAGATACGTCAGCGCCAGGGTGACACCGCTGAAGATCAGCATCGCGCCGGCGTATTCGCTCCAGGGCATTTCCGTCGTATCGTCCACTCCCGTCAGCCGGTAGAGAAGCTTCTCCACGGGGCAGAGAAGAAAATCAAGAAACGTCTTCTCGCGATTGAAAACTCGCGTCATGAACGCGCCCAGCGGTTTCGTGAGCGCCAACACCGCCAGCAGGAACAATATGATTTGGAACCATCCGTTGTTAGTCATGGTCAGAACTTTTCCGGACGCAGCATCGCGTACACGAGATATATAAGCAGACCCGCGCAAACGGACAGCGAAACAATGGTGTCCAACATTTGTCCTACCTCAATCCGTCACAAAACTTGACATAAATCACCGACGCCACAAAAAAGACCACGCTTGCTATACAAAACATTATGTCCAGCATTGCCTTGCAAGCTCCCTCCGCTGCGTTTGATCAACCAATTGCATCGAACCGTTTTCGCGTTCCTGCCAGGTCCGACGGCGCGCCGTTTTCACCATGTGGAGAAACTCTTCAGAGACCTATTCGCGGCTCCATCCGCTGAATCTCGTCGATGTTGCCTGTCTTGCGGGCCGCCCATCCGTGCCTGCCCGGAAACCACGGACAAGCCGGCGTTCGCGCTGCGAGAAACTGGTGCGGGCTCTACTTTTACGCTCAACGCTTCAGGTAAAACGTGGAGCTCCCCAGAAATAGGGTGAGTCACGACGATGACCGTGGGTCTGTTTTTCAGCGAGAACTTGATCGCTCTATCCCCCGTGCCTGGTTTTGTCGACCGACACCCCTCTTTCCAGAATTGAACCAGCACGTACAAAAGAAAAACGACGCCCAAGGCATTCAGTCCGGTAAATATCAGGATGGCCACTGAACCCCCTTCACGCGGCGGCGCGGCGGCAGATGATTTTGCAGCGGCTTCTGCGTTCCATGGAGGCATCATGCGTCTTTCCAGAATAGAAAGTCGTGCAAGTGTCGTAAGGATTCCGTAAGCGGGTAAATGCCTTGCTTTCTGTTGAGTTCCCTTGCTCCCAGATCAGTACACCCCTACAATCATCACTTCGTCCATATGCCTTCTCGACTTCAGCGGTCCAACCCTTGGCGTCTCGCGGCAATGCTCTTTATGGCGCTGCTGGCCGCTTCCAGCGCCCTCGCGCAGGAGCGCGCCGATTGCCGCGCGTTCCGCAGCGCCATACTGAGTTCTTCCGTACGCTATTGCGTTTTCCTGCCGGCAAGTTATTCCTCTCCGGACGCGAAAGTCCGGCGGTATCCGGTCCTGTATCTCCTGCACGGCCTGGGAGGGAACGAGCAATCGGCAGCCGTTTCCGGCGA
>WNGH01010946.1_pt1 | contig 14592 bp, 10 predicted proteins | sample 5400631 | NCBI WGS metagenome assembly WNGH01 (sample SAMN13153373, study PRJNA577476) | soil metagenome | isolation source: 115 cm soil or saprolite under Garry oak tree replicate 1 | place: USA:California | collected 2016-06-15
TAAGACGGCCGCTCGCGCCGAGCGGCGCCGCCAGTGGTGCCGAACGCGTGTGCCGCGCCTCCAACCGCTGCCCCAACTTAGCCGCGTACGGCTCGACGCGGTACTCCGGCACCACTTCAACTCCAGCCCGTCATCGCGGCGCCGCACCTCCAACCATCCCGCTCGCCGCCGAGTTCGCGCTCGATGCTATGCCGTCGATGCGGACCAGGTCCCCAGAACACTCTCACCTCCGAGTCATCACCCATGCTGGGCGCACCAAACACGACGGCCAGCGCTGGTGGCCGCTGGCCGTCTACGCTCATCAGGCGTGCGCTTTAACTACCTGAGGTACAGGCCCGGCCGCCCTTCCCCACCGCCCCCCGTTGCACGACGCCACGACGCCACGTGGTAAGACGCGGGCGACGCCTTTCTCGCAACGTGGCGTCTTGGCGTCGTGTAACGCTCTTCACTCCCATTCCCGCCGCGCCTTGCGCGGCCGGAAGTCCTCTTCGTCCTCATCGTCGAACTCGTCATCCAGATCGTCGTATTCGTCGAGGTCGTCCAGATCCTCCTCCTCCAGCTCGTCCTCGTCCAACTCGTCGTCGAAGTCCTCGTCCAAGTCCTTGTCCTCTTCGAAGTCTTCGAACTCTTCTTCGCCGAGACCGTCGCTGCGACGCTTGAGCGACCAATCCGACGTCTCACGGGACAACATCGTCACCCCCAGCTGAGGTTGTGGTTGGTGGTTCGAACGAGCCTTCCGGTCCTGCTGCTACGACTCCTCGGCCGCCCGCACGGTACGAGCGAGCTTCCGGCGCTCCGTGGCGCCCAGCGCACGCTTGCGCACCCTGATGGACGACGGCGTCACCTCGATCAATTCATCGTCCTCGATGTATTCGAGCGCAAGCTCCAGCGCCAGCGGCCGCGGCGGCTCCAAGATAATCATCTCGTCCGACGCCGTGGTCCGCATGTTCGTCAGCTTCTTCTCCTTCGCGGGGTTCACGTCCATGTCTCCCGGCCGGACGTTCTCCCCAACGATCATCCCTTCGTACACCGCATCGCCCGGTTTCACAAACATTGTACCCCGCTCCTGCAAATTGAATAGCGCGTAGGCCACGGCCGTCCCCTCGCGGTCCGCCACCATGGCCCCGCGCGCCCGCCCCGAGAGGGGGCCCGCCCAGGGCCCGTACTCGTAGAAACGGTGATGCAGGATCCCGGTCCCCCGCGTGTCCGTCAGGAACTCGGACCGGTACCCGAGCAGCCCCCGCGCCGGAATCTTGAAGCGCATGCGCACGGTACCCGCACCGGGATTCTTCATGTCCAGGAGCGCGGCCCGCCGGGGACCGAGCTTCTCCATGACGACCCCCACATACCCCTCGGGGCAGTCGATCATCAGCTCCTCGTACGGCTCGAGCCGCTCCCCGTTTCGTCCCACGCGCGGGATGATCCGCGGGCGACTCACCTGAAACTCGAACCCTTCGCGGCGCATGGTCTCCATCAGCACGCCGAGGTGCAGCTCTCCCCGACCTGACACGGCTAACGTCTGGGGGTCGTCCGTCTCCTCCACCCGTAGCGCGACGTTGCGCTCCAATTCCCGAAACAGCCGATCCCGCAGCTGCCGGCCGGTCACGAACTTCCCTTCCCGCCCCGCGAACGGGGAGTCGTTCACCTTGAAGTCCACCGAGATCGTCGGCTCCTCGACCGCGATCCCTGCGAGGCGCTCGAGGCGGTCCGGGGCCGTCACGGTCTTCCCGATCTCCACGCCGGTGAGTCCCGTGCCTCCTGCAGCTCGACCCGCTCCAACCCCTCGAAGCCAAAGAGCTTGAGCACCCGGGCCTGCTCGTACGCGCCGTCGCTCACCGGCCCGGGTTCGCCCAACGGCAGGAGCGTCACCGTCTCCCCGACCCGGACACGGCCCCGCTCGATCCGCCCGATCGCGATCCGGCCCAAGTAAGAGGAATAGTCCAGCGTCGACACGAGCATCTGGAACCCCCCGGTCAGGTCAGCCCGGGGTGGCGGGATCGTCTCCAGGATCGTCTGGAATAGGGGCTTGAGATCGGTCCCGGGCACCTGTAGGTCGTGCGTGGCCGTCCCAAACCGGCTCGATGTATAGAGGAAAGGGCAGGTGAACTGCTCGGGGCTCGCTTCGAGATCGAGGAACAGTTCCAGCACCTCGTCATGTACCCGCAAAGGCTCCGAGTCCTGGCGGTCGATCTTGTTGACCAGGACGATCGGCTTCAGGCCCAGCGCCAGTGCCTTCCCCGCCACGAACCGCGTCTGCGGCATCGGCCCCTCGGCCGCGTCCACCAACAGCAGGAACCCATCCACCATCCGCAGAATGCGCTCCACTTCCCCGCCGAAGTCCGCGTGCCCGGGGGTGTCCACGATGTTGATCTTCGTGTCCCCCCAGCGCACCGCCGTGTTCTTGGACAGGATCGTGATCCCACGCTCCCGCTCCAGCGGGTTCGAGTCCAGGATGCGCTCGTCCACGTGCTGGTTGGCCCGGAAAACCCCTGCCTGGCGGAGCATCTGGTCCACCAGGGTAGTCTTGCCGTGATCGACGTGGGCGATGATGGCGATGTTGCGGATCTGCAAAGGGTTACGTCCTGAGCCTGCCAGCCCGGTGCTTGATGTGAGGCGCGCAGTATATGGAGAGGCCTTGGAAAGCACAAGCGGGGAGATCACCGGAGAGGGCGGTAGAAGACGGTAGAGGGCGGTACAGGATGGTAGAGGGGCCTGCCGCCTCTACCGCCCTCTACCGTCCTCTACTCGCACGTCTGATCTCTCTCCATCTGCACGGTCACATGCCCGATCCCCATATCGCGCAAGCGCTCCTGCACCGCCTCGAGCACGCGCTGGTTGTCGCCGGGATTTCCGACGACCAGGTGCCCACTCATGGCGATCACTCCGCTTGTCACGGTCCACACGTGCAGGTCGTGGACCGACGTGACCCCGGGGATCGACGCGATGCGGTCGTGGACCTCGTCGAGCGCGATGCCGGCCGGCGTCGCCTCCAGCAGGATGTCCGTGCTCTCCTTCACGAGCCGCCAGGCGCCGGCGAGGATGAGTAGCGAGATGAAGACCGAGATGAGCGGGTCGGCCGGGAGCCAGCCGGTGCCGAGAATGATCGCGCCGGCCGCCAGCGCGCCCGCGGAGCCCAGTGCATCGCTCAGGATGTGGAGGTATGCTCCGCGCTGGTTGAGCGAGTGCTCATGCCCGTGGTGCAAGACGCCTGCGCCGATCACGTTCGCCACGAGTCCGGCCGCGGCGACGCCGAGCAGCAGCCCGGCGTCAATCTGGGGCGGATTCCGGAATCGGTGGTACGCCTCGACCGCGACGCCGACGGAGATCGCGATCAGGGCCGCCCCGTTCACCAGCGCCGCCAGGATCTCGAGCCGGAGCAGGCCGAATGTGCGCTCGGCGGTGGCGGGGCGCTGCGCGAGGGAGGCGACCACGAGCGACAGGGCCAGCGCCCCAACGTCCGCGAGCATGTGACCCGCGTCCGCGAGCAGCGCCAGCGAGCCGGCGAGCCAGCCCCCGACCAACTCCACCACCATGATCGCCGCCGTGATCTCGAGCGCCACGGTCATCCGCCGCCGGCTCTCGGGCCGGAGCGGCGCGCGGTGGGTACATTGGGCTTCGAGAGGGAGCGCTGTAGACATCAGACGTCAGACCTCAGACATCAGATTCTTGTTCCACCATCTGACGTCTGACGTCTGACGTCTGACGTCTCAGAGGTCTGACGTCCGAACCCGAACCGCTTCCGCATGCCCGTATAGTCCTTCGGCCTCGGCCAGCGCGACGATGTGCGCCGCGTCCCGCTCGAGCCGTTCTCGCGAGTAGCAGATCACGCTCATGCGCTTCACGAAATCATACACCCCCAACGGCGAAACATATCGGGCGGCTCCACCCGTGGGCAACACGTGTGAGGGGCCCGCCAGGTAGTCGCCCACCGGCTCCGGAGTCGAGTCCCCCACGAAGATCGCGCCGGCGTGGCGGATGCGCCGTGCCACAGCCCACGGATCGCGCACCAGCAGCTCGAGATGCTCCGGCGCCCGGCGGTTCGCCACCTCCACGGCAGCGTCGAGATCCGGAACGACGACGACCACCCCGCGGACCGCCAGCGCGCGCTCGACGATCGCCCGCCGCGGCGAGCGCTCCGTCTGGCGCGCGAGCTCGCCCGAGAGCCGCTCGGCGAGCAGCGTGCTCGTCGTGACGCACCATGCGCACGCGTCCTCGTCGTGCTCGGCCTGAGCGATCAGGTCCGCCGCCACCGCACGCACGTCGGCCGTGTCGTCCGCCAGCACCAGGACCTCCGTGGGGCCCGCCAGCATGTCGATCCCCACGTCACCCGCGACCTGGCGCTTCGCCTCCGTCACGAACCGGTTCCCCGGGCCGACGATCTTGTCGACCCGGGGGATCGTCGGCGTGCCGTACGCGAGGGCGGCGATCGCCTGCGCGCCGCCGACCCGGAACACACGATCCACGCCGGCCAGCCGCGCCGCGGCCAGTACCACGTCGGGCGTCCCACCGGGCGGCGTGACCATCACGATTTCCCCAACGCCGGCCACTCTCGCGGGCAGCGCAGTCATGAGGACGGTCGACGGATAGGCGGCCTTCCCGCCGGGCACGTACACGCCGACTCGCTCGAGCGGGACCACCTGCATGCCGATCTCCGTCCCGTCCGCGTCGCGCGTGGAGAAGCCCCGCTCGACCTGCCGGGCGTGGTAGTCGCGCACCCGCGCCGCGGCGATCTCGAGCGCGGCGACGAGCGGAGACGGCAGGCGCTCCAGCGCTTCCTGGCACCCGGCGACCGGCACCTCCCACTCCCGGGGAGCGAGATCGATGTCGTCGAGCCGCCGCGTCTGGTCGCGGACGCCCGCATCCCCCCGGGCGCGCACGTCGTCGAGAATGGCGCGGACGCTAGCGACGGTCTCCGGATCGGCGCCGCCGAATCTACCGAATTGGGGAAGGTGCGGCGCCAGCGCCGTGTACGGCGGCGCTTGAAGTCGAGTGACCACTGGGTATGTTCCCGCCTCTATGCCCGCGTCGCCCTCGGAGTCGCTCGGCCTGCGCCTGCTGGCGGTGGTGCTGCTCGTGCTGGCCAATGCCTTCTTCGTAGCGGCCGAGTTCGCCCTCGTGGCCGCGCGACGCACGCGCATCGAGGCTCTGGTCCGCCGGGGCGACCGGAAGGCTAAGACCGTGCAGAGCGCGCTGCAAGATCTTTACCGCCAGCTGTCCGCCGCGCAGCTCGGCATCACCGTCGCCTCGATCTTGCTCGGTTATGTGGCGCAAGACACGGTGGCGCACCTGTTTCGCGGCTGGTTCGCAGCGCTGCCGCAGTGGCTCGACTTCCTCACCCGGGGAGGCGTGGCCTCGGTCGTCGCGGTAGCCGTGATCTCCTTCCTGCACGTGGTGTTCGGCGAGCAAGCCCCGAAAGCCTGGGCCATCACCTACCCGGAGCGGACCAGCCGCTGGATCGCGGCGCCGCTCATTGTCTTCTCCTGGATCACCCGACCGTTCACCGATCTGCTCAACTGGAGCGCCAACCGCGTGGTGGGCGTCCTCGGGATCAAGGGCACCAGCGTGGAGGTCGACCGCGTCCATTCGCCGGAAGAGATTCGGATGCTGGTGGCGCAGAGCCGCAAGACCGGCCGCCTCGACGCGGACGACGCGCGCCTGCTCGAAGGGGTGTTCGAGTTCAGCGAGAAGACGGCACGCGAGGTGATGACGCCACGCACCGAGATGGTGGCGCTCCCCGTGGATCTCACGCTCGAAGAGGCGGCCGACCAGGTCGCCGTCGCCGGCCGCTCGCGCTATCCCGTGTACGCCGAGTCGCTCGACGACATCGTCGGACTCGTGCACTCGAAGGACATCCTCGCGGGACTGCGGTCGGCGAAGGGCGGAACCCTGCGCACCGTCCTGCGCCCCGCCGTGTTCGTGCCCGGGACGCGGGAGGTCGAAGACGTGCTGGCCGACATGAAGCGCCAGAAGATCCACCTCGCCATCGTGCTCGACGAGTTCGGCGGCACCGCCGGGCTCGTGACCATGGAGGACCTGCTCGAGGACGATCGGCCCACGGCCGAGCTGCGCGCCGCGCCGGGCGGCACGGCCCCCGTGCTCTCGGGCGCGACGCCCGTGCGCGAGGTGAACGAGGCCTACGGACTCGAGCTCGACGAGAAAGACTACACCACCATCGGCGGCTATCTCTTCGGGGCGCTCGGCCGACTGCCCAAGGTGGGGGATCGGGTCGCCGTGAAGGGGGCGGTCTTCGAGATCGTCGAGATGGAGGGACGGCGGGTCGGGACCCTCCGCCTGCTGCAACGCGCCGCGCCGGAGGAGACCGCGAAGTGAAGCCGCGCTCGTCCATCGCGCCGATCCCCCCCGGCGCGCTGGACCTCGCCGGCGACGCGGTGCGCCGCCGGCGCCAGCTCCAGAGCCGCATGCTGGAGCGGCTCGAGGCCGCGGCGTACCAGGAGATCATCCCGCCCACCTTCGAGTACGCCGAGGTGTTCGTACGCGCAGGGGGGGAGGGGAACGAGGCAGGAGGCACCCCCTCCGATCTCTCGGACCGGCTGATCCGGTTCCTCGATCTCGACGGCAAGCTCTTGGCCCTGCGCTACGACTTCACGGCGAGCGTCGCACGCCTCGCCGCGACGAAGCTCGCCGACCATCCCACCCCGCTGCGGCTGTGCTATGCCGGGAAGGTGTTCCGCCAAGACCCCGGGCGCGAAGGCCGGCGCCCGCGGGAGATCCTGCAGGTGGGCGGCGAGCTCCTCGGCGCAGACGGAGTAGGCGCGGACGTCGAGATCCTCCGGCTCGCCCTGGGACTGGCGCGCTGCGCCGACGTGACCGAATTCCAGGTGAACGTCGGCCACGTCGGGGCGCTGGCCCAGGCGCTTGCCACGCTCGCACCCCAAGACCGCGCGGTCGTGCGCCGCCTCATCGACCGCAAGGACGCCGCGGGGCTCGCCGCGGCCGCGCCCGGCGTGCTCGCGGAGCTGCCGTTCATCATCGGCCGGCGCGAGGCGCTCGACCGGGCGGCCCAGCTCGTTGGGGACGTCGCGCACCCGAACGAGGGCGTCACCCGCCTCCACGCCGTCGATGCTGCGCTGACCGACGACGAGCGGCGGCACGTCGTGTACGATTTCGGCGAGGTGCGGGGGCTCGATTACTACACGGGGATCCATTTCGAGATCTTCGTCACGGGAGCACGGACCGCCGTCGGCGCGGGCGGCCGCTACGACGACCTGATGGGACGCTTCGGACGCCCCCTCCCTGCCGTCGGACTCGCCCTCGACCTCGACGCGCTCGCCGAAGCCGCGCCGTGACCCCCCCGGCCCCCCGGGCCCCCCCGCTACCCCTGAAGATGGCGCTCCCGAAGGGGCGGCTGCTCGAGCCTGCCCTCTCCCTGTTCCGGACGATCGGCATAGAGGTCTCCGAGCCGGCCACCACGCGCAAACTGCTCGTCCCTTCGTCCGACGGGACGTTGTCGTTCTTGTTCGTGAAGCCGGGCGACGTCCCGGTGTACGTCGAATCGGGCGCGGCGGACCTCGGCATTACGGGCACGGACGTCCTGCGCGAGACCGATGCGGATGTGCTCGAGCCGCTCGCGCTCGGCTTCGGCGCCTGCCGCCTGGTCGTGGCCACCCCGAAGAGCGTCGCCTACCCGTCCCTGCCGGGGGGTGTGACCCCGCGCGTCGCGACGAAGTACCCGCGTCTGACGCGCTCGTTCTTCGCGGAAACGGGTCTCGGCGTCGAGGTCATCACGGTCAGCGGCAGCGTTGAGGTGGCGCCGCTCCTCGGCCTGTCGCACTGGATCGTGGATCTGGTGGATACGGGCCGCACGCTGCGGGAGAACGGGCTGGTGGAGCGGGCTCAGATTCTGGACGTAGGGGCGGTGCTGGTCGTGAATCGGGCGAGCCAGAAGCTCAAGCTGGAGCTGCACCAACGACTGCTGAAGGCGCTGCAGGACGGCACGACGCCACGTTCCAAGTAGGGGCGAGGCGCCCTCGTGCAACGTGGCGTCATGGCGTCGTGGAACGGACCCTCCGCGCCAGTTCAACCGCCAGTTCCAAGGCCGCCCGCATCGATCCCGGATCGGCGATCCCCTTCCCGGCGATGTCCAGAGCCGGACCGTGATCGGGGGCGGTTCGGGGAAACGGGAGTCCCAGCGTCACGTTCACGCCCCTGCCAAACCCGGCCACCTTCACCGCCGTCATGCCGACGTCGTGGTACGGCGCCAGCACGGCGTCGAACTCGCCTTTCAGCGCCCGCACGAACACGGTGTCGGCGGGCAGCGGCCCGACGGCGCCGAGGGCTTGGGCTGCCGGCCGGAGCACCCGGTCGTCCTCGTCCCCGAACAGGCCGGAGTCGCCAGCATGGGGATTGAGCGCGCATACCGCGAGCCGCGGATGCTCGATCCCCCACCACTCTTGGAGCGCCCGGCCGGCGATCCGCCCGGTGCTGATCACCCGCTCGGTCGTCACCTGCCCCGGCACGTCCCGCAGCGGGATGTGCGTGGTGACCAACACCACCCGGAGGTTGCCGGTCGCGAGCATCATCGCGACGTCCGCGCCTGCGAGATGGGCGAGGAACTCCGTGAGGCCCGGATAGCGGTAGCCGGCGAGATGCAACGCGTGCTTGTGAACCGGGCCGGTGGCGATCGCGTCGACCGTTCCGGCGCGCACGAGGTCGACGGCCTGTTCGACCGCCCGCCCCGCCAGCCGGCCGGCGTCGCTCTCCTCGCTTCCCCCGTCCCGTCCCCCGCTCCCCGAGCCCCACGCCCCGACGCCGACCCGGTGATCCGCCGGGATCTTCGCGATCTGATCGTCCGGCCCGATCAGCGTGATGTCCGCGTCGAGGCGTTCCTGCGCGAGCGCGCGCTGCACGACCTCCGGCCCGATCCCGCGCGGATCCCCGAGGGTCACCGCCATGCGGGGCCGCCGGCGCCGGGCGCTAGAGCCGGATGTCGACGTAGGTCGTGCGGCGCAGCAGATCGAGGTAGTGGCGTACCGCGAGCTGCTGGCTCAGCGACTCGCGGATGCGGTCCTTCACATCCTCGAACGTCAGCTCGCCCTCGGGGAGGCGCTTCGTCACCTCGAGCACCACGAACTTGGGCCGGCGCGTGTTTCCGCCCACCTCGAACACGGGCTTGAGCCCGAGGACCGTGTCGTTCCCGATCGCGACCTGGTAGTCGGGCGGCAGCTGCGAGAGCGGCAGGCCGTCCGCGAGCTTCTCCTCGCTCTCGTCGCCGTAGCGCCGCGCCAGCGAGTCGAACGACGCGCCCGCCGCCAGCGCATCGTGCACCAGGGCCGCTCGCCTGCGGGCCGAGTCGATCTGGGCTGGGGAGATCTCGGGCGCGATCAGCACGTGCCGCGCCAGCACCTCGGCCGGCTGCACGCGCTCCACCCGGATGATGTGGTAGCCGAACGGTGACTCCACGGGGGGCGAGATTTCCCCGGGCCGGAGCCGGAAGGCCACGTCTTCGAACTCCTTCACCATCTGGCCGCGGCGAAACCAGCCGAGGTCGCCGCCCTGCTCCCGCGAGGCGGTGTCCGCTGAGAACTTCTTCGCCACGTCCGCGAAGTTCGCGCCGTGTCGTAGCGCCACGACCAGCGACTCGGCGAGCTGGCGCGCCCGGGCCTTCCCGACCGAGTCGGGCTGCGACACGATCACGATCTGTCGGAACGAAATAGAGGCGGGACGCTTTGGCTGTTGCGCGCTGTTCTGTTGCCAGAACTCCCGCATCTGGACTTCAGTAGGCGGGATCGGCCGGAGCTTCCCCTTCTGGCGCAGCAGCTCGATGAGTCGCTGCTGCAGGATCGACCGGCGCTGGTTGTCCGCGAGCCAGCGGCGCCACTCCTCCTCGGATTGGAAGCCCGCCGCCCGCAGCTGTGCTTGGAACTCGGTGACTGCGGTGAACTGCTTGCGGACGTTCTGCACGGTCTGCTCGACCTGGTCCTGGACCTCCTGGTCGCTCACCTTGATCGTCGTGTCGCGCTCGGCCTGCTGGACCAGCAACTCCTCCTCCACCATCTGGGTCAGAATCTGGCGGCGCGCCGCTTCCCGTCCGGCAGAGTCGCTCGGCACTTTGAGCCCCTGGGCCTGGGCCAGCACCAGCTGCTCCTCCACCTGCGAGGCGAGGATCGGCTTCGACCCGACGATCGCCAAAATCCGATCCACGGGGCGCGCGGCCGTGCGATCCCCCTGAGCCGCCGCGTTCACCGGAGCCCCGGCGGCAATCACGCAGAGCACGGCGACCCCCAGCGAGACCCCGCGCATGCTACCGCCGCGGCTTCCCGGCCACGCTGTCCCCCGGCCCGGGCACGGGCGCCGGGCCGGGCGCGAGCCTCAGGCCCTTCCCCGGCTCGACGCGCCCCGAATCGGCTCGGATGCGAATCGCCTGCGCCCGCGTCAGCGCCCGAGCAACGCCCGCCTCGTTGATGGACCAGTCAGCTCCCCGCAGCGTGGTGGCGAGGAACGGCGGCACGGGGAAGAACCGCGCGCTTCTGTTAAGGAAGACGTGGTCGAGATAGGCGTTCACGTGGGACATGGCGAGCTGCATCCGCGCCTTCTCGGTGGCCGCCGAATCCTTGAAGAGCTGGGCCGACAGACCGAGGAAATTCCGCAGGATCGTAAGCCCCGAGTCGTGGTCCACCTTGATCTGCCGCCAGTCCTCGGATGTGAGCTGCACGCCTGCGGAATCGGCCTGCTGGAGCTGGAGCTCGCGCTGCGTGAGGATGCGGACGAACCGTTTCAGCTGGTCGTCGCCGGCCGAGGCCAGGCCCCGTGCCTGCTTCGGGTCGATGGCGAGGATCCAGCGGGCGAGGTCGTGCACCCGGAACGCGCCCGCCCCTCCCTGATACGTGGCGAGCGTTCGGCGGTCGGTACCCGCCGCGCCGAGGTGCTCCATCGTCCAGCGGACGAGCGCTGGCGCCCCCGCCTCGACCTCGAGGCCCCGCAACCTCGACAGGCTATCGAGGTGGAGGGAGTCGAACTGCGTGGCCAGGTCGGTCTCGATGTCGGCGCGGAACGAGTCGCGCACCTCCGCGAGCGGCGGGCGGCGGATGATGTGATACCCGAACGGGGAGCGCACCACTGCGCTGAGCCCGCCCGGCGCGAGCTGCCAGGCGGCCGTGTCGAACGCCGGCACGAACCGGCCGCGGCGCACGGCCGCGAGATATCCTCCCTGTGACTTCGTGCCGGGATCCTCCGAGTACCGCTGCGCGAGCCGGGCGAAGCCCACCCCGGGTTGGGCGGCGGCCTGGCGCAGGATTCCCGTCGCCTGCCGCTTCTTCTGCTGCTCGACCTGGGGGGCCGCGTTCGCACGGATGCTGATCAGGATGTGCTGGAACAGCCGCACGGTCCCCGCCTGATAGGCCGAGTCCGTCTGGGCCGGCGTCAGGGGTGGGCGCGCGGCGCGCAGCCGGTCCTGGAAGTGTTGCCACTTCAGCTGAGCGGCGCTCGGCCAGCCGGCCGCGAGCACCAGCGCCGAATCGTCCAGGTTGCGGCCGCGGGCAAGCTCTCCCGCGAACACCGCGTAGTCGAGATACACGGTGGTGAGACCGGTGAGCGCCTCAGGCCCGAGCGGGACTTCGCTGGCACGCCCCGCGAGGTCTGCGAGCCGCTCCACCGTGAGCGTTTGTCCCGCCGCGTGCCCCGCCGCATTCGGATGCGCCGAGAACGCGTCACGCACCACCTTGCAGCTCGCGAGCGTGAGCACGACGAGAGCCGAACCCAGCCGACGCATCCGTCTCCTCATTCGTCAGAAGTCTGCAGAACCGCGGTGAGGGCCCGCACCAGCCCGGGGCCGATGGCCTCGCCGCCGAGCCGGCGGAGGCTGAGGGAGAGCGGCACAGCCCGCCGCACCTCGGCTTCGAACTGCACCGCGTCCAGTGCCGCCGTGAGCCCGGCGAGGCGAGGTCGCGCGTCCGGCCGAAACGTGAGCCGCGCCTCGTCGCCCCGCACCAGCACCGTCTCCAACCCCACTCGGGCGCCGAGCGTGCGGAGCTCGGACACGAGGAGCAGGCGCTGCGCGTCTTCCGGCAGCGGACCGAACCGGTCGCGCAACTCCTCGCGCACCGTTTGAATCTCGCACGGCTGCTCCGCACGCGCCAGCCGCCGATACAGATCGAGCTTTGCCGCCTCGTCGGACACGTACGCGTCGGGCAGATGCGCGGCCCGATCAAAAATCACCTCGGGCGGAACGCCCTTTCCCGTTTCCCCCTTTCCTTTCAACGCCTCAACCGTCTCCTCCAGCCAGCGGAGATAGGTGTCGAATCCGACCGCCTGCGCATGCCCCGACTGCTCCCCCCCGAGCAGGTTCCCTGCGCCCCGCAGCTCGAGGTCGCGCAGCGCGATCCGGTAGCCCGATCCGAGATCGGTGTGGTGCTCGAGCACGCGCAGCCGCTCCTCGGCTTCGGGATCGAGGTGGTCGGGGACGAGCAGGTAGCAGGCCGCGCGCCGGTGGCTTCTGCCCACGCGCCCGCGCAGCTGATACAGCTGCGCCAGGCCGAACTGGTCCGCCCGGTTCACGATCATCGTGTTCGCGTTGGGCACGTCGAGCCCCGACTCGACGATCATCGTGGAGACGAGGATGTCCAGCTCCCCGCCGACGAAGCGCCCCATCACCTCGTCCAGCTCCCCTGCCCGCAGCTGCCCGTGCGCCACCGCGATGCGCGCGCGGGACGGCGCCAGCGCCCGCACCCGCTCCGCGATCGTGGCGATGGTCTCGATCCGGTTGTGCACGAAGTACACCTGCCCCGCCCGGTCGAGCTCGCGGGCCAGCGCCTCCTCGATCAGCGCGTCATCCCACGGCTCGATGAACGTCAGCACCGGCGAGCGATCCTTCGGCGGCGTCTCGAGCAGCGTCAGATCCCGCAGCCCCGCGAGTGACAGATGCAGGGTACGCGGGATCGGCGTCGCGGTAAGCGTCAGCACGTCCACCGCATGCTTCAGCGCCTTGAGCCGCTCCTTGTGCCGGACCCCGAACCGATGCTCCTCGTCCACGATGAGCAGCCCGAGATCACGGAACTGCACGTCCTTCGAAAGCAGCCGGTGCGTCCCGATGACGATGTCCAGCTCCCCCCGCTCGAGGCGCTCCGCCGCCAGCTTCGCCTCCTTCGGCTTCCGGAAGCGTGACAGCACTTCAATGCGTGCCGGGTAATCCGCCAACCGCTCGCGGAAGGTGCGCCCGTGCTGCTCGGCGAGAATCGTGGTCGGCACGAGCACCGCCACCTGCTTCCCGGCCTCGACCGCCTTGAACGCGGCCCGGACGGCGACTTCGGTCTTGCCGTACCCGACGTCGCCGACCAGCAAGCGGTCCATGGGGCGGGGCCGCTCCATGTCCCGCTTCACTTCTTCCGAGGCGCGACGCTGGTCGGGCGTATCCTCGTAGAGGAACGCCGACTCGAGCTCGCGCTGCCACGGCGTGTCGGGCGGGAAGGCGAAGCCCGGCGCGACCTGGCGACGCGCGTAGAGGTCGAGCAGCTCCAGCGCCATCTGCCGGATCGCGGCCCGCGTCCGCTCTCGCTGGCGTTGCCACGCCGTCGATCCCAAGCGATGCAGCCTGGGCGGTGGGGCGTCGCCGTTGCCGGCCGCGCGGTACGGCTCCAGCTGGTCCAGCCGGTAAATGGGGACGTTCAGCCGGTCGCCCCCCTCGTACTCGACGACCGCGACCTCCAGGGTGCCGTCGCCAACAGGGATCGTCTGCATGCCCCGGTAGATCCCGATGCCGTGCTCGAGGTGGACGACGTAATCCCCGGGCTGGAGCGCGCGCGCCGCGGCCGAGGGCGATGCCGCGCGGTAGCGTCTTGGCCTCCGCAGGCGACGCGCCCGGCGAAAGATCTCGTGATCCGTCAGCACCCGTAGCGACGGCAGCACGAACCCGCCGTCGAGGGCCCCCACGACGAGCGTGACCGCCTCGGCGCCGAGCAACTCCTCGAGGCGCTCCAGCTGACCTTCGTTGTCGCAGAGGATCACGGTCGGCGGATCGGCCGCCACGAGGCGGCGCAGGCGCTTCAGGTCGCGGTCGATCGCGTCGGGGGGCGCCACCGGGAAACGCGCCGCGGCGTCCGGGGCGTTCAGCGCCACTCGCGCGAACGTCTCCAGCCGCTCCCGCCAGCAGCGTGGCTCGAGGAAGATCTCGTCCCGCGCGGGCGGCTCCTCGCCCAGGCGCCGCGCAACCTCGAGATGGTGGGCTGCCTCCGACCAGGCACGGTCCACTTCCTGCTCGAGCGTGGACTCCCGTTCCAGGACGAGCAGCGCATCGCCCGGCAGCAGGTCCAGTAAGGAGTGACGTCGTTCAGTGCCCTGTGGAGACGCAGCATGCTGGGACCCCACACCGCCAGCCCCCCTCCCCCCGCCCTCGGTTCTCACCGGCAAGACCGTCACCCCTTCGATCGCTTCGCCCGACCGCTGCGTATCGAGATCGAACGCGCGGAGCGAGACGATTTCGTCGCCCCACCACTCGATCCGGGCCGGCGCCGCCATCCCGAAGCCGTACACGTCGAGGATCCCGCCGCGCACGCTGAACTGCGCCACCTCGGTCACCGTCGGGACCCGTGCGTAACCCATGTCCTGGAGCTGCCGCACCACATCCGTGAGCGACACGTT
>WNGH01003922.1_pt1 | contig 14589 bp, 13 predicted proteins | sample 5400631 | NCBI WGS metagenome assembly WNGH01 (sample SAMN13153373, study PRJNA577476) | soil metagenome | isolation source: 115 cm soil or saprolite under Garry oak tree replicate 1 | place: USA:California | collected 2016-06-15
CCGCAGCGCCTGTTATCTCGCCGCGGGCCGCCCGGTCATCACCCAGGAAACCGGCTTCAGCAATATCTTGCCCACCGGCAAGGGGCTGTTCGGATTCAACAACCTGGATGACATTCTCCGGGCGGTGGACTGCATTGAGCGCGACTACGAAGGCAATTGCCGGGCGGCCCGCGCCATCGCGGCGGAATATTTTGCGGCGGACAAGGTAATGGCCAGCCTCATGGATAGGGCGGGATTGTGACGGCCAAGCCAGCGGCTGCCCGATGAAAATTATTTTCGCTGGCACCATCGGACGGTCGGGCCTAGGCGGCCAGGCTTGGGCGAGCTTGCAATACCTGATTGGCTTGCGCGGCCTGGGCCACGAGGTGATTTACCTGGAAGACTGCGGCCAGTCGTCGTGGGTCTATGACTGGCAAAAGGAGGAATGGACCACGAGACTGGAGTATCCGGCGGCCTATGTTCGCGACTGCCTGGCGGCATTTGATTTTCAAGACCGTTGGATTTATCGGACGAATGAAGGTTCGATCGGCCTGCCGCTGGAGCAATTCCTCGAACTTTGTTCGAGCGCCGAGCTTCTGATTATGCGCGCGGTACCGCTCTGGGTCTGGCGCAAGGAGTACGACGCGCCGCGCCGCCGTGCCTTCATCGATGTGGACCCGGGATTCACCCAGATCACCCTCGCCAACGGCGATCAGGGGCTGGCCGAGGGCATCGCCCGTTGCGAACGCCGCTTCACCCTGGGCCAGAGGATCAATTCGGCGGATTGTCCCATTCCCCCCGCGGGAGGTCCGTGGCTCAAGACCCTTCCGCCGGTGGTCCTGAGCGAGTGGCCGTTCGTTGCGGGCGCGGCCACTCACTTCACATCGATCTTGCGCTGGCAGGGTTTTCGCGAGGTCCACTACAACGGCGTGGCGTATGGACAACGCGACCAGGAATTTCCCCGGTTTCTGGAACTTCCGCGCATGACCTCGCAAAAGTTCCGCATCGCGCAACTGGGCATCGACCCGGCGTGGCTCGAGCACCACGGCTGGGAAGTGGCGCCGGGCGAATTCGTGTCGCGAACGCCGGCCTCCTATCGCGAGTTCATCCAAGGCTCCCGCGCCGAGATCAGCGTGCCGAAAAACGGTTATGTCAAGATGCGCGGGGGCTGGTTTAGCGATCGGAGCGTCTGTTATCTGGCTTCCGGCCGGCCGGTGCTGATCGAGGAAACCGGCCTCGGCGATTGGTTGCCAACCGGCGCAGGGCTAATCACCTTCACCGATCCGCAGGATGCCCTGGCGGGCGTCGATAAAATCAACGCTGATTATGAACACCATCGCCGCGCGGCCCGAAAGCTGGCGGAAAACTACTTTGCGGCTGATAAGGTGCTGCCCGAATTTCTCGACGCGGCCATGAACTAAATTCTCATGCGAATCGCCCAAGTCTCCACCCTTGCCTCGCCCGTCCGGCCTGACGCCGGCGGGAGTGTCGAGGCGTTCATCTGGCTGCTGACGCGCGAACTGGTCCGCCTCGGACACGAAGTCACGGTCTTTGGGTGCGCGGGCTCCGAGACCGCCGGCCAGTGCGTCGTGACGCTTCCCGGCCCCTACGGCGCGAAGGATGCCTTGGACGATTGGCAACTGTGCGAATGGGTCAATCTTTGTTGCGCGGTCGAACAGTCGGGCCGCTTCGACCTGCTGCACAGTCACGCCTATCTGTGGGGATTACCGCTGCAGCCGCTCTCCCGCGCGCCAATGATGCACACCCTGCACGTCGTTCCGGATGACAACTCGGCGCGGCTTTGGTCGATGGCTCCCGCCGCCTGCGTGACGGCGATTTCAAAACATCAATGGAGCGCCTACCCCGAACTTCAGCCGGCCGCCGTCGTTCCGCATGGCGTCGATCTTTCCCAGTTCACGTTCCAGCCGCAACCCGAAGATTACGTCTGCTACCTCGGCCGCTTCACCTCCGGCAAGGGACCGCGCCAGGCGATCGCCGCGGCGCGCTTGCTCGGGTTGCGTTTGCGGATGGCGGGGCCGGAGAACGCCTACTTCCGCGAGCAGGTAAAACCGTTGATTGATGGGAAGTCCGTCGAATACGCCGGCTACGCGCGCGGCCCGGCGCGGGACAAACTGCTCGGGGGCGCGCGGGCCTTGTTGTATCCGATCCAATACCCCGAGGCCTTCGGACTCGTCCTCGTGGAAGCGATGCTCTGTGGCACGCCGGTCGCCGCGATGGGACTCGGCGCGGCGCCCGAAATCATCGATCAAGGAATTTCCGGCTTCGTGGCGAAGTCACCGGAGGAATTTCCGCGGGCCGTTGTGGATGCGATCGCGTTGGATCGCGCACGGGTGCACCAACAGGCCGAGCGCCGTTTTTCGGCGGAGCGAATGGCGCGCGATTACGTCCGCGTTTACGAAAGATTTATCTCTCGCGAATGAGCCTATGAACGTCCTCGTCATCGCTCCTCATCCCGATGATGAAGCGATCGGGTGCGGCGGCGCGCTCTGTCTGCACGCCGCGAAAGGCGACCGCGTCGTGGTGGTCTATCTCACGTCCGGCGAGCTGGGTCTGAAGCAACTCGCGCCGGAAGCCGCGCGGCGGGTTCGCGAACGTGAAGCGCGCCAGGCCGGAAAAATTCTCGACGTCTCGCGGTCGATTTTTCTCCGCTGCCCCGACTGGTTCGTTGGTGACGAGCATGAAAATTCCGCCCGCGCTCTCCGGCCCATCTTGAAGGAGCAAAAGCCCGGGCTGATTTATCTCCCGCATACCCAGGAATGGCATCCGGATCATCGCGCGGCATTGGCGGTTGTCCGCGCGGCGCTGAAACGCAGCGGCCTTCCAACGCCCGTCTTGCGCGCTTACGAGGTGTGGACGCCTCTGCCGGAATATGACCACGTCGAAGACATCACCGCGGTGATGCCGCGCAAGCTGCAGGCGCTCCGGGCGCATCGCTCCCAACTCAAAGCGTTCAATTACGAACGGGCCGTGCGGGGGCTGAACCAGTTCCGCGGCGAGTTGACAGCCAAATGCCATTACGCGGAAGTGTTTCTGCAGGTCGAGGGATGAGTGCGCCGCTTCGCATCGCGACCTTCGTGGGCAGTTTTCCAGTCGTCTCCGAAACCTTCATTCTGCGCCAGATCGCAGGATTGCTTGATCTCGGCCACCGGGTGAACATTTTCGCCGACGTGCGCGCCGACAGCGGCGGACCGATCCAGCCGGAAGTGGGCCAGTATCGGCTGCTGGAACGGACCACCTTCATGGACATGCCGCCCGAAACCGCGCCGTGGGAAATGCCGGTGTGGCCGCTCACCGGGCGCACCTGGCCGCCGGGCGCGGCGGCCCCGGTCCACAATGCGCGCCGGGTGGCGCTGGCGATCGAGAAATTTCTCCGCTGCCTGGCAAGCTCGCCCCGCTTGGCATTCCGGGTCCTGGATCCCCGCGAGTATGGTTATCAAACCGCGAGTCTCTCGGCTCTGCATCGGCTGGCGAAACTGTCGGCGGAGCCGAGACGATTCGACGTGTTGCACGCTCATTTCGGGCCGGTGGGGAATAGTTTTCGATTTGCGAAGGAACTTTGGCGCGCGCCGCTGGTGGTGAGTTTTCACGGCTATGATTATTGCACCGTGCCGCGCAAGGAGGGAACCGGGGTCTATCAGCGACTCTTCCGGACCGCCGACATCGTGACCGTGAATAGTGAGTACACCCGCGGGCGGGTGGAGCAACTGGGTTGCCCGCCCACCAAGCTCCACAAGCTGCCGATGGGATTGAATTTGGGCGATTTCGTTTTTCGCGAACGGATGTTGAAGGCGGGTGAACCGATTAGAATTTTGACAGTCGCGCGCCTGGTGGAGATCAAGGGCCACGACGGCGCCATCCGCGCCGTGGCCAGGTTGCGCGAACGCCATGCGGGCGCGCGTTACGACATCGTCGGTGACGGGCCGCTCCGCAAGCAACTTGAACAACTAGTGATCAAGCTAGGTTTGCGTGACGCCGTCACGATCCATGGAGCGCAGAACGGCGTGTTCATCAGACAACTGATGGATCAGGCGCACCTCGCGCTTCTGGCCAGCGTGACCGTGGAAAGTGACCAGGAAGGGCAGGGGCTGGTGCTTCAGGAGGCGCAAGCGGCCGGATTGCCGGTTGTGGCGACCCAACATGGAGCCTTGCCGGAAGGGATGATGCCGGGCCGGTCGGGGCTACTGGTGCCCGAACGGGACGTCGAAGCCCTGGCCGAGGCGTTAAGTTATTTGATCGAGCATCCTGAACTCTGGCCGGCGATGGGGCAGGAGGGCCGAAAATTTGTTGAGGAACATTTCGATGCGCGTAAGTTAAGCCAACAATTGGCCGAACTCCTTGGAAAAGCGGCGAGTGACTATCGAAAAGGCGCGTCCTGAACGAGTGGCAGTTCACCCGCGCAACCACGAACCCATGAACGGACAGTTCAACGTCAATCAGTACTGGTTGAGCCGGGGGAGAAACTACATTAAAGAATCCCTGCCCGAGGAATATCACCGTCTCCAGGAACGCTTCTTATTGGAGATGGTCCGCCTGAGCCGCCTGCCCATGACCAAGGTGTTGGAGATTGGCTGTGGCTTTGGCCGCATCACCAGGCTGTTGGCGGATAGCTTTCCCCGCGCGCAAATCACCGCCCTGGATTTAAGCCCGGAACAACTGGCGAACGCCAAGCGCTACTGCGCTGACCGTGAGAACATCACGTTCCAGCCATTCGATTTTTATTCCGGCGCGCCCTTCCCTGGTTCGGGATACGATGCGACGATCGCCATCGAAGTTTTTTTACATCATCCCAGGCCGGTGGTTGAAGGGTTGTTGGCAAAGCTCGCCAACATTTCCCAGTATGTCTTGAACATCGACTGGAGCGAGGATTGGCCCTGGAAAACTCCCGAGCACGTTTGGGTGCACGATTATCAAGCCGCGTATGAAGCGGCTGGACTAGAGTGCGCCACGTTCCGCCTGCCGCAAAAGATCGATGGCATGCAGCAGAAGCTCTTCATCGCGGCTAAACAATTCACTCCTGAGCTTCGCCGCCTCGAACGGCAGGCAAGGGAAGTGGAAGCGATCGCAGAGAATTCCGCGGCCGTCGCGATGCCGCGTCCGGCGGACGCTGCCGGTTCCGGCGGGGCGTTATGGGCGCACCAGTTACAACTCGCAATTCAAGAAATCGTTGAGACCGTTCCTGCCGGGAGCACGCTCATCCTGGTGAACGATGATCAATGGGGCCGCGAACAAGAGACGTTGACCGGGCGGCGCGTTTTGCCGTTTCTGGAACGAGAGGGCCGATATTGGGGAGCGCCTGCGGACGACGAGACGGCGATTCGGGAACTCGAACGGTTGCGCCGGGCCGGCGCCAGATTCCTCATTTTTGCGTGGTCCTCCTTCTGGTGGCTCGAGCACTACTCCGGCTTGCGTGGTCACCTGCGGCGGATCGGTTCCTGTGTTCTGGAGAACGAACGGCTGGTCATTTTCACCCTGAATTGAGATGCCGAGCAGCCGGCCCAACACGATCCCGACGATCATCCACCTGATCCGTCAGCTCCGGCCGCGTTCAATTCTCGATGTCGGCGTGGGTTTTGGCAAGTGGGGCCACCTCTTCCGTGAATACACCGACATCAACGAAGCGGAAAACGACCCAAGCCGGTACGACCGAAAGCATTGGAAGGTTCGAATCGACGGCATCGAAGGCTACGCGGGTTACCTCACTCCGATGCATCGTTATCTCTACAACGAGGTCCATGTGGGCGATGCCTGCAAGTTGATCAAAAAGCTGCCCCGTTACGACGTGGTTTTCATGGGCGACGTGATCGAACATCTGGACAAGAAGGCCGGTCAACAACTGCTGCGCGAGGCCGTGAAGAAATCCCAGAAAGCGGTGATCGTCAGCACACCAAAGCAGGATACGGGCCAGTCCGATTTGTGCGGGAATGAACTCGAACGTCATCGGAGCCTCTGGGCGGCGCGCGATTTTGAGGCCTTCGACCGCGCCACGGTCAAGACCATCGACGGCGCCACCCTGCTGGCGGTGATCGTGCGCCCTGGCACTCCGCTTCCGGCCTGCACGCCGCCGCCGCCGCCCAACCCGGCGCATGGGCGGCGGCTCAACCGGACCAAGGAGGAGCTTCGGAAACTGCTCCCGTCCAGCCACACGTTTATTCTGGTGGACGAGGAGAATATCCGCGGCGGCCTGCCCGGCTTGCGGGCGATCCCGTTTTTGGAAAAGAACGGCCAATATTGGGGACCGCCGGCGGACGATGAGACGGCCGTCCGCGAATTCGAGCGATTGCGGCAGGCGGGCGCCAGTTATATCGCTTTCGCCTGGCCGGCGTTCTGGTGGCTGGATCATTACGCCGAATTCGCGCGCCACTTGCGCTCGCGCTTTCGCTGCGTGGTGGATAATCAACGCCTCGTCGTGTTCGATCTGCGCCGCGATGGTTGAGCGGGGGTTGGGGTGCCTTTGCGCGACCTAACTGCGCCTCGCCGCGTTAACAGCTTCGGCGTCGAAGCCGGAATTGCCGGAGCCTAAGGATTTGCCGAGGGACGCAGTGACCGAAGTGGAGGCCGGGACGGAAAAGGAAGAAGGCGTGGGAAAATGAGCTTAGGCAGCTCTACTCGCTTTCCGCGGCAACATCTCTACTCGAACGATGTGTTCATAGGGAACGAGGTTGATTTCCCCCGGCACTCCTCCAGACAATTCGTTGGCAATGACGACCATGTCTCGGGTCACAAGAATGAAGTCAGGGTGAGGGATTCTCAAGCTCTTGCCGTCCGTCAGGTGCAGGCGAAACGGTTTGAACGGCTCGGCATGGACCAAGTCGCGAATATCCTGCGATTTCACTCCCCGCAATGTAGCGGGTCGAGGAACATTCTTCAACCTTTGGATGCCGGCACAATGGTCCCTACTTGGTCATGGCCGGTCGCGGACGCGGCTTGTAAAGGGCGAGGAGATCCGTCTGATGGCGGTGGCCGGATTTGCCGGTATGAAATCCCTCTCGGTTGAAGGCCGGGCTGTCCAGTCGATCCGAGGCTGCGCCGGTTTTGATCTCGTCCGTGAGGTCCGCGACACTCTGCAAGATACGGGTGGGCTGATAGACATAATCACCGACACTTTCGAGCTGGGTCGAGCCACTCAACACCAGGAACGCGTACATGCCGGCCTCAACCGCGCCGCGGATGTCGGTTTCCATGGTATCCCCAAGCATCACTACTTGGTCCAGCTCGCCCAGCGCCAGCTCGGCGAGTCTGCGACGGGCGCGGTGAAACATGTAACCGTTCGGCTTGCCCAGGTAGTAGGCGCGTCGGCCCGTGCTCGCCTCCAGAAAAGCGGCCATCGCGCCAGCGCCGGGCCGCGTTTTCTCGCTCGACACCGGGCACCAGTTGTCGGGGTTGGTCGCCAGCAGGCGCGCGCCGCGCTCGATGCACTCGTGGGCCTTGCCCAGCTTCTCCATCGTGGCCACGCCTTCGCCCACGACGACATAGCTTGGGTGGAGGGCGTCGCTTGCGATCTGGCGCTCGTGCAAGGCGGTGAGCAGCCCGCCCTCGCCGATGACGAAGACCGTGCAGCCCGGGTGGGTTTCGCTAAGAAACTCCGCGGTGTTCAGCGCGGAGGTGTAGAAGTGACGCGGGGACAGACCGGGAATGCCAAGGTGCTTCAGACGCACCGCCAGGTCCTCCGGGGTGGGCGCGGAGTTGTTGGTGAGGAAAAGAAAGGGCGTGCCGGTGGCGACCAACGCCTCGACAAATTCGCCTGCGCCGGGAATCAACTGGTTTTCCCGGTAGATGACCCCATCCATATCAATCAAATGGCCTGTTTTCATCAGCTTCAGCAATTCGTTTCATGCTCGGCCAACAGTCGTTCAGCGGCGGGAAACCGGTTCGCGATACGGTGCTCATAAAGGACGCCGGCATTTTTTAACCAATCCGTGATATAGACTGTCATTCGCGTCTCCTCCACAGCGGGGCTGATGCCAACACTCCCAAAAGCAGCCATCATTGTTCTCACACAGGGTGTGAATTGAATTCACCGACGCCGTTTCTGGCTTGCTGGACGACCCTGCGACCCTATCGGAAGCGGTGCCAGGTCAGCCATTTCTCGGAGCCAAAGGGTCACGACCGTATCGGCCAACGCATTTCGGTGCCGTTGCGAAAAAGCGCTAAAGCAAGGCAACTGTTCGGTTTTTATCAGCCTGGCAACAGCCGCTTCGCTCCGGACCAAAGGCTTGACGGCGTTGGCTGGGAAGCGGAAAGCTGGCGCCAACAAATCTCAGTGGCCATGAAAACCAGACCGAATCAGTTGCGGCTGCCGGCATCTATTTTGATGGGGGTTTGGGTGGCCTTGTTTGCCTCAGCGAGTTGGGCCGCCGAGGCGCCGCTGGTCCAGTTCGGCGTGGCGAAGGTCGATATTACGCCGGCCTCCCCGATCCGCCTTACTGGTTACGCCAGCCGCCGGACCGAATCGGAAGGGGTGGAGGAGCGGCTCTGGACCAAGGCGCTGGCCATCGGAGGCGACGCGGACAGGCCAGCTTTGTTGCTGACGGTCGATAACTGCGGGATGACCGAGGCGATCACCGAGGAACTGGCAAGGCGACTCGCGAAAAGCCCGCGCATCGAGCGTGAGCGGCTGGTCATTTGTGTGTCCCACACCCACGCCGGTCCCTGTCTGGCCGGCTGGGCGCCGAATATCTTTGCCCAGGACGTGCCGCCGGAACAACAAGCAACGATCGATCTTTATACAAAAGGACTGATTGATCGGCTGGAGCAAGTCGCGCTGGCCGCGCTCGCGAATCGTCAACCAGGGCGATTGGAATGGAGGCAGGGCAGCGTCGGTTTTGCCAAGAACCGCCGAACGCCAAACGGACCCGTCGATCAGGCTCTGCCTGCCTTGCGAGTCGTCGATGCAGCGGGAAAGGTCCGGGCCGTGGTCGCGAATTATGCGTGCCACTGCACAACCCTCGGCGGCGAGTTCAACCGCGTGTGCGGCGACTGGGCCGGATACGCACAGAAAGCTCTGGAGCGCGACCAACCCGGGGCGATCGGGCTGATCACGATCGGTTGCGGGGCCGATGCGAACCCGGCCCCGCGGGGCCAGCTCGCTCACGCTAAAGAGCACGGCGAAGAAATCGCCGCCGAAGTCAAACGGCTCTCCGCGCAAACCTTCACGCCGATACGGAGTAAATTATCGGCGCGCCTCAAGCGCATCGAACTGCCGTTTGCTCCGCCGTTCACCCGCGAGCAATGGGAGGCAAGGGCCAAACAAGCCGGCATCATCTGCTATCACGCGAAAAAGAATCTCGCCCGTCTCGACCGCGGCGAAAAATTGCCGGAGAAACTGCCTTACTACGTCCAGACCTGGACCTTCGGTGACGACCTCGCGCTGGTGTTCCTCGCCGGCGAAGTGGTCGTGGATTACTCGCTGCGATTGAAGAAGGAGTTTGACGCGGCGCGCCTCTGGGTCAGCGGCTACGCGAACTATGTGCCCTGTTACATTCCCTCGCGGCGGATCCTCCAGGAAGGAGGGTACGAAGCGGAGGATTCTTTGTGGTACTACGACCGGCCCGCCCGGCTCGCGCCCGAGACCGAAGACCTGATTATCAGCACGGTCCATGAGTTGATGCCCAAGAGCTATCTATTCGATCTCCAGAAGGCCGAATTCCCGCCGCCCAAATCCCCCGCGGACTCGCTGGCAGCGATTCGCACGCGAGCGGATTTGACCGTCGAACTGGTCGCCGCCGAACCGCTGGTGATCGATCCAGTGGCCATTGATTTTGGCGCGGATGGGAAGTTGTGGGTGGTCGAGATGCGCGACTATCCTTCGGGTCTCGATGGCAAGGGCAAGCCCGGCGGCCGGGTGAAGGTTTTGGAAGCGACAAAGCAGGATGGCAAATTCGACCGGGCCACGGTGTTTCTGGACGCGCTGCCGTTTCCGACCGGCCTCATGGCGTGGCGCAAAGGGGTGTTGATTTGCGCCGCGCCGGACATTCTCTACGCCGAAGACACGAACGGAGACGGCAAGGCCGACGTGGTGAAGAAGCTGTACTCAGGCTTCGCGACGCATAATTTCCAGGCGCGCGTCAACGGCCTGACTTGGGGGCTGGACGAGTGGGTGTACGGCGCGGCCGGCCTGTTCGGCGGAACGATCCACAGCGCGCTCACGGGCAAGGAGGTCGGGTTGAGCGGCCGCGATTTTCGGATTCATCCGGACACCGGCGAGTTTGAACCGGCCAGCGGACTGAGCCAGCAAGGACGGGTGCGGGATGATTTTGGCAATTGGTTCGGCTGCGACAACAGCACGCTGCTCTGGCATTTTCCGATGCCCGACCACTACGTCCGCCGCAATCCGCGCGTGGCCGCGCCCGACCCGCGTGTCTTCCCGCCCAAGGACGCCGATCCGAACCAGCTCTTTCCGATCAGCCGCACCTTGGAACGGTTCAACGATCCGGCGGCGGCCAACCGGACCACTTCGGCATGCGGCGTGGAAATCTATCGCGACGACCTGCTGGGCGCGGAATTCTACGCCAACGCCTTCGTTTGCGAGCCGGTCCACAATTTGGTGCACCGCCTGCAATTGTCTCCTCAAGGGGTGACTTTTGCCGCGCGCCGCGCCGCGGAAGAACAGCGTTCGGAATTCCTCGCTTCGTCCGACAATTGGTTTCGTCCGGTGCAGGCGCGCACCGGGCCGGATGGCGCGTTGTGGATTGTGGATATGTACCGGTTCGTCATCGAGCATCCGCGTTGGATTCCGCTCGACCGGCTGGCGAAGCTCGACGTGCGCGCCGGCGATGACAAGGGGCGCATTTACCGCGTCTATCCGCGCGGAAAGAATCCTCGTCCGGTCCGGGATTTGACCAAACTTTCCCCGCTGCAATTGGCGTCAAGGTTGGAAACGCCCAACGGTCCGGTGCGCGACCTGGCGCACCGGCTTTTGATCGAGCAGCGGCCGGAGTCTCCGGCTGGCGGATCGAATCGAAAGGCGGACTGGCTGGCGGTCCTGCGTGAGCTTCAACGTCTGGCGAGCCAGGCTCCGCTGGCTGCTGTCCGCGTCCAGGCGCTGTGCGTGCTGGATGGATGGTCGAAGTTGCTCCCGGAAAATCTGGTTCGGGCGTTGGCGAACAATCAACCGGAAGTCCGACGCCAGGCAGTACGGCTGAGCGAGGCTTATCTCTCCGAATCGAGTGATTCCGGCGGTTCCAATTCCAAGGAGATCGAGAACGCCCTGTTGAGGCTGGTGAATGATCCCGAGGCCGCTGTCCGTTATCAACTGGGCTTGAGTCTGGGCAACTGGCGCGATCCGCGCGCCGGCCAGGCGCTGGGGCAATTGGCGCGAACCGACGACCCTTGGGTGCGGGCCGCGGTGCTCAGCTCCGCGACGCGGCAGCCCGCGCAAATCCTCAAAGCCGTCCTCGCCTGGCCCGGCGATCGGTCCACCCGCGGCGAACTGGTCGGCCAATTGATGGCCACGGCTGCGGGCGGGCAGGACCCGGCGGAATTGGACAACGTGATTTGCGCCGTGGCGCCAACCGACGGTCGCCAGGCCGGAACGGCAGATTGGATCGTGCTCGCCAGGCTGCTCGACACGCTGGAGCGGCGACAGACCCGGCTTGATTCCTACCTTGCTTCCGCTCGACCCGAGGTCCGTTCCGCCGCGTCCCGCCTGAACGACACGCTCGCCGCCGCGCGTAAACTGGTGGCGAGCGAGACGGCGGATGCGGCGCAGAAAGAGGCGGCCGTTTCTCTGCTCGGAAGGGGACCGGATGCGGAATCAGACCTTCCACAACTGGCGGGCCTTTTGAAACCGGAAACCAACCCTCGCCTGCAAAACGCCGCCCTGGCGGTGCTCCGCCGCCAGCGCAGTTCTCGTGTGCCGGCTTTGCTCCTGGCCGAATGGCCTCACCAATCACCATCGCTGCGCGAGCAGGTGGTTGGCGTGTTATTGAGCCGCGACGAGTGGATTATCGATTTGCTCGGCGCGGTGAAGCAGGGAACATCGGCCGCCGGCGAAATTCCGTTGGCCCATCAACAGCGTCTGCTCAAGCATGACAATGCGAGGATCAAGCAACTGGCCGGAGCGATCTTTCAGCGCTCGGATAACCGGGCGGAAGCCCTGGCCAAATATCAGAGTGTCGCCGGAATGAAGGGAGATGCTGCGAAGGGCGCGGCGATATTCGCCGGGAATTGCGCGAGTTGCCACGCCTTTGGCGGTCAGGGACACGCAGTCGGCCCCGATCTGGGCGGCTTTCGCGATAAGTCGGTGCAGGATTTTCTAGTGGCCATTCTCGACCCGAACGCGGCCATCGAACCGAGGTTCGTCAGTTATTCGGTCGAGACCAAAGATGGGCGCTCGCTCACCGGGATCATCCGCGCGGAAACGGCCACCAGCCTGACGCTGGCGGAGGGCAGCGGCGTGGAAGAGAGGATCTTGCGCGGGGACATCGCGGAAATCAAAGCGGGGAATCTTTCGCTCATGCCCGAGGGATTGGAGCAAAACATGACGCCATCGGACCTGGCGGACCTGATTGCTTATTTGCGCAAGGCCGGCTCACAATAGAGCAGGCGCAGACTTGAGCGCGTCCACAGAGCAACGTTCGTGAGAGAATCTTCCGCAGACGGCGGCGAGTTTCTCTCAGATTGATTTCGTGGAAACCGTCACAGTAAAACTCACCATCGCCTATGATGGCGCAAATTACGCCGGCTGGCAGGTCCAGAAAACCGGCGTGGGCGTGCAACAGCGGATCGAGGAGGCGTTTGCGAAATTGTTCCCTTCGGTGCACCGAATCCATAGTTCGAGCCGGACGGACACCGGCGTGCACGCCCTGGGGATGGTGGCGCACGTCGAGATACCGCGGGAGGAACTCAAGATGCCCCTGGCGAAACTGGCGCTGGCCCTCAACGCATTTTTGCCGCCGGACGTTCGCGTCATGGCCGCCGCCCGCTGCTCCCCGGATTTCCACGCGCGATTCGACGCGACCGGCAAACAGTATCATTACTTCGTCTGGAATCACTCGGCCATGAATCCGCTCTGGCGGCATCAAGCCTGGCACCTGCCACGACCGCTCGATCTGCCGGCCATGCGGGACGCGGCGAGATGGTTTGAGGGCCGGCACGACTTCAAATCGTTTGCCGGAACGCGCAATTATCCAATGGCATCGACGGTGCGAACGTTGACCCGGTGCGAGATCAAGCGCCGCGGCCCGTTGCTGACGTTCATCCTGGAAGGTGACGGATTCCTTTACAAGATGTGCCGGAGCATCGTGGGGACGCTGGCGCAGGTGGGGCAGGGGAAGTTCGGCGCCCAGGACATCCAAAAGATGCTGGCCGGCAAAGACCGGCGGCTGACCGGCATGACCGCACCGGCACATGGCCTGGTATTGTGGAAGGTATTCTATAAGCGCAAAATCCGCGGGCCAAGGCCCAAACTCGCCCATGAACATCGTCCTGGTTGAACCGGAAATTCCCCCCAACACGGGAAACATCGCGCGGCTCTGCGCGGCCACGAGGACGAAACTGCATTTGATCGAGCCGTTCGGCTTCAAGCTGGACGACCGGCAGCTCAAGCGCGCCGGCATGGATTACTGGCAGCAGGTCCAGTGGCGGCGCTGGCCAGGTTGGGCGGCGTTCGCGGAAGGACTGTCGGCGAGCGCGAGGTTGTGGTTGGTCGAGTCGAACGGACCGCGCCTTTATTCGCAGGTGAAGTATGCGGCGGAGGACTATTTAGTTTTTGGCCGGGAAACGGCCGGCCTGCCGGCGAAGTTGCTCGAACAACACCGGCAACAGTGGGTGCGGATTCCGATGTTCAACGCCGCAGTGCGGTCCCTGAATCTCTCGAACTGCGCCGCGATTGTGCTGTTCGAGGCCTTGCGGCAACAGGAATTTAGCGGCGCAATCTGACGGGGCGGCGCGTGACATTATTTCACCGGGTGCAGTGATCACAGCCCTGTCTCCGGCGCTTTTTTCTTGCCGTCGCTCGCTGGAGACCGTAATCGACCAGAGCGCATGATATCATGATGGAACAAACTCTCGAATCGAGACACGCGCTGCCGGGAGAGCGGCGTCGGCGCGAAAAGGGTTTGAAGGCAGAATTGGTTTGGCTGGGACCCGCAGTTTTCGCGCTAGTCGCGGGATGCGGCGCAGCGCCCGCAAGCAACCCCGCCGCTGATTCGGCGGCCTCAACCAATCGACACATCCGGGTTTGGAACATGAAGGACCGAGTACGCGTGCTGCGCAAGAAAGGCACCGAGCGGGCTTTCACCGGCGAGTCTTGGAACCAGCACGAGCCGGGCGTTTATCGTTGCGCCGGCTGCGGATTGGATTTGTTCAGCTCCGAACAGAAGTATGATTCAGGCACGGGCTGGCCCAGCTTCTGGGGGCCGGCGGCCGCCGCCAATGTGAAAACCGCGGCCGACAACAGCTTGTTTGCGCGACGAACCGAGGTGCTCTGTGCCCGTTGCGACGGCCACTTGGGCCATGTGTTCGAGGACGGCCCCAAGCCGACGGGACTGCGCTATTGCATGAACTCGGCCGCTTTGAAGTTTGTCAAAAACGAATGACCGCAGCGCGCGGCGATGACCCAAGGCGGAGAGGACCATGGCCGAATCTTTA
>WNGH01005868.1_pt1 | contig 14586 bp, 14 predicted proteins | sample 5400631 | NCBI WGS metagenome assembly WNGH01 (sample SAMN13153373, study PRJNA577476) | soil metagenome | isolation source: 115 cm soil or saprolite under Garry oak tree replicate 1 | place: USA:California | collected 2016-06-15
CCTTGTAGGTCGCCGCGTCCACCCAGGGATCCGCGGCAACCAGCAAGCCGTCGTGGGAATCCCGCGCGGGAAGAGACGCGGGGTTTTTCTGCCCTACGGCTCGAGGGACCACAAGCACAAGCAAGGCAGCGAAGAGAAGTCCTCGCGAATAATCGCGCATGACGGGCCTATAATACCGAGTTTTGTCTCCCGCTGTCCGAATTGTTCGATACACTAGACGGTGATATCCGTCAGTTCGCGCAGGCCGCACCGGGCGATGCGCCGCGGTTAAGGGGAAAGCAGCCGATTGATGTATTTCTTCTACAGTCTGGTGACCGCCATTGGCGCGATTCTGGCCGCCCCCTATTTTCTGATTCAGGGTCTGCGCCGCGGCAAGCACCTTCATAATTTGACGGAGCGATTCGGGAAGCTGCCGGCGCTTGTTCCTGCAAGGGCGAACTCGGAGCCGGGCGCAATATGGATCCACGCCGTTTCCGTGGGCGAAACTCTCGCCGCACTGCGGCTAGTCCAGCAGCTCAAGGAACGCTTCCCGGACCGGCGCCTGGTTTTCTCGACGACGACGGACACGGGCCAGCAGCTTGCCCGAGAGCGCCTGGGCGCTGCTGCAGCGGTTTTCTATTTCCCGTTCGACTGGGGTTTCGCGGTACGCCGCGCATTTCGCGCCGTGCGCCCTTCGGTGGTGGTTATTCTCGAGACGGAGATTTGGCCGAATTTTCTTCGTGTAGCCAGCAGCAGCCGGATCCCCGTCGTGTTTGTGAATGGCCGGCTTTCGGAGCGGTCGTTTCGACGGTATCGGCGTAGCTTTGCCTGGATAGGATTTTTCCTGAAGCCTTTTCTGCGCCGTGTTTTTTCAACGGCCTCTCTTTTTCTGATGCAGTCGAAAGAAGACGCCGGCCGCCTGCTGTCTCTCGGCGCCCCCGTCGAGAAGGTTCATGTCAGCGGAAATCTCAAGTATGACCAGGAATTGGCGTCTTCGTCAGCTTTGACCGATTGGCTCGAAGCCGAAGTACGGCGCGGCGAGCGCCGCCCGCTCGTTGTTGCCGGGAGCGTCGTTGCCCATGAAGAACCCCTTATCCTGATCGCCTTTGGGATTCTGCAGGGCGAATGGCGCCGCGCGCTGCTTGTCCTTGCTCCGCGTAAACCGGAACGCTTCGAGGCCGCCGCGGATTTCATCAATGAATCGCACCGGAAATTCATCCGCCGCAGCGCGCTGCTGGCGCAGGCTTCCGCCGGTGCGAAGGAAAGAGAGCCCGGTGGCCCGGATCAGCCGGGGCTGAAGTCTGTGCTCCCCGACGATGCCAGCGTTGTGCTTCTCGATTCCGTCGGCGAACTTGCCGGGTTGTATCGGGCCGCCGACGCGGTGTTTGTCGGCGGGTCGCTGGTTCCCTCCGGCGGGCACAACATTCTTGAACCGGCAGCGTTCGCGAAGGTTCCTGTTTTTGGCCCTTCGATGGAGAATTTCAAAGAGGTGGCCGCGAACTTCCTTGCCGCCGGAGCTGCAATCCAAGTAGACAGCCCGGAAGATCTCGGCGTCGCCTGGATCGAACTGGTGAAGGATGCCGCCCGCCGCGAGCAGATGGGATCCGCCGCAAAACACTTGGTCGAATCGAGCCGCGGGGCAACGGCTCGCGCGCTCGAATCCATTTCTCGCTTTCTTGCCCAACCGGACCCATCCGGACCAATCCCGCTTGCCGAGCACGCCAATCCAGTCGGGGCTTCTCAGGGATAAGGATGAATTTTCCGCTGTTTGTGCGCTGGCTCCTTTGGCCGTTCTCTTTTTTGTTCGGAGTCTTCGTCCGGATGCGTGCGTGGTGCTACCGCGTGGGCATCTTGACAGCGAAGAGCCTCCGGCAGCCGGCCATCAGCATCGGCAACCTGACGATCGGGGGCACGGGAAAGACGCCCCTTGTCCTGTGGCTGGCGCAGCGGCTGCAAGCACAGGGCAAACGCGTCGGAATTCTTTCGCGCGGTTATCGCGGCGATGGACGGGCCACCTGGCCAGGCGCTTCGAAAGCCTCATCGAAAGAAATTCCCAGCGACGAAGTTCGGCTGCTTGCCGGGCGCTTGCGCCTGCCCATCGGTGTCGGGGCGAACCGTTACCGCACTGCCTTGGCAATGGAGCCCGAAAAAATCGAAGTGTTTCTTCTCGACGACGGTTTCCAGCATCTGCGTCTTGCCCGTGACCTGGACATCGTTCTCGTGGACGCCACCAATCCATTCGGCGGCGGCTGGCTGCTTCCCGCGGGACCTCTTCGCGAACCGCACTCCGCTCTTTCGCGCGCCGATATCGTTGTCATCACGCGCAGCGAGCACGCGCTGGCTGTCGAGACTCTGGTTCGCCGCCACTCCAGCGCGCCGATCTTTTATGCGCAAACACGTCTGGCCGCCGTGCTCGAACGGAGTCAGCCTTTGCCCGGAGGCCGAACCGTGGACGCCCAGGTGCACCGTTACCTTGCGTTTTGTGGCATCGGCAACCCGCGGGCGTTTCGCGACGATCTTTCGCGGTGGGGGATCAAGGTCCTGGGCAGCACGTTTTTCCGCGACCATCACCGCTACACGCAGCGCGAGGCCGATCAGCTCGAGCGGCTCGCCGCCGCCATGGGGGCAGACGGGCTCCTGTGCACCGAGAAAGACGTCTTCAATCTGGAAGGCGTGAATTTCAAATCCCTTCCGGTTCACTTTTGCCGGATAGACATGAATCTGAACAATGTGGAGGCGTTTTTGTCCATCGTCCGCGAGACACTGAATCGGAGTGCTGCGAGGACGCCAAAGTGAGTCTGCTCCCACACGCAGCGGCCGAAAAAGCAGGTTGGATTGATACCCTGGGCGCCGGTGTGATACTTTTCGTCTCGCTCGCAGAACGTCCCGCCGGACAGAGAATGGCGGCGGCTCTGTGGCGCCATCCCGTGACACTTGCCAGAGATACCTCCATCGGTGAATTGCGCAATTTTTGTGCACGAGGTCCGCTCCAACCGGCGCGCTCGGGACTCGAGGTGCGTCTATGAAGGCCGCGCGCGTCCCCCGTTCACCGGCCGGCGCTGCTGCGGATCTGGCGCGCCTAACGGAAATCGTCGAACAATTCCCCCGACTGACGATTGCGCTCCTGGGCGATTTCGTTGCCGATGAATTTCAGCGCGGAGACATCGCCCGCGTCTCCCGCGAGGCGCCGGTCTTGATCTTGCGCCACCGTGAAACGCAACTCTTACCCGGCGGCGGCGCCAACGCGGCGAACAACCTCGCTGACCTCGGCGCCTCGGTCCGGCCGGTCAGCATCGTCGGCGACGACGCCGCAGGCCGCGCCCTCCTCGAATATTTCCGCCGCAGGCATGTAAAGACCTCCGGCATTATTTCTCTTCGCGGGTGGACGACGCCGGTGAAGACCCGCTTCCTCGCCGGATGGGCGCATACGGTTCCGCAGCAGGTGTTGCGCATTGACCGCCAATCTTCCGCGCCTCTTCCTTCCGCGGCACATGGTCTCCTGAAGCAGAAACTGGGCGCCGCAATGCGCGGCGGCGGACACTTGCTCGTTTCCGATTACGGCTTTGGAGTCGTGACTCCGGAACTGGTCCGCGAGGCGACAGCGCAGGCGCGGAGGAAACCGGTCGTCACGCTGGATTCACGGTTCGCGCTGCACGGCTTTCGCGGAGCCGCCATCACCGCCGCCACACCGAACGAAGCTGAACTTGAGGCGCTCCATCACACCTCGATCGGACTCGATCCTAAAGCTCTCGAACGCTGCGCGCGGAAGACTCTTGACCAAATGCGGCTTCGCGCGCTTATCGTCACTCGGGGAAAGGATGGCATGGCGGTGTTCGAGCGCGGCAAGCCGGCCGTTTTCATTCCCGTATTCGGCAATGAGCAAGCCATTGACGTTACCGGAGCAGGAGATACGGTGATTGCGGCGCTGACCCTGGCCTTGGCGGCAGGCGCGAACTTTGTGGAAGCCGCGCACATCGCCAACATCGCGGGAGGAATTGTGGTCATGAAGCGCGGCACCGCAACGGTCACCGGCGAGGAATTGCTCGCCGCGATTCGCCGCGAAGCCACCGGCGCGGAGGCCTCCGGCTCCCCTTGATGCCCAGACCGCTTATGCTCGACACGCGCGCGAAAATCCTTTCCCGGAAATCTTTGGCGGAAATTTTGAAAGCGCGCTGCCGCAAAGGGGAGCGGATCGTGCTCGCGAACGGCTGCTTCGACTTGCTTCACGCGGGCCATGTGCGCTATCTCGAGGGCGCTCGCCGGGAAGGAGATGTCCTCGTCGTTGCGGTCAATTCCGATTCCAGTGAACGGGCCCTCAAAGGTTCGGGCCGGCCGATTCTGCCGCAGGATGCGCGCGCGGAATTGGTGGCTGCCCTCCGCGCCGTGGACTACGTCACCATCATTGACGAGCCGAACGTGGAAGCCTTGCTGGAGGCGCTGCGCCCCGATGTCCACGTCAAAGGCACCGACTATTCTGCGGAAACAGTTCCGGAGCGCGCCACGGCCGCGCGGCTTGGCGTGCGCGTCGCCATTGTCGGCGATCCAAAGCGCCACTCGACGCGCGAGCTTCTCGCGCGCCTTCGTGGAACTCCTCATGGCTGAGGAACGCTTCCTTATCGTGCGCCTCAGCTCGCTCGGCGATATTGTCCACGCGGCGCCGGCGGCGGCCATGATCTGGGGCTCCTTTCGCGGGGCGCCGATTGATTGGCTCGTGGATCGCAGATGGATGGGGCTTTTCGCCGGCTGTTCCGACTTCCGCGAAATCATCCCAATCCACCGCGGGTCTTGGAGCAACCTCAGCACCACTGTCAAGCGCCTGCGCTCCGCACGTTACACCTGCGTGTTGGATTTTCAGGGTTTGTACAAATCGGCTCTCCTTGCATTTCTTTCTGGGGCGCCTCGGCGCATCGGTTTTGCAAGAGGCTTTGCCCGCGAAGGCGGCGCAACACTTTTTTATACGGATCGCGTCATCCCTCCCCGAGGCCACATCGTGGACCAGAATCGCGCTCTGGCCCGCGCCGCGGGCGCCGGCCCCGAGATCTATCGCATCGGCCTTCCCCGGACCACGATCTCTCCCGCCGAATTGGTGCGCCGCGTTCTCGGTGACGCGTCCCAGGGATTCTTTGTCGTCAACCCTGGAGGTGGCTGGGGATCGAAATGTTGGCCGGCTGATCGTTACGGACTTCTCTGCCGTGAGCTATCCTCCCGCTACGCTTTTCGAGCTGTCGTGAATTACGGCCCCGGCGAAAGACCGCTCGGAGAAGATGTGGCGCGTGCGGCCGCTCCCGTCGAAACAACCCTGTTCACCGGCGAGATCCCGGAATTGGTGGGGCTGCTATCCGCTGCGAAGTTCGTCGTGGCAGGCGACACGGGCCCCCTGCACCTTGCCGGTGCGGTGGGCACACCGGTCATCGGCTTGTATGGTCCGACCGACCCGGCTCGCAGCGGACCTTATGCCCAGGATGACGTGGTGGTCTGCCAGGAACGATTTGAAGGAATGAATCACAAGCGAGGTCGGGAGCCCGCCTCTTCCATGCTTTCCATCAGTGTGGAGCAGGTGCTGGCAGCCGTCGGACGCCGTTTGGAGAAGCGCCGTTGAGCTCTCCCGGCGAATTCTTCGTGCGCTCGCGCGTGCGGCTGGGCTATCCCGTTGCCTTGGCGGCTTTCTGGCTGGCCCATCCCACGCCGCACGCAATTGCCGCAGGCGCCGCAGTTGGTCTGGCAGGTCTGTTCGTGCGCGCGCTCGCTGCGGGCTATCTGCGCAAGTATGAGCAGCTCGCCACTTCGGGCCCTTACGCTTTCACGCGTAACCCGCTTTATCTGGGAAGTTCAATTCTCGCCGCCGGGTTCCTCATCGGCATCCACTCCTGGTGGGCGGCAGCGATTGTCAGCGCCTATTTTGTGGTGTTTTATCCGGTGGTGATCCGGCGTGAAGAACGCGATCTGCGCGCACTCTACGGAGCCGCCTTCGACGACTATGCGCGGCAGGTCCCTTTGTTTCTTCCGCGCCTCACGCCGCGCCGCGACGCGGGACGCCCCTCGGTTGTTTTTTCGTGGCCCCAATACATCCGCAATCGCGAATATCGCGCTGCCATCGGATTTGCGATCAGTGTGGTGCTTCTTACCATCCTGATGAAGTGGCGAGGTTGAAGTCGCTCCTCCGGCTCCTTCCAGCTGACAGAGGCCCTTCCCTTACAAGCAAGCCATAAAGCAGCTTGCGTGCAGAGACTTGCCATCGGTCGAAACGGTCACGGCGCCGTCACGGTCCGTCCGCAACACCCGCACGCCTGCGGCGGCCAGACGTGCGACAACCTCGGAATGCGGGTGGCCATAGGGATTCGCTTCGCCTGCCGAAATTACCGCCAGGCGCGGCGCAACTCGTTCCAGGAACTCCTCCGTCGTCGAAGTCTTGCTGCCGTGATGGGCGACTTTCAGGAAGTCGGCCTTCAGTGGCTCGCCGGAGGAAACGAGTTCCTGTTCTGCCTGGCGTTCAATGTCGCCGGGAAGAAGCAGCGTTTCGTTTGCAAACTCCAGCCGGATCACGAGCGAGTCGTTGTTCTTCGCTTGAGATGCATCCTCGGAATCAGAAACGTGCGGCCAAAGGACGCGACCCTGCACGCCATCCCAAGTGAAGTTTTCGCCGCTGTGCTCGTGAATCACGGGGATGCCCTTGACGTGAGCAAGTTCTTCGAGCGCCGTGAGTGCCGGGCTTTCGACGTCCCGGCTGATCCATAAGGCGCCCACGCGAAAATTCTCGAGTATGGCGTGGAGCCCGCCGAGATGGTCCTGATGGGCATGTGTCAGCGCCACGACGTCGAGCCGTTGTATCCCGCGCGTCCATAAATAGGGCGAGACAACCTCTTCGCCAATATCCAGGCCCGCGTGCATGTCACCGAATCGTTCCCCGCCTGGTGTTCCCCCGCCATCAAGCAACATGGTGCGTCCGCCGGGAAATGCCAGAAAAAGCGAGTCCCCTTGCCCCACATCCAGTGCGGTGACCTCAAGCGCGCGCCGCGTCAGGCGCGGAGCAAATGGAAATGTGGCAATCAAACCGGCGCAGAAAGCGACCGTCAACGCGGCCACCGCGAGCATCCGCCGCCGCCCGGCGCGCAAAGCCACCGCGAGCGCGCACAGTCCCGCAAAAAATGCGGCAAGCAGCCAGCCCGGAGGAATTGGAATGCGATAAGAAGCGTGCGGAAAATGTGCTGCCCAATCCATGCATTGAACCAGCAGCGCCGTCATTCCTCCCAACGCCAAAGCAATGACGCGGCCCAGGCCATGCCACAGGAAGCTGACCGATAAAGTGACAAACCCTGTTGGGACGATCAGTCCCGTCAGCAACACTGCGGGGATATTGGCCAAGGGACCAATCAGGCTGATGCGGTGAAAATCGAGCGCCATGAGCGGCAGCATCCCGATCTGTAACACCACCGAGAGGACAAACAATTCCCACACAAAAAATCCCGCACGCAGCGGTACGGTCAGCAGCGGCTCGCCGCGTGAACCCAGTCGTGCGGGAAGCCGCAAAGATAGCCAGTTCGCCGCTGCCCGGACGTCGAGCCGGAACTGCGCGGCGCGTGGCGCGTGTCCGGCGTCTCGCGAAGCGTCACCCAATAGGGCAAGCGCGCGGCGGTAAGGCTCGGCGGTCCGCTCCAGCCACGGAAGCGCCAGTCCGCCGATGGTCCCCACCGCCAGAAAGGAAAGCTGAAAGCTCGAATCATAAAGCTCCATGGGACGCGCTATCAGCAATAGGACCGCTGCCAGCGCCGCGGTGTTCAGCAACTCGACCCGGCGGAAGAACAAACGTGCCACAAGAACGATGAGGGCCATCAATGCGGCGCGGAAAATCGGAGGGCGGTCTTCAACCACAGCGACATAGCAGGCGAGGATGGCCAGAGTGAGTAACGTCGTCGCGAACAGCGTGAGTCTCGCGCGCTTTCCCACCCACAGAAGAAAACCCGCCAGCGCAGCCACGTGCAAGCCGGCAATTGCCAGCACGTGGTATGCGCCTGTTTGTTGAAACGCAACGGCGGCATCGCGGCTGATAAATCCGCGGTCGCCCAGAAGCATGGCTCGCAAGACGGCAAGCGCACCGGGCTGCGCCGGGAAAAGGGAATCGAGCTGTTCGAGGAGTCGCCCGCGTGCCCGTGCCGCGCGGTGCCCGAGCGTCAGCGGCGGGGTATCGAGTTTTGTGAGCAACTCCGCGTGGCGCAGCGTTCCAAGGACGTGAATATTTTGCCGCGCGAGAAATGCGCGCCGGTCGAATGCGCCGGGGTCTTTGAAATTGTGGGGCGGGCGGGCTGCCACAATCATCTCCACACGGTCTCCGGCGCGCAGCGCAACCGGCTCATCCTCACCCTTCGAATGAAAATAGCTCAGCCGCAGGCCACCCTCAACGGCGACGCTCTGTCCGCCGATTTCAACCGTTTCGAGATCGAGATCGTACTGGTGCCCCCAGGGCAATCGCTTGGGTTCTTCGCGAAGCCGCGCGCGCCAGCGAAGCGGTTGGTTTGTGTCCAGCCGGGCTGGAGAAAGCAAGGCTGTGACATGGTTCGCGGACAGAGGCAGTTGAGCAAGCAGCCCGGCAAGCCCGCCGGCAAGAATCCACGCGAGCAGACTTGCAACTGCCGCAATTCTCACGAGGTGTTTCCGAAGAAGGATGAGTCCCGCTGAAATGGCCCCCAGAGTCAGCCCGGCGAGAAGGAACACTGCCGTCCGCCTTGCTCCCCCCTGCGGCAGGAGCGCCGGCCTGGAGAGCAGCACCCCCCCCGCAAAGGCCGTCACCATCCCTACCGCGGGAACTTTCATTTCATGCGTTCAAGCATCACCAGCGATTCGATGTGATAAGTCTGAGGAAACAAATCAAACAAGTGCACCTCGCGAATTTCATACCGCGCCCCGGCCTGTTCGGACACGCCCTTGCCCGAGGATACACCGGTCAGCGCCGCGAGGTCTCGCGCCAGCGTCGAGGGATCGCACGACAAATAGGCAATCCGCTGCGGCGCCAGGAGCATGAGCTTTTCGGTCACGTCGGCGCCAAGCCCGGCGCGAGGCGGATCGAGCACCACGAATTCCGGTTTGTCTTTGCACCGCGAAAGAAACGCTTCTGCTTTCAGATTCAGGACTTCCGCGCCGGCCCCCGCCGTTTCCAGATTCGCTTTCAAATCGCGTGTGGCCGCAAGGTTCGCATCCACGGCAATTACTCTCTGGAATTGCGTGGCCAGCGGCAGCGTGAACAATCCCACGCCGGCAAACAAATCCAGCGCCAGTTGTCCGCGAGCCTCCGCGCAAACCGCCTCCACGAGTTCGCCTGCGAGAAACCGGTTGACTTGAAAGAAGGACAGATGACCGCAGCGGTAGCGGTTTCCTGCGGCCTCATAGGTGATGAAGCCGGGACCGAACATCTCCAGCCGTTCGCTGCTCCGGTCGAGCAAGAGCAAGGATTCGAGATGGGGGATTTCCCTGTGAAACGTTTCGGAGAGCGCCTTGGCCGGCGCGCCGAATTTCTCAAACGACACGTTGAGCAGAACGCGGTCGTCCGCGGAGTCCGCGCTCGCTTCGATCTCGTGGACCGCGCCGGCTACCCGTCCGCTGGCGAGTAGTTGCCGCAACGCGTCCAGCGTTTCTGCAAGCCGGGGAGAAAGAATTCCACATTCACTGACGGCGCATAGCGACGAAGATGCCGCCCGGAAGTATCCGATCTCCTGCTCTCCCGCGCTCCCCGGCCGCACAGCCCATTGCGCCCGGCTGCGGTACGCAGTGGGTGGAGACGCGCGTGTCTTGATGGGGCCTTCCCACGGGACCCGCCCGATTCGGGCAAGCGTTTCGCGGAGAATTTCTGCTTTCAGAGTGAGCTGCGCGCTAGGGGGGATGTGCTGGTAATGGCACCCGCCGCAAACGCCGAAATGCGGGCAAAAAGGAATGCTGCGTTCCGGGGAAGAGGACAGCAGCCGTTCCACGCGGCCGCGCACGAATTTCTTTTTGCGCTGGATGGGCTGCACCGAAACTTCTTCGCCGGGCAGGACAAAAGGCACGAAGACCGCCTGTCCCTCGTGGTGCGCCAGACCATCGCCGCCGTACACGAGTTTTTCGATGCGCACGTCCATGAGAACGGAATCTCTCCCAGGCCACCGAGAAACGCCGCCGTTTCCGGCCTCACACCATGTAGAACAAGCTCAACCGCGGCAATCCGAATCCTTCGAACAAGCGTTTCTGCAAGTACTGCCGCTCGACCTGTGCAAGCTGTGCCGCCGACATCTTCCGCCGGTAGGGAGCGAGCTGGCGGTCGAATTCCCTGCGCGCCGCGACCAGCGTCTCTTCGCTGGCGCAAGCCGTCGCCGCCGCCGCAAGTTTTTCTTCCAGCGCCGCGAAGCGCCGCTCGAGATCCTCCAGATCGAGCGCCGCGGGCGAATCGAAGAGCACGCGAATTTCCTCGAGCCTTGCGCGTATTTCGCCGATTTTCAATGCCAGTTCCGGTTGCCGCTCCCGTTGTTTGTTTGCCGCCGCCGTCAGTTTCTCCGCGTTGCTCTTCACATAGGCGCGCAATTCTTCTCGCGAAAACGTCTCCGGCCGGGGTCTCGCTACCGCGGGCGCGGAAATGTCCGGCCCGCTTCCCGCCGCTGCCTCCTTGGCTTCCTCGGCGGCATCGAGCACCGCGTCCACGCAATACACCAGGCTTTTCAACGGCCGCCCTCCCGCGGCGCGCCGCGAGCGCTGATAACTCTCGAACGCCCGGTCAATCCCTTTCAGCACGGCCGCCAGCGGAATGCCCGCCTTCTGCCAGGATTCCATGATGGCCCAGTCGAGAGGCGAGACGAGCAGGTGCGCCCCGCGCTTCTTCCAGAAATATTCTTCGATTTCAGTGAAGTAGCCGTAGGTATTCACCGCACCCGCCGCGCCCGCAGGGTTCACCGCCGCGGCTTTCGGGGAACGGCGGCCGCCCCCGCAGAGCCCGGAGCGGCCGTGGCCTCGGCTTTCGGTTTGCTTGTGTGCCACGCTGGATTGCGTTCCCAGATGATGCGCAGCCCTTCGAGCGTCAGGAACTCGTCAATGGTCTGGATGTGGCGTGAAGCGCCGCCGATTAACGGCGCCTGCCCGCCCGTGGCGATCACTTTCGTATCTGGCCCCAGAACTTTTTTCATCCGCTCGAGGATGCCATCCACCAGATCCGTATAGCCATAGAAGAGTCCCGCCTGCATAGACGCCGCGGTATTCGTCCCGATAATTTTCCCGGGGTCTTTGATCTCCACGCGAAACAGCCGCGCGGCTCGCGCAAACAGAGCCTCGGCCGAAATGCCGATTCCCGGCGCCAGCACCCCGCCCATGTATTCGCCGCGCGCCGAGACCGCGTCGAAATTAATCGCCGTGCCGAAATCCACGATGATGCATGGCCCGCCGTACTTGTCGAATGCCGCAACGCTGTTCACGATGCGGTCCGCGCCCACTTCCTGCGGGTTCTCGTACTGCACGGGCATTCCCGTCTTGACTCCCGGCTCGACGAACAGGGCTTTCTGATGGAAGTATTGCTCCGCCATTTGCGCCAGCGTGGCGTTCAGCGGGGGCACCACCGAGCTGATGATCACGCCGGCGATCTCGCCCGGCTCGAGCCCGGCGACCGTGAACAAGTTGCGCGTCAGGATGCCGTATTCGTCCACCGTCTGGTCGCGCGCGGTGGTCAGCCGCCAGTTCGCGGCATCAAGACGCCTCGGTAACGTCGCCGGAGATAACGGTTTCGGTCCGGCCATCGTCGCGCTGGACGCGCAACAACCCATTGAGCGCAAGCCCCGCCGTTGTGCCCTCAAACGTCTCGCGTCCGTTGGCAATGCGGACGCGTTTTCCGCGCGCGAAACTCGATGCCCCGGCAAAGCGCTCGAGAATCGGTCCGGGGCCTTCCGCCAGATAGCGATTGTAGTGGCTCTCGAGCTGGCGCAGCAACCGCGCCACCAGTTCCAGCCTCGAGTGTGCGCGTCCGGTTTCCATACGCAGCGACGTCGCCATCGCCTTCAGTTCGTCCGGCATGCGCGCATGATTGACGTTCAGACCAATCCCCACGATAACAAACCGCACGCGCTCGGGCTCCGCGTGCATCTCTGTAAGGATGCCCCCGATCTTTTTCCCGCCCAGCAGCAAATCGTTCGGCCAGCGGAGGTCGGGGGTCACCCCAGCCTGTTCGGCAATGGCGTCGCGTGCCGCCAGACCCGCCAGCAGGGTCAAGAGCGGAGCATCGGCCGGAGAAATCGCGGGCCGCAAGAGCGCCGTCATGTAGACGCCGCTGGCCCGTTCGGAATGCCACGCGCGCCCGGCGCGCCCGCGTCCCGCCGTTTGCTCCTCGGCCAGGACCAGCGTGCCGTGCGGCTCCCCTTCATGCCCAAGCTGCAAAGCGACGCGGTTGGTCGAATCGGTTTTGAAAAAATGGTAGATGTGCTTCTCAAAGATACTGTTGTGCAGACTGCGCCGCAGCAAATTCGGCGCGAGCACGTCGGGAACTTTCTCTATCACGTACCCGGACCTCGGATGGCCTTTCACCTTCACGCCGAGGCCGCGCAAGCGCTCGACCCAGCGCCACACTGTCGAGCGCGTGACGCCGATTTCCTGCGCGATCTTCGGGCCGCTGATGACGATCATGGCATTGTCGGCCAGAAGCGTCAGCAGCGCCGCAATGCGGCGGTCCGTGGTGCCGGGAAGAGAGCGGAGTGGCATGGGTTTCCGTGGCACCGGCACTCTTGCCTGTGCGCATCTCCATCGCTTCCAAGGAAGCTGCACAGGCGCGAGCAGTTGCGCCACGCAGCAGGTGCAGCTTACCCGCTGCCGATGGTTTCGACAAGGAGCGTCAAATCCGCGGCAGGCGCCGAATGAGTCAGCGCGCCGGAGGAGAGAAAATCGGCGCCGGCTTCGGCATAAGCCCGCACATTCGAGAGAGTGATTCCGCCGGAGATTTCAATCACACAATCGGGGCGGAGCCTCCTGGCCATGGACACCAATCGAGCCGCCTCGGCGGGCGTCTGATTGTCGAGCAGGATAGCCTCTGCGCCACAGCTCAACGCTTCGCGAAGTTCCGCTTCGTCGCGCACTTCGATCTGCACCGGAAGCGCTTGCTGCCCGGATGGTTTGCTCTCGGCGGGTCTGTACGACTCATAGGCCGTCATTTCACGGCCCGTGTCGCCGGCTTGCGCGGCGAACGCATGCGCGCGGTCCAGTGCCGGCTTCACGCCGCCGGCCAGAGCAATGTGGTTTTCCTTGATGAGAATCGCGTCGTAAAGGCCGAAGCGGTGGTTCGCTCCGCCCCCCGTCCGCACGGCATATTTTTCCAGTGCGCGGAGCAAAGGAGTGGTCTTCCGCGTATCGCGGATTTGCGCGCGTGTTCCGGCGAGCGCATCCACAAACTTGCGCGCCAACGTGGCGATGCCGCACAGCCGCGCCAGAAAATTCAGCGCGGTTCTCTCTCCGGAGAGAACTGCGGCTGCGCTCCCGCTGAGTTCCGCGAGAGTTTCTCCTTTGCGGACAGCCGCGCCCTCCTGCGCAAGCGCCGTGAAGACGATGTGGGTGTCGAGCGCGCGAAACACGCGCTCGGCAATTGGCAAGCCTGCCGCTACCAGTTCTTGCTTGGCGATGATCCGCGCGCGCGCGCTCGCCGGCCGCGGCACGAGCGCCATCCGGGTCACGTCGCCGCTCCCGATGTCTTCCTTCAGCGCTCCCCGCACCAATGCGGAAATTTCGGGTGAATCCCAGTTCATAGGTGACGTCGCGTCGGATGAATGCATGGTGGGAAGAGTCGCGCAAGACTTCGCGGCGCGCGCGGCGTCAATCTCGCCCGAACGTCCATCGCGTCGCCGTCTGGGTAAAGCCATCCTCGCCCCGGAAATTTTCGTAATGTCCAAAGACCACGGTCGGCCGGACCACCGTTACGGGGTCGTTGTACGGCTCCATATCCCAATCGTATTTTCGTGAGTAGATGTCCTTGTACCTTCGCACGAACGCGGGCTTGCTCACAATCTCAACGACGCCTTCCAGGATCACCACTTCGTTCTCGCGTTCGGGGCTGACGACGCACCGCGGGTTCGCCGCAAGGTTTCGCCCCTTTCGCGATCCCGCGGAGGTCATAAAGCAGAAGGTATCGTCCAGCCATATGCCCCAGACGGGCATCAAGTGAGGCGCGCCGCCCGGCCGCGTCGTTGCCAGCCAGTAGCGCTTGGCATTTTCCAGGCGCTCGACTGCCCAACTCCACGGAAGCAATCCCTTGCCGCTCTTCTCGTCCAAGATTCCGTAGCCCGGCATATGCGGGCGGCTTGCTTTGGGCTTCCTGATTCCGTGCGGGCCACTTGGAGATGCCACGTTGCCTCCTTTCGCGCCAACCCGGCCCCCCTCACACGTTTGCCGAGGAGCCGGGATCAGACCTGCTGGCGGTCTCTTCCAGTTGGGCCAGGCGCTCGAGCAACTTCTGGTACTCGATAGATCGCTCGGATAGCGTGTTTTCGAGGCCGCGAACAATTTCTGCCGGCGCGCGGCTTCGGAAGGTTTCATCGGACAGGCGGCTCCGTTTCGACTCTAAATCCTTCTCCATCCGCTCTCTTTCTTTACGGAGCTTCGTCAGCTCTCCTGCCACGTCCA
>WNGH01004288.1_pt1 | contig 14583 bp, 11 predicted proteins | sample 5400631 | NCBI WGS metagenome assembly WNGH01 (sample SAMN13153373, study PRJNA577476) | soil metagenome | isolation source: 115 cm soil or saprolite under Garry oak tree replicate 1 | place: USA:California | collected 2016-06-15
CACCGATCGGAGCGAGCGTAAAAATCTGCGGCTTGACTTCGGTCTTGAGGTCGAGCACGACTCGAACCACGCCGGGTTTGAAGCGCCCGACGCGCAGATTGCCGATATAGGGGTCGCTGGGCGAGACTTTTCCGGCGAAGCCTTCCTGGACGCTTTGAAAATCGATGTCTTCGAGGTCGAGTACGAGCCGCTCCGGGTTTCTCAGGAGGATCAGGCGATGCTGCAGGGGTTCGCCCGATTCCACGGTCACGCGCGTGTAGTCCGGCGCCGGCCAGACGCGGACCGCCCGTATCGGTTCTGAGGACGGTTCAGCGGCAGGAACCGAGCTCGAAAGAATCAAAACGGCGCCGAGCGCCGCACACCGCAGCGCCCCGGCGCACGCGATCAGGCGCTTTTGGCTCTTGCTAGACACCGCTCTCCCGCTGTGCTGTAGGCTTTGACACTGATCTCCCTTCCTGCGCCCGCGTAGGCTAGAGTAAGGTCAAGGTCCGGTCGAGGAAGTACATCGCGGGCCCGCTCCGGCCATTCCACCAGACAGACTGCTGCGCCGTGGAAATAATCGGCCAGCCCCGCATCTTCAAACTCTCGAGCATTTAGGAACCGATAAAAATCAAAGTGGTACAAGTTTAATCTAGAAACCACGTAAAGTTCAACCAGGGCGTAGCTCGGGCTTTTCACGGTATCTTTAACGCCCAGGCCGCGCAACAAGCCACGAATCAGGGTGGTTTTCCCGCTGCCAAGATCGCCGCGCAGGTAAATCCGCACGCCGGGACCGATACCCGCAGCCACCTTTGCCCCGAAGCCTGCAGTTGCGCCTTCGTCCGGCAAATAAGTGGTCCAGTGCGCCCTGACCTGCGGGTGGCTATGATCTGGAGGATGAGTCATCTGAAAGCAGTCCGCGCACGACGAATGCGGCCCGCCGATCTTGCGATGCTCGCCGCGGCGATCAAATCCTGGGGGCGTGAGCTGGGATTCCAGGCGGTCGGAATCGCCGACACCGACCTCTCGGCGGTCGAGCCCCGCCTCGCCGCATGGCTCGCATCGGGCTTCGCCGGCGAACTCGATTATATGCGAAAGCACGGCGCGAAAAGAACGCGACCCGCGTCGCTCGTTCCCGGCACCTTGCGCATCATTTCCGCGCGCATGGACTACCGGCCCGATGCGGCCGACAGCTGGAGGATCCTTGCGGACGGCAGCAAGGCCTTCGTCGCTCGTTACGCGCTCGGGCGCGACTATCACAAGGTGCTGCGGGCGCGGCTGCGGCAGCTCGCGGAGAAGGTTGCGGGCGAAATCGGTGAGTTCGGTTATCGGGTATTCACCGATTCGGCACCGGTGATGGAAGTGGAGCTGGCGCGCAAGGCGGGGCTCGGTTGGCGGGGCAAGCACACGCTGCTGATCGCGCGCGAGGCAGGCTCGTTCTTCTTTCTCGGGGACATCTACACGGATTTGCCCCTTCCCCTGGACCCTCCGGTGGGCGAGCATTGCGGCAGCTGCACCAAGTGTCTGGATGTTTGCCCTACGCACGCGATTGTCGCTCCCTATGTCGTCGACGCTCGGCGGTGCATTTCCTACCTCACGATCGAGTTGAAGGGGAGCATTCCGGTCGAACTGCGCCCCCTCATCGGCAACCGTGTCTTCGGCTGTGACGATTGCCAGCTCGTCTGCCCGTGGAACCGCTACGCTCAACTCGCCGCGGAGCCGGACTTCAGGGTTCGCAACGGCCTGGACAGCGTCGAGCTTGTCGAGCTTTTCGCGTGGACGGAAAGCGAATTTCGACAGCGCATGTCCGGCAGCGCAATCCGGAGAATCAGCTATGAACGCTGGTTGCGCAATCTCGCCGTGGGACTCGGCAATGCTCCCGGGAGCGAGCGTGTGCTCGCGGCGCTGCGTTCGCGAGCGCAGGATCTTTCGGCACTCGTGCGCGAGCATGTTGCATGGGCGCTCGAGCGTCATGGTGCCGGCAGATCGGTGGACCGCGCCTGCGGGACGACCTCTCCGGGCGGTCGCGCCCCTTTGCTATAATGCCGCGGTTATCACCTCCCTTGTCCGTGGATTTACCGTCACCGATTGAAGTTTCTTCGGCCCGGAGCGGGGGCGGAAGGAGAGTATTCGTTTGCCGAGTTTTGCCGAACTGACCCTGCTACCTGAGTTGCTGAAAGCGGTTGCGGAGCAGGGGTACCTCGAACCTACGCCTATCCAGGCGCAGGCGATCCCGTTGGTGCTGCAGGGGCGTGATGTCCTGGGGGGCGCCCAGACCGGCACCGGCAAGACCGCGGGATTCACGCTTCCGCTCCTGCAGCGGCTCGCACGGCACGCCAATACCAGCGCTTCTCCTGCACGCCATCCGGTGCGTGCGCTCATTCTTACCCCGACGCGGGAGCTTGCGGCGCAGGTGGAGGAGAGTGTGCGGACCTATGGAAAGTACGTCGGCCTGCGCAGCACCGTGGTGTTCGGCGGAATCGATATGAGGCCGCAGACTGCCGCACTGCGCCAGGGCGTCGAGTTTCTGGTGGCGACTCCTGGCCGGCTGCTCGACCACGTCCAGCAGAAGACGGTGAATCTGCAGAAAGTCGAGGCGTTTGTACTCGACGAAGCCGACCGAATGCTCGACATGGGATTCATCCCGGACGTGCGTCGCATCATGACGCTCCTGCCCAAGCAGCGCCAGAACCTGTTGTTTTCGGCCACCCTGTCCCAAGACATTCGCACGCTCGCTGACTCGTTTCTGCACGACCCGGTGCTCGTGCAGGTGGCGCGGCAGAACGCCGCCGCTGAATCCGTTCAGCACATCGCACATCCGGTCCGGCGAGAGCGCAAGCGCGAGCTGCTCGCGTACCTCGTGCAGTCGCGCGATTTGCGGCAGGTACTGGTTTTCACCTCGACCCGCATCGGTGCCAATCGCCTCGCATACCAGCTCAACCGTGACGGCATTCATACCTCCGCCATCCACGGCGACAAGAGCCAGCCGGAACGGCTTCAGGCGCTCGCCGACTTCAAATCGGGAAAGGTTCGTGTGCTGGTGGCGACCGACGTCGCCGCCCGCGGGCTTGATATCGAGGACTTGCCCCACGTCGTGAATTTCGAGCTCCCCGGCGTGCCCGAAGATTACGTACATCGCATCGGTCGCACCGGCCGCGCTGGGGCGAGCGGTGAGGCGATCTCGCTGGTTTGCGCCGAGGAGCATGAACGGCTCGACGCGATCGAGAAGACCATCCGGCTCAGCATCCCGAGGAAGATCGTTCCGGGATTCGAGCCCGATCTGAGTGTCGCGCCCTCGATGATGAGCAGGCCAAGCAGCCGGCGTGACGCGGCTGCGCGGGAGCGCCGCCCGCGTCAAGGCGATCGAGAGCGCGACCGATTGACTCGAGCAGCTCAGGGTCAGAAGACTGTCGACCCGATTTTCAGCTCTCCGTACAAGCCGGCTCTTGCGACATCGGTTGCGGCCGGCGCGGCGCCTGCTCAGCAGGCGCCGCGCCAAGTCGCCGCGCTGCTCTGCGGCTTTCCCAAGAACAAGTAGGCGCCTCTAGTCGTTTGCCCGGAACGGGTTCCGTTCGTTGAGCTCGTCCACGTAGCGCTCGACTCCCTCCGACTCCCTGGCAAGAAACTTTTCCACGGCGTTCGCGAACTCCGGATGGCGTAACCAGTGCGCAGACCACGTGGGGTTCGGCAGGAAGCCCCGCGCGAGCTTGTGTTCGCCTTGCGCGCCTCCCTCGAAGACCCGGATGCCGCGTTCTATACAGAAGTCCAGCGCCTGGTAATAGCACACCTCGAAATGTAGCAGCGGGAAGTGGGCGACCGAGCCCCAGTAACGACCGTACAGCACTCCCGGCGAGAAAATATTGAGCGCGCTCGCGATCGGCTTTCCATCGAGCTCGGCGAGCACCATGAGGAGGTGTTCGGGAAGCGTCTTGCCGAGCCTCCGGAAGAACTCCAGGTTCAGATAAGGCGTCGAGTGATGCGCTCGATAAGTGTTGTTGTAGCAGCGCGTGAAAAAGTTCCAGTTCTCGTCGCGGATTTCGGCTCCGACCAGCCGTCGCACCTGCACGCCTGCTTCCTGCACCCGTCGTCTTTCCTGTCGGATTTTCTTGCGCTTCGCAGAAGCGAGATCAGAGAGAAACTCATCGAAATTTGCGTAGCCACGGTTTTCCCAATGAAACTGGACTGAGCGGCGCAGCATCATTCCCGCCGTCTCCATCTCGCGCGCCTCGGGTTCGGTGGGAAACAGCACGTGCAGGGACGAGACTTCGAGCGAAAGCCGCAGCGCGGCACGAACGAGGAGTGCCCGGGTTTCGCCGTCGCGCGCAAGCAGACGGGGTCCGGTGACCGGCGAAAAAGGGATTGCACCGAGCAGTTTGGGATAGTACGAAAGTCCATGCCGGTGAAAGGCATCGGCCCATGCCCAGTCGAAGACGTACTCGCCGTAGGAATGCGACTTGGCGTAGAGGGGCATGGCACCCACGAGCGACGCATCCTGCCACAGGGTGAGATAGCAGGGCGACCAACCCGTACTCTCGCAGGCACACCCCGTCTCATGAAGCGCATGCAGAAATTCGTGGCGCAAGAAGGGATGCCCCGCTGCAAGCGCATTCCATGCTCGCGGCTCAACGGCCCGGAGCGTATCGATAACTTTGACCGAGGGCGTGTCTTCCTTCAATCGACCCGATCCGAGGTGGTGCTCACGGTTGCCGATTATAGATTCGATTGAACCGTCCTGAGCGCGAGGGCTCGTCTCCCGATGGTAAACTTGCCAGATGGCGAGCATCGTCAAGATCGCGATTGCCCAGATCAACTGTGTTGTCGGCGACCTTGCCGGCAACACCGACAAGATCCTCCAATACTGCGAACGTGCGCGCACCGCCAGTGCGGACTTGATGCTCACGCCGGAGCTCGCGCTGTGCGGCTATCCCCCCGAAGATCTTCTGTTGCGCGGAGGTTTCTATCGCGACTGCAATACCGCGCTCGAGCGCCTGGCGCGCGAGGTGCGCGGCATCACGCTCGTCGTCGGGCATCCGCATGAAGATCATGGAAAACGCCACAACGCCGCATCCGTCGTAAAGGACGGGCGGGTAGTGGGAACCTATTACAAGCACGTCCTGCCGAACTACACCGTGTTCGACGAGGAACGCTACTTCGTGCCCGGCGACCTTCCGTGCGTCTTTCAGGTGGGAGAGACCCGCTTCGGCGTGAACATCTGCGAAGACACGTGGGGGCCGCAGGGACCGCTAACGACCCGGCCGGATGCCGTCAGCATCGGAATCAACATCTGCGCGGATGCCTGGGGGGCGAAGGCGCCGGAGGCGGCCCGCGAGGCGGGCGCGCAGGTTCTGCTGGTGCTGAACGCCTCGCCGTATCACATGCGCAAACAAGAGTCCCGCTACGACGTGATGCGCGAACGCGTGATCGAGACGGGCATGGCGCTCGTCTACGCGAACATGGTGGGAGGGCAGGACGAGCTGGTGTTCGACGGTGCCTCGTTTGCGCTCGACCGGCGAGGGGAGGTGGTATGCCAGCTCCCGGTTTTCGAGGAGACGCTGGAATTCGTGACGGTGGCCGATGGCGAACCGCGACGAGGCGGGATCGCGGAGCAGGCGTCGCTCGAATCCGAGGTCTACAAGGCGCTTCGCCTCGGGGTAAGCGACTACGTCGGGAAGAACGGATTTCCGGGAGCGCTGGTCGGCCTCTCCGGTGGGGTCGACTCGGCGTTGACACTGTGCATCGCTTGCGACGCGCTCGGACCACAGCGGGTACGCGCGGTCATGATGCCTTCGCAGTATACCTCCCAAATGAGCCTCGAAGACTCGCGCGAACTCGCCAAAAATCTCGGAGTGCGGTACGACGAGATCCCCATCGGCACCGCATTCGAGGCTTTTCTCGCTTTGCTGGCAAAGGAGTTTGCGCGCCTTCCCGTGGACGCAACAGAGGAGAATCTTCAGGCGCGAATCCGCGGCACTTTACTGATGGCTTTGTCGAACAAATTCGGAGCGATCGTACTGACGACCGGCAACAAGTCGGAGATGGCCGTCGGCTACGCGACCCTGTACGGAGACATGGCCGGTGGTTTTGCTGTGATCAAGGACATTCTCAAGACGCTGGTATACCGCTTGTGCCGGTATCGGAACGGCATCGGGCGCGTTATTCCGGAACGCGTGCTGACCCGCGCGCCCTCCGCTGAGCTCAAAGCCAATCAAACCGACCAAGACAGTCTTCCACCCTATGACGTTCTCGATTCCATCATTTCGGCTTACATGGAAAACGACTTGAGCCCTGCCGAAATGGTGGCGCATGGCTTCAGGACCGAAGACGTGAGGCGTGTTGTCGAGATGATCCACCGCAACGAGTACAAGCGCCGCCAGGCGCCGATCGGCATTCGCATCACCCACCGCGGTTTCGGCAAGGATTGGCGCTATCCGATCACATCGCGCTACCGGGAACCATACGAATAAGCGGTGATTGGCCCGCAGGCCCGATCAGGCAAGTTTCGATGCCCGTTTGTTATACTGGCAAGCGGAAGTCAACGCGGGAGCATGGCCATGAAGAAAATCGAAGCCGTGGTGAAGCCTTTCAAGCTCGACGAAGTTCGTGAGGCCCTTGCCGAAGTCGGAGTCACCGGACTGACCGTGACGGAGGTGAAAGGCTTCGGTCGCCAGAAGGGTCACACGGAACTCTACCGCGGCGCCGAATATGTCGTCGACTTCCTGCCGAAGGTCAAGATCGAGGTCGTGGTGACGGAAAAGATGCTCGAGGGCGCGATCGAGGCCATCGTCAAGGCGGCGCGCACCGGCAAGATCGGCGACGGGAAGATTTTTGTGAGCACGGTGGAGCAGGTGGTGCGTATCCGGACCGGCGAAACCAACGAGGCGGCCGTCTAGCCGCGGCGTCGGGGCCCCAATCCTAGGCTTTCAGCAGCACCAGCAGCGCACCGCTTCCACCCTGATTTTTCGGGGCTTCGCAGAAAGCAAGGACTTCGTCGCGTTGCGCCAGCCACTGCTGTACTTTTCCCTTCAACACCGGCTCTCGTCCGGGCGAGCGCAGGCCCTTTCCATGGACCACGCGAACGCAGCGCAGTCCGCGCTTGAGGCACCCGCCGAGAAACTCCGCCAGCAACGACCGGGCTCCCTGCCGGTTCAGTCCGTGCAAATCGACGATGTCCTGCACGATCCAATGCCCTCGCCTCAGCTTGCGCAGCACATCGCGGGGGAGGCCGCTTCGCAGGTAGGAGGGCTCCTCCCCGGTCTCCATCGATTGATCCGAGGAAAGCGCACCTGCCAGACTCTCGACGAGCGCGTCATGCCCGTCGAGCAAGGATTGAATCGGCACGGGCGGCGGCGCCTGGGTCTTGGGCTCCACGCGGGCTGGCGATTCGAGGGGCGTTGCATCGCGCACTGCGTCGCGAAACAGGGCGGCTTCGTCTTCTGGAAGGCCGTTACGCGTGCGTTTGCGCATGATTTCCCCCTCGGCGCGGCATCCGAGGCTCGTTGCGGGACTCAGCGCAGACCGTCCAGATATTTTTCTGCATCAAGCGCTGCGATGCAACCGCTGCCCGCGCTGGTCACTGCCTGCCGGTAGAGGTGGTCCTGCACGTCCCCCGCAGCGAACACTCCCTGGACGCTGGTTGCGCTGGCGTTACCCTCGCTCCCGCCGCGGGTGACGATGTATCCGCCCTTCATCTCGAGCTGTCCTTCGAAAATTCCGGTATTCGGGGTGTGGCCCACGGCGATGAACAGCCCCTGCAGGTCGATCTGCTGTGTGGCGCCGGTCTGGATGTCCTTGATGCGGACGCCGGCTACCCCCTTTGCATCGCCGAGAACTTCGTCCAGAACGTGGTTCCAGCGCATCGTGACGTTGCCTCTGTCGAAGAGCTTTTTTTGAAGAATCTTCTCCGCCCGGAATTTGTCCCGTCGGTGGATCACAGTGACGTGACGCGTAATATTGGAAAGGTAGAGCGCTTCTTCCACTGCGGTGTTCCCGCCGCCGACGACGGCGACGTCCTGACCCTTGTAGAAGAATCCGTCGCAGGTCGCACAGGCGGAGACCCCTTTTCCCATGAACCTTTTCTCGGACTCGAGCCCGAGATAGCGAGCAGAGGCGCCGGTAGCGATGATGAGCGCATCGCAGGTATAGTCACCCGCGTCGCCTTGGAGCCGAAGGGGCCGCCCCTGAAGGCTGACAGTGTGGATATGATCGAACACCACTTCGGTCTCGAAACGCTCGGCGTGCTTCTGGAAACGCTCCATCAGCTCCGGACCCTGCACTCCCTTCACGTCGGCCGGCCAGTTATCCACGTCGGTCGTCGTCATGAGCTGTCCGCCGGGCGCAAGGCCTGTGATGACGACGGGTCTCAGATTTGCCCGGGCGGCGTAGACCGCGGCGGTGTAGCCTGCTGGCCCGGATCCCAGTATCAGCACCCGAGCATGTCTGGTTTTTTTTGACATGGAGGAATTGTGGGGACGAAGATGCGTGAATTCAATTCAATCGCCGTGCTGTCCCAAATTATAACCCGGTTGAATCGCTGCTCCGGCTGACGCGGCCTCCTGAAGGTTTGCGATTTCGACCGGACCCGCAGCATAAGGCGGTCTTCGCGAGTCTGCTAAGATACGCGGGTAAGATCAGGTTTCTGGGAGAACAGACCAGATGACGGCCCCGCCTAGCGTATCGATGCTGCTCCTGCGCAACGTCCCCCTGTTTTCCGCGTTGCCCGAGCAGCAGCTGGCTCTGCTCACGAGTCTGGTGAGCCGCAGGAGCTTTCCCCGCGGCACCACCATCATTGCCAAGGGCGACATAACGGAATCGCTCTATGTGGTGATATCGGGGCGGCTCAAGGTGATGATGAGCGATGAGGAGGGGCGCGAAGTGATCCTGGCGACCTTGGGACCGAACGAGTTTTTCGGAGAAATGGGCCTCATTGACGATTCTCCGCGCTCGGCAAGCGTGGTTGCGCTCGAGGCTTGCGAGATGCTGAGTCTCTCGAAGCGCGATTTCAAGAAATGCCTTGAGGAGAATTTCGAGATGTCCATGACGGTCATGCGAGGACTGGTCAAACGTCTTCGAGGAGCCGATCAAAAGATCGAAAGCCTCGCCCTGATGGACGTGTACGGCAGAGTGGCGCACTTGCTGCTCGAAATGGCGGAAACCGTAAACGGCCAGAGAGTGGTCACGAAAAAAGTTGCCAAGCAGGACATCGCCAAGATGATCGGAGCCTCGCGCGAGATGGTCAGCCGGGTGATGAAGGACCTCCAGTCGGGGGGCTACATCGAGGTGCGCCCCGGCGCGATCGTCCTGCACGAGACCATACTGACAATCGACTGAGGGCCGGTCCGGAGGGGCCGGCTCGGCGCAGTTGGCGTTTTGACTCAATCAGAGCCTCTTTGAAACGGAACCAAGCACCCCTTCCCGGCAAGGTCGCCGCGCTGCTGCGCGAGTCGAGGCTGTTCGTCCTGGTCGCAGGGGCCCTCTATCTTTCCCTGGTCCTCACGACGTTCAACCGTGCAGACCCCGGGTGGTCCCACAGTGTGGCGGCGGGCGAGATCCGCAACCTCGGGGGGAGGGTAGGCGCCTGGTTGGCGGATATGCTGTTGTATCTGTTTGGTGTTTCGGCCTGGTGGTGGGTCGCGCTCCTCGCTGTGACCGCGACTTGGACCCTGCGGCATCTGGATGGCAGCTCGATCAGCGACCGGCGGTCATCCTTCATTGCACTCGCCGGCTTCTGCCTGCTGCTTGCCGGCTCGAGCGGAGTCGAAGCTTTGCGCCTTCACTCGCTGCAGGTCGCGCTGCCGCTCGCACCCGGGGGCTTGGTCGGTCATGAGGTTGCGAGGGTGCTGCAGTCGGGGTTCGGTTTCACGGGCGCGACGCTGATCCTGCTTACGCTTTGCGCGATGACTCTGTCTCTATTCACGGGCATTTCCTGGCTGGCCGTGATGGAAAAGCTGGGAGGGGCGCTCGAGAGCGCGTACCTTTGGTCCCTGGAGAGATGGCAGGGGTGGCAGGATCGCAAGGCCGGAGCCATCGCCGCGGAGAAGCGCGAGGCGTCGGTGGGGGAAAAGCGTGAGCTCTTGATCGACGAGCACGTGCCGATCCGGATAGAGCCGCCCATGGTCGAGATTCCAAAATCCTCCAGAGTCCAGAGAGAAAGGCAGGAGCCGCTCTTCCGCGAACTGCCCGACACGCCGCTACCCCCGATCAAGCTCCTCGATGAGGCCGCGAGCGATATCGAGGTCTTGTCGGCCGAGACCCTGGAATACACCTCGCGCTTGATCGAGAAAAAACTCGGCGATTTCGGGGTTCAGGTCAGAGTGCTCGCCGCCTACCCGGGGCCCGTGATTACGCGCTACGAGGTGGAGCCCGCCGTCGGCGTGAAAGGCAGCCAGATCGTCAACTTGGTGAAGGACCTCGCGCGCGCGTTGTCCGTCTACAGCATCCGCGTGGTCGAGACGATCCCAGGCAAGTCCTGCATGGGCCTGGAGATCCCCAATCCGCACCGCCAGATCGTGCGGCTTTCCGAGATCGTCAGCTCGCGGGCTTACCATGAGTTGCACGCGCCGCTCACGCTCGCGCTCGGCAAGGACATCGCCGGCAGCCCGGTGGTTGCTGATCTCGCCAAGATGCCGCACGTGCTGGTCGCGGGTACGACCGGCTCGGGGAAATCGGTCGCCCTCAATGCGATGATTCTTTCGATTCTGTACAAGACCGAGCCGCGCGAGGTACGGCTCATCCTGGTCGATCCGAAGATGCTTGAGCTCTCCGCTTACCAGGATATCCCGCATCTGCTCACGCCCGTGGTCACCGACATGCGGCAAGCCGCGAACGCGCTGGTCTGGTGCATGGGCGAAGTGGAACGGCGCTACCGGCTCATGACCTGGATCGGAGTGAGGAATCTGTCCGGGTACAATCACAAGGTCGCCGACAGCGAAAAGTCGGGTAACCCGCTCAAGGACCCGGACACGCTCGACTCGGCTGAACCCCAGCCGCTGGAGAAGCTTCCCTACATCGTCGTCATCATCGATGAGCTTGCCGATCTGATGATGGTTTCGGGCAGGAAGGTGGAGGAACTGATCGCACGCCTGGCGCAAAAAGCGCGTGCCGGGGGTGTGCACCTGATCCTCGCCACGCAACGTCCGTCCGTGGACGTGATTACCGGGCTTATCAAGGCCAACATTCCAACGCGCATCGCCTTCCAGGTCTCGAGCAAAGTGGATTCGCGCACCATCCTCGACCAGCAAGGCGCGGAGTCGCTGATCGGCCAGGGTGACATGCTCTACTTGCCTCCCGGCAGCGGGATGTCCCAGCGCGTGCACGGTGCTTACGTCGCCGACCAGGAAGTGCACAAGGTTGTCGCCTACCTCAAATCGCTCGGACGCCCCGAATACGTGGCGGGCCTGCTCGAAGGCGGGGAAACCGACGGCGGACCCGAGCTGGGACTCGGCGAGCAGGGTGGAGAGGCCGATCCGCTTTACGATCAGGCCGTGGAGATCGTGATGCGCACGCGGCGCGCATCGATCTCGCTCGTTCAGCGCCATTTGCGGATCGGCTACAACCGCGCGGCACGTCTCATCGAGCAGATGGAGCAGGCGGGGCTCGTATCTTCCATGCAAACGAACGGCAATCGCGAGGTGCTGGTGCCCGCGAAAGTGGATTAGCCGCCACGATGGCCCTGCGTTCCGGGTCCGTGGTGGTTTTCCTGGGAGCGCTTCTCGCATGTGTGGCGTCGGGTGCCGGGGCATCGAGCCTCGAGCGCTTCGCCGAGTTTATTACCAAGACTCTCACCGCAAGGGGGAAATTCGAGCAGAAAATCTTCGATCACAACCTCAAGCTGCTGCAAGAATCGCGCGGCGCGCTCGCGTTTTCGCGGCCGGGGAAATTTCGCTGGAACTACGTAAAGCCCTATGCCCAGCTCATCGTCGGTGACGGCTCCCGAGTATGGATCTACGACGAGGATCTCAAGCAGGTCACGGTGAGGAAACTCGACCAGGCGCTCGGTTCGACGCCGGCTGCCCTTCTCGCGGGAAACAACGAAGCTATGCGGGCGTTCAGGCTCTCGGACAAGGGCGCGAGGGATGGTCTCGAATGGCTCGAAGCGCTGCCTCGGGACAAGGAAGGCAATTTCGAGAAAATCCGCATGGGCTTTGGTTCTTCGGGTCTCGAAGTCATGGAACTTGTCGACAGTTTCGGACAGACCACTGTGCTCAGGTTCGAGTCGCTTGAGCGTAACCCAAGGTTGGATCCTGCACTCTTCCGATTCTCTCCCCCCGGGGGTGCCGACGTGATAGGCGACGTCGGATAGCCTCTCTTCGCTTGGCAAGCGAATGACCGATCTGTTCCCCGCCCCTGCGCCCGTGCCGCCGATGGCGGAAGCCCTGCGCCCCAAGTCGCTCGACGAATTCGTGGGACAGGAACACCTGCTCGGGCCGGGCAAGCCCCTGCGTCTTGCGTTCGAGTCGGGCAAGCCGCATTCGATGATCCTGTGGGGACCCCCCGGGGTCGGCAAGACGACCCTCGCACGTCTGATGGCCGACGCATTCGACGCGCAGTTCATCGCGCTCTCTGCGGTATTCTCCGGCGTAAAGGACATCAAGGACGCCGTGCGGCGGGCCGAGGAGGCGCTTGCGACGTCCGGAAAGCGCACTATCCTCTTTGTCGATGAAGTGCACCGCTTCAACAAGGCGCAACAGGACGCATTCCTGCCTTTCGTCGAGCGCGGGCTGCTCACTTTCGTAGGCGCCACGACCGAGAACCCCTCTTTTGAAGTGATCGGCGCGCTGCTTTCGCGCACCACGGTGTACGTGCTCGAGAGTCTTTCAGAAGCCGAACTCGGAGAACTGTTCGACCGCGCCGTGCGGGAAGCCCTCGCGGGGCTCGCGTTCGATGCGCACGCGCGCGACCGGGTGATCGGACTCGCTGACGGCGACGCGCGCTGTTTGCTCAATCTGCTTGAATTGATCCACACGGCCGCGGCGCAGTCCGGGGCGAGCAAGATCGACGGCGATTGGGTGCAGAACGCTGTCGCACGCAACCTGCGCCGCTTCGACAAGGGGGGCGATGCGTTCTACGACCAGATTTCTGCGCTGCATAAGTCGGTGCGCGGCTCGAGCCCCGACGCGTCGCTGTACTGGCTCGTGCGCATGCTCGATGGGGGCGCCGATCCGCTCTACGTCGGACGCCGCATGGTCAGGATGGCCGTCGAGGACGTCGGTCTTGCCGACCCGCGCGCGCTGCGCGTCGCGCTCGACGCCTGCGAGACCTACGAGCGCCTGGGGAGCCCCGAAGGCGAGCTCGCGCTCGCGGAAGCCGCGATTTATCTCGCGTGCGCCGCGAAATCGAACGCCGTGTACGAGGCGTACAATCGCGCGCGGTCTTTCGTTTCGGAAGACGCGTCGCGGCCGGTTCCGGCCCATCTGCGCAATGCACCCACGAAGCTCACGAAAGAGCTGGGCTACGGACACGGCTACCGCTATGCTCATGACGAACCGGATGCCTACGCTGTGGGCGAGAATTATTTTCCGGAGGGCATGCCCGACGTAAAGTGGTACGAGCCGACCGACCGCGGCCTCGAGGACAAGATAAGAGAAAAGATGAAAGAGCTGCGCCGCCGCGACGACGCGGCCACGAAGAAATGATCGACGGGCTTCAGGGCGCTCGAGGAGAAGCGCAGGGAGATCCAGACCGCGACCGAGCAGCTGCAGTCGCAGCGCAACGCGCTCGCCAAGCAAGTCGGCCAGGCGAAGGCGAAGAAGGACGAGGCGCAGGCGGCCGCGTTGATGCGCCAGGGCGCCGAGTTCGGGGAGAAGCTGAAGCAAATGGAAGCGGACAACGCCGCCGTGCAGGAGAAGCTGCGCGAGTTCGTCTCCCTGATCCCGAACCTGCCGCACGCGAGCGTCCCGGTCGGAAGCCGACCCGAGGACGCAGTCGAGCAGCGCCGCTGGAGCGAGCCGCGCAAGTTCGGCTTCCAGCCCAGGGACCATGTCGACATCGGCGCCGGGCTCAACGGCCTCGACTTCGATACCGCGGCGAAGCTCGCCGGGGCGCGCTTCGTGGTGATGAAGGGCGCTGTCGCACGCCTACACCGTGCGATCGCGCAATTCATGCTCGACACGCACACCACGGAGCACGGCTACACGGAGGTGTACACGCCGTACATGGTGAGCGGCGCCTGCGCCGACGGCGTGACGAGCCTCGCCAAGTTCAAGGGCGATCTCTTCAAGATCGAGGACCGCGACCTGTATCTCATCCCGACCTCAGAGTACTCGGTCACCAATTTCGTGCGCGACGACATCGTGCCGCTCGAAAAGCTACCGCTGAAGTTCGCCTGCCACTCGCCGTGTTTTCGCTCGGAGGCCGGCGCCGCCGGCAAGGACACCCGCGGCATGATCCGCAACCACCAGTTCGACAAGGTCGAGCTGGTGCAGATCGTCCATCCCGCGAAATCGTACGAAGCACACGAGCAGCTGACAGGACATGCCGAGACGATCCTGAAAAAACTCGAGCTGCCGCACCGCGTGGTCACGCTGTGCACCGGTGACACCGGCTTCTCGTCGGCAAAAACCTACGACATCGAGGTCTGGCTTCCCGGGCAGAACGCATATCGCGAGA
>WNGH01007600.1_pt1 | contig 14583 bp, 12 predicted proteins | sample 5400631 | NCBI WGS metagenome assembly WNGH01 (sample SAMN13153373, study PRJNA577476) | soil metagenome | isolation source: 115 cm soil or saprolite under Garry oak tree replicate 1 | place: USA:California | collected 2016-06-15
GCAATCCTGGTCGGCGCGAACCTGGCCCGCGCGAACCTGCACGCCGCGACCCTGGATGGCGCGGACCTGGGTGATGCGACCCTGGACGGCGCGGACCTGGGTGATGCGACCCTGATCGGCGCGAACCTGACCGACGCCAACCTGGCCGGCGCGAACCTCGCCGAGGCGATCCTCATCGATGCGAACCTGACCGGCGCTGACCTGACCGGCGTGACCCTGGGCGGCGCGGACCTGACCGGCATGCTGTGGTCGGTTCACACGGAGTGGCCGGGGGCCATGGCAAAGGCCATGAAGGCACGATCAGAGGAAGTGCGACCAGGGATATGGCGGGTTGTCGGTTCGGGTACTGCCGACGCAGAAATCGATGCCCCGCTGACGCCAGCCGGATAAATCTCGACGCGGCGGCTATTACGCCGAGCTGCTGCCCGTGCGCGAGCGGGTGTCCGGCCCGGAGCACCTGGACACCCTGGCCGCCCGCAGTGGCCTCGCCCGCTGGACACAGGAGGCGGACGGTGACGCCGATCCTGGCGTGAAGTAGCTGGGGCATGTTAACCGGCACTCCCGCCAGCCCTCCCAGGGCGCTGACCTGCGCGCTATAACCGAAGGCCGTCGGTACTGGGCTAAGGTTTGTTCAGCTAGCCACGGGCAGAAGGCGTGAGCGAATGTTCCGGAGGAAGCGCAGCACGAGCGACATTGCCGTGCCGCAGAATGTTTACCAGCACCTACAGGCAGGGTTCGCGGAGAGCAACGCCCGGAGATGCGTGGAGTACGAGCATAACCGGATATTTCATCCAGGGGATGCGTTCATCGACGTGCTCAGGTGGCTGTGGGGAGGGATTGAGGGCGGCGAGATACGCGTTACCCCCATTGACGGCCCGGTCACGGTCACTGCCATCTCAGGAGAGAGTCTTGCGTGCACGCTCCTGGCTGACCACTTCGCCGCCGTCAATGCCATCCTCGCAGAGCAGGAGCCGCCTGCGGCGCCGATGACCATTGACGAGATGATCACCGGCCTGCGACTCGCGGGCCTTGAGAAGTACGCCGGACCCGCCGAGTACCAGCGAATCTGCGCAATGATCCGCGAGAACGTCCCGGCGATGACTGGCTACACCGCCAAAGGCAAGGTTGCGCATCTCATGGTCCCGCGCCAGGAATCTCCGGCCGGGAAATGGGACGCCTCGGCTCCCGTGACGTATAGCGGCAAGCCGCGAAAGGGCAAGGAAGATGTCGGTCAGGTGACCATCACCGAGCCCGGTGACTCCCGGCGGACATTCATCCATTACCCGCGGCATCCCGGCGACCCAGACCATCGTGAGCTGACGTGGGGATACGTAGGCAGCGGCCCACTGGCGACCGGCGCGCTCATCCTGAACGACGCTCTCGGCTTCGGGACTCCTGGCACTATGGACGATGCCGGGGTAATGCCGGGCGGAGCCCCTTCGCCGATGCTCGTGACATTCACAGAGGACATCGTGGCAAAGTTCCCCAACCAGCCGGGCCGGGCAAGCTGGCAGCTCAACCGCAGTGCCGTGTTGGAATGGGTCAGCAAGTGGCGGGCGGAGAACGATGCGAACGGGGAAGCGAACCCCGAAACCTGATCCGATAACACTACAGGGAGCCTACGGCTGTCTCTGCTAAGTGATCAGGGACTCGGCTGGCACGTGGCCCTTTTGTCTTCGGCAGCACCGACTTGCGAATCGGCCTTGGGATGCCGGTAACAATCAAGTGATGAGCACCGCTACGGTGTTCAGTTTCCTGAACGCGGCACGCGGGCGAGTGGTCAACATGGCCGGACCGGGTTGCCGGTGTAGCCCGGCCGCTGGCCGGTCTCGCCGCGCCGGTATTGGCCTGTGACGAGGCCAAACTATGCGTCGGCAGTTGGGGATCGCCGGGGCCGCGGCCCGGGGTCCCGGTAGTACTGGCGGAACCCCCTGAGGGCGATCTAACGTTGCCGCCGCCAGGTTTCTCGTGGGAGGAGAAAACGCGGCCGGAGTGATTTCGTCCTCTCCCCAACGACATGGTAATCACCCTTAACATGTCGTCCGTGACCCCCGTTCTCAAGGTCGTCTCCGGCACCGATCAAGCGCCGATCGACGCCCGGATAGCCCAGCTCCGAGACGAGTGGCTCGACAGCTTCAAGAGCAGAGAGACCCGCCGGGGCTACCGGGGCGACCATGCCGCTTGGCTGACCTACTGCGCCGGGCACGGCATCGACCCGCTGGTCGCCCGGCGGGTGGATGTCAACCGATGGGCACGGGCGCTGGAGGCGGCCGGGGCCAAGCCCCGCAGCGTCGCCCGCCGTCTTGCCGCCGTGGCGAGCTGGTACCGCTACGTTGTCGAGGAGGGCGTGCGGCCGACGTCGCCGCTGGAGCGAGTTCGCCGGCCCAAAGTTAACAACGACCGGGGCGTGACGCCTGGGCTCAACCGTGAGGAGCTCCGGCGGCTGCTGGCGGCGGCCGGGGAACACGGGAGCGCTCGCACAGTCGCGCTGTTGACCCTGCTCGCTCACACTGGCCTGCGGATCAACGAGGCGCTGAGCCGCGACGTCGAGCACCTGGGCCACGACCGCGGGCACAGAATCCTGCGGCTGGAGCGCAAGGGCGACGTCGAGGACCGCACGGTGCTCACCGCGCCCGTCGCCCGGGGCGATTGATGCCTACCTGGCAGCGCGAGACTCGGGCCCGATCTTCGTCACCAAGACAGGGCGGCGCATGGACCAGCCCGAGGCCTGGCGGATGATCCGGCGCATCGGCCGCCGGGCCGAGCTCGACGGCGCCGGAGAGATCAGCCCGCACTCGCTGCGGGTGGCCTTCATCACCGGCGCCCGGGAGGCCGGAGTTCCGCTCGAGGACGTACAAGATGCCGCTGGGCATGCCGATCCCCGGACGACTCGCCGCTATGACCGCGGCCGCCACTCGCTCGACCGGCACGCCTCGTATGCGGTCACGTCATGGCTGGCAGAGCCGCAGGTATGACCAAAGCCCTGGCATCACCCGGTTACCCGGCTTGATCACCTGCCTGGCCGCTGCCTGGGAGCTGATTCCGTCTTTCGGATCGCTGCCGGTCGAGGTCGGCCCGCTGGTCTAGTACCTGCTTGATGAACCGCTCGGCGTCGTTGACTGAGACGCCCTCGGCTGAGTATTCGTCGGCACCGATCACAATGCGAAAGCGTTTGCCGTCGTGCCGGGGCCCCGGCGTCCGATCTCCCCAGGTCGGAATCTCAAACAGGAAAGGCGGGCCCCGGCATTGAGGGGGATGCCGACCCCGCCAGTCCATGCGCCATGCCCAGCGGGTCCCTCTGCTGGTGGCCCTGAGATGCACACCAATCCTGGGTGATACCCGTGCCGGATCCGGCTCAGCCCACCGTCCGGGGCTTCTCGGGGTGGATGCGTCGGCGTTACGCTCGGACCAGTGTTTGCGCTCGGCCAACCGGGTTGGATCAAGGAAGGTTCACCCGAGGGAGGGATGACCATGCGCTCGACGATTCGTAACGTGGCCGCGACGACCGCAACGGTCCTGGCCTTGGCCGCAACGGTCCTGGGCTTCGGCTTGATGGGGGCGCCCGCCGCCCAGGCCCGGGTGATCGACTGCGTGGTTCAGCCTCAACCCCCCAAGGGAGCCTGCTACGAGCCGGTGTGGGTGAACGGGCAGCAGATCATCATGACGTTCCCGCAAGACGGTCACCCGGTCCACAAGGTGCCAAGCGCCAAACAGCAACCCTTCTACGTGCTCGCGCCCCAGACAGGCACGGCTCAGGGTCAAACGCCGGGGTTCTTCCACGACCACGTGATCGCAACGGCGCCTAGCGAGGGTGGCTTCACGCCGTTCATGCACGGCTACTTGGTGATCTGCAGCCCGGAAGGCATCTCAACGGGTGCTTGCACCTTCAGCGTGGAGACCCCTCCTGGCGGTGTACCGCTTCAGCTCACGAAGTCGGTCACCGGCTATGACCTAAGGTTCGCTGTGGACATCCAAGCCGCCGCCAACGCAGGCCTCGTCGTCCTAGTCGATACAGGGGCGGTGTTCATCGGCACCGTCGGCCCGAGCAGCTAGCCCGGGCAACCTAAACGACCGGCCAACTCCGAGAGAGGGGGCAGGATGGCTGCCGTCACCACCACCGTAAGCGATGGACGCCACGCGTATCGACCTCAGGCGATCGGCCGAGTCTTCGGCTGGTTCTTCCTCGCCACGTTCTTGACCTCGGTTCCGGCATACTTCGTCGGCTACCACCAGATGCTGAACAACCCCGGCCTCATCACCGGAGCAGGGGCCAACCCCGCCCCGGGCATCGCAACCGGCGCGATGCTAGAGGTCTTCCTCATCATCTCCAACGTCGCCACCGCGGTGGTGGCGTACCCGGTCCTGAAGCGCGAGAGCGAGATGGGGGCGATCGGCTACGTGGCGGCCCGTCTCGTCGAGGCCATGTTCATCGCGATCGGGATCGTCAGCGCCCTCGCGTTCGTGCTGATGCGACAGGAAGCCACGGCCGCTTCTAATCCTGTTCTCGGGCATGTATTCGTTTCGATCTACTACCGAGCATTCCTCGTCGGGCCTGGGTTCTTCGCGGGTCTCGCGAATGGAGTGATCCTGGGCTACCTGATGTACCGATCCGAGCTGGTGCCGCGAGGCATGACGTGGCTGGGTCTCGTCGGAGGACCGCTCGTCATGATCACGGGAGTCTTGGTCATGTACAACGCGATCGCGCGCGGCGGCGCGATTCAAAACATCGCGACGCTGCCCGAGGCCCTCTGGGAGCTGTCGCTCAGCATCTACTGCATCGTGAAGGGGTTCAGGCTTACTTCCCCGATCCTCCGTCCGGACGGGGTGACTTACCCTTCTGACGTCCGATAAGCGGGGTTATCGGACGCCAGAACGGCCGACTGGTTTCACGGCCAGGGCCCGGCTTGACGGAATCGCCCGTTAACGACACCCAACGAGCATGCAGGTCAGCGCCTCGCTGAGGCTGAACCACCAACGCCGCGGCGTCTCACGTGTTTATGGCACCGCTGGTCAGAGAGGCGAGGTGCCTCATGATCGGTGAGACGGGACGCTTGTCCGTGCTCTGTTGCGGGACGGGGCCGGGACAGCGAGGAGTGGGGACACCGGTAATGGCGGCTAGAGCCAGCCGACATAGAGGTGATCGCGCACCCTGAGCTCGCTGAAACGTCACTCACCACCTCTACTCACGTCCCCGCCGGTCAGCTGTGCGCAGCTGTCCGGTGACATGCAAGTCGGCCCGCTGTCATCTAATCCGGCCCGTTCGCTCGCCTTGCCAGCAGAACTGACCCCTTCCTGGCCTTCATGGTGGCCAAGATGCCGGTGATGCCGGGTTCCGGTGAGCTTCCCGCCGGGCCATCATGACTGGCAACCTCGTGCCCCCGCACCAGGCGGGCCAACTTCGATGGCAAGCCGACAGCCGCCGTCTTGCCATTTAAATAGGCCCGCGCAGGTCAGGGCCACACCACCGGGCCGAGATAACTGTCACCGGACAGCAGCGCTGCCCCGCTGTAATCAGGCGACGGAGTCGCGAAGCTACGGCCAACGGCAACCCGATGCCGTACCGATGAGCTAGGGGGTGCTCGCGGGTGACGAGGACTGAAGACAAGCACCGCCGCTTGAGGCGGTGCGGCTGGTGAAACACTTGGTGCATGTTCGTGGGTGCTGGCCGCGTCCGTGTGGTACGCGAGCTGGCCGAGGCGTGGGACGCGGCGGTCCGGCACAGGCGAGTGGGCGTGGTTGTGATCGAGGGGCCGTCTGGGTCGGGTAAGACGGCGGTTGTCCAGGCCCTGTACGGACAGCTAGCGATGCTCCAATCGCGGCCCGCCTACTGGCCAGCGATGCTGGGCGCGCCTGGCCCGCCGGGGGCACGGATGCCCGGCCCGGCGGGTGCCGGCCCGGACGGGAGCTCAGCTGCCTGGCGGCGGGAGCAGGCTCAGCGGATGTACCCGGTGGCGATGGCGCCGGCGCCGGGTTCTCGTCCGGGCTTCTTCTGGTGGGGCATCACCGCCCGGATGGGGGCGTTCGCGGTCCTGGACGGCGATCCGCAGATCAAGCGGCACGTGCAGGGCATCGCCGAGGCGGTGGCGCGGGCGAACCGGCTGACCCGGGACCGGCTGTCGCTGGCGCTAAAGACCGGCAGCTTCCTGGCCGGCCTGGGGCTGCTCGGACCGGCCCTGGGCGCCCTGGCGGCGGACGCGGGCAATGTGCTCGCTGTGCGTGACCTGCTCCGAGCGGTCCCGGCGGCCGCGCAGTCGCGGGCCAGTCTGCTGGAGGGAGCGCTGCGCCGCAACAGCGGGACGGTGTTCTCGGTGGGCCTCGGGCCGCAGGCTGTGGCCGCGGCCGAGGATGACGGCCGGTGCCTGGGGCTGGTGGCCAGCGTGCTGCCCATGCTGGTGGCGGTAAAAGACGCGCAGCTGCTGGACCCGGTGACGATCCGGCTGCTGGACACTTTGTCGCGGCAGTCCGGGGCGGCCGGATTGATCGTGCTGACCGTCAGCATCGATCAGCCGGGCGCCCTTGCCGGGGACGCGCAGGGCGACTGGCTGGATGCCGAGGACCGGGCGCGGCGCCTGACCCGGGTCCGGCTAGGCCCGCTGTCGGCCGAGGAGCTGACCGAGATCGCGGTCGCCGAGCTCGGCACCGGGCTGGACGCGGGGATGCTGGCCCGGGTCGTGCGCCACGCCGACGGCGTGCCCGGGATCCTGTATGACCTACTGGAGGCGCCCGCGGTGGCCCAGGCCCTGCGCGAGGGCGGCGAAGGCCCCCCCGACTTGGCCGCCATCCCCGCGCTGGCCGGCGTCCAGGCCGCCCTGGCCGCAGCGCAGCCGCCGGTGCGCCGGGCCCTGGCCGTGATCGCCGTCCACGGCCGGATGACGATCCGGGACTGGCTGTACAGCCCCGGCCCCGCACCGGGTGACCCCGGCCCCGCACCGGCTCCCGGTCTTCTCACCACGGCTCCGGTCGAGGAGGCCATCGCGGCGGGATGGCTGCAGCACCGCCCCGGGACCCCGATCGTGGAATTCGGTATCTCTCACCTGCTGCACGCCGTCCGAGCGGCACAAGCCAGGGAACTGACGCCCGCGACGATCCGCACAGTGCGGCAGGCATTGCTGGCGGCGGTCGAGAACGCGCACGCCGACCACAGCTGGGACGACCTGGACCAGGACGTGCGCGAGTCACTCCTGACCAGCGTCGTCGAAGACGACCCCCGCACCCCGGCCGACGCCCTGCCCCCGGCCCTGGCCGCTGAACTGCTCACCCTGCGCCGGGTCACCGGCCGCGACGCTGCCACCACGGCGTTCCTCGCCGCCCTCACCGAACGGCTGACCAGCGGGCGGCCGCATCCCCGCGTCCTGACCGTGGCCACCGCCGAGGCCCTGTTCGACCAAGGTCAAGCCGACAAGGCATTCCAGCTGCTCCACGACGACTACACGAACCTGCAGGCCGAATACGGCGAGGATCACCCGCGCACCCGGCCCGCGTTGCACAACCTCGCCGCCGCCTATGCCGCATCAGCCCAGGCCCTCCGCGGCCAGCCGCAATCAGCACCCCTGTACCAGACCGCTATCGCCCTGTACAACAAGCTCCTGACGCACCTGCTGGAGTGCGGGCTGCTGGCCGGCAGCTTCATCCCCCCGGCCCAGGTCAAGGCGGCCCGCGATGTGGTCCGCTACCGCACCAAGATCGCCCAGCAGCGGGTCAGCGAGATCGCCCGGCTCGGCAACACCCTGCAGGACGCCGGGATCAAGATCGACTCGGTGGCCTCCTCCATCGCCACCAAGTCCGGGCGGGCGATGATCGAGGCGCTGATCGACGGGGAACGCCGCGGCCCGTCCTGGCCCAGCTGGCCAAGGGCAAGATGCGCGCCAAGATCGCGGACCTGTCCCTGGCCCTGGAAGGCCGCTTCAGTGACCACCACGCCCTGATGTGCCGCCTGCACCTGGACCACATTGACCACCTGGAGGCGACGATCGCCCGGCTGGACGCCCGGATCGAGGAGATGATGGAGCCCTTTCAGCGCTGGCGGGACCTGCTGGCCACCACCCTCGGAATCGGCCAGCTCGCCGCCGCCGCCGTGATCTCCGAGATCGGCGTCGCCGTCAAGGAGTTCTTCCCCGGCGACGCACACCTGGCCTCCTGGACCGGGCTGTGCCCCGGCAACCACGAATCAGCCGGCAAGCGCCGCTCCGGCAAGCCCCGCAAAGGCAACACGCACCTGCAGTCCCTGCTGGTCGAGTGCGCCTGGTCAGCGGCCCGCCACGACGGCTACCTCAAATCCCTCTACCACCGGCACGTCATGAAGAACGGCGGCTACCGCAGTCCCACCGCCAAGAAGAAAGCTATCGTCGTCGTGGCGCACGCGATGATCGTCATCATCTGGCACATCATGGTCACCGGAAAGCCCTACCACGAGCTCGGCGCCGGCTACTTCGCCAGCCTCCAGGACCCTGAGCGCGAGACCCGCCGGCTCATCGCCAGGCTCCAGGCCCTCGGGCACACCGTCACTATCGACACCGCCGCCTGACAGCGGCGCCACCGCAGGCCCTGCCACCGCCTCACCGGCCAGGGTCCGCTGCCCGCCTGCCCAGCTGAGGACCATTCACGTATCAGCCACCTGGCTACGCAGATCGGCGGTGCGGCGCTCGGAGAGCGTGCGGTACCGGTTACAGCCCGCGACCGCCTCGGTCGGCCGCGAGTCTGTCCCATTGCTCAGGTGAGCCGGCTGGCGGCGCGCAGGACGCGGAGCGCGTTGAGGGTGATCATCTCGTTAGGGCCGGAGCGGCCCCAGTCCACGACCTCCGGTGTGATGCTACTGGTCGGTGGTTTCCACCAGTACCCGCCCGGCTGCCAGCGGCCATCGGGCCGCCGCCGCCGCTCCAGCTCATCAAGCGCATCACCGGTGCGCGGGTCGACAGCTTTGCCCATCCGGGACAAGACCAGTAGGGCGTGCAGGATGTCGTATTGCCAGTACGGCGGATAGCGCGGCGCCAGCCAGGCCCGGTTGATCATCTGGCCGGTGGCAAGGCTGCGGAACAGCCGGTGGGTTAGGAATAGTTCGGCAGCCCGGCCGGCAGTGTCCCTGGCAGTGGTGTCGCCGGTGGCCTGCCCGTACTCGTGCAGGGCCCAGGCCGGGGCCAGCGACTCGTGAAACGACGACCGCCGAGTGGCCGCAGGATCGCAGTTCCACCCGCCGTCCGGCCACTGCCAGCCGATCAGCGCCTCGGCCAGGACCTGCACCCGCCGATCGGCGGCCAGGCCGAGCCGACAGCACACGCCAGTGCGTTGCCCTCGATCGAGGCATGCGCCCGGGTCAGCCCGCCGGCCACCGGCACCCGCCGACCCGGGCTGGCCAGCCAGGCGAGCACATGGTTGGCGGCGGCGACCGTGCGTGGCTCCCCTGGCGGGATTCCCCAACTCGACCAGGGAGACCAGCCGCCAGTGCGCGCCGGTCCACTTGCGGTGGGGTGCACGCCGAACCCGCCATCGCCACGCTGCCCGGACAGCAACGCGGTCACCGTCCCGGCCGGGGGTTTGGGCCGAGGCGGCGGCGCTATGTCCCGCCCTGGGCCGTCCCGCCCTGGGCCGCGGATCAAGGCCCTACCCGGGCACGCCAGGATCATGTGGAGTTCCATCAAGCTCCATCCCGGTCGATGCCTGGTGGCTTGGGTGCCGGGCCCCACGGCGGCGCGCCGGGAGCGGCGTGCCTGGGCCGATACCCGGTGCCGCCGGACTGGCCGGTGTCGCCCGCAGGCTGGGCGGGCCGGTCGGCACGCTCGGAGGGTACCCGGATCACCGCGGAGACGAACGTCATCAGGAGCAGCGCCGATGCGATGGTTAACAAGAGCAGGCCATCGTTGACCAGGGTCGCATGGCTCATGGATGCCTCCGGCGGGGCGGCGGCCCGGGACGGCGGCGGCCCAACGTCCCGCCCCGGGCCACGGTGATTAAGAAACGCGCCGGCCCGACTTACCGTTACGGCAGTATCGATAAGGGCGAGAAGCTCATTGGCCGGTCGCGTGGCCGGTTTAGAGCAGCCTCCCCCCGCCCGCGGCCCGGGCCAGAGGTAGGGGGAGCGGTCCGCGAGCCCCGGGCCGGGCAGTAATCAGACGCGCGGCCCGTCCGGCCGGTTCCGCCGGTCGAGGATCGCGGCGACGTCCTCGGCGGTGACGCCGTGGAGTGGAGCTGCACCTCGGCGGGCGCCCCTTGGCATGCTGGCGCCCTGGCCCGCCCGCTGAGCCGAATCGGGCCGGTGTTCTAAAATAGTGCGGGTGGGCGTGCAGCGGCCTGCGTGGTGCTGACAGGGCCCAGAGCCGCACCCGCGCTGCCCACCCCCGCCACGAGGGCAACCATGACGAGGTGCCGCAACGGCCCGGCCAGTTCGCGCTCGGCGACCCAGACAGTCTTGTCATCGGCGCGGATCTCGTAGATGCGGCTGCCCGCCACCGGCCGGTACGGCGGCGGCACGTCCAGGGCAGCCCGCTCGATGAGGTCCCCGCAGCGGTCGGCATCGCTGGGGTCGGCGGTGTCCAGCACCCCACGGCGGATGCTCCCACGCCCGGTCACCTCGGTGACCACAATCCTCACCAAGCCAGTGTGCCGCTACCTGGCCTGATTAGGAATAGGCACGGCAAGTTCAGGGACCCACAGGCGGGTACAAAACGGTCCGCGAGGGCCGTCCAGAGGCCGGGGGCCCCGGGGGCTCTTTCTCCGTAGCCGCTACCTCGGCTGGCCTGCAACAGCGCAGGATGCCGGTGTCTGCCGCTAGACGCGCGAGCCCCTCGAACGCGGAGAGCCCCGCGGGTTAAGCGCCGGGCGCCTGGGGGGTCTCCTACTTCGTGTCCCTACCCGATTCTGCGGTCCCGGGGCCCTTCTGGCCCCTCCCGTTCAGAAGGGCCCCGGGACACTAGGGTCCAGTCTCCGCTGTGCCCTGAGCAGGTATGAGCACATGAGAAAGGTCTCATGCGACTGCGGCTCCCCCCGGTGACCTGGGCACCCGGCTACGATCACGCGACAGCTCCGCTAGATGAGTGAGTCCTGTTGGGGCTTAGTGATCGTAGGCGATGAGGGAGCGCTTGACTGGTGCGCTGATCTGCCAGTTGTGCCAGATGGCGGCGGCGAGGGCCAGGAGGCGGGCCGCGACGCGGGCGTAGACGCCGGCGAGGGTCCGCCCACCGTGTTGTTCGAGGGTGAGCTGGCCCTTGAGGGTGTCAATGATCGCTTCGATCCACTGGCGGCAGCGGGCGAGCTTGCCGAACCGGGCGGGTTCGTCCTTGCGGTCGGGACGGACCAGGTGCGCGCCCAGGCCGGTGGTGATGAAGTCCTCGAAGTCGCGCCCGGCGAAGCCCTTGTCACCGAGGATGACCTGCCCGGCGCGGACCAGGTGGTGGCCGCGTTCCAGCAAGGCGGCCACGACCTCGCGTTCCCCCAGCCCGGGATGGGCCAGGCCCCAGATGACAGGCATGCCGTCGGCGGTGGTGATCAGATACAGCCGGAACCCCCAGAAGAACCTCGAATGGCTGGCGCAGTATCCGTAGCCGGCATGCCCGGCCAGATCCGGGCGCTTCACGGTCTCGCGGCTGGCCGCGCACGGCAGCGGCGTGGAATCCACCAGGCGCAGCAGGTCATGCCAGGACGCGGTGTCGCGGGCCAGTTCGGTGATCGCGGCGGCCAGCAGCCCGCCCTGGCGGCGCAGTCGCTTGCCATACCCGGACTGGCCAGGCAGGTAAGGGAACATCCCGGCCAGGTGGGCGCGCGCATACCGGATCCACCGCCGCTCGCTGGCGATGCCCAGCAGGTGCTGCGCGGCGGCCAGGCACATTAACTCGGCGTCGGCCAGCGCCGGCTTGCCGCCCGGCCGGTGATCACGTGACCAGCCGAGCGCCGGCAGGACGCGATCATCGAGATGAACGTAGAGTGCGGTCAGGAGGGTGTCCAGGTTGTTCGTCACAAAACGATCTTCGACGCCCTCCGCTTTACTTTCCCGGCAGCGACACGCGCCCAGAGCTAACCGGACTCACTCATCTAGTGCTGCGCGGGCATGCTCAGGGTCAGCCGGCTTTCGCCGGGTTCGACCTGGTTGAGCCGGGCCTGGTGCAGGTGCCCATGTGGCGCCCGGACCACAAGGCGCTCCGCCCTAGTGAGCTGGCGAAGATCGGCAGGTAACTCTTGGGTATGGGTGTAACGGCGCCGGGAGGCTGGGCGTTTCGTCTGGGCGTAAGGCCTCTCCCCCGCGTGGGTCCCGGCCTGGCCCCCGCGGGCCGGGACCCCGCCTTTGTGAGGCGAGGCTGCACCGCCGGGCCGGGTGCCTCAACCGGCGGGCCGGCCTGCAATCCGCTCCCACACGCAGCCCGGCCCGCGTTCGTGCGAGGTTCTGGCTGCGACGGCGGAGCCGAGGCGAGCCCGCTGATAGCGGCCAGCCACCCGGGCAGCAGGCCGCAGGTGAACGAGCGGACCGGCGATAGCATCCGCCGGGGCGAAGGGTGGGTCCAGGATCAGTCCCCCGGCCCGCCGCCTCCGTGGCCGTTGCCGCCGGTCCCCTGGCCGTCACCGTGACCTGGGGGCGCAAGCGCACCGGTCACCACGATCGTGGTGCCAGCTGGCAGCCGCCCGGCGGGTTGCACGGAGACAACCGTTCCGGGCTGCTGGTGGCCATTGTCCCGCCAGGCCACCCGGACCCGCAGGCCGAGCTGGCGCAGCTGCCGGCGGACCGCGCTGACCGGCTGCCCGGCCAGGGCGGCCTGATTCACCACGGCCAGGTGCGGTGCTGCGGGCGAAGCGCTGACCGGTGCCTGGCTGGCCTGGTGCCGGGCGGGGTGGGCCGCCTCCGGCCCGCCAGCAAGCAGCCAGCCGGCCAGCCCCGCCGTGGCCGCGCCAGCGCCCACAGCCAGCATCAGCTTTCGCCGGCGGCGTACCCGGCCGCGCCGCGGCGGCGGGACTCCTGGCGGTACCTGCGGGCCGGCTTGGACATCGGCCATGACCTGGGATGGCGCGGCTACAAGCGTGGCGGGCAAGGGGCCGGCGAGCGTCGCGGGCTGCGGGCCCGCCCAGTCGGCCGGCCCGGCGGGCGCCGCGATGAAGGCGTCCCGGAGGCGGCCCGCCCGGCGGGCGGCTTCGGCCGCGCTGGCAGGCCGCGCTGCCGGGTCCTTAGCCGTCATGCTGGTGACCATGGCGGCCACCTCCGCAGGGACGTGCGGGGGGACCGGGGGCAGCTGGCCGTGCTGGTGGGCGAGCGCCACTTCGACCGGGGTGCCAGTGAACGGCGGTACCCCCGTCAGGCACTCATGGCAGACGATGCCGAGCGAGTACAGGTCACTGGCGGGAGTGGCCGGCTTGCCCGCGACCCGTTCGGGGGCCAAGTAGGCGGGAGTGCCGATCAGCGTCCCGGTGCGAGTCAACGGGGCCGACCCGGCGGCGTGGGCGATCCCGAAATCGGTAATCTTCACCTGGCCGCCCGGGCCCAGCAGCAGGTTCGCGGGCTTGATATCGCGGTGCACCAGGCCCGCCGTGTGCGCGGCAGCCAAGGCGGTGCTGGCCTGGGCGGCCACATCCATCGCCGCGCGGGCGTCCAGCGGCCCGGCAGCCAGCACCGTGGCCAGCGACGGCCCGTCTACCAGTTCCATCACCAGGAAAGGCTGGCCGTCCTCACCGTAGTCATACACCTGGGCGATCCCGGGATGCGAAATCCCAGCGGCGTGGCGGGCCTCGGCACGGAAACGGGCCAATGTCTCGCGATGCTGGGCGTACTCGGGCCGCAGCAGCTTGACCGCCACCGCCCGGGCCAGCACCGTGTCGCGGCCCCGCCACACCTCACCGACGCCACCGGCAGCGATCCGCTCCTCCAGCCGGTACCGCCCCGCCAAGACCAACGCGGATCCCATAACCGGCAGACTCTACCCGCCAGCCCGCCCGGTCATTCTCTCGCCGGGAACCCGGTTGGAAGGCCCTGGAGCTGGAACCCCACGATGCTGCATGAAGATCAGCAAACGGCCCGGAGCAGGGCCTGACGCCATGGGCACGCCGCACCGCCGCGCTCCCCGCCAGCTACCTGCGAGAACACGGCACAGTGGAGCCGCTGGCCGGCCTGCGGCACCGCGGACGCCCGAATATTGCCTGGCCCTGGACCGGGCATTGCAGACACTCGCCGACGCCGAGACATTCCTGCATGACCGCGGGATGCTAACCCGCACCGCCGACCGCGCGCTGCCCAGTCCCTACCAGGCCCGCCACGAGGACCCCTGCAAGCCGGCAGCCCCGGCTCCGGCGCCTGGCCGGCGACCAAGTGGCCATGGTCCGGCCAGCTCGCCGAGCGCGGCTACCTCATCGCCGCGGCTCCGGGCGGCGCTCGCTTCGCCGCATCACAGCGCGCGCGGATAACCCAGCTCCGCACCGAGGGCCCCAACGCCGGGGTTCGGCGAACTGCCCGGCGAAACGCAGGAGAAACGGTACCCGGCCACCGCGCACGCGCCGCCAGTTCGGCGTGGGCAACAAAACCGCCACACGGCTAGCCCAAGCGCGCCCGGTGCTGACCCGCGCCAGTCACAGATCGTGACCCGACTCCTGGCGCGACGCCGCGCCGAGCGCCGA
>WNGH01012662.1_pt1 | contig 14583 bp, 16 predicted proteins | sample 5400631 | NCBI WGS metagenome assembly WNGH01 (sample SAMN13153373, study PRJNA577476) | soil metagenome | isolation source: 115 cm soil or saprolite under Garry oak tree replicate 1 | place: USA:California | collected 2016-06-15
CGTCACGTCGTTGGTGCCAATATCCAGATCGCCACCCGCCTCAAACCACCCATTGCAGAACAGCCATTCGTCGTCATAGGTGGTGTTAATAAACGGAGCGTTCGCGGCGCCGTTGTTTGCCGGAAGCGACAAGGTGTATGTGCCGGCCGGGATATTGATTTGATTTGGGCCCGCGGTCAGGTTTGATTGAATGGTCGCGCCGCGCAAACTACAGGGCGCTCCGCAACTGGTCGTATCCGATGCCGTGTTGACCGTAAACGTCGCGAGCGGCACCGGGAGGACGACGCTCGGCTCAACGCTTCCTTTTTGCAATACCACGAGTCCATTGCGCGTGCTCAGATTCAATTTCATCGGCAGCGCGGCAATCGGAGAGCCGTCCAGGTCAACCGAAAACGGTTCGGAATGATCATCCACGGTTTCAGGCCGCACCGCGCTCACAGCGAGATCGCGCAGCGTTTGATTCTGTAAACCAATCACCACTTGAATTTGATTGGCCGTACCACTGACAACCAACAAGTCATCTGTGACGGCGTTCGACATTGTGGCCGCAATTAGCTGCGAATCGCCGCCGAGGGTTTGAATACTTGTAGCTTCGATCCAACCTTTGGTTTTGTCAGGGCGGTTGATGAGCGTTCTCTTTATTGACTTGAATCGCTTCTGGCCTTCTTCATCGCCGGGCTTAGCATGATTTCTTTTCATCAAGTCGATCTCAGCCTGACTGTAAGGGCGCCGGTCCAGCTTGCCATTGGTGAGAATGTGAATGGCGCCGTCAGTCGAGAGCGCCGCTATCTCTCTCTTATTCTCACGATCAAAGATGAATTGGCCGACTTGCACCGCGCTCGCCGTGAACGGCAGGTCAACTCGCTCAATCTGATTCGCCTCTCCTGGTCCAGCGGGGGCCTTGACGATGGCCAATTGACTGCCCGCAGCGACGACAATGTCGGGTGTGACGCGATCGTCGAGATTGCCAGCTGCCAAGGCTGTCGCCTCCGCGGGGAGAGCGTAGACTGACGGCGTCGCCCCCCAGGCTCCGCGTGGGTCCGAATAGACCAACAGTTGGGGACCACTCGGACCATCGATGCCGATCATCAAATCAGTCGCGCCTTTCCACAGACCGACATCTTGGGCAAGCATCGCCGTCACGTTGCCCGGCAACTCAACTAGCTGCGGCCCGGAGAAGTTTCCGTGACCATCGCCTGAAAGCAAGTAGAGCAGGTCGCTGCCTCGCGATGCCACCACCACATCCTGAAAATTATCCCCATTAAAATCGCCGACGCCGATGAAATCAGGAGCGATCTGCGTTGCAAATGTGACAGTCTCAGGCAAGAAGGGTGACGGATATCGCAACTCGGCAATCCCTTGTGCCGTCTCTGGCAGCTTTGGCGCCAAGGCTTCCGGATTGATACGATGCAGCGCAATCGCGCCCCCACCGGACGTTGCATAACCAATCACTAGATCCGCGAATCCGTCTCCATCAAAGTCGGCCGATGCCAGAGCCAAAGGACGTCGCGAGCTGTCGCTGGTCGACATTGCCTGCGGGCCACTCTTATAGACAGTTTCCAGCTCGCGGCCATCGCTCCAATTGATCCGGGGATTGCCGCGTTTCGCAGCACGTGCCGTGACCTTTCCGGCAAACGGAACGGTCTGTGGCCGGCTTGGTTGATCCGAACGCGAAGCCTCTGAAGTTACCTGTCCCTGCGACAAGACTAGCGAGGCTGCTAACAGGCACATTAAGACCAGGTAAATACGAAACGATTGCGGGATTGAGAGCTTCATCACTGCTTGGCTCCTTGTTTGTTCATTCTGTCGTCGCCGAGAGACTGGGGCTGAATTCGGGACCGACCCAGCGTTTTGGAGTGAGTATTATACGACAACTCTGGCTAATAGAAAGCCCTGCACGTTCGATTTGAGGGTTTAAGCTCAAAACCGCGCAATCGAGGATCCGCCCGTGCAGGACCAGCCAGAGAGAATTCTGAGGTCGCCGCTCACGTTCGCGGCGGATACACTCCTTGTAACGCGATGCAAAAGTTAAGGGTCAAATAGGGAGACAGATTGTTGTGGGGCAGGTCTCCGCCCACTGGGGCGATGACCGCATCATTCATGTTTACATTCGGATCATTGGCGGCAGCCGCGTATCGATGATTCTGAGTCGAGCCGGCGTGAAAATTTGCCACGGGCGTTTGTTGATTGCTGTTCGTATTGCTGCCGAATGAGCCATGGCTATGAGCCGGTATCTCGGATTCGAGCAACGTCACAGTTTCGCTGCCACTCATCTCGCCGAGGTCGTGGAGCGACAAGCCGGGACCTTGTCCCGGATGCATCGGCGCATTGCCTTGCATGTTAGGAAGAGCGAAATTGCTCTTGCCGTCACCGCCATATGTGGTGCCGAGCAGCGAAAAGAGCGCGGTGTTCTGGCTGAGCGGCAAAATCTGCCCGTCACAAAACGCCCAGCCCTTGGGCGCAAAGTTGAAGGGAAAAATTCTGATCTCAGCAACAAACGGGTTGGCCATGATTTGTTTCCTTTCTTAGTTCTGCTCTTAGGTCTGTGACGGGAAGATTCCTTGTAACGCAATACAAAAACTCAAGGTGAGAAAAGGCTGCGTGTTCTGGTGTGCCTGCGAGCCGCCGACGTTTGCCAGCACTCCAGGCGCCATCGCGCCCGCGGCGTTGCCCGCAGTTGTCTCATACGGGTTCTGGGACGACTGCGCCCAGCTATTTCCCGCAGAGCCGGCAGCTTGAGTCGTATTCAGATCGCTCGCCTTCAGGATGTGCACATGCACGGGGATTTCCGAGATAGATAAGGTGTGAGCGCCCTCGCCGCCCCGTTCGCCGAGGGTATGACCACTACCCATATGCATGGGATTGCGTCCCTGCAGGTCCGGAAGGGCGAAGTTTACTCTGCCATCGCCACCGTATGTCGTGCCGAGCAATGAGAAGAGCGGCTGATTCTGATTAATGGGCAGAAGCTGCCCATTGCACAATGCCCAGCCTTTGGGGGCGAACACAAAGCTCATGATTTTGATTTCCGATAAGAACGGTTCCGACATCGCGTGATCTCCTTTGATTAAGGTCCAACCGCACCGTCGCGATCGAAGCTGGTCCTAATTTTGTGACGGGAAAACTCCAAACAACGAGATAATAAAATCTACGCACAGGTAAGGCGCGAAATTGCTATGTGGTTGACTCCCGCCCGTGCTGCCACCAAGCTTAGCGTTCATCGCAACCGGCACGGCGTTAGCCGCCGCCGCGTACAATTGCACTCCGGCGGCGGCAAAGAAGTTCCCTGACGGACTTGGTTGGGTGCCAACATTTCCATTGGCGATTACCGGATGACTGTGCGCGGGAATCTGGCTGACGGTAAGCGTCACCTCCTCTGCGCCTCCGGATTCAGCCAGGGTGAAACCGTTACCTTGATGAATCGGAATGCGCCCGCGAAGATCGGGAAGCGCAAAAGTACTTTGCCCATCGCCGCCATAAGTGGTTCCGATCAAATTAAACAGCGTTTCGTACTCAGAAATCGGAAGCAACTGTCCTTCGCAAAACATCCAGCCCGCGGGTGCAAAATTACCCGCGAACATTCTTATCTCGCCTACATATGGTTGCGACATTGTTCCTCCTCAAACGCCGCCAGAAAACCGGCAGCTCGCCCTGTAGAATTTCAAGACTCGCTAATTCGCTCCCGTTGAGGAACTTCCTGCTCTCAGCAAAAACAAACCGAACCAGGGATCAAAAAGGAGTCTGCTTAAAACAACGCGCGGGATTCTATTCCTAAGCGGACGAAATTTGCAAGCAAAAAATACACCTGATCACCGCATTGCGCAAAAAAATTTTCCCGCAAGGCTAGTGCCCTAATTAAATTAGGGCACTGCCCCGCAAGAAAGCTCTTGAATCTTTCCGGCAAAAAGACTAGACTCCCCCACTCGAATTTAGCATCGTTTCGCAAGAACGCTGCCAGGCTGCTTATTACGGAGGACTCAAATGTCGATTTCAAGGAGAAAGTTTTTGGGAACGGGAACAGTTGCAGCTCTGACTGCCGGGCTCCCATTGAAAACCCTTGCCAAAGAAATAATGAACCAACCAGGTTCAGAGTCCGCCGCGTTCTTGCCGAACGAAGTTCGTTCGCAGGTCTCGCGCTTGAACAGCGCCGCCTTCAAGAGATGTCTAAATACCAAGTTTCGCGTGCATCCGCGAAGCGGGAGCGGCGACCGTTTGCGTCAGGATACGTACACAGTCGAGCACGAATCGCTTGGAAGTTTTCAAATGCTCCTGGTCCCCATTGGCAAGAAAGATCAGGAATCTCGTTACGAGGCTGTCTTCAATCGTCTGCATTAACGCGCCCCTCGACGCGCACTCGATCCGTTAGTTGTTTGTCAGGAGACTCATCATGAAACGACCTTGGTCCCGCGTTTCCCTGCCGGTTTTCATCACCTTCAGTTTCGCCGTTTCGGTCCTGGGAATCGTCTGCTATTTCGGCGCGTCGCAAGCCGTGGCCGCGACGACGACGTTTACCGTCAACAGTACGCTTGACCTGCCCGACTTGAATCCCGGCGACGGAATTTGTAACGCCGGCGTTGCCCTCTGCACGCTCCGAGCGGCAATAATGGAAGCGAACGCTTCGACAGGTCCGCACACGATCAACGTACCTGCCGGCACCTACACGCTGACCCGAGGTCCTTTCGACAACGAGTTCAATTTTGACGGGGCCGAAGAGGGAACTGGAGATCTCGATGTCCTGAACCACGATCTAACAATTGTCGGCGCTGGTGCGGCATCCACGATTATTGACGGCGGCGCCATTGATCGCATCTTTGACGTGAATAATTTCTCCGGTTCGGGAATTACCGTGAACTTCACGCTGCAGGGTGTGACGCTGCGAAATGGAAACGCCCCAACCACACCCGAGGGGTTTTTCGAAGCTGGCGGCGCAATTCAATTTGATGGCACTAACTTCTCAGGCGCCAACGGCACATTGACGATTAACGACTGCCGGATTACAAGTAACACTGGTTCGGGATTGGGCGGCGGTATCTTTGCGACTAATGCGACGGTAGTGATCGATGGCACCGAGATCTCGAATAACACGAGTACGCACGCAAATGGCGGAGGGATGGTTTACGATGGGCCTTTAACCAGCGATTCCCTCCAGATTACCAACAGCGTAATCTCTGGCAACAACGCCGCGGATACTACCTTCGGAAGCGGTGGCGGTCTCTGGGTTGGCGGCGGACTCACCAAGACCATCAGGTACAACTCCATAACCAACAATAATGCAGGGGCAAACGGCGGCGGCGTATTCAACGGTAATAACAGTCTGACGCTAAACTTCAACGTGATTGTCGGGAACACGGCGACCAACACAGCCAGCACTGGCTTTCGCAACAATTCCGGAACGGTCACGATCGATAATGACTGGTGGGGTTGCAATCAAGGACCATCATCGAGTCCCTGTAATCGCGCCTCCGGCCCGCTGGGTTTTGGGGTCACTAAATGGCTGACGCTTCACCATACCGCGTCTCCAAATCCAATTCTGATCAATCAATCGACTACGCTGCAAGCCGATTTCTTTACCAACAACCTGGGCGACGCGATTGTGGTGACCGATCTCGTGGCATTAAACGGTCGAGCAGTCACTTTCAATAATCCAGTCCTGGGAACGATCTCGGGCGCGGGCACTCAAATCAGCAGTGGGAAAGCCAACGCCACATTCAATGCTGGCTCAACCGGAGGCAACGGCAGCGCCGATGCGACGGTGGATCAAGCCACCGTTACGGCCGCAATCGAGATCGATCAGCCCGCGACGGTCACGTCCAATCCCAGCGATCAGACGGTGTGCGACGGCGGCACGGCTACATTTACAGCTTCCGCCGCCGGTTTCCCAACTCCGACAGTGCAATGGCAGGTAAGCACCAACGGCGGGGGTTCGTTCACTAACGTTTCCGGCGCCACGAGTACTACGCTGAGTTTCACTGCCACCGCTTCGCAAAACGGCAATCAATATCGCGCCGTCTTCACTAACAGCTCAGGGACACAGACGACTACGGCGGCGACGTTGACTGTAAACACAGCGCCGGCGGTTACGACGAACCCGACCAACCAGACCGTCTGTGATGGCCAGACCGCGACATTTACGGCAGCCGCAAATGGCAGTCCGGCGCCCACCGTACAATGGCAGGTCAGCTCGGGTGGTCCGTTCAGCAATATTCCAGGCGCCACCAGCACTACGCTGAGCTTTACAGCTACACTCGCGCAAAACGGCAACAGCTATCGCGCGGTTTTCACCAACAGTTGCGGCACGGCGACCACAACCGCCGCGACCCTGACAGTGAATGCGAATACTTCTGCGACTGATCTCATCAATCAGACAGTCTGTCAGGGGGCAACGGCGAACTTCTCGACTACGGCCAGCGGCACTGGTCCATTCCATTACGCTTGGACGGTAGATGCTGCATCGTTTAATGGCGACAGCGCGAGCATCAGCGTGCCGACCGGATCTTTGAGTGTCGGCAATCACTCCGTATCGGTAACGGTGAGCGGCACATGTGGCAGCGTCACGAAGAACGCGACCCTCACCGTGCAGGCGAATACGTCGACCACCAAGCCTAATGATCAGTCGGTGTGCGAAGGCGCAAACGCGAACTTCTCGACCACGGCCTCCGGAACCGGACCGTTTACGTTCGTCTGGAAGAAGGGCGCGACCGTTTTGAACAATGGCGATCTCGGTGGACGCGTGACAATCACCAACACCAGCACTACCAGCACACTCTCAATCAGCAGCACGCAGGGCAGTGATGCCGGGACTTATTCGGTGGAAACGACTGGAACCTGTGGCACGGCTGTGCAGAGCGCCAACTTGGCCGTCAATACCGGCCCACCCGTGATTACTCTGAACGGCAATCAAATCGAGTTGTGGCCGCCCAACCACGCCTACCACACGATTAACGTTACCGATCTGGTTGCCAGCGCCTCTAGTTGCGACGGGACGGTCAACGTCAACACCGTGATCATCGATCATGTCACGAGTGACGAACTCAACACTGACAACGACATGGTGATCGGCTGCGATCGCAAGTCGGTGCAACTGCGAGCCGACCGCGATGCGAGTGGCGATGGGCGCGTCTATACCATCTACTTCAAGGCCACCGATAGCTTCGGGCACTCGACCACGGTTTCGGCGACTGTGAAGGTGCCGAAAAACCAGAGCGGCGGCGGGGCAGTCGATAGTGGGCCGAATTCGACTGTCAGTAATGCGACGTGTCCCTGATTTATCAGGTTAAGCTCGCGGCAAATAGGGAAAGCGCCTGGGAGATTTCCCGGGCGCTTTTTCTCTTCTGCTGGTTCGAAGTGATTTGTTCTAGGCGGGCGGGCGACATTCAAGCAAGAGGTTAATGCCATCCTGCTCAATTATCGAGAAACCCAATCCTTGAAAGAGACGAAGTGAGGGATTGAAATTCTCCACATAAATTTGCACCGTCTTCGCAGATTGAGCTGCTTCATCGATGATCTCTTTGATTAGGGCCGTGCCGATGCCCCTTTCGCGAAATCGAGGGAGAATGGCGATATCCACAATGTTTATGTTTGCTTCATCTCGAAAAATGTAGAGCCTGCCGACAGGCTCGCCGTCCTGAAGTATCACCTTGTAATCAGCATCGGGATATAGCTCATGATAGTGCGCATGTTGCGCGGCGAACTGCATTTTGACGAAGGCCTCGCGCTGTTCGTCGGTCCAGGGCACCAAGGCCATTTCGTGAGCACGCGTGCTGGCATATACTTCGAGCAGGAATGCTTCATCATCGGCAGACGCATCGCGCAGAGTAATTGACATGATAGCAGTAACAGGCGATGTTGGAATCAATCGTTTTTGACCAGGCGATTGAAGACCGCTTCGTAATAAGTGCTGTTATCGTCTTTGGAAATCGGTACTATGAACAGATCGAATTCTCCCAGCTCATCATGCTCGAACCTGCGTGTTCCCTGGCCTAGAAAGCGGTCGTTCGGACCGCGAAGGACGATCGCAAACCGTTCCTGCATCGCAGATAGTTTTAGGTCGGAGACTTCGACTAGCTCGGCCTCGACAGTCGTTGAATCGTCAAGGTAAATTCGGAAGGTTGTATTTAGCTTGCTCGCAAACGCCTCGTGCGAAAGGGGAGCGCTCATATGATTCTCAGTTCCTCTCAAACATTTTGCGGTTATGAAGCTGAAGTATCAGCAGGCAACCAGCGCATACGAGCATACAGAGACTCTTCTTCAATTTTGGTGAATCCCAGGCGCTGGTATAGTCGCCGTGCCGGATTTGTCACGTATACCCAGAGATCGAGCGGCTTTTGCGTCGCAACGGCTTCGGCCATCAAGCCGCGAATCAGAGCCGTCCCGATTCCGCGGTTTCGATATTCCGACAGCAGCGCAACGTCCACCAATTCTATCGTGGTATCGCTCCGGCGCACTAACATCCGACCGATGGGTCTATCAGAGAGAAGGATGATGCTATTTTCAGCGTCCGGGTACCTCGCATCATAGCTTTGCTGCTGGACATTGAACTGCATCTGGAGAAACGCGCGACTTTGTTCCGGAGCCCATGCAAGCGCCGCCAACTCGGCTTCTCGAGTGCTGGCAAAAACCGAGAGCAGGAAATCGCGGTCCACCGGCGTCGCCGCTCGCAGCATCATTGATTTTACCTTTTCGACCATTGCATTCTTAGTTGAGTTTGCAAGAGTCGGACACTGTTTGCAAGAGCCGGAATTTGCAAGAGCCGGAATTGCCCAAGCGATGCGATTCTGCTATTAGATCACTTTTCACTTGTTACGCCACCGGAGAGGCGGCAATGGTGCATCGATGGTAAGTAGTTTGAAGTTGAGTTTCAGTTTTGACCCGAAATCTTTGCAGGCCGACCTGGCGCAGATCACTGCCGACGAATGGAGCAGACACTTTAATACGGGCTACTTCGAAGGCGAGTGGCTAGGAATTGCTCTGCGATCAATTGGAGGCGTTGCCAGCCGGCTCTACTCTGATCCAGCGACACATGAACCCTTCGCGGACACGCCGGTTCTCGATCGATGCCCGCATGTATCCGTTCTTCTCAAAACCTTTCACTGTCCGCTGCGCTCGGTTAGGTTCCTGAAGTTGGCGCCCGGGGCGATCATCCGTGAACATCGCGACTACGACCTTGGTTTTGAATACGGACAGGTTAGGCTGCACATTCCGGTAGCGACCAACGACGACGTGGACTTTTTTCTTGATGCTCACAGGGTCGTGATGCAACCAGGCGAGTGCTGGTACCTCGACTTCGGTTTGCCGCATTGGATTGAAAACCGAGGCTTGTCAGATCGAGTTCACCTGGTCATCGACTGCGAGCTCAATGACTGGTTGCGGGGGCTGCTCCCCTCGGCTGATGCGCAGCCGGATTCTGATGGCACTCCCGAATATGAGTCTTCGCCCGTAGAGCTCGAGCGATTTCGCCAGGCGGTGTTAAATGATTTGGATCTGCAGGCCCGCTTTCGCCAAACAGCCGACCGGCAAAGTTTTATTCGACTCGTGCTTGGTATTGCCCATGAGCGCGGCTACAAGTTCTCAGCAATCAATGTGGAAGACGCCTTACGCGCTGGTCAGGGCGCATGGCTCCAGAGATGGATAGATTAACGGACGCGACCCTGCTCGATGGTTGGATACCATGGCGCGTGAGCTGGCGCCAAGGCCAGGCATTTGTTGATTGGTGCTATTTGGGTCGAGATCGATTCAAGGATTCCTTCTTCGATCAAACCATTGGCGAATGCATGCGTCTTCCTTTTAATCTGCTGTTCGGCCGTCAAACTCCCTTCGAAGTGTTGGGACAGTTGAACGGATTAAGACCGGGCTTGAAACCGAAAGGATTCATCTTTCATCTATCCCGCTCCGGGTCGACGCTCGTGTCACAGATGTTGGCGGCCTTGCCAACCAATATTGTGATCTCAGAGGCGCGGCCAATTGACTCAGTACTGCGCGCGTACTGGCACAATTCATCGATTTCTGTTAGTCAGAGAATTGAATGGCTGCGCTGGATGATGAACGCGCTGGCTCAACCGCGCCGCGGAGCGGAGCAGAATGTTTTTGTCAAGTTTGATGCGTGGAATATTTTTGAGCTGCCGTTGATTAGGCGAGCGTTTCCTGACGTGCCCTGGATTTTCGTTTACCGGGATCCGCTCGAGGTCCTCGTATCACAAATGGACCATCGCGGCGCGCACATGGTGCCGGGAGTAATCAATCCTCTGCTATTTGGCATGGACATAAATACCATCACCGAGATGGAGCCTGAGGAGTACTGCGCTCGAGTTCTCGGCGCCATCTGCGAGGCGGCCTTGCGACTTAGCGAAGAGGGCGGCATGTTGGTCAATTATCAGCAACTGCCTGACACCGTCTTGTCGTCGATTTCGAGATTCTTCGGCGTCACTTGGAACGAAGCTGAGACTGAGATTATGAGAAGTGCAACCAGGCTTCACTCAAAAGATCCGGGAATCATCTATCAGCAGGATTCTTTGGAAAAAAAAGCTAAAGCTTCGGAGCGGGTGCGGCAAGCCGCACGCTGCTGGATATATCCGGCTTACGAAAAATTGGAGGCGACGCGGGCCGTTCAACAGGACGTCCGACAATGACCGTCAGGACTCCCCTTCCTTTGGTTCATCATGAAGCGTCATCAGCCGCCGGATCTCAAAACGGCGCGAGCCAGATGGAATCGTAACTACCACTTCGTCGCCGGCCTCTTTGCCCATCAAACTGCGACCGATTGGAGACACCGTAGAAATCATTCCTGCCGCGGGATCGCTTTCTTCGGGTGTCACCAGGCGATAGGTGACCTCTTCTTCGCGTTCGGCCTCATAGAGCACCAGCGTCGAACCATAAGCAGCTTTGTCGCGCGGAATTCTCGATAGATCAATGGATGAGATCTCGCTCAGGCGCTGGCGCAGCTCGCGTATGCGCGCCTTGACCATCGTCTGCCGTTGTAGCGCAGTTTGATATTCCGAGTTTTCGCGCAAGTCGCCAAACTCGAGCGCGCGCTTGATCTCTTTCGGCAGATGTATGCGCAACTCGGACTCTAACTCGCCGAGTTCGGCTTCAAGTTTTCGTTTGACGTCAATAGTCATCGCTGTAAACGCCCTCTCCCTTTGGGAGAGGGTTGGGGTGAGGGATTAGCGAGCATAGCGAAACACCCCCCCCACATATTTTCTTCTTTTTCTACGCTTCGCGCCCTCACCCTGGCCCTCTCCCAGAGGGAGAGGGAATAAGCGCTTCGCGCCCTCACCCTGGCCCTCTCCCAGAGGGAGAGGGAATAAGAAACCTGTGAAATGTCTCACGCTTTGCCCTTATCGTTCAATGCTTCTTCTACCGCAGCGCGCATTAACTGCGGTGTCGATAATGGGCTGAAGCCCTGAAAGTGTTTCACGATACGGCCATCGCGCGCGATCACAAAGCTCTGGGGAATTACTGAACGGGCTCCAACTGCCTCGATCAGCGGGGCTGCTAAAGTGCCGTCATCCCAAATAATCTTGTATGTCACCTTTTGCGAACGCACGAATTCTTTCACATGCTCAGGATCGTTACTCTCGTTGTACTTCGTAGCCAGTCCAAGGACCACCAACCCGCGCGACTTGAACTCGTTATCCATCTTTACCAACTCCGGCATTTCCAAGCGGCAAGGCCCACACCAGGTGGCCCAGATGTTTACTATGATGACCTTGTTTGTGTAATCCGAAAGCTTGAGCGATTCGCCTTCCAGGGTTTCGACCTTAGTGTCGCGCACTTGCTGCGACAGACTTACGAATGCTGCGGGCGGCGGATTGTTCGGTAGTGGATTGTTTGACGACGACGCCGGCGAACTCGCGTTAGCAGGACTCCCCGATCTCGCAATCCCGGGCTGATTCGTATTTCTTTCGGTCGAGTTGCAACTTGATAGCCCAAATGCGCTAATTAAGGCGACTCCGATCAGCGTGAGCACGATTCGGCCCGGCGTCCAGAAGCCTTTCTCATTGATCGAACCTGGTGTTGAAGAGTCGCTTGATGAATCCGCCTAAACTTAGCGACAAACTAAAGTTTGTCGGACATTCATGGTTGCAAAACTACCCGAAACGTGGCAATGCGCGTCAGGTCATTGCCAATAATCGCATATTCTCCCGGTATCAGCGAATTACGCGGACGCAATTCCATAAAAACCTCGTCGCCGCCCAGGCTCGCCAGCACCCGAACCGCAGGCTTGATGATTTCTTCCGAAGAGATCGCAAACCCCGCCATTCCTCGCTGAGCGATAGCAGTGACTCTTCTGGCGCGATGACGAGGCGTCAACCAAACCAAAAAAGGCGGATGCGCGCCCGGTCTTTGGTAGGTGAACAAAAACCACCGCGGCGTCGAAGTGGTCAGGATTGTCGATGCCTGCTCGCCTTTCAATTCGATGTAACTGACGGTAGTACTCTTGGCGACTTGCTCCGCATGCAGGGGCGTGTGTCCCGTTTCGAAAGGGAGCGGCACGAGTTGATTTTGCCCATCGAGTATATAGACAAGTTTGCGATCTGATGGCGGCGCCGGCAGAAAGTCCTGAGCGAGGGAGCCGCTGGCAAGACAACCGAAAAAGAAAGCTAATAGGGCAACGCAGGTTGATTTCTTTGGCGCGTGTCTCGGCAGGATTTTGGCCACGGCAAAACGACCACGTTTTTCACGTCTAGGATTCAGCCTCGAAAATACGGGGCCAAGTACTTGTAGTCAAGCATGACTCACAGTAGACTTCTGGAGTTGGCTCCCCCTTTGAAAATGATTTTACTTCCGAGGTGAGAGATGATGACCCAAACTTCAACCTGCGCCCGTGCGATCGTTTTGATGGTAACAGTCGCTTTGTCTGGCCTGACATATCCAGCCGTTTCTTTCGCACAGGATATCGGCGGCGGCGCCAGCGTGTTGATTGCCAGCGCGGACGTCGAGGCAAAATTGGGCAAGGGCATTTTTAGCACGCCGGAAAACCGCGCGCACGCTCCGAAGCACATTGAGAAGAAAACCATCGCTCGCTCCACTGTCCGCTCGGCGCATACGCGACAAACTGCTGATTCCGGTAAACAAGGAACTGACTCAGGTAAACAAGGAACTGACTCCGCCAAGCAAGGAACTGATACCGGTAAACAAGGAGGCGATACCGGGAAAGAAACAGCGCGAACTGACGATACAGGGCTCGGTTCTAAACCTTTGGGTGATGCCGCAAAGCGCGTTTTGACGGCTGAAGAGTACAACAAGCGTGGCGATAATTATTTCGACGCGGGCCAGTACGAAAAGGCCGTCGACGAATATAAACAGGCGCTGCGCCAGAAAGCCAATTACCCCGATGCGCAGCTCAACCTCGGTGAAGCTTATTTCAATCTGGGTCGATACGACGAAGCCATAGCGGCGGAACAGCAGGCGCTGCAACTCAAGGCCGATTGGGCTGAAGCTTATCGTGACCTGGGCAACGCATTCCTTAAGACGGAACGACCGGCGGAGGCTTTCGACGCTCTGAAGAAAGCGGTTAGCCTGGACCCTAAAGATGAGGAGGCAAAGAGCTCTCTCAGTGTGGTCTATTACGATCAGGGCGTGGCGGCGTACAACGCGGGAAAATATGAAGATGCAGTCGCATCTTATAAAGAGGCCATCAACCTCAAACCCGATTACGCCGAAGCGTACAACAATCTTGGCGATGCCTATCGACGGCTCGATAAGATCGCGGAAGCCGCCGACGCTTACAAGCAAGCCGTTCGAATCAAGCCTGATTTCGTCGACGCTTACTGCGCGCTGTCGTGGATGTATGACAAGTTGGGCCGTTATCCAGAATCCGTCGAAGCGTACCGGCGCGTAATACAATTCAAGCCCGATGACGCCGAGGCGAATAACAACCTGGGATACGCGCTGGGAAAAAGCAAACGTTTTAGCGAAGCGATCCCGCCCCTGAAACGCGCGATCGAGTTGAAGCCTAACTACGCCGAGGCTTACAACAATCTCGGTTGGGCCTACAACAACCTCGGCAATTACACCTCAGCACTAGAGCCACTGCAGCGGTCCATTCAGTTAAAGCCTGACATCCCGGAAGGCCATTTCAACATCGGCATCACCTATAGTCATCTGATGAAGAAAGACGAGGCGCTGGCGGAGTTCAAGCAAGCGGTACAATTGAAACCGGACTGGCCCGCCGCGCATAACAATTTGGGTTATGCCTATGGGAATTTGGGAAGATGGAAAGAGGCAATCGCGGAACACAAACAGGCAATTCAACTGAAGTCGGATTATGCGGGAGCTCATTACAATCTGGGCTTTGCCTATCTGATGTCCGGCGATAAGAAAGCGGCCACCGAGGAGTACAAGGTTCTCCAGACAATGAATCCTCATAATGCAGACGTACTCTATATGCAGATTTACCACAAACCGCCGCCGAAGAATTAGCTCCGCCTCCGATCATGCTGGTTCTTTCCACTAGCCTAGGCGTTCACGCCTGGGTTGGTGAAGTGGCATGAATCCTTGAGCCCCATTTATGGGGCTTTCGCTAATATCTTCAGCATTTATGCCAAAGCCGCCTGAAAGGAGGCTTTCTGAATCAATCGCCTTTAG
>WNGH01013667.1_pt1 | contig 14580 bp, 14 predicted proteins | sample 5400631 | NCBI WGS metagenome assembly WNGH01 (sample SAMN13153373, study PRJNA577476) | soil metagenome | isolation source: 115 cm soil or saprolite under Garry oak tree replicate 1 | place: USA:California | collected 2016-06-15
CGGGCCGCGGCCAGCGCCTGCACGAGGAGCGCGCCGACCTCGGGTGTCAGCCGCCCTCGCACCGTCACCATGCCGTCGTCGTCCTGATACACGTGCAGCGCGCGGCCCGTGTGGCGCCGCGAGGCCTCCTGCGCCTCCGCCTTCCGGTCCACCCGACGCCAGCCGCGCACGATCCGCTCGACGTGCTCGGCGGTGCCGGCGCGCCCGACGCTCAGCAGCCGCTCTTCGGTCTCCGGCGTGGCCACGCGGGTGAGCGCGCGCACTTTGGCGTACGACAGCTCGCCGCGGGCGAGAGCACGGGCCAGCAGCGGGAGCGCGCCCAGTGCGCGCGCCACCCGCACGTGCTCGCGGGCCGCGCCGGGGGCGAGTCCCACACGCCAGGACAGCCACGCGGCGCAGGAGCGGAAGCCATTGCCCCAACCCTCGCGCGCATCGAACTCGCGGATGAGGTCGAGGAGGTGCGCGGTGGCGGCGTCGAGGTGCGCGGAGAGCTCGGCGATCTCGTCACCGAGCTGATCCAGATCGGGAGCGGGTTCCAGAGTGATCGGAATGATTTCCATGAGCGAGTCCCCTTTTCTTGGGGCGACTCTACACCCGGGTTTTCGACCTACCGTGGAGCTGCCGAGACGAGCGATCGCGACGCGATCGACATTTTTCGCGACGAGCCCGCCCGCGACCGCACGCTCGGCCCCTGGGGCCCGCTAGGCCGGTATTCGGACGGCGCTGCCGACGAGCGGCCGGCGCACACTGAGAAACCTGTCAAGCCAAAAAACGCGGCCGGTGCGAGAATTACAAGCGCTGCGGCGCCGCTCAGGACGGCCTGAAGCGCGGCAGGACCTCCGACGCGAACAGCGCGAGCGAGCGCGCGGCCTGCTCGTGGGTGAGCGAGCCGTAGGCGAAGCGCGTGACGAAGTAGTTGCAGCCGGTCTCGGCGATGTGGCGTTCGATCTCCGCCCGTACGGTTGCCGGCGAGCCCACGATCGCGGCGTCGTTCGCCTGCGCGCGCTCGAGCGTCTCGGAGAAGCGATACGGGACCGAGCCGAACGCGCGCCAGAGGCTCGTGAGGCTCTCGTACCAGACGCGGTAGGCGGGCCGCGCGATGGCGATCGCCTCGGCGTCGGTCTCGGCGATGTAGACGTGTCGCTGGGCGCCGACGAGCCCGGCGCCGCCAACCCCGGCGCCCGCTTGCTGACGCGCCTCGTAGTACGCCTCGGCCACGGATTTCATCGTCGCGTTCGGCGCGTTGCCGACGACGGACGTGCCCCGCCGCGCCGCCTCGCGCGCGCTCTCGGGCGAGACGACACCCTGCCAGAGCGGCGGGAACGGCTTCTGGACCGGCTCGAGCTCGATGGGCACGCCGAGGTAGCGATAGTAGCGCCCGTGATGCGTCAGCCGCCGTGTCTGCAGCCCGGCGAGGATCACCTCGAGAGCCTCCGCGTACATCTCCACCGCCTCGTGGAAGTTGAGACCGCAGTAGGCGAGCTCGTAGGGTGAGATGCCGCGCCCGACGCCCAGCTCGAAGCGCCCGCCGCTCAGCTGGTCGAGCATGCAGATCTCCTCGATCAGGCGCAGCGGCGCGTAGAGCGGCAGGATGTAGACGAGCGGACCGAAGCGGAGGCGCCGCGTACGCTGGGCGACGGCGGCGAGGAAGATGCCGGGCGAGGGCGCCATGCCGAGACGCGTCGCATGGTGCTCGGCCACGTGGTAGGTGCGGAAGCCCGCGCGGTCGGCCGTCTCGATGAGGCTGAGCCGGCTCGCGTAGAGGTCGCCGATCGGCGCCTCGCCGCGATCCACGTGGTCGAAGAGGCCGAACTCTATCACTGCATGGACAGGGCGGCGCGTGAGATCTTGAGACCGTCACCCCCGCGCTGCAGCCAGTCCGCCTGGACGAAGGCCTCGGAGATCTTCTCGAGCGGATAGACGTGTGAGACGATTTTGTCGAAGGGGAAGCGGTCGCGCGTCCGCCGCAGGAGCGCCAGCGCCTCGCCGAGCGCCCACGGCGAGTAGTTGGACGTGGCGACGATCCGCGTGTTGCCGCGCACCAGCGCCGTCGCGTCGTAGGAGAAGACGTTGCCGGGCGCGATCGAGCCGACCTCCAGGTACGTGCCGCCGCTGCGTAGCAGTCGCAGCCCCTCGGCGACGACCTCGGGATAGCCGACGAAGTCGGCGACGACGTCGGCACCGAAGCCGTCGGTGAGGTCGCGCACCGCCTTGAGCCGCGCGTCGGCCGTCGTCAGCTCGGCGAGCGAGAGCGTGTGGTCAGCGCCGAAGGCGCGCGCCAGCTCGAGGCGGCCCGGAATGCGATCGATGACGATGATGCGGCCGGCGCCCATGTCGCGGGCGACCGCCACCGCGTTGAGGCCGAGGCCGCCGGCGCCCTGCACGACGACCGTGTCACCGGTCGCGAGCCCCGCGCGGTGCAGGCCGTAGAGGACCTGGGCGAGCGCGCAGTTCGCCGGCGTCGCCATGTCGTCGTTGATCTCATCGGGAATCTTGAACACATAGTGGTTCGGCCGGAGATAGTAGTAGTCGCCGTACGCGTTGTTGAAATAAGGGGGCGTGCCGGCGACGCGGTTGGGGCGCGCCTTCTTCGGGCAGCTGCCCATCTCGTCGCGGAGGCAGACGCGGCACCGGCCGCAGGGGAAGAAGTACACGAAGGCGATCCGGTCACCCTCGGCGAGCGGGTGGCCGAGCGAGTCGGTGGTCACGCCCGCCCCGAGACGCGAGACGCGACCGCACATCTCGTGGCCGAAGGTCAGGTTCTCGGGGATCGCGCCGTAGACCTCCTTCATCTCGCCCCGCCAGATGTGCAGGTCCGAGCCGCAGACGCCAGCGCGCGTGAGCTTGACGACGATGGCGCCCGGCTCGGGGTCGGGCACCGGATATTCGCGCAGCTCGAACTCGCCACCGTACGCCTTGAGAACTGCGATGCGCCCCTTCATGCCGTGGATTATGAACCTCCCCGGACTCCGGGGCGAGCCTGTAGAATCGGGCCTCGGTGAATGCCTCGGGGATCCGGCAGGTCGGCTGGTTCGATTGTCCGGGAGGCGGCCAGGTCGTCGTGGACGGCCGGGTGGCGTACGTCGCCCACATGAAGGCGCCTCACGGCACGACGCTCGTGGACGTGAGCGACCCGAAGGCGCCGCGCGCGCTCGCCACGCTCGAAGTCCCGCCCGGCACCCACTCGCACAAGGTGCGCGCGGCGAACGGCATCATGCTCGTCAACCGCGAGCTCCACGGCGGAACGCCGTCTCCGTCGAGCCCGCCCGTCGGGCTCGGCGTCTACGACGTCTCCCATCCGAGCCGCCCGCGCGAGATCACGCTGTGGCGCGCGGGGGGCGTGGGCGTCCATCGGTTCACCTTCGACGGCCGCTATGCCTATATCTCACCGGAGATGGACGGCTACGTCGGCAACATCGTGATGATCCTCGACCTCGCCGACCCGGCGAAGCCGCGGGAGGTCGGCCGCTGGTGGATGGAGGGGCAGTGGACCGCGGGCGGCGAAACGCCGTCGTGGAAGGGGCGTCAGCATCGCTGCCATCATCCGATCCGTCTCGACAATCGGCTCTACGTCTCCTACTGGCACGGCGGCTTCGTGATTCTCGACATCTCGGACATGACCAGGCCCCGCTTCGTCTCGGGCCTCGACTGGAGCCCGCCCTTCATCACGCCGACGCACACGGCGCTCCCGGTGCCGTTTCCGCTCCACGGCCGACGCGTCATGCTCGTCGCGGACGAGGACGTGGCGAAGCTCGAGCCAGGACCGCCGTCGTTCCTGTGGCTCGTGGACATCACGAAGGAGCAGCACCCCGTGCCCTTCGCCTCCTTCCAGGTGCCGGGCATCGACGGCACCCCGCAGCCGGACTTCACCGGCTGTCATCAGCCCGTCGAGACGATCACGTCCACCGAGATTCCGGTCGCGTGGTTCGCCCACGGCCTCCGTGTCGTGGACATCAAGAATCCGCACGCGCCACGCGAGGTCGCGCACTTCCTGCCCGACCCACCGCCGGGACACGAGCGCGTGTGCGCCAACGACGTCTGCGCGGACGACCGCGGGCTCATCTACGTGGTCGATCGGGGGCGTGGCTTCCATATCCTCGAGCGCGTCTGAATGATCCGGCTCAGCCCGGCGGTACTCTTCGCGGCATTCGTGGGAGCGCTCATCATGACCAGCGTGACATCCGCGGTAGACCGCGTGGTCCTCGGCACGGCCACGCCGGGCGGCGGCTTTCCCGTCTACGGCGCGGCCGTCGCCGAGACCATCAACGAGACCGACCCGACGCTCGCCGTCGAGACACGGAACACGAAGGGCTCGACCGAGAACGTGCCGCTCCTCGAAGCGGGACAGATCGACCTCGGTCTCGTGACGGGCGAGGTCGCGTACGAGGCGATGAGCGGCATCGGCCGGCCGCCCGCCGATCTGCGGATCCTCACGGCCATGTACCCGACGCCGGGAATGTTCGTCGTGCGCGCCGACAGCGCGTACCGCACGCTCGCCGATCTCCGCGGCAAGCGCGTCGCGTGGGGCGCGCGCGGCTCGGGACTCGTGATCCTCGCGCGCTACACCCTCGACGGCGTCGGCCTCGACCAGAAGGACTTCGAGGGCGTCCTGCTCGATCAGGCGGGCGACGGGCCGAAGATGGTGATCGAGGGGCAGGTCGCCGCGCTCTGGGGCGGCGGGCTCGGCTGGCCGGGCTTCGCCGCCGTCGCCAAGGGGCCCGCCGGCGCGCGCTTCATCGTGCCCGACGCCGACGCGATCAAGCGCATCCAGGCGAAGCACCCGTTTCTCAAGACGCTGACCGTGCCGGCAGGCTCGTATCCGGGCCAGGACGCTCCGCTCGTGTCGGTGGGCTCGTGGGCGCTGATCCTCGTGCGACCGACGCTCGACGACGAGGTCGCGTACCGGCTCGCGCGCGCCCTCCATCGTGGCGAGGCGGCGCTCGGTAAGCGACTCGCGCAGGCGCGCGACACGACCGCCGCCAACACGGTCGCCGCTGCGCCGCGCCTGGACCTGGTCCATCCAGGGGTGCTGCGCTACCTCCGCGAGGTCGGGCTCGTCCGTTGATGCGCGGCGCGCTGGACCTCGGCGAGGAGCGCGCGCGGAAGCGGCGCGGACGGATCGCGCTCGACCGCCCGGACGAGATGCGGGACGGCCTCCGCCGGCCGGCCCTGCGCGATGAGCAGCGCCCCGAGGCCCGTCAGCGCTTCCGCGTTGTCGGGCTCGTCGCGTAGCGCGCGCCGCAGCTCTCGATCCGCCTCCGCGAGGCGCTTCTCCTGAAGGAGCGCGGCGCCGAGGCGCGCGCGAGTGAGCGCGCTCGTCGGCGAGGCCGCGAGCACGCGCTCGAGATGCGGAATCGCCTCGGCCGAGCGTCCGGCGCGAAGGAGCGCCAGGGCGAGGTTTCCGTGGCCGTTGATCCGATCGGGCCGGAGCTCGACCGCCTCTCGGAAGTGGTCGATGGCCCCGCCCAGGTCGCCGCGTGACGCGAGCTGGATCGCCAGCTCGGTGTGGCACCGCGCGCAGCCCGGCTCCGCGGCGATCGCGTGCTCCCAGAGCGTCGTCGTCGACCGCCAGACGGCCGTCTGCTCCCACGTGAGGGCGGCCAGCACGACGATCCACGCGGCCACCGCCACGGTGACCCCCGCGGCCCACCGGCGCCCGCGATCCCACGCGAGGCTCACGGCGCCGCCGAGGAGCAGGGCGCCGGCGAGACTCGGCAGGTAGGAGAACCTGTCGGCGACCAGCTGCGGCCCGACGTGGACCAGCCCGCTCACGGGCAGGATCATGACGACGTAGGCGAGCCACGCCGCCAGCCCTGCGGGCCAGGATGCGCGGAGCTGTAGCGCCAGCAGGGTGATCCCCGCGACCGCGAGCGCCGACGGCAGGAACGGGTGCGCCAGCGGATCGACCCGCGCCGGCAGCTCGTAGAGCGGTGAGAGCGCGATCGGCAGAATCGTCTTCGCGATGTAGAAGGCGACGCTGTGAAGCGCCATCGCCACCCGGGCCTGTGGCGGGTACGCCTCGAGCGAGGTGAGGGAGAACCCCGCCCGGACCGTCAGCGTGGTCACGACGAGGATGACGGCGGCCATGGCGGCGTACGGAATCTTCTCGCGCAGGATCAGGCGTGCCGCCCGCCGAAGCGGATACGCGTCGAGGATGAGCAGAACGATCGGGAGCGAGACGAGCATCGACTTCGACAGGAGCCCGAGGGCGTAGAGCGCGATCGATATGAGCCACCACCGGCGCCGGCCGGCGTCACGCGCGTCGACCATGGCGAGATACGCGAGCACGGTGGCGAGCGCGAAGAAGCCAGAGAGGACGTCGCGGCGCTCGGTGATCCAGACCACCGACTCGACGCGAAGCGGGTGGAGTGCCCAGCAGAGGGCCGCCGCGAGTGCGGCCGCGTCGCGGGCGCGGCCCGGCGCCGTGGGCCTGGCCGCAGTCAGGAGCCGTCGCGCCACGAGAAAGGCGAGCGCCGCGTTCGCGGCGTGGATCAGCACGCTCGTGAAATGGTATCCGGCCGGGTTCATCCCCCAGAGCGAGTAGTCGAGCCCCAGCGTGAGCCAGGCGACCGGGTTCCAGTGCGCGAACGCGGTCGTCAGCATCCACCGGATCTGGGGCCAGCCGAGGCCGCGATAGTGCGGGTTCCTGAGAAAGTGGGAGTCGTCGTCCCACGCGACCCAGTCGTTGCCGATCGCGCGCGCGAACACGGCGAGGGTCGCGGCCGCGACCAGCAGCGCGAGACGCACGGTGTTGCCGCCTAGCCTCGCGTGACGGTCACGGCGCAAGCGTCTTGGCGATCTCCTCCACCGACGGCGGCGTCGGCGTGTCCTTCCAGCCGGCGAGACCCTTGTAGACCTCGGCGGCGGCCGCGTGGAAGCCCTCGGGTAGTCCGCACGCGCCGAAGGCCGCCGCGATCTCCTCCATCTCGCCGACGAATCGCCATGCCTTGCGCGAGTTCGACGCGATGGCGGCCTCCGACGAAGGCGCGCACCGCCATGAGCAGCGCGGCGTGGCCCTTGGTCCACGCGGCGTAGGCGACCTTGACGGCGGACGCGGCGCCGGGCGGGCCGTCCACGACGATCGCCTCGAGCAGCCCGCCCTGGAAGAGGGCGGCGGCGCGGGGGGCCGCGGTCCCGGACAGATAGAGACGGCTGGTGGAGGGTTTGCGCGGCGGCGGGCCGATGATGCCGCCGTCGACGAACGTCGCGCCGCCGGCCTCGACCAATCGGCCGATCTCGCGCGCCGTCGCCGGCGAGACGGCGTTGCCGTCGATGAAGGCGCCGCGGAAGCGGAGCGCGGCGACCTCGCGCGCCAGGTCCAGGGCGGCGTGAGGCGGACACACGGAGACGATGGTCCCCGCGGTCCGGGCGATCGCCGCCACGTCGCCGGCGTCCTCGAGGCCGTCGGCCTTCGCCCGCGCCGCCGTCGCGGGGCCGCGACCGGCCGAGGCCCACAGCACCCGGTGTCCGGCGGCCCGGAGCGCCGCGCCGACCGCGCTTCCCATCTCGCCCGGATTCAGCACGCCGATCGTCTCGCTCATCACGCCTCCTGTCGGCTCACGCGGCAGTATACTCCCGCCGGGGAGGGGCCCATGCCGACGGCGAGCGTCAACGGAGTCGAGATCTACTACGAGGAGACGGGGCACGGCGCGCCGCTCGTCTTCTCGCACGAGTTCAGCGGCGACTACCGGTCGTGGGAGCCTCAAGTCAGGTACTTCTCGCGGCGGTACCGTGTCCTCGCCTACAACCACCGCGGCTATCCGCCGTCGGGCGTGCCGAAGTCGGCCGCCGACTATTCCCAGGAGCTCCTCGTCGCCGATCTGCTGGGGCTCGTGAAGCACCTGGGCCTCGGGCCGATGCACCTCGTCGGCTGCTCGATGGGCGCCAACGCGGCGCGCGACTTTGCCATCGCCAACCCCGGCATGCTCCGGAGCCTGACGATGGTGGGCGCCGGCGCCGGCTCGGTGAACCGGGAGCAGTTTCTGAAAGCGCAGCAGGAGACGGCCGCGGCGCTCGACCGCGAGGGGATCGTCGCGCTCCAGCGCAACATGGAGACGGTGCCCGCCCGCGCGTCGTTCCGGCAGAAGGATCCGCGCGGCTTCGCGGAGTTCTTGCGCTACGTCGGCGAGCACGACGGGCATGCATGCGCGCACCTCGCGCGCGAGGTCATGTCCAAGCGCAAGACCGTTCAGGAGTGCGAGGCGGGGCTCCGCGGTCTACGCGTGCCGACGCTCATCATGGTTGGCGACCAGGACGCGCCGTGCGTCGAGCCGTCGGTGATGATGCGCGCAATGCTGCCGCACGCGGGGCTCGACGTCTTTCCGGCGTGCGGCCACACGGTGAACATCGAGGAGCCCGGCCTCTTCAACCTGCACCTCGCCGAGTTCCTGGCGGCGGTTGACGCCGGGCGCTGGGCAGGCTGGTCGCGCTCCTAGCCCCCTCTCACTGCATCACCAGACCACCGTCCACGCTCAGCGCCTGGCCGGTCATGTAGCCGGCCCGATCCGAGGCGAGGAAGCCGATCACCTGGGCGACGTCCTCCGGGCGTTCCATGCGGCCGAGCGGCACCTGCCCGGCGCGCTGGCGGGTGAACTCCTCGGGCGTGAGCTTCATGAGCGCGCCCTGCTCGCGCGCGACGGAGGTCCACATGTCCGTCTCGACGAAGCCGGGGCAGACGCAGTTGACGCGGATGCCGTCCCCGGCGTGGGCGAGGGCGAGGCTCTTGGTCATGCTGATCACGGCGGCCTTGCTCACGTTGTAGGGCAGGTTGGTCCGGCTGCCGATCTTGCCCGCCATGGAGGCCAGGCTGACGATCACGCCGCGCTTCTGCGCGATCATCACCGGTAGCACCGCCTGGGACGCGAAGAAGACCGCCTTGGCGTTGAGCGTCATGATCGCGTCCCAGTGCTCCTCGGTGACGTCGAGCGGTGCTGCCGCGCGATAGATGCCGGCGTTGTTTATCAAAATATCGATCCGGCCGAGCTCGCCGCGCGTCCGCTCGACCATCGTCCTGAGATCGGCGCGCGAGGTGACGTCGGTCGGCAGGGCAAGTGCGCGGCGCCCGAGCCCCTTGACCTCTGTGGCCGTGCGCTCGGCGCCGGGCTTGTCCAGCTCGGCGATGACGACGTCGGCGCCGAGCCGGGCCAGCTCGAGCGCCGTCGCGCGGCCGATGCCGCGCCCGGCGCCTGTGACGATCGCTACCCGTCCCTCGAGCTCCATGGGTTCGGCTCCTTCCACCAGCAGCTCGGAAGTCTCGCACGTCTCGCGCGTCGGCGCGTGTCATAATCGCCCGCGCCTACCGGCGCGGAGGCCCGCATGACTTACAAGTGTCTACTGTACGAGGTGAAAGACGGGATCGCCACGCTCACGCTCAACCGGCCCGATCGGTTGAACGCGCTCGGCGACACGCTGCGCGAAGACCTGTTCGCGGCCGTCACGCGTGCGAGTGCCGACCCCGAAGTCCGCGTGATGGTCGTCACGGGCGCGGGCAAGGGCTTCTGCGCCGGCGGCGACGTCAAGGCGATGAACGAGCGGAAGGAGAGCGGCGGAGAGCGGCCGCTCGCGGAGAAGGTCGCGCCCCTCCGCGACCAGGTGCTCTTCGCCATGCGCGACGCGCCGCAGCCGATCATCGCGGCGGTGAACGGCGCCGCGGCGGGCGCGGGCATGAACCTGGCGCTCGCCTGCGACATGCGGATCGCCTCGACCGCGGCGAAGTTCGCGCAGGCGTTCGTCCGGCGTGGGCTCCACCCCGACTGGGGCGGGACCTACTTCCTGCCGCGCGCCGTCGGCATGGCCAAGGCGTGCGAGCTCACCTTCACGGGTGACGTGATCGACGCGGCGGAGGCGCTGCGTCTCGGGATCGTCAGCCGCGTCGTCGCGCCCGAGGAGCTGCTGCCGGTCGCGTACGAGCTCGCGCGGAAGATCGCGGCGGGCCCGCCCGTGGCCATCCGCCTGGCCAAGCGCGCGCTCCAGCGCAACGCGGAGAGCGATCTCCGGAGCGCGCTCGAGTTCGAGACCTTCGCCCAGAACGCGTGCTTCGAGACGGAGGATGCGCGCGAGGGCATTCGCGCCTTCGTCGAGAAGCGCCCGCCTGTCTTCAAGGGACGCTGAGCGTATGCAGCCCGACCGTCCGCTACCGCAGCCGATGACCCCCGAGGCGAAGCCCTACTGGGACGGGGCGCGCGAGGGAAAGCTGATGCTCCCGAAGTGCCGCGCCTGCGGCAAGCCCTTCCTCTATCCGCGCGTGCTGTGCCCGTTCTGCGCGTCGCGCGACATCGCCTGGATCCAGGCCAGCGGCCGCGGCCGGCTCTTCTCGTTCGAGATCGCGCACCAGATCCTCAACAAGGCGTTCAAGGTCAAGACGCCGCTCGTCCTGGCGCTGGTCGAGCTCGAGGAGGGGCCGAGGCTCTTGACGAACCTCGTCGGGGTCGAGCCGGACCCGGCTCAGATCCGCTGCGACATGCCGGTCGAGGTGGTTTTCGAGAAGCTGACGGACGAGGTGAGCCTGCCCATGTTCCGGCCGAGGGACGGAGGCGCGCGATGAGCGACCTCACCCGGGTGCGCGAGCTCGCCAGCTCGGTCTGCATCGTCGGCGCCGACGAGAGCGACGAGATCGGTACGCTCCCCGGCAAGAGCCAGCTCAGCCTCCATCTCGAGGCGACGCACAACGCGATCCGGGATGCCGGGTTGAAAGTATCCGACATCGACGGCGTCTTCACCGCCGGCCAGCACTCGCCGGCGACCATCGCCGAGGCGCTCGGCGTCATGCCCCGCTACGTGGACGGCACGACGGTCGGCGGCTGCTCCTTCATCATCATGGTCGGCCACGCGATGGTCGCCCTGCATCACGGCCTCTGCGACGTGGCCGTCGTGTCGCACGGCGAGTCCGGCCGCTCGGGCGTGGGCGTGACACCGCGGCGCGACACCGCGATTCCCGGCCAGTACGAAGCGCCCTACGGCTTCGGCGGCGCGCCGACGTACTTCGGGCTGATCACGACCCGCCACATGCACGAGCACGGCACGACGCTCGAGCAGTGGGCCCAGGTCGCCGTCTCCACGCGCAAGTGGGCGGCGCTCAACCCGAAGGCCAAGAACCGCGAGCCCATCACCGTGAAGGACGTGCTCGCCTCCCGCCCGGTCGTCTGGCCCTTCAACGTGCTGAACATCTGCCTCGTCACCGACGCCGGCGGCGCGGTGGTGCTCACGCGCGCCGATCGCGCCCGCGACTGCGCCAAGAAGCCCGTCTACGTACGCGGCGCCGGGGAGGGGGCGGAGCACGTGAGTCTCACCCAGATGCGCGACCTCACCTTCAGCGAGGCCACCCGGCGCTCGGGCGAGAAGGCCTTCGCCATGGCCGGCGTCGGTCCGCGCGACTTCGACCACGTCATGCTCTACGACGCCTTCACCTCGGGTCCGCCGCTCATGCTCGAGGCGCTCGGCCTCGCCAAGCGCGGCGAGGGCGTGCACCTCTTCGAGGAGGGGCGCTCCACGCCGGGCGGCACGCTGCCGATCAACACCAACGGCGGCGGGCTCTCGTACACGCACAGCGGCATGTACGGAATCTTCCCGATCATCGAGTCGGTGCGTCAGCTCCGGGGCGAGTGCGGTCCGCGCCAGGTGCCGGGCGCGCGGCTCTCGCTGGTCAACGGGATGGGCGGGATGCTCTCGGCGGCCGGCACGCTGGTGCTGTCCGGCGAGAAGTAGCTCAGGCGGGCGCGGGCGGCCAGGGGATCTTCATCGCGTCGAGCCGCCGCAGACGGTCCTGACCGAGCGTGCGGTCCCATGTCTCGGCGAGCGCCTCGGGCGTCCACGGCCCGGCGCCGGTGGCGGTGCGCAGCGGCGCCGGGTGCGAATAGACGGTGACCTCGGTGCCGCGTACGCCGATCACCTGGCCGGTGATGTGCGCGGCGCGGTCGGATCCGAGGAAGGCGACCACGGGCGCGATCGCGTCCGGCGGCGTCGCGGTCGCCGCCGAGCGACGCTCGCCCGGCAGCCGCTGGGTCATGCGCGTATCCGCGGTGGGCGCGATCGCGTTGCAGCGGACGCCGTACTTGGCCATGGCGAGCGCCGTCGAGCGGGTGAGCCCGACGATGCCTTCCTTGGCGGCCGAGTAGTTGGGCTGACCCGGGCTACCCTCGAGGCCGGCGCTCGAGGTGAACGTCACGATGCTGCCGGCCTTCTTCTCGCGCATATGGGCCGTCGCCGGCCGCATGACGGTGAAGTGGCCCTTGAGGTGGACGGCGACGACGGCGTCCCACTCGTCCTCCGTCATGTTGAAGATCATCCGCTCGCGGAGGATTCCGGCGCAGCACACCAGCACGTGGAGGTCGCCGAACTCCTTCAGCGCGAGCTCGACGACCGCCTTGCCCCCGGCCATGGTCGCCACGCTCTCCGCGCTCGCGACGGCGTGGCCGCCGCCCGCCCGGATCTTCCCGACGACCTCGTTCGCGGGCTCGCTCGACGGGTCGCGGCCGTCCACGCTGACGCCGTAGTCGTTGACGACGACCCGCGCGCCCGCGGCGGCGAGACCGAGCGAGACGGCCCGCCCGATCCCCGTGCCGCCGCCGGTGACGACCGCGACCTTGCCGTCGAGGAGGCCCAACCGGGCTACTTCTTCGCGAGTCGCTGCTCGAGGAGCACCTTCACCTCGTTGGCGGCCGCGCGCCAGAGGGCGCCACCCGGCTCCTCGTACGCCGACTGGACCATCTTGCGGAACTCGCCCATCGCCTTGTCCTGGCTCTCCTTGTCCTTCGGCGCGACCTCGAGGGTCTTGCCCCGGATCGCGGTCGCCTTCGCCGTCGCGGCGTGGGCGCGCTCGAGCCAGCGACCGATCTCGTTCCAGTCCTTGTCGAAGAAGACGACGACGGGGATGGACTGGTAGCCGTTGTTCAGGAAGGCGTCGCGGAGGTCGGCGTTCTGGTCGCGCAGGAACACCCGCAGCTCGGCGCCCGGGATCGCGTCGCAGATGTGGGCGATCAACGGCGAGTTGCGGTGCACGTCGCCGCACCAGTTCTCGGCGAGCATCAGCACGTAGCGCACGCCCTTGACCGAGCCGAAGAACGTCTGTTCCTCGGCCGTCAGCCCGGACTTGGCGTAGTTGCTTTCGGTGCGCTCACGCGTGTCGCCCATCTGGGCCATGTAGTCCTTCCAGGTCATACCCTTTGCGAACCTCTGCGCATCCAGGGGAATCGTCAGCTGGGCCATGTCGTCCTCTCTCCTCTTCTCTTCGTCGGAAGCCCGTGGTCCGTTCGTTACGTCGCCCACTCGGGGCGGCACGAGGGGGATTGTAATACCAATCGCAAGCCCTTGCTGGCCCTGTGATAGGAATGTCGGGTGGCCGGGACCCGCCGTCGCTGGCTCATCGTCGCCGCGCTCTTCGTCGTCACCTTCGGCATCGCGACACCGCTCGCGGCCTACGGCGTGTTCCTGCCCGTCCTCGCCGACGCCTTTGGGTGGAGCCGGGGCGCCGTCTCGGCGGCGCTCTCGGTGAACCTCATGCTCGGCGGCCTCGCCGGCTTCGCCATCGGTGCGCTCGCCGACCGTCACGGGCCGCGGGTCATGCTCGTGGTCACCGTCGGCATGGCCGGCGGGGCGTTTGCCCTCGTCGCGACGGTCCACGCGCTCTGGCAGCTCTATCTCTTCGTCGGAGTGCTCGGCGGCGTCGGCATGGCGGGCTTCTATCTCCTGAGCACCGCGACGGTCGCGCGCTGGTTCGACGACGGCCGCGGCCTCGCGCTGGCGCTCGTGCTGGTGGGCTTCAACCTGGGCTACATCACGGCCGGCCCGCTCGCGGCCTGGCTCATCGAGACGCTGGGCTGGCGCCGGGCCTACGCCCTCATCGGGAGCGGCTCGGGCGCGCTCATGGTGCTCGCCGCGCTCACCGTCCGCCTGCCTCGCGCGGGGGAGGCGCCGCGCGCCGCGGGGGCGGGGCCCGACGGCGCGCCGACCGCGGCGGGGCGCGGCGCGACGCTCCGCGAGGCGCTCGCGGACCCGCGTCTCTGGTTCCTGAACGTCTCGTGGCTGCTCCTCGGCGGCCTCGCGCTCATGGTCTCCGTTCACGCCGTGCCGTTCGCCCGCGACCGGGGCGTGAGCCTCGCGGGGGCGTCGCTCGCGCTCACGGCGTACGGCGTGGGCGCCGTCACGGGGCGGCTGACGTCGGGCGCGGTGTCGGACGCGCTCGGCACGCGCGCCACGATCCGTGCCGCCTTCGTGATCGAGCTGCTCGCCCTGGTGGCGCTCCTGTGGATCCCGTCGCCGGAGGCCATGCTCGTCTCGATGGCCCTGTTCGGCGCCGGCTTCGCCGCGTCCGACACCATGGTAGTGAAGGTGATCCCGGAGGTCTTCGGCCTGCGCGCGCTCGGCGCCGTCATGGGCGTCCTCACGCTGGGCTGGCGCCTCGGCGCCGCGCTCGGACCGGCCGCCGCGGGGTTCCTCTACGATCTGACGGGCGCGTACACGCTCGCCTTCGGCGCGGCGCCGCTCGCCGTGCTCGTCTCCTGGGCGCTGTTCGCGCTGGGGACGCGGACCCACCGGTGATCGCCGGGGCGCGCCCCGGGGTGCTACCATCCGCGCCATGACCGA
>WNGH01013086.1_pt1 | contig 14578 bp, 17 predicted proteins | sample 5400631 | NCBI WGS metagenome assembly WNGH01 (sample SAMN13153373, study PRJNA577476) | soil metagenome | isolation source: 115 cm soil or saprolite under Garry oak tree replicate 1 | place: USA:California | collected 2016-06-15
CGCCGGGGGCTTTTTTGTTTCGACTGAGCCGCGAGACTCTCGGTTTCGGATCAACGCACCTAAACAAATTCGTGATTTGAAGGTCGATGCCCGTGGCGTAATTAAAAGTGAGAGTCGGCCGGAGGAAGATCAACTCTATAGTTACAGAACCGCGAGCGGTAGCGACTGGCCTGTTGTCTCATGCTGACTTCTTCAACAAGCAAAGGGCCGGTCGCTACCGCTCGCGGTTCTGTAACAGAAAGTAACGCGCATTAATTCATGCTTTCAGCGCGATGAAGCCATCCAATCTGCCAATCCCTTACGTAATTTGGTTGACGACACGATACTCGATATCATAGAGGCACTTATGAACAGACGTTACTTTCTTTCATCTTCGATTGCGCTGGGCGCGGTTGTGGGACTGTCGAGATTGCCTTTGGCGGGGATGCTCTCGCAGAAGGGCACACGGGCCGGCGATGAGAGATCTAAAGGTATTGATTCGCAGTCAAGCCCTCACCCCAGCCCTCTCCCAAAGGGAGAGGGAGTAAACACCGATACCTCAAAATCCAAAGGAATCAAAAAAGTGATCAAGACAGATGCAGAGTGGAAGAGCCAGTTAACACCTGAGCAGTACAACGTGATGCGGCAGAAAGGGACCGAGGCGCCGTATTCGAGCCCGCTCAATGAGATTCATGATGCAGGCATCTTTGAATGCGCGGCTTGCGAGTTGCCGCTATTTAGTTCGGCGACGAAGTTTAATTCCGGCACCGGCTGGCCGAGTTTCTGGGCGCCGCTCAAAAAAGAAAACGTCCGCGAAGAAGTTGATAACAGTCTGGGAATGCCGCGCACAGAAGTGCTGTGCGCTCGATGCGATGCTCACATCGGACACGTCTTCGATGATGGACCAAAGCCTACGGGACTGCGTTACTGCATGAATGGCGTGGCGCTGAAGTTTGTAAAGCAGGCGTGATTCGTGGATCGTAAATGGTGACTAGATGAGCAGAAGCGCTGAGGGGTGTGAAATGCAAAAACCTGGGACGTTTTCGCGCTGCCCGTTGCTCTGGGACAGGATGTCGCTGCTCGCAGCTCAGTGTCCAACCGGGATGCGCTGAAACCGCGTTTTTCCTTCCGTATCCTGCCAGGAAATATCCAGCACATAGGGATTGAGTTCGCCGTCGATCACTTGCAGCTTTTGTAAGTGATGGTTTTCCGGGCCGGCCTGCTTTCCGTTGATCCAGGTTGTGTGGTGCATGATCGACTTCTCTGCCGGGAGGATACACTCGACAGGCTCGAATCGAATATGAACCTGCGAAGGCCCCCAGCCTAACGTGTCATCGTTCTTCAGGAACACGGTCAAAATCTCGACCCGCTTGAGCGTCTGCTTGGTCGCGTTGGTCAGCTCCAGGAGCAGACTCGGTCCGTCATTCACAAGTTTGTGGGTAAATGGTTTTGGTTTGTTGTTGGTCATGATGCTCGCTTTCGGCCTTCTTCAGGCGTACGTTTATCAAACTCGAATCGAAGGAGCGTCAAAACCGGACGGTCGTAATTGGAGATGTCTTGGCAGTCCTTGTAATTGAGTATAGCACGGTTCAGGGAATTAATCCGTGAGACCATTACTAAAGCCGTGAATCGGGAACGGTAAAAGTCTTAGTTCAGATGGACCAGCAAATCCATAGCGGAAGGCACCAGGTAGGCGCATTCATCAAGGGCTGAGCTTCTAATTAGGTAAATCGTCGCCATAGCTTGCCTTAGGCTCCCACCAAAATCCGGTGACCTGCATGCCCAAGCCATGTTAGAATGCCCGTCATCATGCGCTTTGACGTCGTTCTGATAAGATTTGTTTTTACAGGAATTTTGCTGGCCGCGGGCTACGTTCTGCACCCTATCCCCGGGCATCGACTGATTTCCACTGGAGCCGCCGGTTTCATCGCGATTGCCATCATCTTTTTCGAGATGCGCATTCGGCGTTCGTCGCTCAAGACACTGATCGGAGCGGCGGCGGGATCGATCCTGGGAATTGTTGGCGCCTATCTGATCGGCTCGCTGATCAGCAGTCAGGAATCGATGGCGGTACCACCGTCAACGAAAACCTTCCTGACTCTGGCGTTGACATTCTTTATGGCGTACGTCGGATTAATGGTCGGGGCGGCAAAGGGCGATTATCTAGATCTATCCGCGCTCGGTGGAATCTTCAGTGATAAAACAGCGCGTCGCGATTTGAAGATTCTGGATACGTCCGTGATCATCGATGGGCGCATTGCTGACGTGGCCGAGACAGGATTCCTGACGGGCACGCTGATTATTCCGCAGTTTATCCTGCGCGAGCTGCAACAGGTTGCCGACTCGCCCGATTCATCCAAGCGCCAACGGGGACGACGCGGCCTGGATATGCTCAACCGTCTGCAGAACAACAGTTCGCTGGACATTCAGATTGTCGAGACGGACTTTCCTTCGGTGCGCGAGGTTGATCTGAAATTAATCGAGCTGGGAAAGCAGCTCGACGCGGTAATCGTCACGAACGATTTCAATCTAAATAAGGTCGCGCAACTGCGCGGTGTAAACGTGCTGAACATCAACGAACTGGCGAATGCGCTAAAGCCGGTTGTGTTACCGGGCGAAGCTATGCGGGTCTTTATCTTGAAGGAAGGCAAGGAATACAACCAGGGTGTGGCCTATCTTGACGACGGCACGATGGTCGTCGTTGACAATGCGCGGCGATTGATTGGAAGAAACGCGGACATTGCCGTCACCAGCGTCCTGCAAACTACTGCCGGCAAGATGATTTTCGGACGGCTTTGCGAAGAAAGTGAGGGCGCAGGAAATGGTGAACGATCACGCCGGTCGTTACGCGAAGTCCGACCGGGGCCTGCCTTAACCCGCATATCGGACACTGAGTCATAACCGAATGAATGTCGCCATCGTCGTCGCCGCCGGGAAGGGAACTCGGCTGGGCGGCAATCGGCCCAAGCAATTTATCGAACTCGACGGCGTTCCGATTATCATTCACACGCTCAGGCAATTTGAGCGCAGCAGAGAGATCAACGAAGTCGTAGCCGTGTTGCCTTCGGAAGAGGTCGCCGGCTTTCATTCTTTAGCGCAACAGTTTCAATTGAAGAAATTCGCGCGAGCCGTGGCCGGCGGCGCGACGCGTGCGCAATCCGTGCGGGGCGCATTGTCGTCGATTCGAGAAGCAGAGATCATGGCCGTTCATGATGGCGTGCGCCCGTTCGTGACTCCTGATGAGATTGATGCGACCGTGCAAGCCGCAAGAACGAACGGCGCCGCGATTCTGACGGCAGCGGTGGGAGATACGATCAAAGAAATTGAAGGCCATCAAGTGACTCGTACTTTGCCACGCGCAAATTTGCGGCGGGCGCTCACACCGCAGTGTTTTCGGTATGAAATTCTCAAGCGCGCGTACAATCAACTTAGTGAGGTTGAAGCTTCCGGGATCGAAATAACAGATGACAGCATGTTGGTTGAGCGACTCGGTGTCGAGATTGTCGCAGTGGCGGGAAGCGCGCGGAACATTAAAATTACCAGCGCAGAGGATCTGATATTGGCTGAAGCGATCTTGAAGTCAGTTGCCGGTCGTCAGTAGTCAGTCGTTTTCGTCGTTATGGACCGCCGACAACGGACCACAGACCACTGACAACCGACGTCTTATGTTAAGAATCGGCATCGGGAACGACACTCATCGACTAGTGCAAGGCAAGCCTCTGATTCTTGGGGGTGTGCGAATTCCGTTTGAGCGCGGCGCCGAGGGACATTCTGACGGTGACGCTCTAACGCATGCGCTAGCTGACGCTATCCTCGGCGCGCTGTGTGAAGGCGATCTCGGCGTTCACTTTCCTGACAACGATCCGCAATGGAAAGATGCGGACAGTCTGCAACTGCTGGCGCGCGTCTGTTGGTTAGCGCGAGAACGCGGCTTCAGTGTCGTCAATGTCGATGCAAATGTGTTTTTGGAACGTCCAAAATTACGCGAGCACGTTGCGGCAATGCGCGACAATTTGACGAAGCTTTTGGAAATCGATGCCGGTTGCGTGAGCATCAAGGCAAAAACCGGCGAAGGGTTGGAGGCAGTTGGGCGTGGTGAAGCCGTCTCAGCGCAGGCAATTGTCTTGCTTTCGGGTGAAAAATAGTTGAGACCGCAGGACGTCATTCGCAAAAAACGCGACGGCCAGGAATTGTCGCCTGACGAAATCGCGTTCTTCATCGACGGCGTGACGCGCAACGAGATTGCTGACTATCAAGTTTCGGCCCTGCTGATGGCCATCTTTCTCAACGGAATGACTGAAGCAGAGCAGTCGTCTTTAACGGAGGCGATGCTTCACTCAGGCGAGATCCTCGACTTCTCGGATATTCCCAAACCAAAAGCCGATAAGCATTCAACCGGCGGCGTCGGAGATAAAACGTCTCTGCTGATCGCGCCACTCGCGGCCGCTGCCGGCGTTTGTGTGCCGATGATTTCCGGCCGGGGGCTGGGCCACACCGGTGGCACGCTGGATAAACTTGAGTCGATTCCCGGATATCGGGTCGATCTCTCGCTGAAAGAATTTCGCAAAGTCCTTGACGCTGCGGGCTTCGCCATGAATGGCCAGACTGCGGAGATTGCGCCTGCTGACAGAAAACTATATTCCCTCCGCGACGCGACCGCGACCATCGAAGCGATACCGTTGATTGTGGCTTCGATCATTTCCAAGAAGGGGGCGGCGGGGTTGGATGCGATGGTCATTGACGTTAAGACCGGATCGGGTGCGTTCATGCGTGAGCACGACCGCGCGAGGGAACTGGCTCGCGCCCTGGTGACGACCGGTAATTCGCTGGGGGTGAAATCGCAGGCCTTGATCACGGACATGAATCAACCGTTGGGCCGCGCGGTTGGAAATTCAGTTGAAGTTCTCGAGTGCATCGAACTCTTGCGCGGTGAAGTTCATGAAGGAGCGCGACCAGTCCTCGATCTCTCCATCGAATTGGCCGCGCGGATGATTGTACTGTCAGGTCTGGAACCGTCGGTCGCAGCTGCCAGCGCGCGCGTGCGGAAAGTGCACGAATCCGGCGCAGCGTTGGAATGTTTTAAGAAGAACGTCGAGGCTCAGGGCGGCGACCCGCGCGTTTGTGACAACCCGGCGCAAGTTCTGCCGTTGACAGACGCATCGGTTAAGATAGAATCGGCGCGCTCAGGTGTCGTCGTTAGGGTCAATACGGAAGAGATTGGGCACGCCATTGCGGAAGCCGGTGGCGGGCGCGTGCGCATCGAAGACCAGATCGATCCGACGGTAGGATTTCTATCGGAGGTGAAAATCGGCAGCGACGTTCGCTCGGGAGATTCGATCGGACTTCTTTATTGTAGCGATCAGGATCGAGCCCAGCGAGCCGTTGCGCGCATCCAGGCTGCGTACGTAATCGAGGATGAGCGCCCCTCGAAGTTGCCCGAATTGATTAAGGAAGTGATCGATTAATGAAATTCAAATTAGCTGTGGCTTTGTTGGCGCTGGTCCCTTTGATCTTTGTAGGACAGGCTTGCAATCGCGTGAGTTACGGCGCGGATGACAAGTCAAAGATTCACGTCGGCATTGTCTTTGACATCGGCGGCAAAGATGACCGCTCATTCAATGCCGCAGCGTGGGCCGGAGTGAAATGTGCTGAGGCCGGCATGTTGCCGGATGGCAAAACAAGTTGCGGCAAGCCCGCGATGGATATTGTCCTGCGCGACGTCGAACCCGGCAATCCGGTGTCGATCGAACCGGCGATGCGCGCGTTTGCCGAGCGCGGCTATGATTTGGTTATCGGCGTTGGTTTCGCGCAGGGCCCGATTATGCAGAACGTGGCGCGCGACTATCCCAATATTCATTTCGCGATCATCGACGGCGTGATTTTTGAAGACGACGGCAAGACACCCAAAGCAAATGTCGCCTCGTTGGTTTTCAAAGAGCACGAAGGCTCTTATCTGGTCGGCCTCATCGCCGGAATGACTTCGACGACAGGCACTCTTGGTTTCATCGGCGGAATGGATATCGGATTGATTCACCGATTTGAAGGTGGTTTCGAACAGGGGGCCAAGGCAGCGAATCCGAAGATTCAGGTCATTCAGAATTATGTGGGCGTCACGGACGCCGCCTGGAATAATCCGGGCAAGGGTAAAGAGATCGCGCTCGCCCAAATCAGCAAAGGCGCAGATGTGATTTTCACCGCCGCGGGTAATTCGGGCTTGGGCGCTTTTGATGCCGTCGAGCAAGCCGGGAAAGACGCGAGCGGACGCGCGACCCACTTCGTAATCGGCGTTGATTCAAATCAGAATATGGTGAAGCCGGGATTTGTTTTGACCAGCATGGTCAAGCACGTCGACAACGCCGTTTACGACATCGTGAAGGATGTCGTTAACCACAGATTCCAAGGTGGCTTCCACGTCTTCGGCCTGGATAGCGATGGCGTCGGTTATGTAATGGATAGCAACAACCAGAACCTGGTTTCGCCCGAAGCCATTCGCGCGGCGGAAGAGGCGAAGACGAAAATTGTAGAGAAGCAAATCACTGTGGTCGACAGGATGTCTCAGTGAACAACGTCAGTTGTCAGTAGTCAGTTGTCCGTTGTCAGTTGTTTTCGTCCTCTGGAGGAAGCGAGATGGCTAAAACGAGTTTTGAGAGTCTTCGGGTCTATCAGTTGTCGGAGAGTCTGGCAGATTAGATTTGGTCGATCGTCGTGAACTGGAATGTCTTTGCGCGAGATACCGTTGGAAAGCAACTAGTAAAGGCGGCGGATAGTATTGGCGCGAACATCGCCGAAGGAACTGGTCGCGGAAGTTTCGTTGACAACCGTCGCTTTGTAAGGATTGCGCGGGGCTCACTAAATGAAAACCCAGCACTGGCTCAGACGCGCCTATAAACGTCAATTGCTTAACGACAAAGAAGTTCGCAATCTCAAGCCTATTATCGATGAACTAGCACCTAAACTGAATGCATATCTCAAGTCAATTGGCGACGTGCCATCAGGAGCTAAGAACAACCGACAACTGACCACTAACAACTGACAACTGACAACTGACAAATGATCGAGCTTCGCAACATCACCAAACGCTTCGGCGCCGTGCTGGCGAATGACCGGGTGAGCTTTAAAGTCGGGCCGGGAACGATTCACTCGATCGCCGGTGAAAACGGCGCGGGAAAATCTACGGCGATGCGCATCGCTTATGGTTTCTACACCGCCGATGGCGGCGAGATTCTGATCGATGGCCAGATGCGCGAGATTCGCACGCCGCATGACGCAATCGCGCTAGGCATCGGCATGGTCCACCAGCACTTCATGTTGGTTGAACCAATGACTGTGGTTGAAAACATCGTGCTGGGTGCGGAGCTGGGAAGTGTGGCGTCGCTCGATCTGAAAAAGGCCGCCGAAGCGATTCGCAAACTTTCGGACGAATTCAAATTGGCCGTCAATCCAAATGCGACGATCGAAAGTCTGTCTGTTGGCCAGCAGCAGCGGGTCGAATTACTGAAGGCGCTCTATCGGCACGCGCAATTGTTGATTCTCGATGAACCGACAGCGGTCTTGACGCCGCAGGAGGTCGAAGAGTTTTTCGTTATCCTGCGTCGCATGCGCGAGCAGGGCAAGACGATCGTTATCATCACTCACAAACTCTCTGAAGTGCTGGCAATTTCAGACAACGTCACGGTTATGCGCGATGGTCGGGTCGTCGGCGAATTGAAGACCAGCGAGACAAACTCCGCGGAGTTGGCGCGCTTGATGGTTGGTCGCGAAGTCCTTCTGCGCGTCGCAAAGCCCGACGCAAAGCCGGGTGCAGCAGTTTTAGGCACGCACGGCTTAACAATTGTCGGACGCGAACGGCCAGACGGAATTAATCGAAGCATTGTCGGGATTGATTCCCGGTTCGCATATCTCTGGATCGATGTCGTTCGAGGGACGTGACATTACACGGCTCGATGCGCGGCGGCGAAAGGAACTGGGCATCGCGCATGTTCCGGAGGATCGTCATCGACGTGGACTGCTGCTGGATTTCAGTCTCGCGGAGAACACGATTCTGGGAGTTCATTATCGCCGGCCGGCCGTTTCCGGCGGCGGCGCCCTGCTCGATCAAAAAGGAATTCAAAAACGCGCTGAACAAGTGATTCGCGATTTCGACGTGCGCCCACCGGATCCGACCCTGCCGGCGCGCGCTCTGTCAGGTGGCAACCAGCAGAAACTAATTATCGGCCGCGAATTTGAGTTGCCGCCAAAGCTGCTGTTGGTTTCGCAGCCCACTCGAGGCGTCGACATTGGCGCGATTGAATTCATCCATCGAAAGATCGTCGAGTTGCGCGATCAAGGTTGCGCAGTGCTGCTGGTTTCTGCCGAGTTGGAAGAAGTGACCGCGTTGTCCGATCGACTGCTGGTAATTCACAACGGGAAGATTGCCGGTGAAGTCGATCCGAAGGTCGCGACGAATGAAGAAATTGGATTGATGATGACGGGAGGAGCGCGTACAGTTAGTTAACCGACCGTGCAGGCTGGGAGAACGAATGTTATGAGCGCAAGAAATGACGCAGTGTTCGAGGGTGGAGTCTTTCGGCCATTACAGCCAGTTGATATTCCCGAAGGTGAATGTGTGGCAATAACTATTTCGGATCCCTATACCATACCACCGCTCGTGACAGATGAAGCCGAACGTACGCGCTTACTGCAAGAGCTTGTGCGCGAGATGAAACAGCATCCGCTCAAAGGCGACGCGCCCAGTCTTACTCGCGACGAACTTCATGAACGCCGTTGACACTAACATCCTGATTTAATTATTAACCCGTTTGCATGAAACGATCCTTCTGGAGACGATGAAAATCCTTCGAGAGCTATTTTTCCCTTTGATTGCAGTCGTCGCTGCGTTCATCGTCGGCGGCATCGTCGTATGGATCATCGGCGACAACCCGTTTGAGACTTACAGGCTCCTGATTGGTAGCGCGTTTTCGTGGCCGGATGGAATCGGCTACACGCTCTTCAACGCGACGCCGCTGATTTTTACCGGGCTCGCGGTTGCCGTTGCCTTCCGCTGCGGCCTTTTGAACATCGGCGCCGAAGGGCAGCTCTACTTTGCGGCCTTCGCAACCGCCTGGGTAGGGATCAAGTTCGGCGGAGTTTCAATCATCAATCCGGGCACGGGGCAGGCCGTTGTTTCGCCTTTCGCCAATTTGCCGGCGGTAGTGTTGCTCCCGTTGTGCTGCATTGTCGCGATCGTCGCCGGCGCAATTTGGGGTGCTATTCCGGGTGTGCTCAAGGCGCGGTTCGGATCGCACGAAGTCATCAACACGATCATGTTGAACTTCATTGCAGTAGCGCTGCTTAGCTACTTTACCCAGTATCACTACAAAATTCCGGGCGACGCGATCATGCAGACCGCAGAAATCAGTCCAAAGGCATTCTTGCCGACGCTCGGGAGATTCATTCCTGGTCTGCCGGCGCGGATTCCGCTAAATATCGCTTTCATTCTCGCGGTGATTGCGTGTGTCCTGGTGTACATATTTTTGTGGAAGACGAAGTGGGGTTATGAATTGCGTGCGACTGGCGCGAACCCATCGGCTGCGGAGTACGGCGGCATTTCGATTCGCAAGCAAATCATTTTGGCGATGGCGATCTCCGGAGGGTTGGCCGGGATGGTCGGCATCAACGAAGTGCTCGGCTATCGTCATCGTTATTATGATGGCTTCTCGGCGAACTATGGGTTCGTGGGAATTGCAGTTGCGCTACTTGGTCGCAATCATCCGGTGGGTGTATTCCTTGCCGCAATTCTGTTCGCGATTTTGCTGCGGGGCGGAATCTTCGTCGATGCATTTACGCTGCACGTTTCAAAAGACATTGTGGACATGTTGCTGGGTATCGTGATCGTCTTCGTTGCCTCGGAAGCGATGTTTCGCGGGCCGCTGAAGAAGTTTGGATTGATCAGAAGGGCGAAGGTGTAATCAATACTTTGTACCCTGTACTTTGTGCTTTGTACTTTGTGCTTGGACGTTTAGGTTACGTCCCGTAATGATTAGGAGGCTCCAGATGGAAAGAACAAACTTCGAGAAGCTGGAGGTCTATCAATTATCTGAAAAGATCGCCGACAGTATTTGGAAGATAGTCATCGCGTGGGACTCGTTCGCCAGGGACACCGTAGGAAAGCAGATAGTACGGGCCGCAGATAGCATCGGTGCCAATATCGCCGAGGGAAGTGGCCGAGGCAGTCATCAAGACAACCGACGCTTCGTCAGGATAGCGCGTGGCTCATTGTACGAGACGATTCACTGGCTGCGCCGTTCATACATGAGAAAGCTTCTTTCACAATCGGAGGTTAAGGCGCTACGTGTTCTTGTTGAGGAGCTTTCGCCAAAACTGAACGCATTTCTTCGTTCAGTCGATCAGCGGGCCAGATCAAAGCAAGAGAACAAAGAACAAAGAACAAAGCACTAAGCACAAATCTGGTAATGCGCCAAATCTTCACTCTATCAATGCTGTTTTCAACGATTCGATTGTCGACGCCTTTGGTGTTGGCGGCCTTAGGCGGTCTGTATTCTGAACGATCGGGCGTCATCAATATCGCGCTCGAAGGCCTGTTACTGGCGGGCGCGTTCACTGCGGCATCGGTAACTTTCTATGCGCATAGCCCGTGGATTGGATTAGGTGCCGCGATCTTTGCCGGCGCGCTGGTTGCATACCTGATCGCACTTGCGTGCATTCGCTTCAAAGCCGATCAAGTCGTGACCGGTACGGGGATTAATATCTTGTTTCTTGGGCTGCCGGCAGTTTTGAGTGGCGCGTTGTTTCTCTCTTCCGGTTCGACGCCACAGATTCCGAAAGAGAATCTGCTGCCGGCGCTCTCTGGGCTCTTACCGTTCATGCCACAGTGGCGAATCTTCACCGACGTGTCGAGCGTATCCTTGCTGGCGCTGGTCGTGGTTCTGATCACGCGATACGTTCTCTACCGCACGCCATTTGGTTTGCGTCTGCGGGCGGTCGGCGAAAATCCGGAAGCGGCGGATGCGGCGGGCGTGAGCGTGAATCTGATGCGATATATCGGCGTGATGCTGTCAGGCGCTCTGGCAGGAATCGGCGGCGCATATCTTTCAATCGGCCAGTCGTCTTTGTTCACGCGCAACATGGCCTCCGGCCGCGGCTTTATCGCGCTGGCCGCTTTAATTTTCGGGAAGTGGCGGCCTGTGCAAACGATGCTCGCGTGTTTGCTCTTCGGTTTTGCCGATGCCTTGACTACTCAAATGCAGGGCGTAGCCAAACTTCCCTCAGGCGAAGACATTCCTGTCCAGTTCATCCTGATGATTCCCTACGTAGTCACGATTATCGTGCTGGCCGGCTTCATCGGCCAGTCGCGCGCGCCAAAAGCTTTGGGAATCCCTTATCAAAAAGAAAGGTAAGACAGCCGGAAGTGCAAGTTCGACGAATCAAATGGGCCGTGAGACACCTTGAAAATAGAATGGGACGACCGAAAAGCAAGGTCAAATGAAAAGAAGCACGGCATTAGCTTCTGGGAAGCTTCTTTCGTCTTTCATGATCGACTTTTCGTCGTCTTCGAGGATCCTGATCATTCGCAAACTGAGAATCGATATATTATCATTGGTCATTCAGACGAAAACCGTTTGCTGATAGCTGGCTATGCGGAGCGCAAAGATAAGGTGCGGTTGATATGGGCGAGAAAACCGAACCGGCGAGAGCGCAGGATTTATGAAGAAAAACTCAAACAACAGTGGTGACGAACCCCGGCGCGAGTATGATCTCAACAAGCTGCGCGTCGTCGCGGTTGGCCCAGGTTGGAAGAAAGGGATCTGGCGTCAGGGACGATCCGTTACCCACTTGAGCTATAAGGGTGCTCCCGCCTGTCACTCTAACGGAACAACCCCCCTGCTTACCAGTGATGAAAGAAAGGCCACCTGCAAGAAGTGCCTTCAAGTCGCGACCCAGAAAAGCTGACCGCAGTTCAAAAGAGTTTCGAGTCTTTTTGAGATGGCTACTGAGCTGAGCCCTTCCAGACTTTACGAGCGCGCAGAGAAAGCTGCCCGCCTGATTCGCGCGCGCACGGATGCGGATGTGTCGGTCGCGATCGTACTGGGCAGCGGGCTTGGTGCTTTCGCGGACGAATTGACGGACTCAACTTCGATTCGATACGACGAGATTCCCTCGTTTGCACGCGCCACTGTCGAAGGCCACGCCGGCCGGCTCGTAATCGGAAAGACCAACAATGTTACGGTGGCGGCGATGCAGGGACGTTTCCATTTTTACGAAGGATACTCACTCGAGGAAGTGACGTTCCCGATTCGCGTGTTGAAGCTTCTGGGAGTGCGGACACTTATCCTGACGAATGCCGCGGGGTCGCTTAATACTGAATTCACGCCTGGCTCGTTGATGGTAATCACGGATCACATAAACCTGCTCGGCGTGAATCCTTTGGTTGGCCCAAACGACGTGCGGTTTGGTCCGCGCTTTCCGGATCTTACTTCGGTGTATGCGCGCCGATTGCAAGACCTCGTTATCAGCGAGGCAAATGCGATCGGACTCGATATGCGGCGGGGAATTTACGCCGCCCTCTCCGGACCAAGCTACGAAACACCCGCGGAAATTCACATGGTGCGGACCTTGGGCGCCGACGCGGTTGGCATGAGCACAGTTCCGGAAGCAATCGTGGCGCGCCACATGAACCTGGAAGTGATTGGCATTTCCTGCATCACGAATCTCGCTGCGGGAGTCTCAAACAGACCCGTCGATCACAGTCAGGTCATCGCGACTGGCGAGCGCGTGCGTGCCGAGTTCACGGAATTGTTGAGACGAGTTGTTGGAAGATTGGAATAAAATTGTCAGTTGTCAGTCGTTCGTTGTCAGTTGCAAAAACAAATTGGCGGATTCAACTTAGAAGTGCAACAGTGGAATTCGTTTCGCTCCAGAGGAGCGAGATGTTTATAGCCAGGTGCGCACGCGCAAAGATCTCGCTCCGTTAGGAGCGAAACCCGAAAGCGCGACGATTGGGCCGAGGCAAGCAAAAGCGGTTGCGCTCCTACGGAGCTTTGGAGTAAGGAAAGGACCGCCAGGCTATAAACATCTCGCCCCGCTGGGGCGAAGCCACAAACAACGTTCTGTTGCACCTCCAACTTGAATTCGCAATCATCAACCGACCACTGACAACTGACCACTGACAACTGACGACTAACCATGATCATTGGCATCTGCGGCGGCACGGGTTCAGGCAAGACCACGGTCGCCAATCGCATTCTGGAATCGGTGAGCGCCGATGAAGTCGTCTTTATTCAGCAAGACCTCTATTATCGCGATCTGAAGGACATGCCGCTGGATTATCGGAACGCGGCGAACTTCGATCATCCGGACGCACTCGATAACGATCTCCTGGTCAATCATCTCAAGCGTCTGAATGCGGGCGAACCTGTCGAACTTCCGATTTATGATTTCCGCACCCATTCGCGCCTGCCGGCGACGACTCTGGTTGATCCTAAGCCGATCGTGATCGTCGAAGGGATCCTGATTTTTGCCGAGCCGCGGCTGCGCGAAGAGATGGACATCAAAGTTTTCGTGGACACGCCGGACGACATCCGTTTCATTCGGCGCCTGCGCCGAGACATTGCCGAGCGCGGACGGACGCTCGATTCAGTGATCGAACAATATATCGGCACGGTGAGGCCGATGCATATTCAATTTATCGAACCGTCAAAACGTTTTGCCGATGTAATTATTCCCGAAGGTGGTCATAATCTTGTGAGTATTGATCTGATTAGCGGAATGATTCGCGAGAGACTGGCCAATTCTTTGCACTCAGTGGGAGGCTAGAGTTGAGCGAATCTGAAAGTCAGTTAATTGAGGAAGCTACTGCCGCCCGCGTGCGTTCAATAGCGCCGTTTTCAAAGTTTCTGGTGGGCGCGGCGCTGCAAACCGACGAGGGCAAGGTGTTCACGGGTTGCAATGTCGAAAGCGCGAGCTACGGCCTGACCGTTTGCGCCGAGCGGGTAGCGATCTGGAAAGCGCTCTCGGAAGGCGAGCGAGACTTTGCCAGACTGGTAATCGTTGCCGACACCGAGCAACTCACGCCGCCGTGCGGAACTTGCCGGCAAATCATTTGGGAGTTTTGCAAACACGCGACGATAGTGCTGGCAAATCTGCATGGGCAGAAGGAAGAGTTGCATATTGCCGATCTCCTGCCGCGTGCTTTCGATGCGCGGTTCCTGAAAGAGGCCGGCCGGTAAGAATCACGCCGCCGGGTCAGAACCGCGAGCGGTAGCGACCGGGTCATTTATCATTTGTCATTTTCCATTTGGCATTTGTCATCGTCGGCAGAGTCAATAACTTTCTCAAAGACAGCGGGCTGCGTCCGAAAATGGAAAATGACAAATGTCAAATGGAAAATGACAAATGATCCGGTCGCTACCGCTCGCGGTTCTGACACATATCAAAAAATGAAAATCGCACTTATTGCTTTGCTGCTCTTGATTTCGGTCGCGCAATCCGTAACGATGGCGCAGAGAAGGAAGACTGTCGTGGAGCTAATTGTAAGCGGCGGAACGGTCGTAACGATGGATGGCGCGCGTCACGTGATCGAGAACGGCGCGATCGCGATCAA
>WNGH01003746.1_pt1 | contig 14569 bp, 8 predicted proteins | sample 5400631 | NCBI WGS metagenome assembly WNGH01 (sample SAMN13153373, study PRJNA577476) | soil metagenome | isolation source: 115 cm soil or saprolite under Garry oak tree replicate 1 | place: USA:California | collected 2016-06-15
CCTGGAGACGGAATCGAAGATAATCACCGTGTTCGAAGCGCTATGCGTCAGGTAAAGCAACCGGGAGTGCGGATCCATGTACGGGTAGTCGAATCGGTTAGGACCACCAGTGAGCGGGATGTTGGCAATCTGTTGCACTCGAAGAGTCGGAATTGGAACAGTCCTATAGAGTAAAGTGGCCTCCAGGATCGCCACTGCAATTACTCCAATCAGTATTATAGGTACCAGTAACCAATTCTTCTCAATCCAGCGCTTCAACCGGGACCCAGTATATACGTATTGTTTAGCCATCAGCGTCCATTCCTTATTACGGAGACTTATTTTGGAAAATGAATTCATCGAGTAAGCGCTTTACAGAAATCCCCCATGCATCCCAGTTCAACCTATTTTCAAAAGCTGCTCTACTCGACCGGACCAATTTGGAATAAAGCTGATCATCTGAATATACCTTAGCAATCACTTCAGCATACTCATGGCCACGGGCGTTAAATGGCAGCATGAAGCCGTTTTCACCGTCCTTGACTGCTCCACAGACCCCACCTGTATTTGTCGTGATAATAGGTAATCCGTAGGCGCTAGCTTCGCAGAAAACCATACCGTAGCACTCACTTCTTGTTGGCAGCAATAAGAAATCGGACGTTTCAAATAGCTTTTCTAACTCCCTACGCTGCGTTTCGTCTTTCTTATCTAAATAGGGTATAACCTTCAACCTTTCATGTATAAACGAGCCTGGAGGTGTACAACCACATATAATAAGTTCTGCCTGGATTCCCATCTCTTCGAGCTTCAGAAGAGTTTCGAAAGCGATTTCTCCTCCTTTTCTCTGCCAATCGACACCTAAAAAGAACAATCTGCACCGGTTTGATTTCTTTCTCGCCCGGACTACTTCGATAGGGGGAGGGTTCGTAAAGTTTGCACCAAAGGGAACCGCGTGTACTTTCTGTTTCTCCACATGGTAGTTTTCAACAGTAGATTGGACAGCCCACTGTGATGGATGTAGAACAAGGCTCGCTTTTCTAAGAGCCAACTCCTCAAGAGTATTTGTCTCATAGACCGAGCGCTGAAGGAGGTTTGAGTACCCATGGTAATAGTTATGCAACAAGATAAAGTTTGCGTCCTCAACTAAGACGATAGGAATATCTGTCTCTAAAAAGGCGATCTCTGTTCCACCACTAGGAGCAAATATCACGTCAAAGGATCGCTTTTTAAGTTGGGGAAGCGTAACCTTTGCATACCTCCTGGCAAGAGCAAAGGTATGATTGTATAAATAAATCTTCTTTAAGAAGAGGCGCGACAATTTATTCGTAATTTTTCCAAAGAACTTCACCATAGAGGGTGCTGACGGAATAGAATAAACATCTCCACAATACTTTTGAAGAGAGTTGGTCATTTGATCAACGGTACCAGCCCATGATGAGCGTTTTGGGTTTTGTAGTGTATGGGCAATCAGGAGTGCAATTTTGATGCGTTTAGCATCGTTATTCATAAAACTATCCTCTTTCTGAATTAAAGAGTATTAAAGAATCACATAGAATGATCACATTCACGAAACTACCTCTTTTGTCTCTCCTCGTCATAAGCGGAATCTAGCGTTCTGAAGGTAACAGAACATCACCCTCGTTGCTCGAAAACCAATTGCTCTTCATCAAGAGTCATCCCCCATTTGGGTTATTTATAATACCGATAGAATCTCAATTATTTGAAGTACCAAAGAAAGATCTCGATCTATCCAATGTAGTAGGTTGCCTATCCATAAAGGTGAGTGTAGCATAGTGTGCCATAAGAAAAAGCGACTAGCAGGTCAAGATTGGGTTGTGAAATCGAGTTATCAGTAATAATTTCGCAACCAGTGTGACATCAAACTTAACCAGTCTTACCTTGACATTTTCGGTCTGTCAGGTATACTAGCGGCGTTCACCCTACCATTTAACTAGATCGGTGCTGTCATCAATGTACTAACGCAAAAAGATAGGTTTACGCTTGAATCATGATTCAAGCAGGTTCTTGTAACTTTCCATATAACATTTAATCCACTTTATAACAAGATTGGAATATAAATCACAGAAGAAAATGGAGCATTGAAATATGACTTACAACTTCCAGACATCGAAAGAGTTTTGTGGATCTCAGAATAGCGAGATCAGTCGTCGTCGCCTGTTACAACTCATTGGATATAGCGTAACCGGTATAGCCGGAATCAGTATTTTAGAAGCCTGTGGTGGTCCTAATCCGCCTCATCCCGTAGATGTCACAGTTACACCCAATGGAACAGTAACCACTCATAACGGAGCAACGCGGAAAATCGCCCCTTACTTTCTGGGATACAACAATGTGCCCATTCATAGTACCTCTTGGGATAATCCGAATGCAGTCAAAGCGGCAGTTCAATTCAATCCTGGAACGTTGAGATATCCTGGTGGAACAGTGGCCAACTATTGGGATTGGCAGAAAGGATGGTTTCTTCCAGGAGCACCGAATGGTTTTTTGAACGCTCCGCAATCTATATATCGATTACAGGAGCTACAGTTAGCCGTTCAGGCCACAGGAGCTATCCCAATTTATGTCCTCAACTTGCTTACCTCAGATCTCAATACTCAGCTTGAGATGTTGAGCACAGCTCAAAGCATGGGATTGCCTGTGCAATTCGTGGAACTGGGAAACGAGTTCTATCTCAAAAACCCTGACGACTACGTAACGAAGTTTCCTACTGGGGCCGACTATGGGAAAATGGCGACGAGCTGGATTCGCGCGATTCGCGACAAATTCCCCAATGTGAAGATCGCGGCGGTGGGAGGAGTACCTACCGACCAATCCAGTGATTCTAGAAAAGCTAATTGGAATCAAGAGCTTCTACAAAATCTGGAGGGTGCCGATGCTTTGACCCAGCATCCCTATGTCCCGGTCAACCAGAATATGATAGGAAATGGGAATGGCACAACAGATACACAGAGTGCTATGAACATAATAGACGCAATTTCCGCAAGATGGCAGCAATTCGAAGGTCAACTTCAATCTCTGCCTCAAAACATGAAGGTCTGGTTCACTGAATATAACATCGTTGATAAATCAAATGACGTTTTCCATACCTGGATACATGGAATTTCCGCCGCTAAAATGTCCCTTACCTTCCTCGAAGAGGAGCGTACTGAGCTTGCCTGTTTCTATGAAATGATTGGAAAGAGTGGCTACGAAGTCATTTCCTCTAGTCAGCAGTATGCGCTGACGGCTGCAGGTTGGTCGATGCGCTTGCTTGGCGACACTATGAAAGGTATGATATCAGCCCAGAAAATAGATTTCGGCGCCAATATCACCAACAATGGTGGGACTTCTTCCCCCCTGCTAGGATGGATTTTTAACGACGGCACCCATCACCAAGCCTTCATAGTGAACAGTTCCGCTAGTAGTTTCACGATTAATGTGGATCCGGTATTTGCGCAAGGATCTCACTTCCAACAATTGGCTAGTGACCCTCTCAAGCCCATTACGGGCCCCGATTCCCTGACAATCACCAGCGGAACGCCTCGGAATAAAATCTCCCTACCACCTTTCTCGCTGACTCAACTAAAGTAAATGGTTCGTTGGCGAGTTTCAAGTATTTAACTGGATAGGAGTGGAGGAACTACGAGAATTGTCCCGATTACTTATGGACATTTACCTCTTTCTGCCGCTCTCGCAATTCAATGATTGCCTCATACATCTGGTCCATACTGACATCATTCCTTAGCGCGAGTTCTCGTAAGCAGTTTACACGCTCCTTCAGGGAGGTAGCAAAGTCCCGGGAGGTAAATCCTGCCCATTCTGCTATCTCATCAAGACTGGACTGATCTGTATGCTCAAAAGTGTCATCAAGCTCGTTCCATAGAGATATTGGAATTGGTGTGATGGCGTCAGGACGTTGTGGATCGGCTGTGGGTCGTATAAAATAGGTACTAAGCCAGCGACGGCGTGGGGAGGAAAACCACCTACGTTGAAGAGCAGAATCATGATCTACTATGCCGGTATGTACTACAAGTCCCAGCCGGCGTACGGAATCAGAACTCAGACGTAGTTCATGGTGAAACATATAAATAGTGTCGTCAATAGTATCGGCATGGATGCTAGTGGCTATACGATACCCTTGAGTAGGAAGCATTAAAAATTGTCGTGCCACCCTTCCCCACATATAGAAAGGCTGGTGATCGCTCACCTCGTTACAGAGCACATAAGTGGTAGCAGGATCGATATTGGGTAGACGTGTGAATGCAAAATCTTCGTACATGCCTGATGTATATACAAGACTTGTTCCCTCAGGCAGAAACTGGAAGAGCGCATTTAGCACCGTAGTCTTGCCCACACCCGGTTTTGGATCGGTAGGGCCTGCTATCGTAAACGAAGCTCCGTGCTCAAGTATCAACCAAACGAGAGCAGCTGTCTCTACATCAACACTTTTGCGGGCGATAAGTTGCACTATTGAAAGTGGCCGCATGGAATCATAGTGCCAATAGCAGCGTTCATAAGGATCTCGCGGATCAAACATGTCATGGCTCCATTCTATAAGTCCCATTACCGTCCACCTTATCCTAACCGGTGTAACAGGAGAAAGTGCAGTTAGTATCTCTATGTATTTTGTGTTTTAGTTACTTTTGGACTAAACGCCATAAATAGGTTGCAATCAAGCATATCTCCAAAAATAGTCCTATAACTCCTTCGATAATAGCGATCATGGCTACCGAGTTAACCAAATAGTGATTGTTTCCCGGGAATAAACCGCGCCCATGAAATGAAGTCAGGCTGAAGATAAGCGCTTCAAAAGGTGCAAGATGCCCGAAAATAATATAGAACCCAGCAAAACCGAACACTACTACAAGATACCAAGACAAAATCCGTGCTGGCTTATACCCATAACCAGTAAGCAAGCTAAGAACCAATGAGAAGATATACCGTCCGTAACACACTAGTGTATCATCGAAGAGTAACAAAAGCAGTAGGAAAGATAATAGTATGCCTATGGGTAATGAATGTGCTTGCCATCTTTTGGAGAATCGTCTAAGCAAAGGAATCTGTTGTAAAGCTACTGTTGGAGATCCCATTAACAAAGGTAGACGAGACTTGGGCGTTCCAAGTAAAAATCCAAGCAGCAAAAGCCATTGCTGCCTCCTTCTCTGCTCCTGAGACAGCAGTCCGGGGGGTGGTACTTGTCTGTGTTGATGTCTATACTGCGGAGGCTGCGGACCTCGCTTTCTCAGTATGGGCAGTACAGCCAAAATCGCTACCAAACATAGTCCAAGCAGCAATACCAACGCTAAGGAGTTCAATAGGGCTATCAAAGTGAGCACAAACAGCAAGGGTACCAACTTTATGAGAGCTGACTTTAAAGGATGCTTCGATATATGTTGCCCATATCTCCGTTCCTCTAGTCGCAGTAACACCTTAGGCAAAGGCATGCGCTCTCGCACGAATACCCGAAGGACCACAGGTAGAATTGCCTGCTGCGGACGCATAAAACGTTTGTTCACATGTGCGCGGTAAGCAAAATAAGTAGCAGCTTCATTTAATCCCTGTGCTTGCAACTCAGTAACTAACTGACGATTGGCTCTAATTGCCGCCTGATACTCAATGGGCATTTTCCATTGAGTTGCATACTCCTCACCTAACCTGTGTACTTGTGACCAATCTACTCTTGTGAGGTTTACTTTACCCCATCTCACATCTGCTAATGGCACGAATCCATAAGTCTCATCGCCTAACGTGATGCCCTCCAGAATGGTTGTGTTATCGAAAAAAGACATTCGTAGATCGGCAGGATTCGGAAACTCCTCGTTTCCCTCCAAATGCGCTCCACACAGGTCTGCCCCCTCCAGGTGAGCTCCACGTAGATCAGCCCCAGCTAAATGCGCTCCACACAGGTCTGCCCCCTCCAGGTGAGCTCCACGTAGATCAGCCCTTTCCAAATGCACTCCTGCCAAATCACGTTGATGATCAGTTGCAAGAACCCACTCTTCTGAGATTAGCCCACCCCGCATGTGTGTCAGGGGCAGCCCACTCAGACGCACTTTACGCAAGTCAGCTCCACGTAGATCCAACCCTGCGCATTCCCGTTGATGAACATTGCTCCAATCGACATTACCATCTACTCGTGAAGCCAGCAACCACTCAACATCGGCACGACTCAATTTACTACCGATATCCTTGAAAGGGTAACACCCCCGCTCGCTATCGGCCATGGTAGTAAGGTACTGATTGAGCATTGCCTGGCGCTTAACATCGATCTCCGGCTCAGTACGCCAGGGATGGTTCCTGTTTCGCCAATAGTCGCGCCAAAGGTCACAATCGTTGGCTATAGAACCTTGCGGCCAGGGTTGGAACGGTCTCTCTTGTAAATTTATAGATTGATCCACAGGCCTACATCTCCAGTAACTTCTGCAATTTTCGACGAGCCAGGTTACCCTCGGTATTGCTAACTCCTGCTGTCGAGAGCTGTTCAGTTACAAACAGCTCTTCTAGTACGCGACCATCGAACGTATGTGGCAAAGGTAAGCCCATGCTACGCAATACCGTAGGTACAAGATCGTATATTTCCGAGTCTGGTGCCTTAAAACCCGACTTGATACCCCCTCCATATGCATAGAGTACCCCATTTTTTTGGTGCGTACCACGCGTCTTACTTGCTTCATCCCACAGGGACTTTCCACCAAGTTTCATATTGAAAGTGATGCCATCATTGGGTAAGAGTAAGAGATGAGGTTCACTAGGAGCATATGGTCCCTCACCAAAGACCTCGGTAGTGTAAAGAGCATTGACGAGTGACTGACCACTTCGTGGATCAACTTGTTGCTTGAGATCCTCACACAATTCAGCTAGACTTTGAGCATCCAGGTCCTCTCTTAAGAAGATATCAACGTAACTTCCGGGGTATCCCGAAAGCGAAGGTACATAGGCTAAAGTACGCTCCCAATCGATATCAAGCAGCAGCGGGTGATAGACATCTGAATGGAGAACTTTCAGAGCACCTGCATGCTTCAGTTTTCTTCTTGTCCTTCGTGCTAATGAAAGCAACCCTATGCGTTTGAGTATCCACTTAAGATTGGCGTAACGATGAGCTCGCTTAATCTGATGTTGATAGCTGGAACTTGGTGTGAGCCACCCCTTACTATACAGATACTCATTAATGTTAAAGACATGTGTGATACCCTGGAACCCATGATCAGAAACTACGAACAGGTTATCATCTGGACCGAGTTGTTCTAAGATCAAACCGAGACCATGATCCAACAAGCGAAAGTAGTCAGTCGCCCGTGTATCCAATGAACTGATTTCTTCCCACAGGGAATGTTGCAGGCGATCAGGGCCAACAAAGGCCACGTAACAAAAATCCCAGGGCTTCTCTTTGAGGAGATAAGTGGTCAGTTCGATACGTCGCTCCGTCATACGTAGGGTCGCATCGATCAGCAGTTCCATCGCTCTTGGTTTCCTCCAAAAACTACGAAGATCCAGATCAATCTGATAGTCAGGAACAACACGGTAGAGCTCTTCCTTGAAGTTGGAGGGATAAGTGAACTCAACATTGCTGCTCGGAGTCATATATCCGCTGATCATGATACCATTAACGGGTTCAGGAGGATAGGTAACAGGCACGTTAATCACAAGAACTTGTTTCCCATACTCACTGAGAATGTTCCAGATTGCCTTTCCTCCTTTGCGTTTTGTCTGCACACGAGCGTTTCGAGCATTACCTTGCTCCTGATGTTCATACATCCAGAAGTCATAGACACCATGACGAGCAGGCTTCAATCCAGTCGATAGCGAAGTCCATGCAGGTGGCGTTAGAGGTGGGTACTTTGATTGGAGTGTAGACTCACAGCCTTCCTGACTTAACTTCTTAAAGTTGGGAAGGTCCCCTCGCTCAATGAGTGGTTGAAGAACGCGAAATGTCAAGCCATCTACACCAAAAACTACGGTGCGCATACTATACCTCTTTCTTATTTTTTTCGGCCTCTGAGCTTTTTGCGTAACTTATCTATAACGATCTTATCTTCGGGACTGAATTTAAACATCACCAGGAGTGAAACATAGATTACTAGAAGAACGGGTATGAGTAAAAGTTCACTAGAAAAATTAAAGTGGGAGATCCGCAAGGAAATCTGTGTTAGATGCAGGAAGTACAATAAAGCGCCGATCAGTAAAGAGCTTATCAATCCTGCCCCCAATGGCTTAAGCGTATCCCAACGGTAAGGATGAATCTTGAGCAACAGGCGCACCTGAAGCAGTCGCATCAGATTGACAATTGCCAAAGCAAGACCAGTGGCAATAGCGGTACCCAACGCTCCATAAAGTTTAGTGAGAATGATACCTAAAATAATGTTAATGATGACGGCGGTGAGCGAGTTGATAAGTGAGTGCTTCTGATGGCCAGTCATGATTAGAATATATCCAACTGAACCCGTACCAGCATTAACCATACTTCCGACTGATAGTACAACAAGCAACGGCCATGCGGCCAGAAAACTATCGCCTGAAATACCAAGCAAAGGCCTGGAGAACAGTATGGCAATCAGGCAAATTGGTAAGCTGAAGATTATTACCCAGTTGGTTACAACCTTAAACATAACCTCCAGTTTTTCCTTTTCTCCGTTGTGATGCAGTTCAGCGATAGTTGGAGCGAACATAACATTGAGAGATTGCAAGGGCAACGCGATAATGGTGCTGTATCGAATAGCAGCTGCATACTGCCCAACAGCGACAATGGAAACGACAAGAAACGCCAGTAGTATCGTATCTACTGCTTCCAATACTGTATCGAGGATGGAGGTCAAAAAGTTTGGTAAAGCGAAACTGATCCACTCGCGTAGCTGGTATTCTTCTTTTCCCGTATCCTTCGTTTGAGACATCAACCGGAAGAAGAAGAACAGGTTGAACAAGACACCAATCAGCGCACTAACGAGGGTCACAAGCACAACTGTAGCTAAATCTTTGGAAAAAAGAAGAACGAATATGAGCAGAATCGTTAATGTTCCAGGCACTACAAGGCGTTGTACCAGAATGCGCCATTTGAAAGCTTTAAAGCCCTGCATACCACCGGTCCAGATATTCTGCATGCTTGAAAGTGCAACCAGAGGTGCCATCAGTAATAGAATGGGGAGCATACTGGGAGCATGCCTGATGGCAACCAGAAAAGGCGCAAAAAAGACTACGAGCAATGCACCAAGTATCCCAGCGACCCCGGCCAAAGCTGTACAAAACAATGTCAACCCGCGCAGTAAACTCGTTTGATTTCTACCCCGATAGATTGAGACATAGCGTACCATTGCATCATCCAGGCCGAGGTTAAAGATGGAAATGGCTAACGTCACAGTGGACATACCAAGCGCATATAACCCATAGGGTCCGGCGCCAAATCCACGTTGTATCAGAAGATTATTGATGTACTTGAGCAGGTTGCCGATGATACTACCGGTACCGATAATTGCCGCACCGCTTGCTGCGCCTGAGACCTCTGCTTTTACTTCAGGTGAAGATTGTGGAGACGAGCTTTCCCGATTCTCCCTGCCTTTGATTACCCTCATCTGCACCGTGGTATGTTTCTCGAACTCGGGGTCATCCTCAAGATCGAAGCCAAAAGTTTCAGGCTCCCATCTTTGATGAAGCATTCTATGTTGAATCTTTGCTAAGGGCAGCTTGGGATTTGTAGATCTCCATGTTGAAATCTGTTCTGGCTCAGGCGTCATAGTCCTTTCTCCCACTCCCTTGAGCGGTGCTTTAAATTGCGATGACAATTTATGGTAAGTGGGCAATGCATCCAGTTCCAAATTCAACCCAGGATTTATTTTGATAGCAGGTCGTTTCACAGTATCTTCTTGCCAGTCTCCAACTTCATTATCTGCACATATTATTTTAGATTGCGATAGCACTTCATCAGAAGTAAGCAATGCATCCAGTTCCAAATTCAACCCAGGATTTATTTTGATGGCAGGTCGTTTTACAGTATCTTCTTGCCAGTCTCCAACTTCATTTTCAAGTCGAACTGAAAAGCTTGTTTCGGTAGGTATTGTAGTTTCTTCAATTTTCAACCCTTATTCCCTTACAAACCATCCTCCAGAGTTGATCCTTGTAGAGGATACAACCATAAATAATCCATGTAGCCAACGCCTGAGGCAAAGAAGCAACATGAAGGCTCTGACGAGGTGGCAAGAAGAAGTAGCTGGCGACAAGATCACCTGCCATCGAGCCACAGACCAAACCCAAACCTACCAATCCAAGTACACGATCATGGCGTATCTCAGGGGCATCGATGGAACGAGAGCGGCGAAATAAGCGAACCGCGGCGATAATTAGCACGACGAGGCATGCGATATGGAAGAACAAGCCTAGTGGTCCAAGTTCTCCTAATGTTTGGAGAAATCCATTGTGCGCAACACCTAAACCCGATTTAGCGAAGTTCCGCACGCCCTGTGGCAAATGCGTAAAAACCTGGTCGTAGGCCCAGAGGTTACCAGGGCCAACTCCAAATACAGGCCGCTTGCTCCAGGCGCGGAGCATATCTTGCCAGATGATAAGACGCAAGGCGTCAACCGACGCCTTGTTCTGTAGCTTCTGAACAAATGATCGGACCAGGGGAAGAAATGGGAGAGCTGCAACACAAAAAAACACCAATAGCCGACGTGAGTACACGAGTGTCATTACGGCGAGAGCGATTGCGGCCTCGAGCCACCAGCTATTTTCCAGAGAGAAATAGAGGGCCATCAAACATATTACCAAAGCCAGACCATACATAAGACGACCTAACCATCGTGTGGCACAAAGAAAGTAAGCATATGCAATCATACATCCTAAAGCGAGTAACTGTGCCAAAGCCTCTAAAGGCATCCAACCAATGCTTGGTGAGGTGTAACGGAACGAATAAATATCGGCGCCGATATGTTTAAATTCAACAAGCAAGATGGCCGCGTCGAAAAGGGCCAGGATCAGGAATGTATGTAAGATATACTGAATCCATCTATCCTTTCCGGTTAGAATTGCGCTGACAGTACAGACAACGATGAGGGGAGCGAAATACATAGCCACACCGATGCCCTCTTCAAAAACAATGGGGTTGCCCAATACCTGGCGTGGCACAACAATCAGCCATGTTGCTTGAGCGAACAATTCAGAAAGAATCGCCATGAAAATCAGACCAAATAGCGGCCACGCTGTCCACAAGGAAGGTAAGATTGGCTTTCTCCCACTAAAACCAGTTCGCACCCATACTAAGAAAAAGATGAGCAGGAAGAGGGGGATAGCGGGTGAAATGTAGACTGTACTTACCTTTAGCGCACTGGGGATAAAGGGAGATACACATATAGCAGCTAAGAGTAAACCGACCGCCGGGAATCTTATAGCCAAATATATGAGTGGTATACCAAAAGTCAACCCTATAACTACCTTGGGCAAATCAAGAGCGAATTGGCCAAGGGTTGCAGCCACAACGCCGCCAAGTATTACAAACAGAATTGGATACCACCAGAATTGTACTGTACGTTTCAGCAAGATTCGTTTCTGGCGTAATTGGTAACTTCTGAATTGTTGAGTGACCTCGGAAGTGCTTCCTCCCGGCGAAGGAGGAAACATGCCCTTGGGAAAGCTATTAGATGTTTGCATTAGACACGCTTTCTTTACCAGGAAGCTACTGCTGAGAAGTTGTCATATTTACAGAGCGAGAAGGTATTGATAGAGCTTGCGGGGGCATTCCTACGTTCTTGATTCGAAGACCCCTGGGAATGGATGCCATTAGAGGCCCTGTTGATAGAGTGACTACCGGCTCTGGGTTCTGTACATTACCTGCATCGCGCCCATTGGCGGTATTCACTGCAATGGACATCCAATCCTGAGCAGTTGCGTCTGTTGAGGAAGCGCTGGCATAGTAGGAGTTTTCGCCTCGGTGTGCTAAACCATTCATGATGATGCCAGCGGGTGTATGTGTCAATGAATTCAGAATTTCCTTAGATCTCAACAACAATGAAAGTTTATTGTGATTGGCGTCAACAACCCATGCAACACCATCGACCATCGATGCAAACACACTAGCCTCTGCCCCACTCAGTATTGCAGGCCCATCAATAATGACCACATCAACTTTTTTGCGCAACTGTGCCAATATTTCGGGCATTTTCCTGCCCAATAAGAGGACAGGGTCATCTATTGGCATTCCGGCTGCTAAAAGCCAGACATTAGGTAAATGACTGCGCTGTACAATAGAGTAAGCATCCACAACATCTCTATCTGTAGCCTTAAGCAAGCCGCTCAAACCAGGACCTGCAGTTTTCATACCAAAAGCGAGATGAGTGGTGGGCTGGCGCAGGTTACCATCTATAACAACCACGGTGCTTCCACCTCGAGCCATAGTTGCAGCTAGCGCATGTGTGATGGTCGTTTTACCTTCGGTGCTTTGTGCGCTCGTTATAAGCAAGATAGCACCTTGTGTAGTTTGCCTTTGATCAGGCAAGACACCTGTGAGACGTAGATTCGCTCCGATATCCCCAATCTGACGCGCCACAACTCCTTGAACTCGCGCAGGATTGTCCGCAAATTTTTTATTCCTGGAGATGCCGCCAAGGTAAGCTATTCCAAGCTTTTCACGTACCTGTTCTCCGCCTTGTAGCCGCTTATCCATATAGATAACCAGAAGCATTATCAAGGTACCTATCAAAAGACCTAGACCTGCTGTAATAGCTAAGATCAGGTTGCTCTTGACAGCAGGGACCGCGTCTTTGGTAGTGGCGAATTGTATTGTCACAATATTGCTACTTGCATTAGCTGGCAGCGTCAGTAGTTGTGTCTGAATTGTATCTATCGTATGAATCTGATCATTTAGCTCGGCATTATAGACTGAATAATGCGGATCTGTAGTTGTGGCAAGCGCTGTTATAGCACCTTCAGTAGCACTTTTCTGCTTCTCAACCGTTGCCATTTGACTCTGGAGGTTGCTTCGTAGTGTGTTCAGTTGTTGCTGGTTTTGGGTTTGGACATACGTCTGGAAACCCTTGGCAACATCATTAGCCATCAGCACAGCATCGTTCGCATTAACGGCTGAAGCAGTGATCAAGATCGTGGAAGCGGTTATTGAGGGAGTTGTAATAACATCGGCCAGTAGATCTTCCGGTCCATAGCCATGTTGCGCGATCTGTGCATCAGATTGGTAGACATACTCCATTACAGAGCGAGATGTAATTTGAGAAGCATAATTGGTAGCCAGGCCAACGCTATCGTTAGCGGACAATGTGGGATTGAAGGTGTTCGTGGGAGCGTCAGCAACAACATACATTGTAGAGGATACCTGGTAAACCTGCGGTTCTTTTTTTAGAAAGGCAAAACCAGCTAACAATGCCAGCAATGTACAAGCTATAATTATCCAACCGTACTGCTTCAAACTTAAAAAGTACTTTCGATTCAAAACAAATCCTCCTTAAAAATACCCTAAAGATCAGACTTCGTTTTCATAACTTATTTGAGTCGATGTATCAGGAAGTTAAAAGCACCTTGACAATTACTACCTGGTTAGTGAAATTGCTATTATTTTGATTGGTCCAGTAGAAAGCAACAGCAGCCTCCTGAACTCCAGAAGAGTTCAAATGGTAATTGATGGATTTGGTAAAGTTTACGTAGCCCGCAGAAGCAGGACTACGAATATCCCCTGTGTCACCAATATCAATGAAAGTATCATTGTAGATGACAGCCTTTCCGAGAACGGTACCGTTAGCGTAAGAACTACCACTTATAGTGAGCGGATTGCCAAGCTGCACACCTGTCGTGGGTGTGCTGAGCAATACACTTCCATCAATCGAGGTCAGTTGCATTATTTCGAAAGTGTTGGCCTCGCTGTTATCCAGATGAAACATAGTTGCAATGAATCCTCCACCTCCCGGACCCAAATTGTAGACTGCGGCGATGTACGTTCCAGTGCTTGACCGAAATCGAACAGTGTGTGTGTCTATATTTGTCCAGTGGAAGATTTGCTTTGCCAAATGATCAGGGACACCCAAAAACGCAGTCCTCCAGGCATTCTGCTTACTCCCCGCTGCGAGTTCAGTATTGAGTTGGGCTTGATTCTGTTCGGCCTGGTAGTATGTCATATCCGGGTACATTCCGGGGAACATGGCCTGTACAAATGCGGAGCCATTCCATTGATATTCCTTGAAAACGTCCGGTTTAGTTTTGATAGTATCTTGCGGACCAATTTCAGCCGTCATAATAGTACCGCTGGGGCTGATCTGCGCATCGCCATCGAGTAAACCTTGCATACTAAAAGTCCGAGAGGGTGTTCCATTGAGGTTATCGTAGACATAGTAGTCCAGTTTAGCATCAGGCGTGTAATAGCGCACATTTACTAAGGCTTCGAACGAACCGGAGCCTTCTAGACTACCACACATCACCTTTTGTACCTTATTTACGTTAACCTGCGTTCCTACCAAATTATCCCAGTTAAGTGAGAGTCCGGAAGGGCAGCCAATGACCTGTAGAGTGATAGTTGGAGGCTTTGGCGTTGGAGTCGGTGACGCAATAGCATTGGAAGTTGCAACCGGGGTGAAAGCCTGAACCGGTCCTTTCTTGGAAGGTA